>ENA-OQKR01000135-OQKR01000135.1-human-gut-metagenome-genome-assembly--contig:-NODE-135-length-32191-cov-6.951940_pt1 | contig 32191 bp, 23 predicted proteins | sample MGYA00242803_ERZ504806 | MGnify/ENA primary metagenome ERZ504806 (study PRJEB26092, sample SAMD00036399) | human gut metagenome | host: Homo sapiens | study: EMG produced TPA metagenomics assembly of...
TTTTTTATGTATTTTCCGGTATCAGCACTGCTGATCGAATTTATGATCCTGTCGATTGTGAATCGGGAAGATTCTTATGGATATGAAATCAGCCAGACGATCAAACTGGTTGCAGACATCAAAGAGTCGACACTGTACCCGATCCTGAAAAAAACTGGAAAAGGCGGGCTACGTGACGACGTATTCCGCAGAGTACCAGGGCAGAAAACGGAGTATATTCGATCACAGAAGCAGGAAAAACACAGATGGCGTACCTGCAGGGCGAATGGAAGTCCTATCGTGACACCATTGACAACATCATCGAGTGGAGGAAAAAGAATGACGAGTGGGGAATATCTGAAACAATTGGAAAAGTATCTGAGGAAGCTTCCGCAGAGCGACTATGAAGATGCGATGGAATACTTCACCGAGTATTTTGCAGATGCCGGTCCGGAAAATGAGCAGGCCGTGATCAAAGAACTCGGAACACCGAAACAGGCAGCCGCCGAGCTGATGCGGAATCTTCTGGACAAAAAAGTAGATGAACGCGAGGCAATGGAAAAGGAAGAAAAACAGAAAGAGAAGAAAAAAACGACAGGCGCCAACGTCGTCTGGATCGCGATTCTCGCCCTGTTTGCAGCCCCGATCGGAGCCCCGATTCTGATCAGCATTCTCATTGTTCTGCTCTGCGCGGCCCTCTGTGCGGCACTGCTTGATATGAGCGTCTTTCTGATTGCAGTTGTCGGCGTGGCCGCCGGAATTAAGATGCTGCTGCGCGGCATTCTGGCAGTCTCGGTTTCCTTCGGCGGATTCTGCTTTATTACCGGAATGGGCGTTTTCATGCTGGGAATCAGTATTCTGTGCGCGGTGTTCGGCGTATACTTTGCAAAATGGATGGGACGGCTGTTCGTGTGGTGTACACGTAAGGTAACGAAAAAAGGAGGAAGCAGATCATGAAAAAATGGACAAAAACAGCATTACTGACAGGATGTGCCTGCTGTATTGCCGGTGCAGTGCTGATGTTCAGCGGATGGGCAAGCGGCGGAAAAGCATACGCGGAAACGTATGATCTGAATGCGATGAGCGGTTCTGCGAAGAAGGAAGACGGCATTTCCACACAGGAAAAGATAAAACTTGATGATTTTGATGAACTGCAGGCAGACCTTACGATCGGCGACCTGAACATCCTTCCGTCCGGTGACGATTCCTGTTATCTCGCCTGGCGGATTCCGTCGAAAAAAGGAGAGACTGCAGTGGAATATCGCGTGCGGGACGGTGTTCTGAGCATCGAAGAGACAAGCGCAGTGTCCGATACGATTTACATTAATATTGACTTTACGGAAGAAATCTTAAGTGGCGGTAAACAGTCGGAAACAGGAGTGATTCTGTATGTACCGGAAAAGAAGGTACTGAAAAAAATAGAGGTAACGATGGGATTCGGTGATGTGCAGATGAATGGCATCCAGGCGGAAAGCGGAAGACTGCAAAATGCGGATGGAGATATCACACTTTTCGGATGTGACATGCAGAATATCAAATGCAAAGCAGATTACGGTGATGTAGAACTGAAGAGCGGAACGTGGGAAAATGGGTCGATCACGCTGGAGGATGGCGATGCGAAAATCCAAAATACGAAGCTTTCCGGAGACGTGTCGGTGGAAAACTCCTACGGCGATATTGAACTTGAACTGGGTAAAAAAGATCTGGAACGGCTGGAAATTACGGCAAAGACAGATTTTGGGGAGATCGATGTACCGGATACCATGGAGAATCTGATGCAGAAAGAGGAGGACGAGCAGAGCTTTTCTTATGTACCGGATCAGCCAGCGGGCAGAATCACACTGATGACAAAGGATGGTGATATCTCGTTGGAAAACGATTAAGCGTTTCTGAATGTTCAGGGACATATGAAATTCCAGAAAAATCGCAAAGCATGCCCGCATGAATGAGCGTTTTTGGAAAATAAGACAAAAGTGACAAAAACACAGGAGGCTGTTTGGATGGTTTCACCAGAAAAAGGGAAATGATCCAAACAGTCGCTTGTTTTTTGTACTTAAATTTTCAGCTTTTAACTTGATTTGTAGATTGCGGTGCTTTAAAATAAAAGTAATCAAGCATTGTGGAACGGGCTCCACAGACTGGCAGCGGGGGAAAAGCCGGAACGAGTCAGAGAAAACAGCCCAGTGTCAGAATAGGAGTTAGGAGAAACTATGGCAAGTATTAGAGATGTCGCGATCAAAGCGGGAGTAGGAATCGGAACGGTATCCCGTGCACTCAATGGGAGCGGGTATATTTCCGATGAAACAAAACAGAAGATCATGCAGGCAGTGGAGGAACTGAACTATAAACCAAATGAGCTTGCCCAGAACCTGTTCCGCAACAAGTCCGGTTTTATCGGAATTGTTGTTAAGAATCTTTCACATCCGTTTATGGCATCTCTGGTGAAACATGTCGAGAATAATCTGTACACCAATGGCTACAAGTGCATGCTCTGCGAGGTTGGGGACAATCCGAACCGCATCGAGGAATTTGTGGAAATGCTGCAGCGAAATGTCATGGACGGCATTATCTGCTGTGCGGATATCCCGTCTTCTGTCAGCCTGGCGGAAATTCACCGTCCGATTGTCATGATTGACCGCTACGTCACCGAAGGGATTCCGTGTATACATTCCGACCATAAGCGCGGCGGTGAGCTTGCGGCGCAGGCGCTTTTGAGCGCAGGATGTAAGAATGTGCTCTATTTTGCATCGAGTGCAACAGAGCGTGGTTGCTCCATGGATCGTTACCGACGGTTTGCGGAAGTCTGCAAACAGCATAAATGTAAAATTACAGCGATTGATGCCGGAAGCAAGATTCTGAATTTTCAGAGCGGCCCGACGATCTGGAAAAAATACATCAGCCATTTTGATGGAATTGATGGACTCTTTACAGCCGATGTCACAGCGGCAGCGTGCATGAAGATGCTGCAGAAAAAAGGGATTAAGATTCCGAAAAAACTGAAGGTGGTTGGCTACGACGGCCTGGATTTTACCCGCTTTTTGACACCGGAGCTGACGACGGTCTGTCAGAATGTGCCGGAAATCGCAAAGCGGAGCGTGGACACAATCATCCGCATGATTGACGGAAAGAAGATTGAGGAGATGGAGCAGATTGTGGATGTGACCTTCCGAAAAGGAGAAAGTACCTGAAGATAACAAAACAGGGAATTACCGAATTTTGCATCATTTTCCGGGATTGCGATAGAACAGAAGAAGAACAGATATCAGAGACACTCGATCTGAAAAGAAAGGGTGTCTCTTTTTCATGTATAAAATAAAAATGAAATAAAACCAACTTATATACGGCAAAAGGGCAGAAAGACTGAGCAAAAGGATATGAAATCGCTGCTGAAACAGTTGCAATTGTCGAAAAAATAGTGAAAAACGGAAAAGTGGAACATATGGAACAGGAAAAGCATGGAACAGCGGAACATGTGGAACAGGAGAATGGGAGAAGAAAGAAGATAAGTGTGAATTTTATGAAAAACAGGATGCATATTGCACAAAAACACAAAATAAAAATTGTGAAAATATTGAAAATGACGAAAAAATATTGATGATTTGTTGACATTGGGCGAACTGCGTACTATGATACAGGTATGGAACAGGTTCCACAAGGCAAAGTGCCAAAACGGAAACGATGCAAATGTGGAACGAAAAGCGGTTGGTAAAGCTTTTAGAGAAATAAGGAGGGAACTATGAAGAAAAAAACGTCATCGCCGAAAACGGCAGAAAGTGGAAAATTGAAAAAAGCGCTCTCGTGCTGGCAGCTGTACATCCTGCTGATTCCTGCACTGATCTGGCTGATCGTTTTTGCTTACTATCCAATGTACGGCCTGATCATCGCCTTTAAAGATTTTAAAGGCCGCATGGGAATCATGGGAAGTCCGTGGGCAGATCCGATCTTCAAGTATTTCAAGATGTTCTTCAGTACCAGTATTGCCATGACGGCAATCAAGAACACGATCGTCATCAGTCTGGAGAGCCTGATCATCGGATTCCCGATTCCGGTTATCTTCGCACTCTTACTGAACCAGGTACAGAGAAGCGGACCGAGACGAATCATCCAGACCATCTCCTACGCACCGTACTTTATGTCAAACGTAGTTGTAGTCAGCCTGATTTCCGTACTGTTTTCCGCAAACGGTCTTGTAAACCACGCAGTTATGGGAGCCGGCGGAAAAGCAATCATGTTCACCAGCCTTCCGGAGTACTTCCGCAAACTCTTCATCGGAAGTAACATCTGGCAGACGATGGGATTCAACGCCATCATCTTCATCGCAGCACTGACCGCAATCAGCCCGGAATATTACGAAGCAGCAACGATGGATGGTGCTTCCAGATTTCAGAAGATCCTTTACATTGATTTACCTCTGATTATGCCGACCATCATCCTGATGCTGATCCTTCAGGTAGGTAACATTATGAACGTGGGATATGAGAAAGCTTATCTGATGCAGAACGGTACCAACACAACCGTCAGTGAGATCATTTCGACATACGTATACAAAGTAGGTCTCCAGACCGCACAGTACAGTTTTGCGACAGCCGTTGGCTTATTTAACTCCGTTGTAAACTTCATTATTCTGGTTATCACAAACGCAGTTGCAAAGAAGACCAGCGATATCAGTATTTTCTAAGAGTCAGGGGGCTTGAAAAATGGCAAATAATAACACTGTGAAAAAGAAAAAGTAAAAATGAGTACGGGAGACAAGGTCTTTACCGTGATCAATACCGTCATCATGATCCTTGTCTGTATTGCAATTGTATATCCTCTGTATTACGTGCTTCTGGCATCTGTTACAGACCCGGTTGTTGTAAGCTCCGGTAAAATTCTTCTCTATCCGGAAGCGTGGTACACCAACGGATATGAAACCACACTGAAATACCAGCCGCTCTGGACCGGCTATGCAAACACCATCAAATATACCGTATTAGGAACGCTGATTTCCCTGGTCTGCACCATTCCGGCCGGCTATGCACTTTCCAGATACGATATGGTAGGAAGAAAACCGATTATGTTCCTGTTCACCTTCACGATGTTCTTCAGCGGCGGTATGATTCCGATGTACTTAACCGTACAGCAGCTGCACATCTACAACACAACATGGGCTATGGTCCTTCCGGTAGCAGTGTCCGCTTACAACCTGATCGTATGCCGCTCCTTCTTTGAAAGTGGTATTCCGGTCGAGCTTCTCGAAGCAGCAAAAATCGACGGCTGCAGCGATTTTGGATTCTTCTTCAAAATTGCAATTCCGCTGTCGAAAACGATCATCGCAGTTATGTGTCTGTTCTATGCAACCGCAATGTGGAACCAGTTCTTCAACGCACTGATGTTCCTGCAGGATGACAGCAAGATGCCTCTTCAGGTCGTTCTTCGAAACTTGGTACTGATGAACCAGTCCAACCAGATGGGAAGTAGTGCTTCTGAGATGGTAACAAAACAGAAACTGGCTGAGCAGTTAAAATACTGTGTCGTAGTTGTTTCCGCATTCCCGCTTCTGTGCGTATATCCTTTCCTGCAGAAATACTTCGCAAAAGGTGTTACGATCGGTGCAGTCAAGGGCTGATGCAGAACAGAAAATTTATTGTTGTAGAATTCATGGATATAGCAGACATGGTTTATGTGTAGGAATACAAAAATACTAACGTATTTCACTGCCGGAAAAGGCAGCAAAAAAAAGGAGGAACAATATGAAGAAAAAAATCGTATCCGTATTACTGGCAAGCCTTATGGTAACCAGCATGCTCGCAGGCTGTGGAAACAGCTCCGGCAGCTCAAGCAGCTCCGGTGCAGGAAGCACAGGAGGAGACACCACCTCTGCATCCGGTACAGAAGCAGGTGACACAGGTCTCACAGCAGAAGAGCAGGAAGCAGTAGATGAGGGAATCATCCAGCTCGACGGTACCCTTCCGATCATCAAAGATCCGGCAAAATTCGAAGAGAAATACGGAAAAATTTCCGCTCTGATCGTAAACTCTGCAGACAGAACTGTAGAAGTAGGCGACCTGGCTATGTGCCAGAAATGGTTCGAGGACACAGGAGTAGAGTTTGACTGGCAGCCGATCCCGCAGGAGAGCGCAACAGAGAAAATCAATCTGATGCTTTCTTCCGGACAGGATCTTCCGGATGTATTCTGGAACTTCGGCGATGGTAAATCCGGAAACACCGTAGTTCAGTACGCAGACCAGGATGTATTCCTTCCGACCGAAGGCCTGATCGAAGAGTATATGCCGAACCTGAAAGCATTCCTCGATGACAATGAGCAGTATCAGCTTGAGATCACCGCTCCGAACGGCCATAAATATGGATTCCCGTACGTAGAGGAAATGAAAGGTCTTGTATTAACACCTGGACCATTCGTGATCAACAAAACATGGCTGGATAAAGTAGGCAAAGAAGTGCCGACAACCGTAGACGAGTGGGTAGACTGCCTGAAAGCAATCCGCGACGGCGGCGATCTGAACGGAAACGGCGAAGACGATGAAATCCCGATGGCAACCTGGTTCGGCGCAACCGATACCTTTGGTTCCTACAACCTGTTCTATCGTTTCACAGGTGCATTCGGATGCGCTGACTCCTACTGCGGAGGAAACTCCTATGCGGATCACTTAAGAATGGTTGACGGAAAAGTTACGTTCACTGCAACAGACGAAGCATTCAAGAAAACAGCAGAATTTTTCAACATGCTGTATGAAGAAGGACTGATCTGGAACGGTTCCTTCGAGGCAGATGAAAGTATGTCATTCAAATCTTCTCTGATCAAAGAGAATGTTGCAAAGATCGGTTCCTTCGGTGTTTGGGGCGATCAGGAAATTACAAACCAGGAAGTACATGATCAGTACGTAGCAGTTCCGAGACTGCAGGGCGAAGACGGTATGACCGGTTTCGAGTGCAACTACTCTGAGCTGCAGGATTCTTCCGATACAGCAATCACAACGACCTGCAAATTCCCGCACGTTGTTGCAAGATTTGTAGATTACATGGTAGGCGATCCGGAAATCTCTGTTACATCTAACTGGGGCGCAATCGGATACAACTATGAGAAAGACGAAGACGGCGTTCTTCGTACACCGCTCGATGAAAACGGAAACTACAAACCTCTGAATCCGGAATATAAGAACTTTGGTGAGGCTCGTGTAAACTCCACAACCTGCCGTGGTTCTATGATCGTTCAGAACGAGTACTATGACACCGTTTGCGGCTACACCTTCGATGCTGTAAAACTTCTCGAGATGCAGAAAGAAAACGGTAAAGATGACATCATGGAAGAGTATGACACCATTCCGCGTGTTCTGATGACCCAGGAAGAGATTCAGCGTCTGGCACAGATTCAGCCGACCGTCTCCGATATCGTTGACCGTTACATCACTACATGGGTAACCGGCGGCGTTGATGATGCAAGCTGGGAGTCCTATAAGACAGAGCTTGAGGGCGCTGGTTTGAGCGAACTGGTTGAGATTTACCAGGGCGCAGTAGATCGAGCAGCTTCTGCAGCAAACTAAAAATCGGGCGAAAAGCGATTACGAAAAAACAGTAACGTAAACGATTTGCAATTAATGTTCTATAACTAAAGAAATTCCAAATGTGGCCATGTTGTATCCCATATAACATGGCCATATTTAAAAAGAAGATTATTTCGTTCTTATTTCTTTTTTGTTGAAGTTCCAAATGGAAAAAGATAAAATAGGAAAAGAGAGAACAGGAAAAGAGGGATCCTATGAGTAAACAGGGAAAAAGAGATTTTAGACCGAACATTCATTTTACACCGGAGAAAAACTGGAACAACGATCCGAACGGACTGATTTATATCGATGGTATCTGGCATCTGTATTATCAGCATAACCCAAATGACGTTGTATGGGGACCGATGCACTGGGGTCATGCAGTATCGAAAGACCTGATTCACTGGGAGCATCTGCCGGTCGCCCTGTACCCGGATGAGATCGGAACGATGTACTCCGGAAGTATGGCATACGATGAAAATAACACCAGCGGATTTGCGAAATACGGTGAGAAACCGATGGTGGCTGTCTACACGGCGCACAATATGGAAACGGGCCTGGAGCAGCAGTGTATTGCATACAGCCTGGATCAGGGAAAGCATTTTGAAAAATATTATGGCAACCCGGTGATCGAAAACCCGGGCACACCGGATTTCCGTGATCCACGCGTCTTCTGGAATGACAAAAAGGACTGCTGGAGCCTTGTTCTGGCATCCGGCGACCACGCAGAGTTTTACGCATCCCAGGATTTGAAAAACTGGAAGAAAACAGGCGAGTTCGGTGTCGGTGTCAATAAAGTGCCGACTGTATGGGAATGCACCGATCTGATCCGTGCTAAAACAGGAAATGAATTTGACGGATTCAAATGGATTCTGATAGTCAGCATGATACATCCGGGAACCGAAGGCCGTGCCAATATACAGTATTTCGTCGGTGATTTTGACGGAGATACCTTCCAGTGCACCGAGATCACAGACGAGCCGCTGTGGATTGATTTCGGATTCGACAATTATGCCGGTGTAACGTATGGAAACTACGACCGTCCGGTTTACCTTGGATGGGGCGTTAATCCGCTCTACGCGAACTTTGTTCCGACCGGTGAGTATTCCGGTCTGATGACACTGCCAAGAGAACTTTCACTTTGTGAGACCGAGGAGGGCTACCGCCTGAAAACAAAACCGTTCGGGATCGATGAGTACCGTGCGGGTGCCTTCCCGATCGGAAATCAGAAGCCGCTGCTGACCGAGAGCTTTGGACTTCTCGTGCAGGGCAATTTCGGAAGAATTGCGCTGAAAAACAGCAGAGGTGAGGAAGTAGTCATCGAGGTAACGGTGGACAGCATCACGGTGGACCGCTCTAAGAGCGGCGACCTTAGTTACTTTGATGATGTAGATCCGAAGCTCTTCAAAAAAGAGGATCTGCTGGTATCTACAACAAAACGTTACATGCGCGGAAATGTCAACATGGAGATTATTTTTGACGTTTCCTATCTGGAGATTTATGCAGATGGTGGTCTGGAGACCGCTTCCGTATGCGTTTACCCGGATGCTCCGTATCAGGTGGTTTCCACAGACGGAGATCTGGAAGTGAAAATGTACACCATTAAAAAATAGGGGATATGTTTATTTTGGGAGGTTTTACAAAAATGATGAAAAAAAGAGATTACAGACCGAAAATTCACTTTTCACCGGAAGAAGGCTGGATGAACGACCCGAATGGCATGGTTTATGTAGATGGCGTGTACCACTTCTTTTATCAGAAGTACCCGTATGATACCAGCTGGGGACCGATGCACTGGGGCCATGCAACATCCCGCGACCTGATTCACTGGGAGCATCAGCCAATCGCACTTTATCCGGATGAACTGGGATTTATCTTTTCGGGAAGTGCTGTGTATGATACGCAGAATTCTTCTGAGTATGGTACCAATGAAAATCCGCCAATCATTGCTATTTATACCAGCCATCACAAGGACGGTTTGGAACAGCAGAGTATTGCATACAGCAATGATAAGGGCCGGCATTTTGAAAAGTCATATCTGAATCCGGTCATCAAAAACCCGGGAATTTCCGATTTCCGTGACCCGAAAGCGTTCTGGAATCCGGTCAGAAGATGCTGGAGTCTTGTTCTTGCAGCGCAGGACCGTGTCTTCTTCTACGCATCCCAGGATATGAAAAACTGGGAGAAAACTGGAGAATTCGGACCGGAAGGAAACCATGTGAAGGGTGTATGGGAATGCCCGGATCTGTTCCCGATTGAGTATAAAGGAAAAAATGTATGGGTTCTCGTTGTCAGCATGACGAAAGCTTCCGAAGATGACCACTGCAAAATGCAGTATTTCCTGGGTGATTTCGATGGAGAAAAATTCCTCTGCACCTATCCATCCGATGAGCCAAGATGGCTGGATGAAGGCTTCGACAACTATGCAGCCGTTACATTCCAGAATGCGAAAGATGTTCTGCTGATGGGATGGGGTATGAACTGGCAGTATGCAGCGCAGACTCCGACAGAAGGGTACTGTGGACAGGCAACTCTGGCAAGAAAACTGTCCCTGACAGAAGTAGATGGTGCTCTGACCCTTGCGGCTGCTCCGGCCGGACTGGAAAAATTCCGCCACAGCAGCTATCCGATCGAGAATCACACAACGATCCGCACAGAGACCTTTGGACTGAAGGTTTCCGGAAAAGGAGATGCGAAAATCTGTCTGAAAAACTCAGTGGGACAGAAATTGAAGATTTATGTAACTGACACCAAAATCACGGTTGACCGTACCATGGCGGGCTACAAAGAATTCAGTGAGCACTTCATGACGGAAAAATATTCCATCAGCACCGCAGCGAGAAAGAAAGACGGAGCATGGAATCTGGAGCTTGTTTTTGATGTTTCCATTCTGGAACTGTTTGCTGAGGACGGCGTAGATGCTATTTCTACAGTGGTTTATCCGGAGACACCGTACGACCGTATAAGCTGGAAGGGTGATCTTTCTGTTGAACTTTACGAAATTGATGCATAAGGGCTGCGAGAAAGGGGAAAAGCAAAATGGGATACTTTAAAGATGTGACACCGGAATCAGCTGGAATCAGCTCCAAAGGAATTTTGAATTTTCTCGACCGAATCGAAGAGAACCAGATTGAGCTGCACAGCTTTATGGTGATCCGCCATGGACAGTGTGCAGCGAAGGGCTGGTGGAAGCCGTATGATGAAAAATTTCGTCATCCACTGTATTCGTTCAGCAAATCGTTGACAGCAACGGCGATTGGTTTTGCAGAGCAGGAGGGAATCTTATCGCTGGATGAGAAAATTGTCGATATCTTTCCGGACCTGCTGCCGGAAAATCCATCCGAAAATCTCAAAAAAATCACGCTGCATCACCTGTTGATTATGGGTTGTGGTCACGAGACGGAGATTATGGACAATTCCGAAAACTGGATTTCTACCTTTCTTCATCATCCAGTGCTCCATGAGCCGGGAACGTTTTATAAATACAATACAGCCGGAACTAACATGCTGGCTGCCGTTCTGAGGAAAAAAACGGGACAGAACGTCACAGAGTTTCTGAAATCCCGTCTGCTGGAGCCGCTTGGCATCACATCCCTTACCTGTGCGCTGCTCGGAGACGGAACGGAGCTCGGTGGAGGCGGTATGAAGATGGTGACGGAGGATATGGCAAAATTCACGTATTTTCTGTCCAGACAGGGCGAGTGGGAAGGAAAACAGCTGCTTCGAAAAGAATGGTTTGAACGCGCCTGCCGCAAACAGATTGAGACGGAGGGCGATTCGGAAGGCCACGTAAAAGACTGGGCGCAGGGCTACGGCTATCAGTGCTGGATGTGCCGTTATCCGGGCTCCTTCCGCGCAGATGGTGCGTACGGTCAGTTCGGCGTTGTGTTCCCGGATCTCGATCTGATTGTGATTCTGACAACAGCAACTGAGCAGACACAGGAGGAACTGAGCGCACTGCAGGAGGAACTGATCCCGTATGTGAAGAAAGAGGCAGGAGAGCTGCCACCGTCCCCACTTGCCGGTGCAGTAAAAGAGCGTACCGCAGATCTGGCTCTGCCGCCGCGCAGAGGAACGAGAAATCCGTTTATGGAAGAGAAGGTAAGCAAGCATGTTTATGTATCTGCCCCGCTGATGGGGAACCAGCAGCTGCCGGATTCCGCAGAAATTCTGATCGGCGGAAGCGGTCTGTTTTCGCTGGAGACAAGTCCGATTCAGGAGATGCGATTCTCCTTTGGCAGCGATAAGATGTACTGGAAAGTACAAGAAGGCGGGAAAGAAAAGGAATTTGTCCTCTCCATGCGCCGGGATTTTGCCTATAGTGAAGCGGATGGCCATATTTATGCTGGTTCTGCTGCATGGCGTACGCTAAATACGCTCGAGATGGAGATTCGGCGGATGGACGGTTTGAGTGGTGGCCGCATGATCGTCAGATTCCAGAAGGAAAATCTTCTGCTGGAGGCAGAGGATACGCTGATTAGTGTCGGTGGACTCGGTATTTCACCACGTCAGGCACTGACTGTATTTGGAATAAAAAAAGATTAAACAGGTCGAAAGAGAGAAAAACAGGCGGAATTTTCCGTCGGTTTTTCCATAACAGTGTGAAAATCCTGTAAAAAAAAGAAAAACGATATGCAAAGCCGAACGGAAGAATTGCCAAGTCTCTCTGAACATGGTAAACTTTTACCTATATTGGAAAAGAATCGACACAAAATATTGAGATACAGGAGGCTCTATGTCAGTTTTTTCAGATTTATTATCCGAATATATCACCATGAAGGATGTCGGGGTTTACCCGCTTTCACAGTTCTGCGGACTCGATCGTTCTTTCATGTATAAGATCATCAATGGAAAACGAAATCCGTCCGGGGAGGATGTTGTGCGGAAGATGGCACAGTTCATGCAGCTGACGCCACGGGAAAAAACAGATTTCATGGATGCATTTTACATTACCCAGATGGGTGAAGAGGTTTATTACCGGCGCAAATCGGTCGGAGAACTGATTGAAACGTTCAGCCACCGCGAGGGGAAAAAGGAATATATCTTCCATGAGGCGGAGATTGCAAAACTGGAATTGAACGGGGGGGGGTAGCGGAGAGATTCCCTTTCGGGGCACAGTGCATGTGCGGCATGCAATTTTGCAGCTGTTTTTCGGTGAAGCTGTAAAAGAAGACGGAAAAATTTCCGTTCTGGTCCAGCCGGACTTCGATTTTGCCATGGAACTTCTGCAGGTATTCGGGGAACAGAACCCGAATTTGACGATTCAACATCTGTTCTGCATGAACAACAACGAGAAGATGGTTTCGATGCGGAAAAATTACAACCTGAGTTGTCTGCAGAAAATTCTCCCGATCTGTGCCTGCGGCTGCGATTACCGTGCGCGGTACTACTACGACAATGTGACGGCACGGCTGAATGAGTTCCGCCTTTTCCCGTACCTCATCCTGACGGAGCACTGTGCGCTTGCTTTCAGCGCCGATTACCAGAATGCACTTTTGTTCCGGGAGGAGACGACGCTGCGGATGATGCGCGAGATGTTTGAAGGCTATTTCAAACAGTCGGAGCCGTTGTTTGAACGTCTTGACACGGTACAGTCCCAGCTTGGCTATACGGAAACACTGATTCGTCACTTTATCGCATCAGATTCCCCGCGGTATTTCTTCCAGAGAATGCCGTGTCTTTCCGGCCTTCTGACAGCAGAAATGCTGGAGCGCCATCTCGTAAAAGAAATGCCGGGGCGTGAGCAGATGATACGGGCGGTTGCACAGTACGCAAAGGTGATGCAGACACAGGTACTGGATAAAAAAACGACGATGTTTTTTTCAGAGGATGGCATCAAAAGTTTCCTGGACACGGGCCGCGTGGATGAGTATCCAAAAGAGTGCTATTCTCCGCTGGACTTTGACGAGCGTATTGCCCTGATCCGCCGCTTTCTGGCGCTGCGGGATCGCGCGAATCTTCGTATGATCCGGGAAACGAAAGAGAGAGCAGAGCATGCGCTGAATATTTCGGTCAATGCAAACGAGGGCTATCTTCTGTTCCAGACGCGGACAGAGCGGCTGATTTACCTCAGCATCCGGGAACCGAGCATTCTTATGGCATTCTACGATTACCTGGAATCCATGAAACCGGAAGAACTCTGCACGGAAGAGGAGATGCTGGGACGTGTCGAAGCCATTCTGCATGAATTTGTGGCTTGTCATTCCAGAGAAGGTTCGATATAATAGAAAAAAGGATATTTCCAAACCGGTCATCTCGGGTGAGTTCCGGTGTGTGTCTGCTGAAAAGAAGGCTGGACACACACCGGGCGGAAACCTGTGGATGACCGGTTTTGACTGTACGAAAAAGAAATGGGGGTTTTTACGAATGAGTGCAGAAAGTAAGACAAGAATGACGGAGGGCAGCATTTCGAAAAAGATGATTCTGTTTGCGATTCCGCTGTTTCTTGGCAATCTGTTCCAGCAGTTGTACAACACGGCTGACTCACTGATTGTAGGAAATTTTCTGGGAAGCAATGCGCTGGCAGCGGTCAGCTCTTCGGGCAATCTGATCTTTCTGATGGTTGGTTTTATTAACGGTATCGCAATGGGCGCCGGTGTCGTGATTGCAAGGTATTACGGAGCGAAAAACCGGGAAGATCTGCAGAAAGCGATCCATACGACCGTGGCGTTCGGCCTGGCGGCCGGTGTAGCGCTGACTGTGCTTGGCATGTATCTGGCGCCGAAAATCCTTGTGCTGATGGGAACACCGTCCGATGTCCTGCCGCAGTCCGTCGAATATTTCCGTACCTATTTTGCAGGATCTCTTGGTTTTATCATGTATAACATTTTCGTCGGCATCCTGCAGTCCGTTGGCGACAGCCGTCACCCGCTGATCTATCTGATCGTATCGTCGTGCATCAATGTTGTGCTCGACCTGCTTTTTATCGGAGGGCTTGGCATGGGGGTCGGTGCGGCGGCGCTTGCAACGGTCATTTCCCAGTTCACAAGCGCGATTCTCTGCATGATCCATCTGCTGCGGACGAAGGAAGAGTATCGTCTTCATATCCGCAAAATCCGCTTCGATGGCAGAGCGCTCGGTGAAATCATCCGCAACGGTGTGCCGTCCGGTTTCCAGAACTCGGTTATTTCGATCGCAAACGTTTTCGTGCAGACGAACATCAATGCATTCGGGAAAATGGCGATGGCAGGCTGCGGTTCATATGCAAAAATCGAGGGTTTTGCATTCCTTCCGGTTACATGCTTTACGATGGCATTGACGACGTTTGTCAGCCAGAATCTTGGTGCAAAACAGTATGACCGGGCGAAAAAAGGAGCGCGGTTTGGCATTCTCTGTTCCATTACCATCGCCGAGCTGATCGGGTTTGTGATCTATGCAGCCGCACCGACTTTGATTGCGGCGTTTAACAGCGATCCGGCCGTTGTCCATTGCGGCGTGATGCAGGCGAGAACGATTGCACTGTTTTATTTTCTGCTGGCGTTTTCTCATTGCATCGCGGCTGTGCTCCGCGGTTCCGGGCACGCCGCGGTTCCCATGGTTGTCATGCTCTGCGTCTGGTGCCTGTTCCGCGTCAGCTACATTACCGTGACGGTCCGGCTGATCCCGGATATCCGCGTGATTTTCTGGGCTTACCCGCTGACCTGGAGTATCAGTTCTGTCATTTTCCTGTATCTGTTTTTGAAAGGAAAATGGGTATACGGTTTTGAAAAAGGAGGAAAACAAAGATGAACGCAGAATCGACGAGAGAAGCGCTTGATGTGGCATCGCTGGCGGGAGACATCCTGCTGGCGAGCGGCGCGGAAATCTTCCGTGTGGAGGAGACGATCGACCGCATTGCGCGGGCGTATGGCGTTGACTCCAGCGATGCGTTTGTGTTGAGCAGTGGTATTTTCCTGACAGCTGAGAGCGGAAAAAAGCAGGAATTTGCCCGCGTGCGTCACATTCCGCTGTCGGCGGCGCGGCTCGACAAGGTAACGGCAGTCAACCAGCTCTCCCGTGAAATCGAGGAGGGTCTGCACATGCCGAAGGAGGCGAAGGCCTGGCTGCTCGATATTCAGCGGATGCCGGACAAACCAAGATGGCACCAGGTGCTTGCATCCGGTGTCGGAAGCGCCTGCTTCTGTTTTCTGTTCGGCGGCGATGTGGTGGACAGCATGGTAGCGTTTCTGTCGGGCTTTGTTCTGTATTTCTATCTGCTGTACCTGCTGCGTGGCAGAATGTCAAAGATTGCGACGAATATTTCCGGCGGCGCGCTTGTCACGCTGATTGCCGTTTTTCTGTATCAGGCGGGGATCGGCCATCATCTGGACAAGGTTATCATCGGTTCGATTATTCCGCTGGTGCCCGGTGTCAATTTCACGAACGCCATCCGTGATATTGCGGATCAGGACTACATCGCTGGTTCCGTGCGGATGCTCGATGCGCTGCTTGTGACATTCTGTATTGCGCTTGGCGTCGGACTGATTATCACAGGATATCATCAACTGGCGGGAGGGCTGCAGCTATGAGTGATACCATTCGTTTAATTGCGGAATTTTTTGCAGCCTGCGTCGGAACGATTGCGTTTGCGCTGCTGTTCCAGGTGCCGCGGAAATACTACCTGTACTGCGGACTGGCAGGTGCCTGCGGCTGGATCTGCTATAAACTGATCCTCCCGCATACGACAGAGCCGGTGTCCATCTTTTTTGCAACGGTGCTCGTCATCCTTCTGTCGCGCAGCTTTGCGGTGTACAAGCGCTGCCCGGTAACGGTATTTCTGATTGCGGGTATTTTCCCGCTGGTGCCGGGAAGCGGCATCTACTGGACTGCTTTTTACGTGGTAACCAATGATCTGGAGCGCGCCGGTGCAAGAGGATTTCTGACACTGAAGGATGCAGTTGCGATTGTGCTTGGCATTCTCTTTGTTTTTGAGTTTCCGCAGAGCTGGTTCCGTAAGGTGTTGACAGACAAAAACAAATAACCTATTATTGTAGTAGAGATTATAAACAAGGAGGAAGGAAAACAAATGGCATTAAATCAGTTTTCCAGAACACAGCTTCTGCTCGGACAGGAGAGCATGGATCTTCTGGCGAATGCAACCGTTGCCGTTTTCGGTATCGGCGGCGTGGGCGGCTATACCGTGGAGGCACTGGCAAGAAGCGGTGTCGGCCATTTTGTGCTGGTAGACGATGATAAGGTCTGCCTCACCAACATCAACCGTCAGATTATTGCGACGAGAAGCAGTGTCGGAAAATATAAAGTAGACGTAATGAAAGAACGCATTCTGGATATCAATCCGAAAGCGGAGGTAGAGGTATACAAATGCTTTTATCTGCCGGAAAATGCGGACGATTTTGATTTTTCGAAGTATTCATACGTGGTGGATGCTGTTGATACCGTGACAGCGAAGATTGAGATTATCATGCGCGCCAAAGCGTGCAATGTGCCGGTCATCAGCTGCATGGGAGCTGGAAACAAGCTGGACCCGACGAAGTTCCGCGTGGCGGATATCTATAAAACGAACATGTGTCCGCTGGCAAAGGTCATGCGGCGTGAGATGAAAAAACGCGGCGTGAAGAAACTGAAAGTGGTCTATTCAGAGGAAAAATCCCTCCGTCCGCTTGAGGATATGAGCATCAGCTGCCGGACAAATTGTATTTGTCCTCCGGGAGCTGCAAGAAAATGCACGGAGCGGCGTGATATTCCGGGCAGCGTAGCGTTTGTGCCGTCCGTAGCAGGACTGATTCTGGCGGGAGAGGTCATCAAAGATCTTTCCGGTGTCAGAGAGAGACGGCAGCTGCAGTAAAAAATAAGAATAAAAGGGACGAGCCCCGGAAAAGCAGTTGTGCTTTCCGGGGCTCGCCTTGTGTTTATGGAGATTTGAAATTTGAAAAATTACATTACGGCAACAACATCATATTCGGTGCAGCCTTCGGTGAGCGGAATCAGATTTCCTTCTACTGCGGTTCCGTTTACCGTGAGGGAAGAAATACCTTTCTCCCTGTGCTCCGGATTCTGGAAGGTGATGTTATACCATGCACCGCGGAAGTATCTGCGGATCTTGAACTCTTCCATATCGGACGGAATACACGGATTTAAGGAAAGTCCGTCGTAATCCGGCTGAATGCCGAGTATGTATTGGGAAACATTGACAAAAGTCCATGCGGCAGTACCGGTCAGCCAGGAGTTCTTTGCCTCACCGAAGTGAGCAGCGTCTTTTCCGGCGATCATCTGGGAGTATACGTACGGCTCAGTACGATGGATTTCACTGATGTCCTCGATATAAGCCGGGCAGATCTTACGGTACAGGTCAAAGGCGCGGTTGCCGTGACCTACCACCGTTTCGGCGATGGAAATCCATGGGTTGTTGTGACAGAAGATACCGGCATTTTCTTTGTATCCCGGCGGATAGGAGGAAACTTCACCAAGATTCAGGTAATATTTGGTGTAAGCCGGCTGCAGAAGAACGACACCGTACTTGGTTTCCAGAATATTTTTTACGGAAGTCAGAGCCTTTTCGGCCAGACCCTCTTTTACGCCGATTTCGGCAAGAACGCAGAAGCCCTGTGGCTCGATGAAAATCTTGCCTTCCTCACACTCTTTTGATCCGACTTTTTCGCCGGCAGCGTCATACGCACGCAGGAACCATTCGCCGTCCCAGCCTGCATCAAGGACTGCCTGGTAAACTTTTTCGACTTCTTTTTCTGCGTAAACAGCTTCTTCCTCATTGCCTCTGCGGCGGCAGATGGCTGCGTACTCTTTGCCGTATTTTACGAACATAGCGGCGATGAAAATGGACTCAGCAACCGGTCCCTCGGAAGGTCCTGTCGTCTGGAACGGTTCGCCCGGCTCTGCAGAGAAGCAGTTCAGGTTCAGACAGTCATTCCAGTCAGCACGGCCGATGAGCGGCAGTTTGTGCGGTCCGAGATGGGTTACGGTAAAGTCGAAGGAACGTTTCAGGTGCTCCATCAGAGGCTGAGCCTTGGTGGAATCGTTGTCGAAATCAACCTGCTCATCGAGAATGGAGAAATCTCCGGTCTCTTTGAGGTAGGCGGCGCATCCGGCGATCAGCCAGAGCGGGTCATCGTTGAAGCCGCTTCCGATATCCATGTTTCCTTTCTTCGTCAGTGGCTGGTACTGATGGTATGCGCTTCCGTCTTCAAACTGGGTAGCGGCGATATCGAGCAGACGCTCTCTTGCGCGATCCGGGATCAGATGAACGAAGCCGAGCAGATCCTGGCAGGAGTCACGGAAGCCCATGCCGCGGCCGGTGCCGGACTCAAAGTAGGATGCGGAACGGGACATGTTGAAGGTAACCATACACTGATACTGGTTCCAGATGTTGACCATGCGTCCCAGTTTTTCATCTGCACAGGAGAGCGCATATTTTGCCAGCAGGCCTTCCCAGTAGGAAGCAAGCTCTGCAAGTGCTGCGTCAACCTGCTCGTCGGTCTGATAGTGGGAGAGCATCTCTTTTGCCGGCTTTTTGTTGATCACGCCAGGAGCTTCCCATTTGTCATCCGCTGCATTCTCACAGTAGCCGAGAACGAAGATAAAGGAGCGGGACTCGCCTGGTTTTAAGGTAACGTCGATGTGGTGGGAACCGATCACACCCCATCCGCTGGCAACGGTGTTGCCTGCAGTGCCGCGCAGAACGGTCTCCGGGCGGTCATTTCCGCGGTAAGCGCCAAGGAAAGCGTCGCGGTCGGTATCGTATCCGTCGATCGGGCAGTTGACTGCATAAACAGTGTAATGTCTGCGGCGCTCGCGGTACTCAGTTTTGTGGTAAATCTCAGAACCCTGGATCTCAACTTCGCCGATGCTGAAGTTTCTCTGGAAGTTGGTCATATCGTCCACGGCGTTCCAGAAGCAGAACTCTACAAAAGAAGTCAGAGTCAGTGTTTTTTCTTCGGTGCCGTTGTTGGTCAGCATGAGACGGTTTACTTCGCAGGAATCTGCCAGCGGAACAAAAGCGGTCAGTTCAGCGGCAACTAAGTTTTTGGAAGAAACAAAGCGGCTGTAGCCAAGGCCATGATGGCACTCGTAGGAATCGAGCGGCGTCTGGGTCGGCTGCCAGCCCGGGTTCCAGACGGTATCGCCGTCCTTGATGTAGTAGTAGCGTCCGTTCTGATCGAGCGGCGTATCGTTATAACGGTAACGGGTCAGACGCAGAAGTTTTGCGTCCTTGTAGAAGCTGTATCCGCCGCAGGTATTGGAAATCAGAGAAAAGAAGTTCTCAGATCCCAGATAGTTGATCCACGGAAGCGGAGTCTTCGGGCTTGTGATGACATACTCTTTTTTCACATCATCAAAAATGTCCAAAATTGCATGTGTGATACCTCCTTCGTCGTACAATGTAATTTCATTATACAGCCGAAAAAAAGAAAAAACTAGCAAGAAATTTGCTAAAAAAATATAAAAAAAAACGCCGAAAACCGTTTTACGTGACAAGTTTCGGCGTTTGTGGATATTCACGAATTGTTCCGCGATTCTGCAAATATTCGGAATCCGCTGGCGTCTACTTCCTCATGTTTGGCGGGTTCCAAATTCGAACCCTGGAATATCAGATCTTCTCCGTGATTCTTAAATTTCTTAATAACTTTCTGAATACGATCCGCCGGATCCAGCAGTCCGCTGATGGAGGCGTCGTGATTCAGCTTGTCGATGATGAGAGCGATATATTTGCTCAGGTCGCAGCTGATGTAGTACTCGCGGGAGAGAAGCTCCGGTGTCTGGTATACGACGTTGGTGGTCAGAACTTTTGTGAAGAGTCCTTCCTCATAAGCCTTGTCGAATTTCTCCAGTCCACTGGTGAACAGTCCGAAGGTCGAGCACATGTAGATGTTGCGTGCCTCACGATCCTTTAAGAGTTTGGCAACTTCCAGCATACTCTCGCCGGAGGAGATCATATCGTCGATGATGATCATATCCTTACCTTTGACATCAGCACCGAGAAACTCATGGGCAACGATCGGGTTGCGTCCGTCAATGATGGTAGAGTAGTCGCGGCGTTTGTAGAACATACCCATGTCAACACCGAGGTTGTTTGCCATGTAGATAGCACGGCCCATACCGCCCTCATCCGGGCTGATGACCATCAGATGATCCTTGTCGAGCTTCATATCCGGTGCATTGCGCAGGATGTTTTTGATGAACTGGTAAGCCGGCTGGATGGTTTCAAATCCATGCAGCGGAATCGCGTTCTGGACACGCGGGTCGTGAGCGTCGAAGGTGATGATGTTTTCTACGCCCATAGCAGTCAGCTCCTGCAGACCAAGTGCGCAGTCGAGAGACTCTCTTCCAGATCTCTTGTGCTGGCGGCTCTCATACAGGAATGGCATAATGACATTGATTCTGCGGGCTTTTCCACCGATGGCTGCGATGACACGCTTCAGATCCTGGAAGTGGTCGTCCGGAGACATGTGGTTGGTGTAGCCGCACAGAGAATAGGTCAGGCTGTAGTTGCAGACATCGAGCAGAATGTAGATATCGTCACCGCGGACAGATTCGTTGATGATACCCTTTGCCTCGCCTGAACCGAAACGCGGAACCTGAGACTGGATAATGTAGCTGTCACGCTCATATCCTTCATAGGCAGCGACATATTTTTCCGCAAATTCATTGCCGCGTCCCTTTCTCCAGCTGACCAGATAATCGTCGACCTTTTTTCCAAGTGCGGCGCTGCTGTTCAGCGGGATCAGTCCCAGTCTTCCGATTGGCAGTGTGTCAAAATGTCCTTCAGTTCCCTTACTCATGCTTTGGTTCCTCCCAAAAGTTTTTTCTGGATCCGAATATCGTTTCCAAAAAGTTTAATGATGGTGTAGTTACTTGAAATTCGTGAAAAGGTACGTTCCGAGTACGTCTCCATGAAGCGGTCAAGGGGCAGGTTCGTGGAGATGATCGTCGATTTCTTCCGCAGGATGCGTTCGTTGATGCAGAGAAAGAGCTGGGAAGAGACGAAGCTGTTGGTCAGTTCCGTACCTAAATCATCGATGATCAGAAGATCGCAGTCAAAGATATTGGCGTGAGCGTCTTTTGCTTCTTCTGAACTGGAAAAGGTGTAGCGTGCAAACAGGTCAAACAGATCAAATGCAGTAAAATAAATCACACAGAACGACTGCTCGATCAGCTCGCGGGCAATACAGTGCGAAAGAAACGTTTTTCCGACACCGGTGTCGCCGTAAAAGAAGAGATTTTCAAACGACGAGCCGAAATTGCGGACGAACGCCTGGCTTTTTTCGAGCGCGGCAGCAGCGGCCTCGCGGGAAGTGAGCGGTGTTCCGGTACTGGTCAGGCTGTCCGAGTAGTAATCCAGAGAGAACTGGCTGAAATTTTCGGCTTTCAGAAGCTCCTCCACGTTGGACTGCCGGTACAGAAGATCGACGGCAGCTTTTTTGAAGCAGGCGCATTTCTGCGTGCCGTTGATGTAGCCGGTGTCGCGGCAGAGCGGGCAGTCATACGTCAGCTCGAGATAGTCTGCCGGGTAGCCGTGCATGGAAAGGAGCGCCGCGCGTTCCTGGGAACGGTCACGGATGGCAGCATTCAGGTCGAGATCCATGGAAGCGTCTCCGTTCAGCATCGCTTTTGCTTTCCGGACCGAGAGGGATGCAATCTCGGCGTCGATTTCCGCAAGGCGCGGAATCTTTTCATAAGCAATGCGGATGTGCTCCTGCTGTTCTCTCTGGTGGCGGAGCTGCCGTTCGTTGTACATGCGCATAATCGCATCGTATTGCGGGTTTGTCAGTGCCATAGTTGTTTCGTCCTCCGGGCGTTATTTCAGAAGCTGTTCTTCTAACTTCTGGTAGTCGTATTCTCTCTGATGGAAATTGTTGAAGCGGTTACTTGAAGCAGCAGGAGCGGTTTTTCGTGCCGCATTCTGATCAGAAGCGGTTTTCTTCCTTTTCTGGTGCTCCGCATCGCGCTGTTCGACGTCTGCCATGGAGCGGACGCCCTGTTCCTTCCATTTGGAGAGAATGCCTTCCGCGTACTGGAAGCTCGGCTGGCCGATCTTGGAAACGGTGCGCTGACAGGCTTCGATGATAAGATCAATCGTAAAACCGTAGGTATTCAGCCAGCGGTCCATCATCTCGGCTTCTTTTTTTCCACCGGTGCGCGGTTTGCGGATGCCGAATTGCTTTTCAAAATTTGTGTAGTAATGTTTGTTGAATGTCGTGGTCTCCTGTTTTGGCAGAGGCAACATCGCGGATTTCCGCTTTTCCTGCCAGGCGAGTCCTACCTTTTTTCAGGTAGTGGATGCTGGTGCTTCCCTTCGAAACACAGTATTCCACCAGGTATTCCAGAAGATCCGCGGAAAAGTGGAGATCATCATAGAAAAACATGATGCATTCGATTTCCGTTGGCGACAGAAGATGACCGAAATACGTCTGCGCAACGTAAAGAACGTGCTGCAGTTCTTCGCGGCTGCCGGGAGCGTGTTTTTTTTCTACTGACTGTCCGGAAATACCGGAACTGGAAAGATCATCTGCCGGAGAAGAGGCAGATGGGGCAGAAACGGCCGGCTGTGGTGATGGAGCCGGGGTCTGTTCCGTCTGCGGGATTTCAACGGATACAGCAGAAACAGCCGGTGCAGCCGCAATCGGGCCGGAAATCGAGGATTCCGGTGTTGGAAGGATTCCGCTTTCTTCCTTCCGGACAAGCGGCAGAAAGGCGATTCCGGTCGGAACGCTTTCCCCGGCGGTGTAGGAGAGCGAGAGGAGTCCCTGCTTCTCCCAGTATTTCAGCGCCCGGACGATATCGTTTTCCGTGCAGGAAAAAAAATCTGCCATCGATGACAGAGTGGAATCCTGCTGATGGTCTTTGACCAGCTTCAGCAGATAAAGGTACACTTTTACAAATTCTCCGTTGGCTGCGGGCATATATTGTTCCAGAAAAAGATCCGGCACAGCAGTCACACTGGCCAGGCAGTCATTGTTTAATGTCAGCATACTCAAAATTACACCATCCTGTTCTTATCGTGCGGCAGATTTTTACTTTTAGCGATCTGTTTTTTATTATACGTCTTGCCTTCTCATACACAATCAAGTATAACACAGTATTTTCGACAAGTGAATAGGTGTTTTGCGGAAAAAACATTCCGGGAAAAAGGCACGGTGGATGAAAAAGGACTGTGGACAATGTGGATAATGTGGAGAAATCCGTTTTGTGAAATATTATCATCTACCAAAAATGTTGAAAAATGGAGGAAAACAGGGAAGTATAGGACTTTCTGGTGATATCGTTATGTAAACAAAGTTATACACAGGAAATCCACATTGTGTGGATCGTAAAAATGTGTATAAAATTGTGGATAATGTGGATAACTCTGAAAACAGGCGAAAATACAGGAAAATAGCTGTGAATAAAAATGTGCGTAACTATTTGGCGAAAAGACAGATTGTGTGGATTCGGAGCAAAAAAAGACCCTGTGGAAAAAAGGAAAACTCCATTTTCCACAGGGAGCAGGTAAAGCGAAAGAATGATTTTATTTTCGGAAGCAAGAAGCTCCTCACCGATTTTTACAACGTCTCCGGCACCCATGGTGATCAGCATGTCGCCCTCGGCAAGATTTTCGTTCAGATAGTTTTCGATTTCCGCAAAGGATGGGAAATATTCGCAGGCAGTGCCGAGTTTTACAATGCGCTCCTGGATATCTTTGGAGGAGATGCCGAGCGTATCGGTTTCTCTGGCTGCGTAAATATCGGCGAGAACCACATGGTCTGCCAGGGAAAGAGCGGCGGCGAAATCATCGAGCAGCGCTTTCGTTCTGGTGTAGGTATGCGGCTGGAAGACGCACCACAGTGTTCTGTGCGCACAGTTTTCAGCGGCTTCCATCGTTGCACGGATTTCGGTTGGATGATGCGCATAATCGTCGATCACCTTTGCTCCGTGGTATGTACCTTTATACTGGAAACGGCGGTCGGTTCCGCGGAAGGTGGCAAAGCCTTCGTGGATAGCGTTTTCCGGCAGCTGCAGTTCATCGGCCAGTGCAATGGCAGCCAGGGCGTTGGAAACGTTGTGAAGTCCCGGAACCATCAGCGTATAGCGACCGCGCAGCTCGCCACGGCAGATGCAGTCGAAGGACGGGTGATCGAACTCATCGTAGGTGATGTTGGCAGCGGTATAATCAGCGACAGCCTGATTCTCCAGCGCGTAGGTGACAACCTTACAGCCAAGACCTTCGGTCACGTAATCGTATTTCGGCGTATCGGCATTGATAATCAGCATGCCGTCGGTCGGGAGCAGACGGGCAAACGCACGGAAAGAGTGGCGGATGTCGTCGATATCTTTGAAGAAATCGAGATGGTCTGCATCCATGTTGAGGATAATGCCGATTTTCGGAAAGAAGCTTAAGAAACTGTTGGTATACTCGCATGCCTCGGTCAGGAAGGTTTCGGAATGGCCGACACGGATATTTCCGCCGATGGACGGAAGAATACCGCCGACAGAAATAGTCGGATCGCAGTCAGCGGCCATCAGAATGTGGGAGAGCATAGAAGTTGTTGTCGTCTTTCCGTGTGTACCGGAAACGGCGATCGGTGTATCGTAGTTGCGCATGATCTGTCCAAGCAGTTCAGCACGGGTCAGCATCGGAATGCCGGCAGCTTTGGCGGCGGCAAATTCCGGGTTGTCCGGGTGGATCGCTGCGGTGTAAACGACAAGGTCGATGCCAGGAATGATATTTTCCGCCTTCTGGCCGTAGAAAACCTGTGCGCCAAGAGAAGTCAGGTGGCGGGTCAGGTCACTTTCTTTTGCATCGGAACCGGAAATTGTAAAGCTTTCTTTTAAAAGAATCTCGGCAAGGCCGCTCATGCTGATGCCGCCGATGCCAATAAAATGTATATGGATTGGTTTGCTGAAATCTACTTCGTACATGGTATCTCCTTCAATGTGTCTTTTCACTGAAAATGGGGAAATTTTCTCAATACATATTTTTCAATTAATATAGGAAAGAACAGAACGAAATGCAGCGCCGGTTCCCCGGAATCCGGCTGGAACTGTTCTGGCTAATAGTATACACGTATTTGCCGGAAAAGTAAAAGAAAAAAAGCGGATGAATTCGAAAATGAAATAAAAAACAATGGATAAGTATTATAAACCAGAACATATGCAAAAAGAAATATTGCAAACTAAAATGAACGAAATGTAACAAAAACTGGTAAAAATAAATGAATACGCTGTCGAAAATTGTAGAAAATCATGATACGATTTTTGACACAAATAAAATGCATAGTCAAAATCAATAAAATATAAGATAAAATAAAAGAAAAATTATAAAAAATGTTCACAATGAGACGGAAGTGTGATATAATTTTAATTGTAGTTATCAAAGAAGTGCGTGGATATGAAAAACCAGAACCGACAGCATGGTTGCTGTTTCGTACACAGGGAGACAGGTGCTGTTTCGCTGCGTGAGAAAGTGATTCAGGTGTAAGTAGCCCCTTCCTGCAAGGCAAAGCCTGAAGGGGGGCAGCGAAGGTTACCGTTCGCGGAAAAGCGGTGAACGGTAAGCGTAGAACCGTACATTCTTACAGTTACTGCAAATCTTTAGATACGACAAGAGGTGATTGCATGATTAAGAAAGAGATGATAGCAATGCTGCTGGCAGGCGGTCAGGGAAGCCGTCTCGGTGTGCTCACGGAGAAAGTGGCAAAACCGGCAGTAGCATTTGGCGGAAAGTATCGAATCATCGACTTCCCGCTCAGTAATTGTATCAATTCAGGAATTGATACGGTAGGCGTACTGACCCAGTATCAGCCGCTGCGGCTGAATACCCATATCGGAATCGGTATTCCGTGGGATCTCGATAAAAACGAAGGCGGCGTAACCGTTCTGCCGCCATATGAAAAAAGTACAAACAGCGAATGGTATACAGGAACTGCAAATGCAATTTACCAGAACATGGCTTATATGGAAACATACAATCCAGAATATGTTCTGATTCTTTCCGGCGACCACATTTACAAAATGGATTACGAGGTGATGCTTGACTATCACAAAGCAAACCACGCAGATGTGACCATCGCATGTATGCCGGTACCGATCGAAGAAGCAAGCCGTTTCGGTGTCATGATCACAGACGGAAACGGAAGAATTACCGAATTTGAAGAAAAACCGGAGCACCCGAGAAGCAACCTCGCTTCTATGGGTATCTATATTTTCAGCTGGAAAGCATTAAAGGAATCTCTGACAGCCTTGAAGGATCAGCCGAGCTGTGACTTCGGAAAACACATTCTGCCGTACTGCCGCGACAATGGAAAACGTCTGTTTGCGTATGAGTTCAACGGCTACTGGAAAGATGTCGGAACGCTTGGCTCATACTGGGAAGCAAATATGGAGCTGATCGATATTATTCCGGAATTCAATTTATATGAGGAGTTCTGGAAGATCTATACCAAAGGTGATATCATCCGTCCGCAGTATGTTTCCGGGGACGCTGTCATCGACCGCTGTATTATCGGCGAGGGCGCTGAAATCTACGGAGAGGTACATAATTCCGTCATCGGTGCGGATGTGCGCATTGAAAAGGGTGTTGTTGTAAGAGATTCTATTATTATGCGCCACAGCACAATCGGCGAGGGAACCCAGGTCAATAAGGCCATTATTGCAGAAAACGTACATGTCGGCAAACATGTTGTGATGGGCGTTGGCGAGGAAGCGCCGAACGTCTTAAAACCGAATATTTACGGATTCGGACTTGTGACCGTTGGAGAAAAGGCAGTCATTCCGGATGGCGTAACCATTGGAAAGAATGTCTGCATTTCCGGCGAAACTTCCCTTGAAGATTACCCGGATGGCATACTTCCGTCCGGCGGAGCAATTGTAGAAAAGGACGGTGAGTAATATGAGAGCATTGGGAATTATTCTTGCAGGCGGTAACAACAACAAAATGAGAGAGCTGTCCAATAAAAGAGCCGTTGCAGCTATGCCGGTCGCAGGCAGCTTCCGCAGCATCGATTTTGCGCTGTCAAGTATGGCAAACTCTCATATTCAGAAGGTGGCTGTCCTGACACAGTACAACGCCAGATCCTTAAACGAGCATTTGAGCTCATCCAAATGGTGGGATTTCGGAAGAAAACATGGCGGTCTGTTTGTATTTTCTCCAACCGTTACATCAGATAACAGCTGGTGGTACCGTGGAACGGCAGACGCGATCAGTCAGAACCTGACATGGCTGAAAAACAGCCATGAACCGTACGTAGTCATCGCATCGGGAGATGGCGTATACAAACTGGATTTCAATAAGGTACTGGAATACCATATTGCAAAACGTGCGGATGTTACCGTGGTATGCACGGATTCCAAGGAAGCAGATACCAGCCGCTTCGGCGTCCTGAAGATGAATGAGGACTGCCGCATCGAGGAGTTCGAGGAAAAACCGATGGTTTCGAGCTCCAACGTGATCTCTACCGGTATCTATGTCATCCGCCGTCGCCAGCTGATCGAAATGATTGAGCGCAGCGCACAGGAAGACCGCTACGACTTTGTAAAGGATATTTTAATCCGTTACAAAAACCTGAAACGGATTTACGGATACAAGATCAATACCTACTGGAGCAACATTGCTACCGTAGATTCCTATTACAGAACCAACATGGATTTCCTGAAACCGGAGGTAAGAGATTACTTCTTCGGACAGTATCCGGGCATCTACTCCAAGATCGACGATCTTCCGCCGGCAAAATACAATCCTGGCTGCACAGTGAAAAATTCTCTTGTATCCAGCGGCTGTATCATCAACGGACAGGTTGAGAACTCTGTTTTGTTCAAGAAGGTATATGTTGGAAACAACTGTGTGATTAAAAATTCTATCATCTTAAATGATGTATATCTCGGAGACAACACTCACATTGAAAACTGTATTGTGGAGAGCAGGGACACCATCCGTGCAAACTCCTATCACTGTGGGGAGGACGGCATCAAAATTGTTGTCGAAAAAAACGAAAGATACGCCATCTGATTATGGGGTGAAAGGGGCATAAAAGTTTATGAACATTACAGACGTGAGAGTACGCAAGGTAACAAAAGAAGGAAAAATGAAGGCGGTTGTGTCTATCACAATCGATGACGAATTTGTTGTACATGATATCAAGGTGATTGAAGGAGAAAAAGGACTGTTTATCGCAATGCCGAGCCGTAAGGCTACGGACGGGGAGTACCGCGATATCGCACATCCGATCAACTCCGGAACCAGAGAAAAATTCAGACCATTATCCTGAAACAGTACGAACAGGCGATGGCAGGAAGCGGAAGCAGAGGAAGCTGCTGCAGAGGCCTGAGACAAAAAGGAAGAAAGAATGCCCCGGGACGGAAACGGAAGTGGTTACGTTTCGCCCGGGGGCGTTTTTGTCAGTAAAAACAAAGATGACGATATACAAAAGTATATCGCCATCTTTTTATGAGGGGGGAGATAGTGAGTGGTTTATCAACTATCCGAACTTTATTATAAAAGGAATATGTGAGCAAAGTGTGTCCAAATTCTAAAAGAAATGGAAAAAATATAAAGAAAAGAAGAAAAATTGTGGGAAGAGGTATGGACAGAAGAGAGAAGAGAGCGTAAAGTGAGAGAAAAATGTATCTTCGGAGTCTTTTTTGTGCCTGTATTTGCGTGAGCTGAAAAATTCCGGGAGTACATCATAAAAAGAGGAGGAAACAGGATGAAACAGAAAAGAATCAGTGATTACGGATATCGGATCGGACATCATGAAAATGGACCGCGAAACAAAATTACGGATGTGCCCGGTGTGCGGGTAGGCCATGCGACGGTGGAAAGTGGCAATCAGCATACCGGAGTGACGGTGATTGTGCCGGGAGAAGGCAATCCGTTTCTGAAAAAGTACCTGGCGTCTGCCTACGTGCATAACGGTTTCGGGAAAACGTGCGGTCTTGTGCAGGTACAGGAGCTCGGAACTCTTGAAACGCCCATTGCCCTGACCAATACACTGAATGTCGGAAAAGTGGCGGATGCCATGATTTCATGGATGATACAGCAGACCCGAAAAGAAGGGGAAGATGTTTTTTCCATCAATCCGGTTGTCGGAGAATGTAATGATTCGAGAATCAATGAGATTTGTAACCGGGTAGTGGGGGAAAAAGAGCTGTATCATGCACTGGAGCAGGCGGATACAGACTTTGCGGAAGGTGATATCGGTGCCGGAACAGGAACGATCTGCTATGGGCTGAAAGGGGGAATCGGATCAGCATCCCGCACGCTGGTGCTTGACGGAAAAACATATACCATTGGTGTTCTGGTACAGTCAAATTTCGGGGCAACCAGAGATTTGAAAATCAGTGGAAAACCGGCAGGAGAGAAGATTCTGGAGCGGATCCGGAAGGAAGAATGCGGAAGCAGCGCCGAAGACCGGGGATCAATTATGACGGTTCTGGCAACAGACCTTCCGGTATCAGAGCGGCAGCTGTACCGGATTATCCGCCGCTGTGGAGTTGGAATCGCCAGAACAGGAGCCTACACCGGCCACGGAAGCGGTGAAATCATGATCGGATTTACAACAGCAAACCGCGTAGACACAAAGAGTACATGTGAGGTGGAAGTGTGTGCCCGGATAAAAGAAGAAAAAATCAACGAGGCATTTGAAGCAGCGGCAGAGGCTGTGGAGGAAGCGATCCTGAACTCTATGGTAACCGCAAAGGAAAAAAGAGGCCTGGACGGAGCCAGATACCGCAGCCTTGCAGAATTTCTGGAAATACCGGGATTTCTGAAATAAATTATTTTTCCAGAACCATACGCCCCAGCTCGGAAATTTCACATCCGCCTTTTGTCCGGTGCACGATGAGATAACCGGCGGAAGAAAGCTCTCCGAGTACGGTGCGCAGAGCCGCTTCGGATACAAAGGTTTCTCCGTCGGCCAGTCCGTTTTTGATTGCCAGGCGGCCTGCTTTCGGATGCGTCGATACGAAAGAAAGAACCTGATATTGAAGGTCGGTGAGGGAAACGTCAGCCATCTGGCGGGAGCGGAGGTACGTTGGCAGATCGGAAAGCTGCAGCTTATGGCTGCTGTACCGGGTAAACAGGCTGCAGGACAGATTGTACAGCTCATGAATATTTCCGGGGTACGCATATTCCTTCAGAAAGCGCAGAAGCCCTTCCGAAAAGATCCGGTCGCAGGTCATATCGGTGTTGTGGAAAAACTGAAGCAGAAAGTAATTGAGAAGATCGGGAATATCCTCCCTGCGTCTGCGGAGCGGGACTGTCTGAAGCTCGGAAGCACTTAAAAGGTGAAAAAGCTCCCGCAGGAAGGTTCCTTTTTCTACTTTTTTGTAAAGGTTATCATCCGCAATAGCAATGATCCGCACATCGAAACGGCGGGTTTCCGGTGCGGAAAAGAAGTTACCATGAACATTGGTAAGAACATTGACCAGCAGATCCTGAATGGAAAGCGGAAAACGGTCCACCTGGGAAAGGACGAGTGTGCCATGGTTGGTTTCGGCAAGAAGCCGGAGCAGGGAGGCTTCGGTCAGATCATTTCCCGGAGAATGAAGAACAGAAAACGGATAATGGTGGCGGCGCGAAAAATTGTGGATCGCACGTGCGAGTGTCCGGCGCTGTGTACCGCTTTCTCCCTGGATCAGAATCGGAAAATCAAAGAGTGCAAGATGTCTGGCCTGCGCCATCAGATTCTGGACGGAATCTGCGTGGGACAGGGAAAGGGAAAAGGTACGGGAGGAAGCGAAAAAAGTGCTTTCTTCCGTTTTTTCGTCTTTCGATACCGACATTTCCATGGATCTGCTCTCGGGAAGAAACGCAAGAAAAACAGGTTCTGTATCTGGAAAAACCATAGAGAGAACGCTTAACGTGATCTGTGTTTTCTGATCCGAAAGGAGAATGGTCCAGTCACCGTTGCGGTCGAAAGCAGTGTCCGCGTAGGCAGGCGGAAGACATTCCGAAAAAGGCTGTCCTTCAAAGTTGGAGGAAGGAAGCGAGAAGGCATGTGCAAATTTAGCGTTCATGAACTGAATGCGGCCATCCGCACCAAACAGACAGATGCCAATGGGAAGAGAGAACAGGATAACCTGCATGAGCTGTTCGGTCTGTACATAATTTGTATAGTAAGTTTCTGAGGTCTTGACGGTGTGAAGAATCTGATTGACATAATTGCGCGATACACGGTTTACGGTCTGCAGAGGAATGTTGAAATATTCGCAGAGCTGTAAAATAGTGGAAATATCGATGATACGGTTGCCGATATCCAGCACATTGGGGATGCGGGAAGGAACGAGCTGCGGCTCGCCGGCGGTGATGGCAAACTGAATGTCAGACTCGGTATCCTTGCATCCGGGATAAAACGGAACAAAGTCATATTGTGTGATGCCGCATTCCTCAAGCTGGGAAATGATAGCGAGCGTGGAATATTTATCATCGTTTACCAGATAGACACGTTCGTGCGGCGGAATCTGAATGATTTTATCCAGGAACATATGGTTGAAAACGCGGTCGCAGGGGAGCTGCAAAATGGAGGAGTCAAGGGTAAGCGGAAAGGTTTCCATGGCGCGGACGCTTGGAAAAAGGACGCACTGGTATCCCCGGAAGAGAGAGGGGTCTGTGGCCTGGCTCTCGTTAAAAAGGGTGTTGAAGGTGAGGATATTCACCGAGCACGGAGTGAAGATAAGACTGAAATTCGGAAAGCATCGTTCCGGAAGAATGATCATACGTTGCCAAGCTTTGTTTCTGTTCA
>ENA-OQKR01000136-OQKR01000136.1-human-gut-metagenome-genome-assembly--contig:-NODE-136-length-32137-cov-2.715276_pt1 | contig 32137 bp, 38 predicted proteins | sample MGYA00242803_ERZ504806 | MGnify/ENA primary metagenome ERZ504806 (study PRJEB26092, sample SAMD00036399) | human gut metagenome | host: Homo sapiens | study: EMG produced TPA metagenomics assembly of...
TCGCCGTCCGACGGAGTCCAGGTCGGCGACCTCGTGCTCGACACCAAGGGCAGCGTCTACCCTATCTCGGCGGTGAACACGGGACGATCGACTGCCAGGGTCGGCTCCGCCATCAACGGCGTGAGCCTCAAGGGGCCCAAGGGCGAGACGGGATCCGTCGGCCCCAAGGGCGCCGACGGCACGTCCATCACCGTCAAGGGCGCGGTGAACAACAAGGCCGACCTGCCGTCCAGTGCCGCCATCGGAGACACGTACATCACGAGCGACACGAGCCACATGTGGGTCAAGACCGCAATGAGCGGCGACGCGCAGTGGACCGACCTCGGCGAGATGAAGGGCCCCAAGGGTGACAAGGGCGCCACTGGCGCCAAGGGCGACAAGGGAGAAACCGGCGCCACGGGTGCCCAGGGCCCTGCCGGCCCCGGCATCACGTTCGGCCAGGGAGCCCCGACGGCGGCATCCCAGGCCGGCGCCGTCTACATCGATACGGCGGACGGCTTCAAGGTCTACCAGTACGGCGCGAACGCCTAGCGAAAGGAGAACGACATGGCATGGGCTAACATCGGCTCGCTGAAGGGCCCCAAGGGCGACAAGGGCGATACCGGAGCACAGGGCAAGCAGGGAATCCAGGGTTTAAAGGGGGAGACCGGCCCGATCGGTCCGACGGGCCCCAAGGGAGAGAAGGGCGCCGACGGCACTTCCGTGACCGCCGGGACCGGCGCGCCGACCGGCACCGCCGTGGTCGGCTCGGTCTACATCGACGCCGCCACCGGGAACCTGTACACCTACAAGGCCTAGTCGGGGGCGTTGACATGGCCTGGATTAAGCTGGGCAACCTAAAGGGGCCGACCGGGGAGACGGGGCCGCAGGGCCCGCCGGCGTCGACCGGCCAGGCATTCCTCGCCGCCCATCCCGTGGGCTCCCTCTATATGGAGACCAGCGGACGGAACCCCGGCGCCACCTATGGAGGAACGTGGGTCATGCGGGACAGCCAGAACGGCTTCATATGGGAAAGGATGGCTTAAATGGAGATTGTGACCGGCAAGGCGGGCGTTCCGCACGTAAGCTCGGCCGACGACGGCCGCCGTATCGCGGGCGAGATCGGCACGGGCAGTTACGTACTGCAGACGGGCGGCAAGCTGGCGCCGTCCCTCGTGGACGCCAACACCGTGCGCTTCGCCACTGGCGACATGATCGTCCAGGGGCGCCACATCGGGGTCACCGTGCCCGAGGACGTGAAGGTGGCCAGCGGCTCGCAGGGCAAGAAGCGCATGGACTACATCTGTGTGCATTATTCGCGCGATGTCGGCGGATCGGCCCCGACGCTCGTGGAGACCGTTAACTGGAAGGTGCTCCAGGGCACGCCGGGCACGACCGCGACCGCGCCGTCGGTCCCGAGTGGATCCATCCTGAACGGCGACTCCGACGTCACCGTTCCCATCTGCTCAGTATCGTTCGACGGCCTGACCACGGGCCAGCCGAAGCTGCTCATTCCCGAGCTGACCCCGCTGGCGGATCTCGGGGATTCTGTATCCCTGACGGAGACCAACGGCTATTGGAAAGTTCGATATGCCTGCAGGGCGATAGGGAAGATGGCGGTGCTGTCGGTCCATGCCACTCGCGTCGACAATAACTGGGTTAACGCCCAGGCGTGGGAGAGGTCGCAGATCCTGGCGTACCCACCGGATCTGGCTCCGGTGGGAGGCGAAGTTCTGACGCCTGCCATCAGCAGTGTCTCTTCGGGTGGCCATACCGACTGCCTGGGCTTTAACGTCGACTCCAATGGTATCAACGTCAGAATCGTCAGGCAGTGCACCATTCCATCGGGCGCTTGGGTCTCCGGAGTCCTAGCCTGGCCGATTGCCTAGCATTCTGTATCCCGCGAGGTTGGCTTTCGGTTCTTATATGGGAACAGCTTCTCCGACGACTTTGTCGCCTTCCGCAAAAAAGGGTTCACCGTGGAGATGGCTTGGAACTTCTCTCAGACCACGACCGAGGTGTGGATTGCCGGAACGCTACCCGCCGGATTCCATCCGGCCAGAAGCTTCCTAGAGCCTTCTGTACTGACCAAGCCAGGGGGTATCACCTCTAACAATACATCGGAAGTTGAGGTTGCGGATACAGGCCGTGTCGCCTTTATTTGCGGGGCAGCGGTAGCCGGTGGGCGAAACATCGGCCACTGCATCTGGATCGCCGCATAGCATTCTGTATCCCGAAGTTTTGTCTCGGTGGCTACGAGAGGCGGCGAGATACAATTCGCCCGCATCGGCGGCCTCGTGGCGATGAACCTGTACAACGTCACAGCGAGAATCTCTGGGTCATGGAGTGGCGAGCAAATCGGGACAGTGCCCGAGGGCTTCAGGCCGAAGAACCAGCTGCGGCAGCGATGCGTCGTAGCTAACAGCGATCGCGAATACTCCGCCGGGCTTTGGATCAAGCCTTCTGGCGAGATGTTCATCTCCAATTTCGGCGGCACGGGCCTGTCCGGACAGTACAGCTTCTCATGCTGTGTCGCATGGCCCGCATAGCATTCTGTATCCCAAGCCGTCGTCACGGCTCCAGTCGCCGGCGTCACTTGTGTTCGCATCGGGCGCATCGTTGTCGTCCAGCTGAAAAACATCTCTCTTACCGGAAGCGCCGGGCGCATCGTTTGCCAGTTACCTTTTAGACCAGTGACGACGGCAATTGGATGTCTTAACGTGGGCAGCGCCTCGGGCTACATCAAGATCGACACAAATGGAGTCGTCTTCTGTTTTTCCACGACGTCTGGAGACTTCTCAGGGCAGGTCGTGATCTGTACCTAAAACACTATGAAAACTGCGCTATATACTGAGGCATCGGCCATGAGGAACAGCTTGCCGTCCGTATAGTAAGCGTGGACTCCAAAGTTATCAGGGCTGTAATAACAGTCCGCACATGCTCCGGAGTTGGTGCATCCCTCAGCGAACATTCGCGTGGTGAACAAGGTCGATGCCAGAGGGCGCCCATAATAGATGCAGACGAGCGCCGCCATCCTATCTAGCGGCATGTCATAGCGGAATTCCTGGTAGCTCTTCCCTACATTTGTCTTTGCCACAGTTCTCGGGGATACAGAATGCTATCTGCGAAGCACGGCGACATAGTTTATACGGAGCGCCCCATAGAATCCTCGGTCAAGTACGACTATAGCTCGCCCGTTCGTCATGTGAACAAAAGGCCTGGCTTCGGAGACATTTCCGTCGCCATTCATGACGCCAATGAAGTCGCGACCAGCATCAAGCTGCCGACCAAATAAATCGACTTGCTCTTCAATCTCAAACAGGACATGCCGTTCTGAGCTAAATGTTATGACTCGTGATCCTGAGAATACTGCTACTCGGGATACAGAATGCTATCTGCTAGCTAGAGCAACGGCGTAGTTGATTCTGATCGCGTTGTGCCATGCACGGTCAAAAGTGACGTAAATGTCACCTGTGTCGCCAAAGTACTGGCAGCCGTCGACGTGCACCGGAATATTGAGGCCGTCTCCATTCATCGCCAGCACGACATCGTTCTCCCGGTCGAAGCCTCTACCGAACAATTTTTGGAACTCATTGCGCGAGAACAAGACACAGGAGCTGTCACGGCTGTTCAACACCTTAGTCCCGGTAATCAGCCGTGGCATGTGGGATACAGAATCACCCGCCCAGTATCAGCCGCTCGACCTCGCGTTGCGCATCCTTGCAGATGCGTGGCCTCGGCACGATGTAGTGCTCGTATGCCGTGCCGATATCGGTGTGCCCCAGCATCATGGCCACGGTCTCGATGCCGACCCCGGCCTCCACCGCGAGCGTCGCCCACGTGTGGCGGCACTCGGTCATCGACGTCCATGCGGCGCCCGCTCGGCGACATGCAGACCTGATACGCCGTGCGATGGCGTCGGGCGACAGCTCGCACAGCCAGCCCGAGCGGCCCTTGCGCAGCGCGCGCAGGCGCTTGACGGCGAAGCGGGGGAGCCAGCAGGACCTGGCCGAGCGCTCCGTCTTCGGCGCCTCTACGACTTCGTGGCCATGGACCACCTGCCGGGAGCGACGAATGCGGACCTCGCCGGTGCGCAGGTCGATGTCCGACCACTTGAGGCCGCACGCCTCGCCGCGCCTCAGCCCGAGGGTTACCGAGCAGATTGCGACTGCCTCGCACTCGTGTCCCCATAGCGCGCGGAGGTAGGCACGGACCTGGCTCGCCTCCATCGTGCGTGGGCGGTGCGCCGGCTTGTGCGGTAGCTCGACACCGGCGGCGGTGGGGTCGTACATCCGCACACCGAGACGGCGGATGGCCCAGCGGATAACCTGCCGCAGGGTCTTGTACGCCTTTTCGGCGGCCCCCGGCAGCTCAAACGAATCAATCCAGCCCTGTACGCCCTCGGGCGTTATCGACTCGAGTTCCAGCTCGCCCCAGCGAGGTAGGACGTGCAGCGCTAGCGCGCTCTCGTATCCGGCCAGGGTGCAGGCGCGCAGCCTGCCGCGCTTGTCGTCCATGTACCTCGAGGCGGCCTCTGCAACTTTCATCATGGTCTCCAATCCCGTAAATCCCAGACGCGTGGGCTCTCAAGGAGAGGATACGCGCGTGGGATTTCTGCCACGAGAGGTCGAGAGAAAGGAGTCTAAATGGCATTGATCGGGACCCTTGTCGGGCCCGCAGTGCGCCTGGCGACAGACGGGAGGGGTCTCCCGATTCTCGCGTCTGATGAGCCTGAGGTCCCCGATGGTTTCAAGGCGGACATGGCGTATGAGCAGCGGGGCGGTTCCATCTACCAAGTATGGAGTGTCGTGCCAGACGGGATGCGCGATGACGCGGTGCGGCTTGCTGCCATGTCCGCCGAGACTCTCGGTGATGAGGACGCGCTGAAGGTGCCCCAGCTCATCCGGCCGTGGTATGTGGGCGAGGCCTCGTATGCCGCTGGCGCGCGCGTGGCATATGGAGGCGACCTGTACAAGTGCCTGCAGACGCATGCGCCCCGTATCGGATCTGAGCCCGACACGGCTCCGGAGCTTTGGGAAAGAATCAACCATTAAGGAGAAAAATGTTTTACGGACAATTTGTATCTGGGTCTGTCTACCTGACCACGGACGGCTCCGGCCTGCCGATTCGCGAGGCGGCGGAACCCAACCCCGGCGCCGGTTACCACACGGTGCTCTCCTATGAGCAGCATGACGGCGCCATCTGGCAGGTGTGGACTCTCGTTCCCGATGCCGGAACGCCTCAGGACGCCGCCCTCATGCTCGCCCAGATCCAGGCGGCCGCCCTCTCCGACGATGATGCGTTGAAGGTTCCGGCACTCTATCCGCTCTACGCATGCGGTCACGTCTATGCGCATGGAGACCGCGTGCTCTGGCAGGGCACGCTCTACAAGGCTATTTCCGGCCACACGGCGACTGCGGCGGATCCCGCTTCCGACCCCCAGCACTGGGCGAAGGTCGTGGCGTCCACGGCCGGCGGCGAGAGCGTTCCCGAGTGGGTCAGCGGCAAGTCATACGCCAAGGGCGACCGCGTCACCAAGTACGGAAGCGTCTACGAGTCTCTGATGGACGGCAACACCATCGAGCCGGGCACGTTCGGCAGCGACGGCGCATGGAAGCAACTGACTGCCTAGTGGAGGCGCGCGAATGGAAGAACTAGCCCGCGTGGCCGTCCAGTGGGCAGTGCCGGTTGTCCTCGCGGCCCTCGCGGGTGCGCTCATGCGCCTGTACCGGCTCATGGACGCGATGCAGGAGGGCACTCGGACGATGCTGCGAAGCCGCCTCGTGGACCTCCATGAGCGCTACGTGGTCAGCGGCAAGGGTTGCCCCGACTGGGTCAAGCAGGAGGCCTCGCAGGTCTACGGGGCCTACCACGGCATGGGCGGAAATGGCACCGGCACCCACTACTACCAGGAAATCGTCAACGCCCCCATCGGGGGAGAATCGAAGGACTAGCATCATGGAGAAGTACGAGGAATGGGCAATCGCGGCCCTCACCCGCGCCGTCAAGACGGCTGCTCAGACGGCGGTGGCGCTCATCGGTACCGGGAGCGTCGGATTCACGGACCTCGACTGGGTGCAGGTCGCGAGCGTGGCGGGTGTCGCCGCCGTCGTGTCGCTGCTAACCAGTGTCGCGACCGACCTGCCAGAGGTTGGCGGCGCGCAGCCGGGACCGTCTCACGAGGGCGGCGAGGAATAGCGTGGCCAAGCTGTTCGTCATCTGCGGGCACGGCGCCGGCGACCCCGGCTGCTGCGCCGGCGGGTACACCGAGGCCGAGCGCATGCGTGCGCTCGGCAGGCGCGATCAAGGAGCTTGGCGGCGATCAGGTGGTGCTTTGCGACACTTCGCGCAACTGGTATGCGGACGGCGGGCTGAACAGCCTCAAGGCTGACGGTCCCGTCGTTGAGCTGCATATGGATGCCAGCGGCCTCAAGACACCTCACGGTGCCCATGTGATCATCAGCTCGAAGTTCAGCCCGGACTCCTACGACAAGACGCTGGCGGACAAGTTGTCAGCATTTATGCCGGGACGGGCGCAGAAGCTCGTCAAGCGATCCGACCTCGCAAACATCAACAGGGCCGCCGCGCGCGGCATCAACTACCGCCTCGCCGAGAACGGTTTCATCGACAACGGCGGCGACCTGCAGCAGTTCAACGAGAACCTCGATGAACTTGCCCGAATCTACCTCGAATGCTTCGGAATCGAGGCATCGAACTCCGCGCCCGTTCAGCAGGCGCCATCGAAGCCGCCGTCCCAGCAGACGGCTGGGACCGAGAACTTCGGCGGCCGCTACCGCTGTACCGTCTTTAGACTTAACGTTCGCTCTGCTCCGTCCCTCTCCGGATCTGTGGTCGCCTCCTACGGTAGGGGCCAGACTGTCGTGCTCGACGACTGGTATAAGTCTGCAGACGGCTATATCTGGGGACGCTACACGGGTGGCAGCGGGAAGATTCGCTACATTGCCGTAGGACGCGCCACCGGTAGGCCCGAGGCCGACGATTATCTCGTTAAGGAGTGACATGAGGACCAGCGACAAGCTGCTCGGCGTCATCTACGCCATCACGGCGGTTCTTGCCATGTTCGCGGCCATCGTCATTGTCTGCTCGCTCGTGCGTCCGGATGATGCGGGCGCCGTAGGCGTCGCCACGGTCATGGATCAGTCCGACGGGCCGCTTTACGATTTGCCCAAAAATGTGAATTCGTACATTGCCACGGAGCGCTCGACGAACCGCGCCTATATCGTGGTCGAAAGCGACCGTGGTATCGCCATCACGCCGTACCTCGATGAGGACGGCGATCAGGTGATTATCGACAGACCATAAGCGCTAGCACCTCCCCGGTATGTTCTGGGGAGGTGCTTTATGCATGGCCGGATAACCGTTAATATCCGTTCTCCAATGCCGTTTGAGTAAATCTGAGACGACCGCGATAGGCGTAACCAGCAGTTTTGCTTGTAGAACGTTTGCCAAAAGCACGCGTTCAAGACTCTTAATCCCAAGGTCCAGGGTTCGAACCCCTGACGGCCCACCAAAGATTGTTAAGATGGTCAACTTCGGTTGGCCGTCTTTTTTATTAACCTCGCATGGGGCCGAACCCGTAAGGGCACAGACGCTTTACAAGTCGAGCCTGCCCTGTGGGTCGGTGAATCCGTCTGTACCCTCCTTGAGCTTTTTCTCGTCTGCTTTCACGCGACGTTCGAGCTTCTTTGTATCTTCGGCAGGCGGTAGGTTCTCGGGTACAATTCCGCGGTCGATGAGGCTGCCACGCACGCTTGTGTTGTTCTCGACGTGCTCTTGCTTGATCTGGTCCAGACCGTACAGGTCGTGTTCCTCGGCGTTGAAGGCCGTCATCGAGTTCGTAAGGTCCTTTGCTTTGATGAGGACATCGGCTAACCTGTCCGCCAATGCCGCGCTCTTGGGTATGCCGAGCTGCTGCTTCATTTCCGCCGTGCTTCTGCCGCCGAATAACGCTTCATCGCCCTTCGACTTGATGATCGCGAATCCTTTGGAGTCCACGCCGCGTTTGAATGCAATACCCGAGAGCTGTTTCTCTGAATCGGATAGCGAGTGGCGCGCCTGTAAGCGCTGAATCTCTGCGAAGCGCTGCTCTATGAGCTCTTGGCGGCGCGTCTGCACGGCAAAGTATGCTTGGGCGAGTGCAATCTCTGCCTTGTTTGAATCTCCGTTCTGGGCGATTAAATAGCATGCATAGCGCGTAAGTTTGTAGTCTTTAACCGCGCGAGCGGCGACACCGGCAATTACCATTTTCGTGGTGTCACGAAAATGGGAATCAACTGGAGTTTTGTTTGTTTCGCACGAGACTTTTGCCCTCTTAACAACTTCGGCGAAGTTTTCCCATCGCGTGTACCCCATGGGTTCCATTAAATCTCGTGCGAGCCAATACTCAACGCCGTCTTCTACATTGGCGTAGCTATCAAGTTCGACACGCCACTTCTCGATACCTCTACTGTCCATATCTCCTCCTCGCTGGCCTATTGTCTATGCGGGCTTTGCCCGCTCCGTACTCAGAATAAGGATACGCTGCCGTACGGACACGAATGGGCCCCGTGCCACTTCGAGCTCACGGGGCCCATAGATATCGATTAGTTGTGTTCTGCTTTAGATGGGTGTTCGACTTAGTCCGCTCGATAGTGCGATCCGAGGCTTTCGGTTCGCTTGCGCATGGCTTTGACCATCTCCATTGCCAGCTGAATCTGCGACTGTATGCGGGCGAGCGCAGCGATTTCGCTGTCGTTGGTATGCGGCTTATTTAGAGCTGTGGCATCATCTTGCAGGCTTTCAAGCTCTTGCAGCGCCTTGGAAAGGCCAACTTCGGTCCTGCTGATCATGCAATAGGTGCTCATCGTGTGCTTAAGGCTGCGTGTCAGGCGTTTGGCATCTGTTGTGGCAATGCCATACTGGGGGAGGGCGATATCCATCGGAGCGCCCGCCTTGGGAGCGTCCAGCGCTGCTCGAGCCGCTGATGCGCCCGCGATGCGCCCAAACACGATGCCGTTGGCGCTCGATAAGCCTCCGATGCGGTCGGTGCCGTGCATGCCGCCTGTCGCCTCGCCGCAGGCGTAGAGGCCCTCAACGCCCGTGTACGCGGCCTTGTCGATCCTGATGCCGCCGTTGGCGGCGTGGGCATACATCGCCACACGCATCTCGTCGGTCGGCGCGATGCCGTGCTCGCTTGCAGCCAGGTGGCAAAGGTCTGCACAAACTCGGGGATGTCCTCGCGGGGGAAGTCGTAGTGGAGCGCCAGGCCTTCGGCTCCCGCTTGGTCGATGGCTAGGTCGATAGCGCGAGAATCCAGACGCGAAGTGAAGGGACCATATCCGGAGCGTTGCTCGAGCAGATCGTCGAGCTTTCCGTCGGCAATATCGACCGGCTGGTCGAACTTGACGTAGCGCCAGGTCTTCTCGTTAAAAACAAGGTTGCGCTTGGGCTCGATGAAGCCGGGCATCATCTGCATGAACTCTATATTAGTAAGGGGCGCACCGTGCGCCAGCGCGATGGCCTGTGATGAGCTGAGCACGTCGGCGGAAGTGAGGCTGCGCTCGAACAGGCCACCCGTGCCGCCCGCAGCGATGATAGTGGCTTTAGCTGCCAGAGACATGAGATGCTCGTTTGCGCGGTCGTAGAGCGTGGCGCCGACAATCTTTCCGTCCGCATCTTCAACAAGGTCGATAAGCTCATGGCGGGGGAGCAGGCGAATGCCGAGCGACTCGATCCGGGTCGTCAGAGCGTCCTCAAGGGGCTTGCGGGTGAGGCCGCGCCACATGCGCGTCTTGTGGTCAAAGCAGGGGATAAATTGCTTTTGCTGAGCGCTTTCAGCGCTTTGCGGACGCTGGAGCTCAACACCCAGGTCTTGCTCGAGCCATTCAATTGCCTGGGGAATGCTGTGGACAAACGTCTGGACAAGATCGGGGTCGGCGACGCCGCCACCAACGGTCTGGATGGTGTCGATAAGGTCTTGTTCGTCGTCTTCGTTAACGGGTCCGATAAGCCCCAAGCCCCAGGTTCCGGGGAAGAAGCTTGATCCACTCATAGTCTTGCCGGCGCTTGCCACAGTGACGGTCACGCCCGCGCGCGCCGCTTCGATGGCGGCGCAAAGGCCCGCAATGCCAGATCCAATTACCAGTACATCAGTCGATTCCATCGGATTTCCCTTTCGTCGTCCGGCGCAGTTTGTCGCACGGGTGATCGGCAATGGGGCCGCAAAGACTCGGCAAATCGGTAAAGGGCACATATGGCAGGTGGGCGTCATGGCGTTCTGATGCTCCATCTCATCACATCTCGTATATCGCCCCAACTGATATATCGGCATTAGCTACCCTGCGACAGTGCAAACAAAAAGAGCCGCCACCTTAAAAGGTAGCGGCTCTAAAGCTCAACTATATGAGCATCGCGCGGGCGCGATTAGGCCTTGAGGGCCTCCTCGACGGCGACAGCGCAAGCGACGGTGGCACCGACCATGGGGTTGTTGCCCATGCCGATGAGACCCATCATGTCGACGTGCGCAGGCACGGAGGAAGAACCAGCGAACTGGGCGTCGGAGTGCATACGGCCCATGGTGTCGGTCATGCCGTAAGAGGCGGGGCCGGCGCCCATGTTGTCCGGGTGCAGGGTACGGCCAGTGCCGCCACCAGAAGCGACGGAGAAGTACTTCTTGCCAGCCTCGAGGCGCTCCTTCTTGTAGGTGCCAGCGACGGGGTGCTGGAAGCGCGTGGGGTTGGTGGAGTTACCGGTGATCGAGATGTCGACGTTCTCGTGCCACATGATGGCAACGCCCTCGCGGACGTCGTCGGAGCCGTAGCAGTTAACGGCAGCGCGGGGACCATCGGAGTAGGGGATGGTCTCGACGACCTTGAGCTCGCCCGTGTAGTAGTCGAACTGGGTCTTCACGTAGGTGAAGCCGTTGATGCGGGCGATGATCTGAGCAGCGTCCTTGCCCAGACCGTTGAGGATGACGCGCAGCGGCTTCTTGCGAGCCTTGTTGGCGTTCAGAGCCAGGCCGATAGCGCCCTCAGCGGCAGCGAAGGACTCGTGGCCGGCCAGGAAGGCGAAGCACTCGGTGTCGTCGGAGAGCAGCATAGCGCCCAGGTTGCCGTGGCCCAGACCGACCTTGCGGTCCTCGGCGACGGAGCCGGGAACGGTGAAGGCCTGGATGCCCTCGCCGATGATGGCGGCAGCCTCAGAAGCGGTCTTGGCGCCACGCTTGACAGCGAGAGCGCAACCGAGGGTGTAGGCCCACTCGGCGTTCTGGAAGGCGATGGACTGGGTGTTGTTGACGATCTCACGCGGGTTGAAGCCCTTGTCGGTGCAGATCTGCAGAGCTTCCTCGAGGGAGGCGATGCCGTTGTCGGCGAGGCACTTGTTGATCTTGTCAGCGCGGCGCTCGTAACCTTCGAACGTAACAGTCATAGTTATTTCCCTCCCTTTCTACTCGTGAACCGGGAACACGCTGGCGACGGAGTGAGTCTCCTCGTCGGTGCGCGGGTCGATGTACTTGGCAGCGTTCTCCCACTGACCATAGTGGCCCATAGCGCCAGCGATGGCCTCCTCGGGGGTCTTGCCGGCCTTGACGGCGTCGGTGAACTTGCCGAGGTTCAGGAACTCGAATGCGATGATCTCGTTCTTGTCGTTGAGAGCCATGCGGGTGACGTAGCCCTGAGCGAGCTCAAGGTAACGAGCGCCCTTGGCCTTGGTGCCGAACATGGTGCCGACCTGAGAGCGAAGGCCCTTGCCGAGGTCGTCGAGGGAGGCGCCCACGGGCAGGCCGCCCTCGGAGAACGCGGTCTGGCTGCGGCCGTAGACGATCTGCAGGAACAGCTCGCGCATAGCCACGTTGATGGCGTCGCACACCAGGTCGGTGTTGAGGGCCTCGAGGATGGTCTTACCGGGAAGGATCTCGGAAGCCATGGCAGCAGAGTGGGTCATGCCCGAGCAGCCGATGGTCTCAACGAGGGCCTCCTCGATGATGCCGTCCTTGACGTTCAGCGTGAGCTTGCAGGCGCCCTGCTGGGGTGCGCACCAACCCACACCGTGCGTAAGACCGGAGATGTCGGAAATCTCCTTAGCCTGGACCCACTTGCCCTCCTCGGGGATGGGTGCGGGGCCGTGGTATGCACCCTTGGCAACGGGGCACATGTTCTCCACTTCCTGTGAGTACTGCATGCCTCTCCTCTCTATCGTGTTGGCGTCCCGTCTGGGGGTCGTGGCTGGCGATTGCCGGGCGACCCTTCGAAAGGGACATGACATGCAGCCCCTATAATACCGCGAAATGCACGGAATATTCGGCGAACGGCTCAGTTTTCGTAGCGAGAAGTCCGGAAGTTTTAATTGAAACGGTTTAACCCTATGTTCTGTGGTCGCGAACTTCTGTAGAGGGGGTCCGTCTTGGGCAAGCTTTTGGTCAGCTATTGTAAGCGTTGCAGGGGCTGACCTGTTGCAACGGTGCCGTTCGCCGCCTATTTACTGCCTTTGCCCGCGCGAGTGTATTGTTTTGCGTGGATGTTTTGATGGCACGCTTCAATCGTGCTGTATTGGATGGCAATCAGATCCCGGCGAAGGGAGCGCCATGCAGCGCGTTTGGAGAACGGTTACCGGCTTTTACCATGTCTGTGCTCGCGGTACGGGCAAGCAGCTCATCTTCGAGGGCGATGAAGACCGGTGGGAGTTTTTGGAGCTGATGCGCGAGTGCTGCCGCGAGGCGGGCGTGACGGTTATCGCCTGGTGCCTTATGGGCAATCACGTGCATCTGGTGCTTGCAGATTACGAGGACGCGATGAGCGCGGCGATGCAGCGGCTGCTTTTGACGTACGCGCGGCGGTTCAATAAACGCACGGGGCGCACAGGTCATCTGTTCCAGAACCGTTTTGACCGGCGCTCGCTCGATACCGACCGTTATCTAGTGGCCGCCATTCGCTATGTTCACGCTAATCCGCAGGAGGCGGGTATCGCCCTGATCGAGCGCTATCCGTGGAGCAGCTTTGCCGAGTATCTGCGAGCGTATGACAACGATACGACGAGGGGATTTTCCGACCCTTCTTGTGTGCTCGAGCTCTTTGAGTCTGCCAAGGGGTTTCTAGATTATTCTCTGTCGATGCCCGATGGCTCCGATCCGGTGATTCACGATATGGATGAGACGGAGTGGGAGCGGCGTGCGTTTGCCGACAAGATGGCGAAGCGCCTGGGTGTGCCGCTCAACGAACTCAAGACCGTAGCGCCCTCGCGGCGAGACGGAATCATTTTCGCCCTGCACGATGGCGGCTACACGGTGCGCGAGATCGAACGGTATACGGGAATCAGCAAGAGTACCGTCTCTCGTATCGTGCGCGCTTATGCGCAGGTAAAGGCTCAGGCTGAGGGCTCGGAATGAAAACTGGCCGAACACGCTTGCTAGCGATTCGGCCACAAATTCTTAAGATTTGGGCAAATACGTACTGATATTTTGCCCGTGAGCATGCCGTCGAGGGTGCGCCAGGCGAGCTCGGCGCATTTGACGCGGCGGGCATGTGCGAGATGTCCTGGAGCTGGGCGGCTTCGTCCAGGTCTTCCAGGTCCTCCTCGGAGAGCTGCTCGCCGCGGATCATGGCCAGGAAGAGCTCTGCCAGGCGGCGAGCTTCCTCGACCGTCTCGCCGGTGATGAGGTCGGCCATGATGTCGGCACTGGCCTGGCTGATGGCGCAACCGTGGCCGGTAAAGGAGGCCTCCTCGATCACGTTGTTCTCGACGCGTAGCTGCAAGGTGAGCTCGTCTCCGCAGCTGGGGTTGATGCCGTCGTGCTCGTGCGTGGGGGCGTCCATCTCGTACTTGTAGTCGGGGTGCGAGTTGTGCTCCATAAATGTGGTGGAGGTGTACAGATTACCCATTGAACGTGCTCCAAACGTGATGCAGGCCGGCGATGAACTTGTCGATGTCGGCCTTGTCGTTGTAGAAGGCCACGCTGGCGCGGCAGCAGGCAAGATTCTCGACGCCCAGCCAGGTGAGCAGCGGCTGCGCGCAGTGGTGGCCGGCGCGAATGCAGACGCCGTCCATGTCCATGATGCTCGCGACGTCGTGCGGGTGGATGCCCTTGACGTTAAAGCTCACGACGCCGTGGTGGTTATCCCAATAGATGGAGCCGATGATCTGGACAAAGTCGAGCTGCATGAGTTCGCCCATCAGATAGTGGACGAGTGCCTGCTCGCGGGCCTGGATGTTCTCGTAACCCACCGTGTTGACCAGGTAGTCGAGTGCTGCACCCGTGGCGAAGATACCGGCGGCGTCCTGCGTGCCGGCCTCGAACTTCTCGGGGACAGGAGCCCAGACGGCGTCCTGCTCGGTGACCGAATCGATCATCTCGCCGCCGGTGAGCATGGGCGGCATGGCGTTGAGCAGGTCCATCTTGCCCCACAGCACGCCGATGCCCATGGGGCCCATGGCCTTGTGCGCGCTAAAGGCAAAGAAGTCGGCGCCCAGGTCGGCCACATCGACCGGCATGTGTGGCAGCGACTGCGCACCGTCGACGACCAGGTAGCCGCCGTACTTGTGCACGAGCTTGCCGAGGTTCTTGACCGGGTTCTCGACGCCCAGCACGTTGGAGACCTGTCCCACGGCCAGGATCTTGGTCTTGGGACCCACCTTTGCAAGAACCTCCTCGGTGGTGAGCTGGCCGGTCTTGGTGGGGTAGAGGTAGACGAGCTTGGCGCCGGTCTCGCGGCAGACCTGCTGCCACGGAATCAGGTTGGAGTGGTGCTCCATGATGGTGATGACGACCTCGTCGCCCGGTTCGAGCACTGTGGGCGCAAAGCTCTTGGCGACCAGGTTGAGCGACTCGCTCGTGTTGCGGGTGAAAACGACCTCGTTGGCCTGTGAGGCGCCGATGAGGTCGGCGATTTGCTGGCGGACCTTCGCGATGGCCTCGGTGGCCTCGACGGACAGCGAGTACAGGCCGCGCAGGGGGTTTGCGTTCATGCGCTGATAGAAGTCGCGCTCGGCGTCGAGCACGCAGACAGGGCGCTGCGCGGTGGCGGCGCTATCGAGGAAGGCGATCTCGGGGTGCTGCTGAAACAGCGGGAACTGGCCCTTGTAGGGGTTGGTCTCGATATCCACGGTGGGCCAGCCGCGCGAAGCCTCGTCGCTGGCGTCGAGCTCCATGGGCTCGGGGGCGGTACAGGTGTCGCATTTAACGTGCTCGGTGTCGATCATGCGAGCTCCTCTTCAAAGTTGTCGATCAGGTTGTTGCCCAGGCGGACGACGGCTGCGCGGGTGCGCTCGTCGGTGGTGGAAAGCGCGGCGTCCTCCAGCTTGGCGCGGATGAACAGGTCCTCGGCGGCGTTTTGGTCAAGGCCGCGGCAGGCGAGGTAGAACAGCTGCTCGTCGCGGACGTGACCGATGGTGGCGCCGTGGTTGCCGGCGACGTCGTCCTCGTCGCAGAGAATGACGGGAACGGTCTTGTTGTCGACGCCCTTGTTGGCCAAAAGCACCGTCTCGCGCTCGGTGCCGGTTGCACCCTTGCAGCCGTGCACGAGGTCGATGGTGCCGCGGTAGACCTTCTTGGACGTGCCGGTCAGCACGCCGTTGGCGTCGATCTCGCACTCGGTCTTGCGACCGCGGTGGCGCAGCTCGTAGTTAAAGTCGCGCACCTGCTCGCGGGCGCCCAGGTAATCGGTATCGATGGTCACCTTGGCGGTGTCGCCCAGCAGGTCGCCGGCAAGGCCGGTGGCGCTGGCGCCGGCACCCAGGACGGTGTGCTGCACGTTGACGCGCGCGTCCTCGTCCAGGAACAGGCCGGTGTCGTCGAGTGCGATCCAGCTGTCGTCGAGTGTCTGCGTGCAGGTCACGTTGACGGTGGCGTATTCGTGGGCACACACACGCAGCACGGAGCCCACGACACCTTCGCCGGCAACGGGGGAGTCCAGGGCAATCTGCAGGTTGAGCGTTGCCTGCGGGCGGGCGACGACGTCGATGGCGGCAATGGCCGCGGCAGCGTCGACGCCACTCACGCGCACGGTAACCGTGGCGTGCTGGTATGCGGGCACATCGATGACGATGCGCTTGGTGGCGTGCTCGGCCAAGTAGGCGTAGGCAGCCTCGCCCATACCGGTCTCGAAGGCCTCGGCGGGGGAGAGCTCCTCCTCGAGCTTGATGGCACCGGCCTGGTAGACAGAGGTGGCGGGCACGTCAAGCTCGGTCTCGGGCGTGATGCGGGCGCGGTCGGCGGCATCGCCAGGGGCGGAGGCGCGGCGCTCGGGGAAGCGCTCGGCCATGGCGTCCATGGCGGTATCGAAGGCGTCGGCCGTGCCAGCAAACTGCTCATCCAAGCCCTCAACCTCAATGGTCTCGGCGGAAGCGACGGCAAGCTCGTCAGAGAGCTCGAGCTTGGTCTGATTCATCTTCAGCCAGCCCCATGTGGCAGCCGGCATCGCGTTGACCTGCTCGAGTGTGGTAGCAGCGGTGTTGGTTTCCTGTTTCATTATCCGATCGCTCCTTCCATCTCGAGCTTGATCAGGTTGTTCATCTCGACGGCGTACTCCAGCGGCAGCTCCTTGGAGACCGGGTTGGCAAAGCCGTTGACGATCATGGTGCGGGCCTCTTCCTCCGAGATGCCGCGGCTCATCAGGTAGAAGAGCTGGTCTTCGGAAATCTTGGAAACGGTGGCTTCGTGGGCCATCGAAACGTCGTCTTCGCGAACGTCGACATGCGGGTAGGTATCGGAGCGGGAGAAGTCGTCGACCAGCAGGGCATCGCACACGGTCGAGTTGGACGAACCGTACGCGCCCTTGACGATTTTGACCAGACCGCGGTAGGCGGAGCGGCCACCACCACGGGAAATGGACTTGGCGACGATGGTGGAGCTGGTGTGCGGGGCGAGGTGAATCATCTTCGCGCCCGTGTCCTGGTACTGGCCCTTGCCGGCGAAGCCGAGGGACATGGTGGATGCCTTGGCGTACGGTTCGGCGAGGATGCAGGCCGGGTACTTCATGGTGGCCTTGGAACCGATGTTGCCGTCGACCCATTCCATCGTGCCGCCCTCGCGCACGTAGGCACGCTGGGTGACGAGGTTGTAGACGTTGTTCGACCAGTTCTGCACGGTGGTGTAACGCACGCGGGCGTGCTTTTCGACGATGATCTCGACGATGGCGGCGTGCAGCGAGTCCTCGGACCAGATCGGGGCGGTGCAGCCTTCCACGTAGTGCACGTAGGAGCCTTCGTCCGCGATGATGAGCGTGCGCTCGAACTGACCCATGGCCGGGGTGTTGATGCGGAAGTACGCCTGCAACGGGATGTCCACATGCACGCCCTTCGGCACGTATACGAACGAGCCGCCGGACCATGCCGCGGTGTTGAGGGCACCGAACTTGTTGTCTTCCGGAGGCACGACGGTGCCGAAGTACTTCTTGACGAGTTCAGGGTATTCGCGCACAGCGGTGTCCGTGTCGACGAAGATGACGCCCTGCTTCTTCAGGTCCTCCTGGATGGAGTTGTAGATGACCTCCGACTCGTACTGGGCGGCCACGCCGGAGACGAGGCGGTTCTTCTCCGCCTCCGGGATGCCGAGACGGTCGTAGGTGTTGCGGATGTCGTCAGGCAGTTCGTCCCAGCTTTTCGCCTGCTTGTCGATTGGCTTGACGTAGTACTTGAAGTCGTCTGCGTTGAAGCCGGAGAGATCCACACCCCAATCGGGCATGGGCTTTTCGAGGAACGCCTTGAATCCACGCAGACGCATGTCGAGCATCCACTGCGGCTCGCCTTTGTCGGCGCTGATCGCGCGTACGACGTTCTCATCAATGCCTCGTTTTGCGGCTTCGCCGGCGGCATCAGAATCATGCCAACCATAGTTGTAGTCGCCGAACTGGCTGATGATCTCGTCATCCTTCTTGATCTTGTCCTCGTTGACGCGGGTACGATCAGCCACATACTGGCTCATCTCCACGTCAGCGGCGGCGTTTGGTGCTGTGTTTTCGGTCACCATCCTGCCTTCCTTGTATCACACTTAATCCTATGAAAACCTAGCAGAACCCAAGTGCAAACACTAGCTGCCCTGACGCATATTGGCTGTGGGCTTGATTACACGAATGCGATACAGCGATATTGGAGCCGGGCAAGCTTGTCCCATGCACACCGAACATCGCGTATGCGGCATTATGTGTCGCACCACTGCATGCCGTATTTGTTACATATCACACTGTTGCATATCACACTTGGATATGCACGCTCGTGCCCATATTGCACCAGTTGTAGAACCATTCGGCGACATCCCATCCGATACCCACGCAACCATGAGATCCGTTGGCAATGGAGGGCATTACGGCATCCGCTACATATCCGCCGGCAATACGGTGGATTGCGCAACCGGAGGAGAAGTAGTTGACGAAGCCCACGTCTTTGACATCCCATGTTTCCACCGTGCCATCGGCAAGATTCAGCGTGCCGCTCATATCTTGACTGGGCAACTTTTGCCATACGTTGAAGTCACCTGTCGGCGTACACATCATGCCAACGCATTCGCCGGTGACGTTGTCGTTGCCCTCCGCGACCACGACATTCAATGTCTTGACCACCGTGTCATTCTCATAGGCATAGAGCTTACGGTCGGACAGGTCAATCGCCACGCGATGAGTGACCTTGACTTCCTGTTTGGGATCTACCTTGCCGTCCACATTCACTGAGCCAGTTCCCGTGGCCAGCACCTGAGCCAAGCGAGCACCAACCTCCGTATCCGCGCCATCGGCAATCACAATGCCATCATGGCCTTCTGTTTCAGTGCTCAGCACCTCGCCAGCATTATTGACGACGACCTTCTTGTCTTCACGTTCCAATTTGAGATTCGGCTTGATTTGCTCGTCATAGTATTGCTGCAGCTTATCGGCATCAAAGACCACGTAGCCATTACGTACTTCATTGTCTTTCAGCTTTGACTGCTGGTTGCGTCGATGCGCATGGCCGAACCCAGCATGGACGCATTCACGGTGGCGATGTCTTTATCCGCCACCTTGATGGCCACGGCATTGTTCACTAGGGTTTCCAGCGTGGTTTTCGCCTCATCGGCAATTGCATTGGTAATCGTCGGTTCGGTTACGTCGAGTTCCACCCGAACGGTCTGTGGCTGGACACTGCCCAATGACTCCACTGTGGAAATGGCTTGCTTCGCAATGCTGGTGGCGTTGGCTCCCTGGCCATTTTCTCCCGCAATAACGTTGAAGCCACTGTTGTTATCGTTCAATGCGACTTGCGCGTCAACAGGTTCTTGTGCATCAATGTTCAGCGCCTTATCTACCACACTGCCATCAGCGAGCTCGGGATTGATTTGCGGGGCCACATCATGCGTAATCCAGAACGCATACTGTTGCCACCATGCGTCACCGCGTTGGGCATTGATGACATCGGATGCGATTGCTTCACCATCAACTTCGATGCCGAGATCTTTCAGCGTGAACGTCGCCGACTGCCCCTGGTATTTCGCTCGTACCGCGGTGTTGTCGACCTGGTCGTTGATTAGGTCGACAATCTCCTGCTCGGTTTTGCCGGTAACTGAATTTCCCCATAGCGTTGTGCCAGGCAGCACGTGATCTTGGAAGAACCAAACACCGCCGCCACAGGCAGCCCCCAAGGCAACCAGCAGACAAGCAATCACCACCCACGGCCAGATGCGGCGCCTCCTCATCTCATCGCCCTGAATGGAATCTGATGCAGCAGCATCCACACTGTCTGCCACAGTGCCGCTGACGGCATTATTCGCACCAAACAGAGGCGCAAACTGCTGGGTCGAGTCATCAAGGTGTTCGGTCATGGTCGGTCTTTCTGCGATGGCCTACTAAGCGTTATCTGCATACTACCAACACACCATAGAAACGGTAATTTTTTACCGTCGCCTTCCAATACATCATGCTGCATGCTGCTCATACACAAAAAAGACGTGGTGGCGAAACATCATTAGATATTTCGCCACCACGTCTTTACCGTATGTCTTGCACTACGCCGATGACGGCAGCCAGCACATCATGCCGCGATATTATGCACGGCACGAAAGTGCGTCAGCGCGCCGCCTGATGGTCGAGCGCGGCCTTGACCAGGCCGGCGAACAGCGGGTGCGGCTTGGTCGGGCGAGACTTGAACTCCGGGTGAGCCTGGGTGGCCACATAGAACGGGTGCACGTCCTGCGGCAGTTCCACGAACTCGGTGAGCTCGCCGTCCGGGCTCTGGCCGGAGATGCGCAGGCCGCCTTCGCGCAGACGATCCTTGTAGGCCACGTTGACTTCGTAACGGTGGCGGTGACGCTCGGTGACATGCGTGGTGCCGTACAGTTCGGCGACCAGCGAGCCTTCCTCCAGCTCAGCCGGGTAGGAGCCAAGACGCATGGTGTGGCCCATGTCGCCCTTGCCGGCCACGATGTCCTTCTGCTCTTCCATGGTGGCGATCACCGGGTTGGCGCAATCGGGCTCGAACTCGGAAGAGTTCGCGTCTTCAATGCCCAGCACGTGGCGGGAGTATTCGATGACCATGGACTGCAGGCCCAGGCACAGGCCGAGGGCAGGCAGCTTGGTTTCACGGGCGAACTTCAGAGCGCCGATCTTGCCGTCGATGCCGCGGATGCCGAAGCCGCCGGGGATCACGATGCCGTCGACGTTGTCGAGAGCGGCGGCCGCACCTTCGGTGGTTTCGCAACGATCGGCCGCAACCCACTTGACGTTGACCTTGGCCCAGTTGGCAAAGCCGCCGGCCTTGATGGCCTCGGTGACAGACAGGTAGGCGTCCGGCAGATCGATGTACTTGCCGACGATGGCGATGTTGACCTCGTGCTTGGGGTGGTGCACACGCTCCAGCAGGTCGGCCCATTCGTCCCAATCGACGTCATGGAACGGCAGGCCGAGCTCACGCACCACATAGGCGTCGAGGCCCTCCTCGAACAGGATCTTCGGCACATCGTAGATGCTCGGCGCATCCACGCAGTTGACCACGCCTTCGGCATCGACATCGCACATCAGGGAGATCTTGTCCTTGATGGACTGATTGAGCGGGCGGTCGGAGCGCAGCACAAGGGCGTCCGGGGAAATGCCGAGCTGGCGCAGCATCATCACGGAGTGCTGGGTGGGCTTGGTCTTGAGCTCGTGGGCGGCGGAAATGTACGGCACCAGGGAAACGTGCACGAACATGCAGTTGTCCGGGCCGAGATCGCGGCGCACTTCGCGGGCGGCCTCAAGGAAGGGCTGGGACTCGATGTCGCCGACGGTACCACCGATTTCGGTGATGATCACATCCACGTCATCGGAAGCCTGGGCGCGCATACGAGACTTGATTTCGTTGGTGATGTGCGGGATGACCTGCACGCACTGGCCGAGGTATTCGCCGGCGCGCTCCTTGCGCAGCACTTCCTGATAGATCTGACCGGTGGTGACGTTGGCCTTCTGGCTCAGGAAGACGTCGAGGAAACGCTCGTAGTGGCCGATGTCGAGATCGGTTTCGGCACCGTCTTCGGTCACGTAGACCTCACCATGCTGGAACGGGTTCATGGTGCCCGGGTCGACGTTGATGTACGGATCGAGCTTTTGCTGCAGAACATGGATACCGCGGCTGCGCAGCAAACGACCGAGCGAAGATGCGGTCAGGCCCTTGCCGAGAGAGGAGACAACGCCGCCAGTGACGAAAATATGCTTGGTGACGTGTTCTTGAGAATTACCATGTGTTCTTCTAACCATGGAATTTCACTCTATCATCCGTGTATGACCCGGCGTGTTCACCAGACGCGTCGGCCCCGACATGGCGTACTTGAACAATACGAATAGTAGGCTCGTCAAAAAGCATACGCAAGGTCATAATCACGTCAAACGTCTTATCCGCCAGCTATTGCAGGTATTGGTCGAGACGCACTAGGCCTAACGCATATAGGACAAACGCTGTTTTCAGGTTTTTCAGCGAGGCCCATTCATCGGCGCCGTGCGCGTTGCCGGCACCTGGTGCGATGAATGGCGGGGTCTCCAGGTCGATGCCGTCGACCGCCGGCACATGGTCGGCATGGAATTCGGGACCGAAGTTGAGTGCGCGCGGGATAAAGCGGGCGTGGGTGCCGTCGCCGACAGCCACGGGTCGAGCCTCGCAACCGAGCACGTCGTTGTAGGTTGCGGTGAGCAACTGGACACGCGGGTCGTCAGCCTGCACGTAGTATGGGTCATCGTTAAGGATGTCGACAATGCGGCCGCCCGCCGCTTCGGCTTGTGCTTGAATACGCTCGATGATTTGTTCGTGTGCCTGGCCTACCGCATAACGGATGTCGAAGTGCAATACGATGGCATCTTCAGAAGTCTCACCTGATACCGCGCCTAATACCTTGTCTGCTTCAGCGAACTCATTCGCCGGTATAATCAGACCACCATTGGCGGTAGTCGGTCCGCTTTCCGCATTCTCGCAATCGATACCCAAGCCGGTGCCATATGAGTCTTTTGTCCATTGGGCAATCGCCTGCGCTGCAGTGAGGTCACGGCCTTCGAGCAGACCGGACCGGGCAAGCGCCGTAGTGAGCACCGCTATAGCGTTTACGGTACCGGACGGCTGGCAGGCATGACCGGTGACACCGGTGGCCTCAATCGTGACGCCTTGCGCTGTTGCGTTGATATGCAATCGCTCGGCGATATCTGGAGCGATGTTGCCGCTCTGGCAGAATGCTTGCCGCACGGTAGATTCGTCGACGCCGGTGAGGGTGATTGCGGCGGCCCCGGGAACCGTGTTAGTGGCGGTGCCGGCATGCCAACCGCGCAATTGCGGCCCGACCGGCAGTTCGACATCCACATCGAGCAGTCCTTTTTGGATATTGTTCACCGGGAAGGGACCATCGATGACGATGGCCTGGTACGGCGCGCCGATGTTGGCGACGAACCATTTGATGTCGTTGAGCGCGATCTCTTCGGAGCCGCCGAACAGTATACGTACGCGGTGGCGGAAACGGTGGTCGTGTTCCTTGAAGAAACGGAGTAGGAAATAGCTGGTCAGCGCGACGCCTTTATTGTCCAATGAGCCGCGACCGATAACAATATCGCCAATAACCTGCGGATCGAAGGCATCGTGCGTCCAACCGTCGTCGGCGGGGACTACGTCGAGGTGGTCGACGAAGGCGATGTCACGGTCGGTCTCCACGTTCTCCTGTGGATAAACGACTTCCATGACGTGGCCGGTGTAGTCGCGCGTAGGCAGCCCGTCTCGTCCTGCCTTGGCCAGCATATGGTCGAATACACGGCGTACTTCGGGTCCATAAGGCGCGCCCGGACGAGGATTCGGGTCCGATTCGTCGGAAACCGACGGGTAGCGCAGCAGCTCACACAGCTCATCGACGAACTGTGCGCGGTGGGCGTCAAACCAGCGTGACGCGGCATCGACGAGATCACGTTCCGTGGCGGTGAGAGTCATGGCTTCCTTTACTTGGACGCTTATGGTTTCCTCAGGTAACAGGAATCCCGGGCGCAACGTCGACTGCTACCCGGGATTGGCTGGAGGGCTTGGTTCTATTCGCTCAGCAAGTGCGCCACAGCATCGAGCGCGAGCTTGTAGCCGTAGAAACCCATGCCGGTGATGGTGCCGGTGGCCACAGGGCTGATTACGGAACGCTTGCGGAACTCGTCGCGGGCGGACGGGTTGGAAATATGGACTTCCATAAGCGGCAGGTTCTCGTCAATGACCATGTGCGCGGCGTCGGCGAGAGCATACGAATAGTGCGTGAAGGCGGCGGGGTTCATGACCACCGGGGTTTTCTCGTCGGCGGCTTGGTGCATCCAGTGCACCATTTCGGCTTCGTCGTCGGTCTGACGCACCTCGACTTCGAGGCCGAGGTCCTTGCCCCATTCGGTGCAGAGCTTGCGCAGGGTGTCGAGGTCTTGACGACCGTAGACGTCGGGCTGGCGGACGCCGAGACGTCCGAGGTTAGGGCCATTGACAACGATGACTTTGGTCATTGGGACTCCTTTTGTTTGTGCTTCTCTCCCTCCGCCCCTTCGGGGCACCTCCCTCATCAGAGGGAGGTAGAAGGTAAATCCGACTCCGGGGTACCTCCGTTAGAGGGGAGCCAAGTACTTTTTTCTGAGGGGATGGCGAACGGCACGGCCTACGGCCGTTCAATTACTGCTGGATACGACGGAATGCTTCTTCCACGGCTTCGGCGGGCGGGTTGTCGAGGTGTACGACGTGACCAATCTCGTCGAGGACCACGAAGCGCAGCTCATTGCCGCGGGCCTTCTTGTCGCGATGCATCAATGCGAGCACGTCGTCGAACGAGCCGCCATTCCACGACGTCGGTAGACCCATCGAAGCAAGCAACGAGCGGTGATAGTCAACCAGATCCTGATCGATGTAACCGATCAGATGGGCCAGCTCGGCGGCATACACCATACCGACGGCCACCGCATTGCCATGCCTCCAGCGGAAATGCTCGAGCTTTTCGATGGCATGGCCCATCGTGTGCCCGTAGTTGAGGAATTCACGCAGACCCTTCTCCTTCAAATCGGAGGAGACGTGGTAGGCCTTGACCTTTACCGTGCGCTCAATGAGCTCGGCAACCACGTCTTCGAGCGGCGAGCCGAGGAATGTAGAGCCGTCGAAAGCGCGCAGTTCAGCTGCGTGGTCTTCGAGGATATGCAGGATTTCGGGGTCGCGGATGAAACCGGATTTGGCGACTTCGCCGAGACCCTCGATGAAGATGTCATTGGGCAGCGTAGCCAGCGTCTTGGTGTCGGCCAGCACACCGGCAGGCGTGTAGAACGAGCCGACGAGGTTCTTGCCCTGCGGGGTGTTGATGCCGGTTTTGCCACCGGTGGAGGCATCGACCATGGCCAGCAGCGAGGTCGGGCAGTTTACATAGCGCACGCCGCGCATCCACGTGGCAGCCACGAAACCGGCCAAATCGGTTGCGGCACCGCCGCCAAGCCCCACCACGGCATCGGATCGGGTGAAACCTTCGTTGCCAAGGCGTTCCCAAATGCCGTTGGCCACGGTAATGGTCTTGCCGGGTTCGGCATCCGGAATCACGATGTCGGAAACCTCATAGCCGCCCTGACGCAACAGGGCGCGGGCACGATCGGAGTGTCGCTGCACCGGCTGAGTGTGGATAAGCGCGATTTTGGCGGGTTTGGGTCCCAGCACGTCGACCAGATGGTTCATGGCACCTTCGCCAATGACCACATCATACGGCTCAATTGCCGCTCCGGTAACATGCACTGCTCGCTCAGATACCATATCAATCACTTTCTTCGCTGCGCCCTGAGGCGTAAGCCCCCGGGTATGGACATGAACGTTGGCGACCTCGCGGAATACTGGGTCACGCTGCTTGAACAGTTTTTTCCAACGGGAGTTGGCGTTGCCATTGAGCATGGGCCGGCCTCCCCCACGGTTCGCGCGTTCCATGGCTTCCGCCGGATCGGCATCAAGGTAGACCACACGACCGCCATGGTCGATGTAGGAGGCGAGGGCATGCTGGGTGGATGGCGTCATGGGAGCGCCACCGCCCAGCGAAAAGATACCGTCGAAATCCTCAAGCATATCGGCGATGAGATCGGCCTCGACCTCGCGGAATGCCGGCTCACCGTATCCTCGAAGTAGGAGGGAATCTTCATGCCCACTTCACGTTCGATCTCCACATCGGCATCGGCGAACGGCAGACGCAACATATGCGCCACTTCCTTACCGACACGTGTTTTGCCGGCTCCCATCATGCCGATGATGACGGCGCGGGGGCGTGCGGTCATAATCTACGAATCCTCTCGACGATTGGTGAGTACAGTTGCTGATGGTTCCGCGGCAGTCGTCACGAACCATACGCCCTTCGTTCAGCGCATGTGCTCCGGCCACGAGGCGAGATACGACTCAAGGTTGCGCCGTGTTTCGGCAACACTGTCTCCACCGAACTTATCCAGCGCGTACTTCGCCAAAGTCAGACGCACCATGGCCTCGGCCACCACGGATGCCGCAGGCACGGCGGTGCTGTCGGAACGCTGGTTGATGGCTTGTGCGGATTCGCCGGTCAGCACGTCGACCGTACGCAGGGCCTTGGGGATGGACGGAATCGGCTTCATGGCACCGCGTACGCGAATCACCTGGCCATTGGACATACCGCCTTCAATGCCGCCTGCGCGGTTGGACAGACGGTCGATGCGGCCGTCGGCGTTGACCACGATCTCATCGTGCGCCTGCGAACCGGGGCGGGAGGCTTCCAGGAAGCCGTCGCCGATCTCCACACCCTTGAACGCCTGAATGCCCATGATCGCGGAGGCCAGAGCCGCGTCCAGTCGGCGGTCGGACTCCACATACGTGCCGATGCCGGCAGGCACACCGTAAGCCAGCACTTCAATCACGCCGCCCAACGTATCGGAGGCCTTCTTGGCCTCGTTGATGCGTTCGATGATGCGGGCTTCGGCCTCTTTGTCCAGCGTACGGACAGGCGAGGCATCAAGCGCTTCCAGATCGTCGGGGTGGGCAGAGGCAGGTCGGGGTTGGTCTGCACGCCACCAAGCGCCACCACGTGGGCTACGGTGCGGATGCCGAACGCCTGATCCAAGAACTGCTTGGCCACCTCGCCCAAAGCCACACGGGAGGCGGTCTCACGGGCGCTGGAGCGCTCCAGTACCGGGCGGGCGTCGTCAAAACCATACTTGCGCATGCCGGTCAGATCGGCGTGGCCCGGGCGCGGGCGGCTCAGCGGCGCATTGCGGCCTTCGCGCGGCAGGTCATGGTCGAGTGCATCGGCGCTCATGACCTCGGTCCACTTCGGCCATTCGGTGTTGGCGATTTCGATGGCCACCGGCGAGCCGAGGGTCAGGCCGTGGCGTACACCGGTCAGCAGACGGACCTTGTCTTGCTCGAACTTCATGCGGGCACCGCGACCATATCCAAGTCGACGGCGTGCCAGTGCGGAAACGATATCGTCCGTGCTAATACGCACGCCGGCCGGCAACCCTTCAATCATGGCCACCAATGCTTCTCCGTGAGACTCCCCTGCCGTCTGCCAACGCAGCATAACTTCCCTCGTTTCATGTGTGTACGTCTATGTGTACGTCTAGCTAGGGGTTAATGTTAAGCCATGCCATACCTGTTCACGCTACCCGGTCTGCTATGTGGGCTTGCACTGTCCATTGAGGATGTTCGTCATCGGCGGGTGCCGATCGCGTGGGTGGCTGCGGGCGCGTTGCTTCAGCTGGCCGCCGATTTCGCGTATGGAGTGGTGGTGAACGACCTGTTCGTGCTGTTGCAGGCGCTGTTGTTCACCGTGCTATGTTGCCTGATCCAGTTCGCGTTGGCGTTGCTGGTGCCTCGGTCATTGGGATTCGGCGATGTGACCGCCTTGATACCTATGGGATTGTCTGTCGGACTGTTTGGCCTGTTGCCTGTGGTGGTCTGGTGGCTGGCGATGGGCGTTGCCGGCATCACATGGATTGCCTTGTGGACGCGATTCGACCCACAACGCACATCACCGGCACATGCGGGCAAGGTGCCGTATGTGCCGGTGATATTGGCGGGCGCGATTGTGGCGGTGGCTGTTGGGGTGTTGTCCTAGATTTCTTCCATCCGCTTCGCGGGAGCCCCGGGCTTAAGTTGAGCGTTACATTCCCTGCAGTGCTCCCCTCAGTCCGCTTTTTTGCGGACAGCTCCCCTCGGCGAGGGAGCCAATGAAGAGACCAACGTCCGATCAGCTTCCCCAAGCGAAGGAAGCTAACGGGATGACTACTGGTTTTCGGCTTGCCACTTGCGTAGTTCGGCCACGTTCTGGTCATGTTCATCGGCGGTTGCGGCGAACTTGGTTTCGCCGGTGTCCAGATTGACCGTGCAGAAGTACAGCCAATTGCCGCCTTCGGGGTGCAGTGCCGCTTGAATGGCGTTATCGCCGGGATTGCTGATCGGCGTAGGCGGCAGGCCGGAGATCTTGTACGTGTTGTACGGGTTGGACTCGTCTTGGGTCATCTCGGTGGTCACCTGCGCGGGCTTGACGTTATTGCCATAGGCCACGGTGGAATCCATGCCCAACGACATGCCCTGCTCCAAACGGTTCTCGATGACTCGCGTCACTTTGCCGTAGTAATCGGCTTTGTTGACCTCGGCCTCGGCGATAGAGGCGATGATCATCACCCGTTCGCGGTCACTGCCGGCCGGCACGCCCAATTCATCCAACTTGGCGATACGCTTATCGACCATGGCCTTGAGGATTTCCGAAGCGCTCTTCATGCTCTTGACGTTGTAGGTTCCCGGCTCCAGCCATCCCTCAAAGCTACCGCCCGCTTCATTGGGCAGAATATCCTTACCCTCGTTCTTGATAATCGTGTCGAATTCGCTTTGGGCAATGCCGGAAAGCTTCGCGGCGTTGGCGAACACATCGGTGGCACGTTCACCGGGACGAACCTCGAGGAAGCCCGCCGCCTGGTTGGTGTCGGAGAGAACGTCGATCACTTTGGATGCGGCCATATGCTTCTTCAATGTGAACGTTCCCGGATAGAGTGTCGTGCTATTGGCGTTGACCACGCTGGTGAACGCGGCAGTAGACTTGATGACTTCGGCCTTGAGCAGATTATCGGCGATCTCCGCCGCGCCTTGGCCCTCGCTCACGGTGAATTCGACCTCGCCATAGCCCGGTCCCGGATAGTCCGCGATGGCCGTCGACTGGTTGCTCCGGCTGTCGCGCCATGCGATGAGCTTGGTTACGCCGAAATAGCCGCCGCCGATAAGCAGGGCGACGATGGCGATAGCGATGATAATGCCACTGATACGCTTGCGCCTGCGCTGTGCACGTCGCTTGCGCATCTCCCTGCGGGATTTCGGCGGTTCTGGCGGCTCGGCCCCGCGCATTGGTTCTGACCCCTGTTCGACCCAATGCGTGTTGTCATCAAAGAACTCGTTAAAATCATCGGTCATAACCGATACCTCACTGCTCCCGGGTACGGTCGAGTGCCGTCTGCAAAATCACCACTGCCGACTGCTGGTCAACCACCGGCCTGTGCTTGTTCGAAGCTTTATGGGCCTCGAACAGCTGACGATGCGCACTGACTGTTGTCAATCTCTCATCTATCAATGATACCTGCGGAATCTGATACTCCGTAGAATCACTGTCTTCACTCTCTGCTTGCAGCCTCTTCTCCAGATTGGCCGCCCACCTGCGCGCTTTTTTGGCGCTTTTGCCTTCTGTACCGTCCATCTGCAGGGGCAGTCCGACGATTACATGGTCCACATGTTCGTCTTCGATGACGTTCAGGACCTCGTCAATAGCAAAGAAATAGTCGCCGGCAACATGAATGTTGCCAGCAGGATGTGCAAAGGTAAGCTCCGGGTCGGACAGTGCCAGTCCGACCCGGGCATTACCCAAATCAACGCCTAACCACACCACTGGCGGAATCAGGCTTTCTGCGCCTCGTGCTTGAGCGCTTCGAGGGCCTCGTCGATCTTGGAGGCATCGACACCGCCACCCTGGGCGAAGTCCGGCTTGCCGCCGCCACCGCCGCCGAGGACCTTGGCTGCGCCACGCACCAGATCACCGGCCTTGATGCCGGCCTTGCGGGCGGCCTCGTTGGTGGCCACGGCGACCATCGGCTTGTCATCCTCGTTCACGCCGGCAAGGGCCACCACCACGGGGGCGTCTTCACCGAGCTGGGCGCGCACGTCGAGTACGGTCTTGCGCAGGGCATCGACCGCGCCAAAGTGGCCCACGTTCTTGACGGCCACCTTGACCGGGGCCGCGGAGTTCTTGGTGTCAGCAACCAGCGCCGGAACCGAGGCGGCCAGCTGGGACTCGTACATGGAGGCCAAGCGACGATCGGATTCCTTGAGCTTGGCGAGCAGGGCGTTCACACGCTCGGCGAGCTCGTCCGGACGAGCGTTGAGCTTGTCGGACAGCTGGGAGACCAGGCGCGTGCTCGCGAGCGTTGAAGTCATAGGCACCCTGGCCCACGACGGCGTCGACACGACGCACGCCGGAGCCGATGGAGGCTTCGGACAGGATGTTGACCATGCCGATCTTGCCAACGTGGTCCACGTGGGTACCACCACACAGCTCGCGGCTCCAGCCGTCTTCGCCGATGGAGACCACGCGTACGATGTCGCCGTACTTCTCGCCGAACAGGTGCATGGCACCGAGGGCGATGGCGTCGTCGAACTTCATTTCCTTGGTGGTCACGGCGAGGTTGTCGCGCAGCTTGTCGTTGACGCGCTCCTCGACTGCGGAGATCACGGACTTGGCCGGGGCCTTGGACCACTGGAAGTCGAAGCGCAGACGGTTCGGGGCGTCTTCGGAGCCGCGCTGGGTGGCCTGCGGGCCCAGCTCCTCACGCAGCGCCTTGTGCACCATGTGCGTGGCGGTGTGCGAGCGGGCGATGGCGCCACGGCGGGCCAGGTCGATGTTGGCGTTGACTTCGGCGCCGACGACCAGCGTGCCTTCGGTCAGACGGCACTGGTGGACGATGAGGTCCTTGATGGGCTTCTGCACATCGTCGACTTCGAGCACGGCGCCGTCGTCGGACAGGATCTCGCCCTGGTCGGCGAGCTGGCCGCCGGCCTCCGCGTAGAACGGGGTGCGGTCGAGGATGACCTCGACGTTGGCCGGGCCGGTCACGGCGGGCACGGAACCCTTGCCTTCCTGCATGATGCCGATCACCTTGGCGCGGGCGGACATGTCGGTGTAGCCGAGGAAGTCGATCGGGCTGACGAGCGTCTTCTTGAAGTCGTCGTAAACGGAAAGATCCACGTTGTGACGCTTCTTGAGGGCGTCGGCGCGGGCGCGGGGACTTCTGCTCGGCCATGAGTTCGCGGAACTTGGCCTCGTCCACCTTCACGCCCTGTTCGGCGGCCATCTCGAGGGTCAGCTCAATCGGGAAGCCGTAGGTGTCGTGCAGCTTGAAGGCGTCCTCGCCGGCCACGACGGGCTCGGCGGAATCGCTCTTGGCCTTGTTGACGGCCACGTCGAGAATCGTGGTGCCGGTCTCAAGGGTGCGGCGGAAGGCGTCTTCCTCGCCATACGCGGATTCGGACACCTCATGGAAGGTGTCGTTGAGCTCCGGGTAGCTGGCCTCCATGGCGGCCTTGGAGGTCGGGAAGAGGGTGGGCAGCACCGGATCGGTCACGCCGAGCATGCGCATGGAGCGCACGGTGCGGCGCAGCAGGCGGCGCAGCACGTAGCCACGGCCCACGTTGGACGGGCGCACGCCGTCGGACATGATCATCAGGGCGGAGCGCACGTGGTCAGCGACCACGCGGAAGCGCACGTCGGCGTCCTCGTTCTCGCCGTACTTCAGGCCGGAGAGCTGCTCGGCGGCCTCGATGACCGGGAAGACCTCATCGGTCTCGTAGATGTTGTTCTTGCCCTGCAGCAGGTAGGCCAGACGTTCCAAGCCGGCACCGGTATCGATGTTCTTGTTCTCAAGCTCGCCCACGATGTGCAGGTCGGTCTTGGACTTGACGTTGTCGACCTCGTAGTTCTCGAACACGAGGTCCCAGATCTCGATGTAGCGGTTCTCGTCGGCAATCGGGCCGCCTTCCTTGCCGAAGGCGGGGCCGCGGTCCACGTAGATTTCGGAGCAGGGGCCGCCGGGTCCGGGGCCACCGGTGGTCCAAAAGTTGTCTTCCATGCCCATCTTCTGGATGTGCTCGGGGTCCACGCCCTCGTTGATCCACATGGAACGGGCTTCGTCATCGTCGGTGAACGTGGTCATCCACAGCTTCTCGGGGTCGAAGCCGTAGCCGCCCTCATCCTGCGAGGTGGTGAGCAGCTCCCAGGCGTAGTGGATGGCCTCTTCCTTGAAGTAGTCGCCGAAGGAGAAGTTGCCGAGCATCTGGAAGAAGGTGCCGTGGCGGGTGGTCTTGCCGACCTCGTCGATGTCGAGCGTACGCACGCACTTCTGGTTGGAGGCCATGCGGCGCTTCGGCGGGGTCTGCTCACCCATCAGGTACGGGATGAACGGCACCATGCCGGCGATGGTGAAAAGCGTGGTGGGGTTCGGGGAAATCAGGGATGCCGAGGGCACGATGAGATGGTCGTGCTTGGCAAAATAATCGAGGTATCGCTTTGCGATGTCCGCAGTGCGCATGAGCGGATGAACTCCTGTTTGGGTAATGGGCGCAGTTGCGCCTGGTATGGTGAAAAGACTGGATTATGAGGATTAGTTGTTCTAGCTGATTCAGTGACTGATGGCAAGGCGGCATGCGCGTGTCAGTT
>ENA-OQKR01000138-OQKR01000138.1-human-gut-metagenome-genome-assembly--contig:-NODE-138-length-32025-cov-6.000690_pt1 | contig 32025 bp, 29 predicted proteins | sample MGYA00242803_ERZ504806 | MGnify/ENA primary metagenome ERZ504806 (study PRJEB26092, sample SAMD00036399) | human gut metagenome | host: Homo sapiens | study: EMG produced TPA metagenomics assembly of...
CTTGCACGGTAATAAGTCACCCGCGCCCAGTTTTCACTTTTCCAAAAAGCATTCCGATCTCACTAACTTAAGCTCTCCGAATGTCCGCAGGGGAAAAAAACTTCTTTATACGGTTCCGAAAGGCCATGCAAAACTTTGTGGATCTCCATAGCCTGACTCCGCTGTGCCAGCTTTTCCTCAAAAATTTCTCCACCATGGCTTTCTGCTGTTTCCGGCTGCTCCTCTCCGGGAAGTTGCTTTTTCTGCTTTTTCAGATGGTCGTACAACGTATCTTTGCAATCTGGCAAAGCCACACCCGCACATCGCAGTCATCACGGAACTGATCTGCTTTTTTCAGCGCCTTAAAAAATGTCTCCTGGGTCACTTCCTCAGCCAGCGCTCCATCCCGTGAGACAGAACGGATATACCGATATACAATGTCAAAATATGTCCGGTAAAGTTCCTCAATATTCATCGGTTCTTTCTTTTCCTCCCTTCTCACTTATAAGACGCACTGATCTCAAAAACGTTACAGAAAATTTCTAGTCTTTTAATTGATTTTTCTTTTTTACTTTGATACGATTAATCCAATTATATAAAAATAATAATATATTTTTCATGAGGTGATTACAATGTCCAATATCTTTGATATTACTAAATTCGACTTGTACAAAGAAGATAATCGCCGCGAAGTAAAGAAATCCAATGGTGGATTACCATCTTCTTTATGGGATACCTACTCTGCATTTGCCAACTGCTATGGCGGAGTAATCATCCTGGGAGTTGCTGAAAATAAAGACGGAAGCTGGAGAACTACAGGATTAAAAGCAGAAAATCAAGGCAAATTATTAAAAGAATTCTGGGATACTATAAACAATCGAAAAAAGGTAAATATAAATCTTCTCACCGACACTGATGTAGAAACCTTTAAACTCAATGATGATATGATCATTGTAATTTATGTTCCAATGGCTCGCCGTGAACAAAAACCGGTTTATATTAATGATGATATTTTTAATGGAACTTTTCGCAGAAATCACGAAGGAGATTATCACTGTACCAAACTCCAGGTTAAAACAATGATTCGAGATCAAACTGATAATACTATGGATATGAGTGTTCTTGATGACGTTCCTATGACTGATCTGAACTATGAAACCATACAGGGATACAGAAACCGTCACAGATCATTGAAACCAGCACATCCTTTTGGCCGCCTGGATGATTTTGAGTATCTTCGCAGCATAGGAGCTGCCGCTATTTCAAATATCGATAAGCAATTACATCCAACAGCTGCCGGAATGCTTATGTTTGGAGATGAATATAATATTGTTCGTCATTTTCCTGAGTATTTTCTCGATTATCAGGAAATACTTGATCCTTCAATACGCTGGACAGACCGCTTACAATCCAGTTCTGGAGAATGGTCTGGTAATATCTGTGATTTTTATTTCAGAGTTTATAACAAACTTATCACGGATATAAAAATCCCTTTTAAGACTGTTGATGGAAATCGTATCGATGATACCCCTATTCACGAAGCCCTCAGAGAAGCATTAGCCAATTGTTTAATAAACGCTGATTTTTATGGCGTACGTGGTATTGTTATCAGAAAAAATACTGAAAAAATAATATTTGAAAACCCTGGTTATTCCCGAACTGGTAAACAACAGATGCGTAAAGGTGGAATATCAGACCCTCGAAATAAAATATTGATGAAAATGTTTAATCTCATCAATATAGGTGAACGTGCCGGAAGTGGTGTTCCAAATATTTTTTAATACTTGGGCAGATCAGGGATGGCCTGAGCCAATCATTGAAGAAGAATTTGATCCAGACCGCACTATCTTAGTTCTTACTATTAAGAAAAAGCGCCGTACAAAAACAAGCAGTAAAAAACAAGCGATAAAAACAAGCGATAAAACAAGCAATAAAACAAGCAATAAAACCTTTCAACATATGAATAAAATAAAAAAATATCTGTCCAAAAACGGGCCTTCAAAAACAAGCGATATCGCTTCTTATATAAAATTAAGCTCTCCACGAACCAGAGCTATATTAAACGAAATGCCTGACGTATCACATGATGGTCCTAATAATAATAGAAAATATTTTTTGAAATAAACGTTTCTTATAAATAAAGCCCCTTGTTTCACAATCGCAAAACAGGGAGCTTTATTTTTTTATTCAAAACCAATGCGTAATTTCCGACGGCCGGTAACCTTACATCTGACGATCAATCAGCTGCAGTATCTCGGACATTCCTCGTACACTCTGCTCTCTGCTGCATACCTTCACATCGTTCCATGCTTTTCATAATATTTCTTTTTTTCCGCATACATAAGATCATCTGCTCTTCTCAGCATTGTCTCAAGCTCCGAAGAGCTTTCCTCCCAGACAACGCCAACAGAAACACTGATCTTTTTGGCAGCAATGCCGTCACAGATATCCCGGACCTTACTCCGAAAAATCTTCTCATCCATATCAAAACAGATGAGTACAAATTCATCGCCACCTACCCGGTAAGCATTTTCCGGCAGAATCGCAAGCATGGAACGCGCTGTATTTATGATCAGCCTGTCTCCGGCCTCATGTCCGTAAAGATCATTCACCCGTTTCAGACCATTGATATCAATATATGCTACGCCTGTTTTTATCACTGTTTTTGCCTGCATGCCTTCCAGAACCTGAATATACCTGTTCCTGTTATACAAGGTCGTCAGCATATCACGGTAGCTCATGTACTGCAGACACGCCTTACGCTCCTTGGCTTTCAGGCTGTCCGTTAAAAAATACTGTATGGATGACAACAACGTATGATCCTCATAATGCAGTCTCGGATTATCTACCCCGAGAAATCCTATGATCTTTCCGTCACTGTTTAAAGGAACGGCCAGCAGCCTGGTAATGTCCTGCGTCTTCAGAGTCTCATAATACGGCTGCCCCTGCTCCTCCTCAATATCCGGAATATAATACAGGCCATTTTTCCGAAAGCTGTCCATCCAGATATCCAGCATTTCCATGGGAACCTCCTGAAGATTATCCTTCTCAGCAGTCACTCCGTTCATGGCATACTCATAGGTATTTGTACAGACATTCCTCTTTTCATCGATCTGAACAATATAACTGCGATCTCCGTCAAAATACCCACTGATAATACGCAGCAGATTGGAGATTGCCGCATCTTCATCTTCTCCTGATATCAACTCAGCAATGCATTTATTCAGTATCGTTGCGATCTCAAGTCTTTCCTTTATCTTGCCCTCTCTGCTTATCAGCTCATACATTTCCTGATTCAGCTCCGTCATCGTCACGATAAACATAATGATCATGGAAATACCAACAGAAAAATCGATCAGCGACATTCCATACCTGAATGCCTGCACAGCTGCCGCCACTGCCGGAAGTACAATGCATGACAGCATAGAGAACAGGAGCTTCCTGCTGACTCTCTTTTTGTACTGGAGCAGAAGCGTAAGATCAATGAGCAAGCCTGCTGCCGAAAGAAGAATTGACATAATATATAACGGTGCCCGATGATAACAATTATCCCCATCTATGTAATAATACCAGTGAGTAAACTGCGAGATCACCACAAAAGCAACCTCTGCGGCAGCAATAACATATCCGGCTTTTTACTCTTTTTTAATGTTCTCCGCTCCCTACTTCGAAAAACAGATAAAACACACACATAAAATGTGAAAACACAGCAGGACTACGTCACTTAAAAGGAATACGAGAAAACTCGAGATACGGACCATCACACTGCCCGGAACTCCGGGATATCCGCTGAAAATATGCGCCATGGCATCCATCAGCAATAATAGAGAAGCAAAACTCTCCATCAGGATAAGATACCGACGCTTTTCCCTGTCATAATTACTGCTCAGAAATATACATAATGCAGCTATGGCACAAAATGCACATCCCCATATAAGTATCGCTACCTGCAGTACTTTTTCATCCGGCATAAAAAACACTCCTCACATTCGTCACTTACAATAAGTATTACACTTTACCGTGTAAAAGTCAACCTTCCAAAAAAATCCCGGAGTACATTGTCATACTCCAGGATTTTGTCGTCAACCGGATAAAAGCAACCGCATTCGCTACATAATTCTACACCAGATAACTGCTTCGCAGTTGATTCAGTTAAAGCTCTTCCCCGCAGGATTCAATCACTTTTTTGTACCAGTAAAAAGAATCTTTGCGGATTCTGGAAAAGTCTCCGGTCCCGTCATCATTTTTATTTACATAGATAAGACCATAACGCTTCTTGAATTCTCCAGTGGAGGCACTGACAAGATCTGTACAGCCCCAGCAGGTGTAGCCGATCAGATCTACTCCGTCATGGATTGCTTCCTTCATCTGCTCTATATGGCGGCGCATATATTCAATACGGTAATCATCGTGAATCTTTCCATCCTCTGTCAGCTGATCCACCGCCCCAAGACCATTTTCCACGATCATGATCGGAATCTGATAGCGGTCATAAATCTGGTTCAGAACATAGCGAAGACCAGTTGCATCGATCTGCCAGCCCCAGTCGGAAGCTTTCAGATATGGATTTTTCAGATTGTCACTTCCATTTCCGGCCGTTTTCTCTCCGTCCTTTGTCACGCTGACACAGCTACTGGAATAATAGCTGATAGTGAAAAAGTCCACCGTACCCTTCTTGAGGATCTCTTTATCCTCCTGAAGAACCTCCAGCTGGATTCCGTGCTCTCAAAGTATCTCGCTGCAAATCCCGGATAATATCCTCTTACATGAACATCACCGGCAATGGAATTGTGGATCTGCCCAAACTGCTGTGCATATAAGATATCATCCGGATGGCAAGTATATGGATAACCATTGTGATAAGCAAGCATACAGCCAAGCATAAACTCCGGATCGATCTCATGAGCCATGGAAACTGCAAGTGCACTTGCTACCAGCTGATGATGCATTGCCTGATAACGGCTCTGCTCACATACATCCTTCGGGTCCAGCATTCCTGCACAGAATACCGCACCAAAGTCCTGCGTCAGCATATTGATCTCATTAAAAGTCAGCCAGTATTTTACCTTACCTTTATATCTCTCAAATAAAACCTTTGCAAATCGAAGATAGAAATCGATCATCTTACGATTTTTCCATCCGCCATACTCCAGAGAAAGATGAAGGGGATTCTCATAATGAGAGATCGTTATCAGCGGCTCAATGTTATATTTTCTCAGTTCGTCGATCACATTGTCGTAGAACTTAAGGCCTTCCTCATTTGGAGTTTCCTCATCCCCATTTGGGAACACTCTGGACCAAGAAATAGAAAAACGATATACCTTAAATCCCATCTCTGCAAAAAGAGCAATATCCTCTTTCCAGTGATGATAAAAATCAGTTGCCTGGTGATTGGGATAAAATTCTTCCGGTAACGGTGCCGGCGGTGTAAGACGACGTTCCTTATCCACACTTCCTCCTGTCAGGATATCTGCAATGGACGGGCCTCTGCCATCCTCATCCCAACCGCCTTCATACTGGTTTGCAGCGGTTGCTCCGCCCCAGAGAAAGTTTTCCGGCATACGGTTATAATTTTTCATATTTTAATTTTCTCCTTTTTACAAACATCAGGCGGATCTGTTATCTCCGCCTGATGTTTCGTTGTTATTCTTATACAATAGTCAGGAATTTATCTCCTGCATTTACAGCTGCATCTTCTTTTTCCATGCATACTGCTTTGATATAATCAGAAATATTGGTCACAACAACCGGTGTGATCAGATCATATCCTTCTTTCTTAATGGCATCCATATCGAATTCCACAAGAAGCTTTCCTTTTTTTACCTTATCTCCATCAGAAACATGGGATTTAAAATATTTACCATTTAAATTTACAGTATCAAGTCCGATGTGGATCAGAATTTCTGCTCCACTTTCTGTCACAAACATGATTCCATGTTTGCTGTCCATGATATTTGCCACCGTACCATCTGCCGGTGCATAAACCTTACCTTCTGATGGAACGATTGCTGCTCCGTCACCTAAAACCTTATCCGCAAAAGTTTTATCCGGAACATCGGAAAGTGCTTTTACAGTTCCTGCTACCGGTGCACAAAGCTCGATCTTGTCTACAAGCGGAGCACTCTGCTGTGCAGGCTGTTTTTCTGTATCTGTGTTCTGTACTTCATCCTCTGTCTCAGCCTTTACATCCTCAAATCCGAAGATAAGCGTAAGAACAAAAGCAGCTACAAAAGATACCACGATCATAATGATTCCATAAATCAGATTGATTAATCCCTTCTCGCCGATAAACGCCGGGATCGCCATGATACAATTCTGTGCAATGTAAAGAGAAACCTGAAGAAGTCCTCCTACGATACCACCGATTCCGGCTGCGATAGAAGCTGCTACAACCGGTCTTTTCAGTTTCAGTGTAACACCATACAGAGCAGGCTCTGTGATACCCATAAGAGCGGAAACACCTGCTGCACTTGCCAGCTGTTTCATGTTGCTGTCCTTGGATCTTACAGCTACTGCAAGAGAAGCTCCGGACTGTGCAAGGTTAGAGCATACCTGAGATACAAAAATCAGTGTATCGGTACCACCGGTTGCAATGGCATTCAGTCCGATCGGTGTCAGCGCATGGTGCATACCGGTCATAACGATGAACGGGAAGGTTGCTGCAAGGATACCTACAATAATGAAACCAAGTTTTACGGACAGGAAGTTGATGGCTACCGCAAGTCCGTTACCAATAATTGTTCCGAGCGGTCCAACTACGATCAGGGCGATCGGTGCACTGATCAGAATTACCAGTGTCGGGTTCAGGATCAGTTTTACCATTTTCGGTGTGATCTTATCAACCAAAATCTCAATATAATGTGTGATCCATACCATCAGGATAACCGGAATAACGGAATAAGAATAAGTTGCTTTTGTGATCGGCAGACCAAACAGTGTGATGGCCGCATCACCAGCTACCATAGTTACAAAGGTAGGGCTTAAGTAAACACCGGCAATAAACAGCGCCAGTGACTGGTTCACGCGGAAAACCTTGGCAGCATTTGCTGCGATCAGGAACGGCATGAAGTAGAAAGTAACATCTCCGATAAAACTGATCACCTGGTAGGTACTGCTTGTTTCTGATACCAGATGAAAAGTTGTCAGCAGGGTAAGTACAACTTTGATCATACCGGCTGCAGTCAGGGCAGGGATCATCGGGGTCATACATCCGGTGATGGCATCGATAACTTTTGAAACAACACTCTTTGAGCTGTCAGAGTTCGCTGCCGGTGCATCATCGGTAGGAACGCCTTTGTCTTCCAATGCCTTGTAAACAGCGTTTACTTCGTTTCCTGCGATAACCTGGAACTGATCTTCATGCCAGTTAACGCCGGAGATCTCAGAAAGCTTTAAGATCTCTTTCTCGTTGATCTTCGATCTGTCTTTCACATAGAAACGAAGCCTTGTCATGCAGTGGAACAGACGGGTGATATTATCTTTTCCGCCCAGCGCTGCAATCAGTGTGTCTGCAGTTTTTGCATAGTCCTTTTTCATTTGGGGACCTCCTTTAATAATAAATATTGAAATTTATATTAAAGGTCTTGCCTGAAAAGATACGCACATGGCACGTATTTCAGTAACAATCCATTAACACCTAATTTATAAAACAATCTCTTTTCACAGGTTTTTCAGACGTTTATGGTCTTCTGTGATCTTCTGGATATGAATCGTCAGATACAGCATTTCATCCTCAGTCATAGCGTATTTATATTCCTCTTCCATCATAAGATAGATCATTTTTACACAACCGTAAGCTTCTCTGTACTGCTCCTTGATGATCTTGAAAAGCTCCTGATTCTCATCATAGTGAAGCTCTTTATGAAGGAATCTCTGGGCAAAATATTTCAGATGCGTGAGAAACCGCTGATAATACAGATTATCCTCCTGAAATTCCATATTGTCATAATACTTCTCCACGATGTCCAGGATCTGATGTACGATAATGGAAATCTGATAGCTGTCCGTCTTGCCGCCATCTTCCGCATTCACAAAATGCAATGCAAAAAATCCTGCTTCATCTGCAGAAAGATCTACCTCGAACATCTCATTTACCTTTTTCAGTAATTCCAAGCCGATCTCATATTCCTTATGATAAAGCTGCTTGATATCCAGAAGCAGCATATTCTGAAGGCGGATCCCGTTTTCAAGTCTGGAGATCGCACCCATGATATGGTCGCTAAGGGAAAAATAAATACTGTCATTTAATTTCATCCCCTCTTTTTCCTTCACATCATTTACAAAGGCTTCCACAAAATCCAGATATTTTTCCGGAATAGCAGTCAGATAACCCTGTATCTCCTTGCTGATCTGGGCATTTTCCGCAGTAAAGATCTTCTCGATCCTGGACTCCTCCACTTGCTGTCCTTTCTTTTTCTGAAAGGCAATTCCGCAGCCCTTTACAATAACTTCATGTCCCTGTCCATCCCTGGACAGTATCAGATTATTATTCAAAATCTTATGGATAACCATAGTCCTGTTCCCCCGCTGCCAAACAATAAAAAAAGACCATTACAGTATATAGAAAACCTATTCCTATACTACTATAAGGTCTTGCCTGACGATAAATCAATATTTCAGTAACAATCCTTCTGATTCGTAACTATTTTAATAACTGTACGTAATAATATCAGAAAAAATATATGTTGTCTATCTGGAATATTTAATAAAATATTTATAATATTTTTGTGAACTTTGACAAAATCCCCTGATGATCCTGCCATACGGATCAACGGGGGATTTTCTGTTCAGCTTTTTATTCTTCAGATCTCTTTTCCCTTTGTCGCAACGGCATGTACAACAAACGGTACAAACAATGTAATAAACGCCGCATATCCAAGGTATGCATATCCCTTTTTAACAACTGTCATCAGACCGAACTGTGCAATGGCAAAATGCCAGGAATGTAAAAGATCGCTGTAAAAAACTGCATTTCTTCCAAGGTGTCCCTGCGCTTTTTTCGCCGAGCTGTCCATACGGCGCTCCACTGCATTTACACAGCGGGTCACAATACCGGAGATCATATTTACTGCTGTGGAGATAGCTCCAAGGATGATCAGCAGAGAAATGATCGGTGTCAGGATACCGGCGCCTACACCGTTCTGGACCAGTACCAGCATCGGTACCGATGCAGATGCCAGTTCATTTACATATGCAATGGCAAGAAGTCCGAGGATGGAAAGCTCCATTGCACAGAAATTGCATACAAACATCCAGATCGCTGCTTTGTTGATCTGTTTTACATCGGTAACATCTTCCATGTGCTGGTACATAACGGATACGGAAGCCAGCTGGAAGAAGAAATAAAGGACTGCTGAATAGAGCGCCGGTCCAAAGGCTCCGCTCTCGGAGGAAAGTACAGTCATTTCTCCGGAAGACATAGTATGGGATGGAAGCTGTGATATCTCCCCACTGTGCAATGATATTCGGAACAAGTACCAGTACTAAGATCGATGATGATCAGCACTACTTAAGGTTAGAAGCACATTTTCTTACAACATTGGTTCCGAAAAGCGCGATCACAAAGATTAAATGCTGCAATGATCAGTGTACAGAGCCAGTATGGGATCCGAACAGTGTCTGCAGTGTGGAACCGCCGGTTGCAAAGGCTGCTGCAGATGCAGTTCCGATCATGATCAGGTAACAGATCTCATAGAGATTGGACATAACCGGTTTCGTTTTTCCGTAAAGACTGTCGGAAAAGCTTCTGTAATCGTAGGTTTTGTGTTTATAAGCATAGCGCATTCCATACCAGAAAAACAATGCATACAATCCCTGTGTCACTGCCGGCAGGATCAGACACCAGATACCGTAGTTGATAAAGTACTGATAGATCTGCGCTCCTGATGCGAATCCGCCTCCGAACTGTGTGGTAAATGCGACGAACGCAAGTCCCATAGCCAGAGGCATTTTACTTTGTAATGATTTATTCTGACTCATCTCTCTTTCCCCCATTTTTTATTTATTATATTCGATGACTTTTCCCGGATTCAGGATCAGTTTATCATCGAAAGCCAGTTTGATGGCTTTATAAAGAGCGATCATTCTCGGTCCCGCAAATTCTTCCAGAAATTCCAGACGTCCGTTTCCGATGCCATGCTCACCGGAAAGCTGTCCGCCCAGTTCCTTGGACAGTGCATACAGCTCTACCAGACTTGCGTGAGTGGCTTCCTTCCACTCCTGGTCACTCATTTCCGGTCCACGGAGCATCTCTGTATGGATGTTTCCGTCTCCGCAATGTCCGCAGGGCTCTACACGGATACCATGTGCACTTGCAATCTTTTTGGCTGCTTTTACATACTCTGCGATCCTTGCACGCGGAACAACCACGTCACACTCCTCCTGTGCGACAGAATCTGCTTTCATTCCTTCCAGGATCCCGCCCCGGACACTCCATACGGCTCCGGCACGCTCCGGCGTTCCTGCGATACAGCAGTCCAGGGCTCCGTTTGCCAGAGCTGCTTCCGCTGCTGCCTCTACTGCGTTGTCAAGTTCCTGCTTACTGGAAGCATCATACATAACGATCAGCACTGCTTCTCCTTGTTTTACTGGGAACATTTTGTTCAGATTACGTTCTACGATATCGATCAGTTCTCTTTCCAGAAACTCGATGGCTGTTGGCACAAACGGCAGCTCCAGAACCTTCGGGACCATGTCTGCACATTCCTCAAGACTCCTGAACGGCATTACAAGAGTACAGGTGCAGGTCGGTGCGGGAAGAAGCTTCAGCGTTACCTGAGTCAGGATACATAAGGTTCCCTCTGAGCCGATCACCAGATCTTTTACATCATATCCCGTTGTGTTCTTCACAACGTTGGATGAAAAATTCATGATGGAACCATCCGGCATAACTGCCTCGATACAGCGGACGAAATCCCTGGTCAGTCCATATCGTACCGCCTTCATACCACCGGCATTTGTGATAACATTACCGCCGATGGAAGCTGTTTTTTCGCCCGGATCCGGCGGATAAAAAAGTCCGCCTGCCGCTGCTGCCGCCTGGATATCGATGAGAAGTGCTCCCGGCTCCGCTGTGATGGTCTGGTTCTTTCTGTCGATCGGAAAGATCTTGTTCATGCGCATCACGGACAGCATGATCCCACCATATTTACAGGTTGCTCCACCTGCAAGTCCGGTTCCTGCGCCACGGCATACCACCGGGATATTTTCTTTATATGCGTAAGCCATGATGGCTGAGATCTCTTCTTTATTTAAAACCTCCACATAAAGCTCCGGAGGAAAAACTCCGTACTCCGGCATCTCATCACGATAATATTCTTTTGCGATCTCATCGCCGACCCATACACGATCTGAAGCAGTCACAGAACGGATGTAGTCAAAATCTTCTGAAGTCATTTTTTTATAGGGATATGCCATGACTTAATCCTCCTTCCGATTCTTTATCAGCTCTGTCAGCTCCGGTACAACCTGATACAGATCATCCACGATGCAATAATCTGCAACATTAAAGATCTGTGCCTCCGGATCATTGTTGATCGCTACGATACAGTCAGATCCTGTCATGCAGGAGGTAAACTGGATAGCACCGGATACGCCGCAGGTGATGATCAGCTTCGGACGGACAGTTCTTCCGGAAAGTCCGATCTGATGTGCAACATCTCCGAATCCGTTTTCTACCATAGGACGGGTGAAGGCAAGCTGTCCACCAAGGGCATCTGCCAGTTCCCGGCACATTTCCACATCTTTTTCATTCCGGACACCACGGCCTGCTACTACCAGAACATCCTCTTCCTCAAGGCTCTTCACCTTATCAATGACCCTGGATGACAGAATCTTGATCCTGGAATCTGCCATTTTTTCGTTTACCAGACATACGACCACCTGACCATGCGGATTTTTTACTTTTTCTGCCTTGTCCATAACCTTATAACGGACCGTGGCAAACTGTGGCCGTGATTTGGTGATGCCGATCTGAGCCATGATATTCCCGCCGAAAGCCGGTCTGATCTGGATCATATCGGTGTTGGAACGGATATCCAGAGTTGTGCAGTCTGCAGTCAGTCCCGTATGGAATCTGGTGGAAAGCCTCGGTGCAAGGGAACGCCCCAGCGCAGTAGCTCCGATCAGCACAGAGCTTGGTTTGTTTGCTGCGATACAGTCTGCAACTGCGTCTGTATAACAGTCTGCGCGGAAGCCTTCGAAGCCTTCATGCTCATATACGTATACATTGTCTACGCCATACGGCAGAAGCTTTTCCGCATTTTCCTTTGTTCCTTTTCCTCCGACGATCACACAGTTAACCTGATAACCGACTTTGACAGCCATCTTTCTTGCTTCTCCGATCAGCTCAAAGGTAACCGGATGAATCTCTCCTCTCTCCTGCTCCACATAGATAAGAAAGTTTTTCCATTTATCCTTGTCAAAGGATTTTGCCTTCTGCTCAAACCGGATGGCTTTCTCCGGGCAGTTACGAACGCAAAGCCCGCACATACGACAGGCATCACCTACAACAATTCCATTTCCCTCTATGGTGAGGGCCCCAAAAGGACATTTCTCCACGCATACTCCGCAGAGTACGCATTTGTTTATATCAAATTTTAAAAATTCCATGTTCCGCTTCCCCCTATATGATCTTCTTTCCGGTCAGGAGAGCAACAAGCTTGTCTGCCTTTTCCTTTGCAGTTCCTTCCAGATAAACCTGTTTTTCACTTTCCTCCGGCGCAAACATTTTTTCCACAGAGGTGGGGGAACCGATCAGTCCGTAACGGCTCAGATCCTGATCCGGCATATCTTCAAAGCTTAAGATCCGTACCGGACGGTCTGCAGTTGCCTTCTTTAACAAATAGGATGGCAGACGTGGCACGCAGGTATCCTTATCAATAGTCAGCAGACATGGATACGGAATCTCGGAAACCTGAGAAACACTGACAAGATCCTGACGGACCTGAATGCTTTTTTCATTGACGTCCATGATCTCAGCTACCCATGCAGCATGTGGGATGGTCAGATGCTCTGCAATGGCCGGTCCAACCTGAGCTGTGTCACCATCTGTAGTCTGTCTTCCGCAGATGATCAGATCTGCACCGCCGATCACCTGGATTCCCTGTGCTAACGCATAAGAGGTTGCCAGAACATCCGCTCCCGCAAATTTTCGGTCTGAAAGAATCACGCCCTCATCAGCACCCATGGTATAAGCATCCCGGATCATCTCTTCCGCCTGAGGCGGTCCCATAGTAAGAACGGTTACAGTTCCGCCTGTTTTTTCCCGGATCGCAAGGGCTGTTTCCAGTGCAAACAGATCATATGGATTAGTCCTTGTCTCACCGGACATTCGTTTCATGGCACCGGTTTCCGGATCGATATCAACCTTGGAAGTTGCCGGTACCTGCTTCATACATACAACGATCTTCATTTTCTATCTTCTTTCCTGTATTTTCACTTTTATTTTTTGCTTTAAAACGTTAAACAACTGTATAAGTATAGCATTAACGTGGTATAAAGTCGAGAGGGTTTTGGTAAATTCTGCACAAAAAAGCATTGAAAAAACTTTTAAGCATGCTATAATTACTCTCCGTTATCAAATAAAGCAGACATATGAATCTTTACAATATCACATCGATCAAGGAGCATATATGTAATGGAAGACATCCGTGCAATCTACAGAATTTTCAACAATCTAAAATATGAAATGGAAAATAATGGATGGGTCTATCAGTGGCATTTAGGCGATGAACCTATAAAAGTAACTCACAAATTTAACCCTCCTGTAACACCTGAAGAATTTCAGCTGTTTGAAAAATATTTTCCCAATATGAAACTTCCTGCCTCATACAAAGCTTTTTTATCCTGCTCAAATGGCATGGAACTTTTTTGCGGAGAGGAAGGCAGTTCTTTAGTCAGCTGTACCATTTATTCTTTAAAAAGAGCGCTCAAAGAAAAGGAATCTTGGAATAGTACGCCTATTTTATCTGATCCGGAGTTTACATATCATCTTCCTGTTCTTTGCTTACAGGACATCGGCGATATAACCATGGATCTTCAGGCTGTATCAGAAGGCAGAGACGATTACCTATGCTATCCAGCTCCAGATACTGATCGTTTTAATATCCCTTTTAATGAATGGCTGGAAAGATATATCGTATGCCAGGGGCATGAATTCTGGTATTTCTTGAATCCATAAAACAGAAATTTTATGAATATTTTTCGTAAAAATACCCCGGAACCCATGGCCCGGGGCATTTTATTATTCGAATCTTAAAGTCACATCCTGCGGGATATGATAAAAATCTTTGAAATCTTTTTCCCATTCTTCTGTAGGTGGTACAGTTTGCCAGCAATATTCCGAATAAGGAAGGATCGGAAGCACGATTTCTTTCTGGTTCTGCTCTATTCCGGCCTGGATCAGCTGCGATCTGTAATCGTTCACCTGACCAATCGCCAAAAATATTCTTATATATATAACAGCTAATATACAAACGATCACACCCGTCGCCAGTACCGGATAAAACAAATCTGTTTTATATCGGATCACCAGATACCTGAGAAGTTTTAATACAACCAGTGCCTGAAAAATATAGGATATATAAAAACATCTTGCACCGATCGGATTCGCCGCAAGAAGCGGTGCAGCCACAGCTCCTGATGACAGATAAAGAATACACATGGAAATCCGCTCGTTTTTATCCACTACATTCCAGATACACAGAAGCACATTTGCAAAAAAACAGAATCGCAAGTATCGTATTGATCCCATTATTCAGCATTTCATTACTGTCAAACACCCACTGCGGATATACTTTATGAAAAACACTGTATACACTAAATCCGCAAAATACTACGGACATCTCTGCAGTCAGGAAATTCTTTTTTCCTCTTTTTATGATCAAAAATAAAAGAATTCCTGCAAGAATCACATTCAAAACCCAGTTATTGATCAATAAATGATACCAGATCTTACTGATAAACTGTTCTGTCATTCCGTTAAATGATATCTTTTTATATCCGGTACCTGTTGCTGCTTTTGTGTAACCTCCATTTGAAAACATAAAATATGCTCCAAGTATTGATGACCAGAGGAAATTCACCTGTATAACCGGAAGTTTTCGATACCTGACCAGTGTATAAACTGCCACCCACACTGCATACAAAAGCACAAATATCGTAACATGTTCACTGAACAGCTGAACAGAAATACCTGCCGGAATCACTAGAAAGGTTTTCCACAGAGGAGTTTTCTGATATCCACAATAAATCCACTCTGTCCAGTTATAATAAATAAGAAACAAAAATACCGGTGGAAAAAAATTTACAAATGCTGCCGGCCATCCATAACTCTGCTGGAATAAGGTTGCCGGAAGAGACAAAATCAGAAAAGCACAGCTTAAATAATAAAAACAGATCTTCTTTTGTCTTTTTCTCTTCTTTGAAATATATATTTTTATACATTACATGAAAAAGCCATACTACTCCGACAGCAATTACCAATGTCTTCGCCATTACACTTCTTGTGATCAGAACTGCCAGAAGGTTGCCAAGATATCGTCCATTATAACCAGCAAAACCCTCTTTTCATAAGTTGAAAAACGGGCGTCGTCCCCCACCTCCACTCATCATGACAATAGGGTACTTTATACCCGATATACAAAAATAATGCAAATACCAGTGCGTAAACAAACCACTAAATTTTTACTCTTTTCTTCATAAGTTCTCCTTAACCTCGTCTGCTATACGGCCTTCATTTTTACTGTGCCAGATTTTTCGTCTGTTTGTACTCCATTTACATTTCAAGCTTCATCTGCTCCACTGGATTGTTGATATTATCGAATCCATCTTACCCTCTTCCTTCTCTGCCCTTTTTTATAATTTGCATTATACATGTACAATAAGAAATACCTTTGCATATTAATTTTCATCTGTATCTGTGTTACTGTTTACGGCCTGCTCCTGTTTCCAGCATAGCCTGATATTTTTTTCAAATCCGGAAATCTTCTCCTGATCCGGCTTATTATCTATACTGTCTTTCAGATAACGCAGCACATGGGCAAAGCATTCCTGGTAATCTGCACCATAATTATAAAAGGTAACATCGTAATCGTGGACAAGGATTCCCTGATAATCCATTTTGTGTGTGATAAAGCATTCTTTTTCTTTGCCATAAAATCACATGATCCTCTCACACGTAATATAATCCACACCCCAGTTCCTGTAGCAGTCTGCCACTTTAGAATCTGTAAAAAGCCACAATGCAACACGGATATTTCTGGAATGAGCTCTTTTAATAATGGATCTGTTTGTGCACCGGTACTGTGCACTTACGTCAAATTTATATCGGCTGCATTCATCCAATGCTGCTTTTGTGATCCGATCCCGTAGAATCCACTGTATGCTTACGGTTTTGTTGATCTGCCGGAGCATCTTTAATGGTTCTTCCTTAAATGAAATCACCACAGGGCTCTTTTTTGACATTTTTATGATTTGGTTAAATTTAGCTACACTTTCACTGTTCAGCTGTGATTTGATCTCGATCACTGGTACTGCAGAGTATTTATTACAGCAAGCCAGATACTGTTTCAGTGTGGGGATGGTGTTATTTTTGTATGCAGAAGCATTGGTTCCGGTAATAATAGGATATTTTTTTACTTTCTGATATGTAAGATCCTCTATTTTCTTATTCACCCCGCACATGCGCTGAAGATTTCCGTCATGAAAAATCACGAAAGTTCCATCTTTCAGCTGCCGCACATCCGTCTCTATATACTGCGCGCCTTTTTGCCCGGCAAGTTCAAAAGCAGGGAGGGAATTCTCCGGTGCCTCCAGGCTTAATCCTCTGTGCAAAATAGTTCCGGTGCTGCCATTAAGAGGCGTATCTGCTGTTTTTATGTATTTCAGTTCCGCCATAACTGTAACTTTCAGCGATGCTGTATATCTGTATTTTCCCAAAGATACGCAGGTTATATTTACAGTTCCTGGTGTTTTTGCAGTTAAAATTCCATTGGATGAAATTACTGCTATTTTAGGATCTGATGTTTTATATATCGTTGTTTTTCCCCTGAGCTCAGGTTTCAGCTGCAGCTTACTTCTGACTTTTATTTTTGCTGAAGATGCTTTATATCCTTTAAAATTCGTACGGGCATTTTTATTATATGCATACACAGTACAGTAAATGGTTTTTCCGCCGTAAACAGCGGAAATCCTAGCAGTGCCCCAGTTTTTTGCAGTAAGAGTACCTTTTGTTACAGATACTTTGTTCGGATTGCTGCTTTTCCAACGGATTTTTCCCGGATTTACTTTCCTTCCATTATTATAGGCAATAAGACTTTTGCTTTTTCCAACCTGCAAAGATACTGTTTTCTGCTCAAATTTGTATCCCTGCGTTGATGCCGCAGCTGGAACTGCTATACATATCAACAACATAAATGCTAATATAAAACCACTGATCTTCTGTTTCATACCGTACTCTCCTGTAAAGCTGTTAAATTCTTCTGATATGCAAAAAACTATCTTACATTCTCACTGTTTTTCATCTGCAATTTTTAATTGTTACAATCGAAACATGGGTGCTGCCATAACGGTAGGCGGTTAGTCCTTCAACAGAGGGTTGCAGAGTGCCAGTGACACTCGTTTTGCAACGACCGAAGTGAAACGGAGACCTGTGACCTTCTGATTACATAGAAACCTGTAAAGGAATCCAATGGAAAGAAGAACTAAGCCAATGAGTATTGTTGACTTCATAGCAGTAGTGAGCTTCGGCCTAACCTGTTTTTGTATCGGATATACATTAGGCAAGGATAATCATAAACCACAAAAATAACCGCCCAGTCTGCAAACTAAGCGGTTATTTTTGATAGATATTCTAAATAGTAAAACGGACTAACCGTCTATCAGCAGCACTCTTTTTTCTATAAGCATATTATCACGCATCTGTAAGAATGTCAAAAAGTTCTTTTTCCATAGTATGTAATACGAATTTGAAAATACTTATAAGCCGAAAAAATACACCAGTACCAGCTTGATCACAGCAGCTCCACCAAAGGCAACAACTGCAGTTACAACTAATTGCATAGGTTTTGGGAAATTTTCGAACACAAAAACTTTCCTACTCTTGCTCCGCACCTTGCTTAAAGATCCTGTCGTAAATGCTGCTATCATTATGACTGACACAGATACCAAGGTCTCACAATAGCCGGCAAGCTTTCCTAACACATCATTATACATATATGCACCTGTTTCATGCAGAATCCAGTATAGAACCAATGCACAAACTCCCATGACACTTTGGAGCTTCATTTCCTTAAAAATCTTCTCTTTCTCTGTAGTTGCATAATCTGACATTGTTTTAGCAATTTTTCTTTCTTCTTCGTTCATCATCTCGCTTTTCCTTTCTCCACTGATAATCTCAGGAATGCTGATATCATAATAATCTGCAATATCCACAAGAATACTGATATCCGGCATATTGTTTCCCGTTTCCCTTAATTAAAGATATTGTTGGGTAAAAAAGAAAGGTCAGTCGATTTTGCCGATGAAGCGGTAGTAGATTTCTACTTCCTGCTCACGGCTTCCATCCTCGCCCTTGACAGCTTCGTGGACGGTTATTTTTTCAATTAGAGTGTTCAGAAGTTCGGCGGTCAGCTCCACAGGGTTGACATACTGTTTCATTAGGGCAATCCACTTTTCAGCATCCGCTGCGGTCTGTACGGCGGCTTCCATCGTTTCGTGAAGCTGTCTTATTTTTGTTTCAAGTTCCTTTTGCTCGTTCTGGTACTTCTCGGACAGCATATTGAAGTTATACTCGGTTATGCGTCCGGCAGACCAGTCCTCATACATTTTAGCAAACAGCCCGTCAACCTCGGCTTTACGCTTCTCTGCCTTTTTCAGCTCCGCAGCCTGCTTTTTCTTCGCAGAGTTTCTTTCCCTGTCGCTGGCATTGAGCAGCCGTTTCAGCAGCTTGTCCTCGTCTTTCTGTACCATCATAGACCAGTATTGCAGTCTTGCAAGCACATAGGCATACAGTACATCATAGCGGATATAGTGCATGGAACACTGGCGTAATCCCTGTCCGTACTTACTGCAATGGTAGTGTGCATAGGGATTTTTGTTCTGGCTGTTTACACCATAAGCCAATGACCATCCGCAGTCCGCACATTTTACCAGCCCGGAAAATATCTGCGTTGTGCCATTCTTCTGTCGTCTGCGTCTGCTTGCAATCAGCTCCTGAACTTTTTGGAACACTTCTTCGGAAATGATGGCTTCGTGGGTATTTTCCACACGATACCATTCTTCCTGCGGCTTCCGCACCTTTTTCTTGTTCTTGAATGAAATGTTGCTCTGCTTGTTGTGAACGCTGTGACCGATGTAGGTTTCCTCTTTCAAAATGCTCTTGACCTGTGCTATCGTCCACGCATAGGCTTTTTCTGCGGGCGCACCGGCGTAGATATTGGCGAAAGTCCCATATCTTTCATAGTTCAGCCAGCCGGGGGTAGGTACTTTTTCTTCCACCAGAATCCGTGTAATGCTGGCGGCACCCCTCCCGTGTACGGCAAGGTCAAAAATCTTCTCTACAATCCAGCGTGTTTCCGGGTCGATCAGAAGATGACCTTTTTTGTCCGGGTCTTTTACATAGCCCAGCGGTGCATAGGCTCCATAGTGTGCGCCATTGGCAAATCTTGTGTGCATGGCAGCCTTGACCTTTTTGCTGGTCTGTCGGGCGTGCATTTCATTCAGGATGTTTAAGAACGGGGCAAGCTCGCTTTCTCCGTTGATGGTGTCCACATTGTCATTGATGGCAATGTAGCGTACTCCCTTGCTGGGGAAATAGATTTCCGTGTACTGACCGGTCAGGATATAGTTTCTTCCCAGACGGGATAAATCCTTTGTGACAACGCAGTTGATTTTCCCGTCCTCGATGTCATCAATCATCCTTTGGAAACTTGGACGCTCGAAATTTGTCCCGCTCCATCCATCGTCAATGTACTCGTCTACAACGGTCAGCCCATGCTCTGCGGCATACTGCCTAAGCATCATGCGCTGGGTCTGGATACTGCCGCTTTCCCCCTGTAATTCATCGTCACGGCTCAATCTCAAATATAGTGCAGTGTTATAAATCGTTGTATTGTATGGTTGTTTCACGGTTAAAAATCCTCCTTCTAAAAGAAACAACCCACGCTTATACAATACTCGCTGGTACAAGTATATCATAAGCGTGGGCTGATTGACAGTCGTTATTCCGTATTTTTTCAGGAAGCGGCGGCAGCGTGCTGGATCACATCTTCCAGCAGACTGTCAAGCGGCTTCCCATCCTGTGCGAAATGCTCCGATACTTTGATACGGACTTTCCCCATGACAAAATACTGGGTGCCGTCTTTTTCGGTAAGCAGGGTGCCGCTGTTTTTGTTATTGCTCTCGTTTTTGCTTTTTGCCATAGGCAGTTACCTCCATAAATGAAATATGCCCGACAAGGGAATGTCAGGCAGGTGTACAGCCGCAGACTGTCTCCATGTCAACCAAACTGTGTCAACCGGCAGAAAAGACTTTGAAAACAATCCATAGGCGCTCTATGATTACTTTTTACTTTTTCTTTGATTTCTTGGTTGACATGGTTGACAAAGGAGAGAAATGCCCCAAATATCAGGCTTTTCCCCGTCAACCGGCTGTCAACCGAAGCGTTAACCAAACTGTCAACCGGTGGCTTTTCAGAATGGCAGTTCCATTTGCCGGGCTTCTTCTTCCGTGATTTCCTGAAAACCGTCCCCCTCCGGCGGAGCTTGGTTGACACGCTCCCAGCCTTTTTGAGAACCGTATTTCTTATACCGCTTCGGGCTTTTGTAGGCTGCCCAGCCCTGTATGATGCCGCCCGCAATGCCGGTATTCATAATCTCGCAGATTGCCCGTGTCTCCCAGTCTGCCGGGGAATTTAAGTTCCCCAGCGCTTCCTCATAAAGCTGCTTGGAACATACCCTGTCGCCGGTGTAGTCCTCCAAATAGGCGTAGATCATGCCAGCCTGTGTGTCCTCCTGCATGAAGTCCTGCTGATGGGCGTTCAGGTATCGGTTCATTTCCATGCTGAATGACAGCTTATACTTCCCACTGCGGTAAACCGTCATGGCTTCCGCCCACATCTGTTCGATATACGCCCTCGCCGCCGCTTCATCGTCCAGTATGTGAACCTCCGCCCGTTCCGGGTACACCGTCACGGGGAGAAAGCGCCGGTTGCCGGTGCGGTCACGGGGTAAAAAGTCCTGCCGGTTGGTCGTCCCTCCAAATACACATTGCCGCAGCCGGTCTGCCGGATGTGTCTCATACGGCACTTTGTAGGTTTCTTTCTGGCGGCTTAAGAATGACTTGATTTCCTCAATACTCTTGGCGTTGGCTGTGGCGATCATCTCCGACATCTCGATAATCCAATGCCCTTGAAGCTTGCGGTACACATTTTCATCGTCCAGCTTCTTCAAATCGTCTGAAAACCATTCGTCCCTGCCTGCCAGCAGCCGGAAAAAGGTAGATTTCCCGGCTCCCTGACCACCAACCAGACAGAGCATGACCTCAAACTTGCTCCCCGGTCTGAATACCCGCCGGATGGCTCCCATCAGGAACAGTTTCAAGGCTTCATAGGTGTATTCGTCCGTATCGGCTCCCAGAAAGTGATGCAGGGCGTAACGGATGCGCTCTGTGCCGTCCCATTGCAGGCTGTTCAGGTAATCCCTGACCGGATGGTAGCGGTTTTCATTGGCAACAATCTTGATGGCGCTCTGCACCTTTTTCTCGCTGATAAGCCCGTAATTTTCTTCCAGATACAAAAGCAGGTAGTTCATGTCCATGTCGGTCAGCGTGGTACTGGTGCGCTCCCAGCCTAGCGGCTTCACAATGTCAATCTGCTCCGTCAAAAGGTTCAGACGCAGCGCCCCACGAAACAGCGGGTCACGCTGGAACACCGTCAGGCAGTTTCGGATGCTGTTCTTCACGCCGCCTTTCTGCGTCCCCTCTAATGTCTCCCGGATTTCTTCCGGTGTCTGCGCCGGTTCCATTGTGTCCATCGTCCTTTTGACCGCTTCCTGCGTTTCCGGCGGCAAGCTCTGAAATTCGCTGTTCAAGCCGCAGCACCTCCTTTCCCTGTGCGGCGATCAATGCCGCTTTTTCTTCTATTTCTCCGTATAACAAAATATCCAAAAGGTATTCTGTGTAGCTTATCCTCTGCAACGCTTCCACAAAAAGAGGATGCCAGATGGCATCCTGCGGCTGTGGGGCGTATGCTGTTTTCCAATGCTCCAGCAGGCGCTGATAATCGCATAGCACCCGGAAACAATACCGTTCCGTTTCCTGAAATCTCTGCTCCGCTGATTTTTGCCGGGGCTGTGACCTGTTGTGACGCTTCCTATCTGGCGGCGCATTGCCGGATTTCTCATAGGAAACGCCGAAGTCCTCCGCAAGCCTGACCGCAGCTTCCCGTTTCCCCAATCCATGCAGCAAAGCGGCAAAGTCGATCACATCCCCGGAAGCCCCGCAGCCGAAGCAGTAAAAGCGGCTGTCCACTTTCATGCTGGGCGTGCGGTCATTGTGGAATGGACAGCAGACCATGCCGTTTCTCCCCACCCGGATTCCATAGAATGAAGCAGCCTGCCGTGTGGTAACAGACTGTTTCACCGCTTCAAATACATTCAAATGCTCCCTCCGTAAAAATACCGGTAGCGGTAAAGCTGCCGGTTATATCATAGCTCCATCTCATGTTTCTTTCTCTGTACTTCCTGTGGCTGCTCCCTCCGGCGCAGTGCGGTATCTACGGCGTTCTGCACCTGCCGCAGCCGTATGACTTCCTCCCGGAGTGGCTTGTGCTGCGGAGACAGTTCGGCATACTCTGTTTTTAACTGTGCGTATTCCTGTTTCCATGCTTTCAGGGCAATGGGTTTTCCGTCCAGTTTTTCTTTCAGAATACGGCGGGCGGCATAAAACAGCCGTAACTCCGCATCGTGGGATGTTTCAAATTTCTCCCTCTGTTTCTTAAACTTGATATTGTTCAATTCCGTATGGACAGGTTTTAGCCGCTGGTAATTCTCGCCCTCCCGTATCAATTCCTGCAATTCCTTTATCCTGGCAGATTTCTTTTTCATGGAGCCGCTTAATGCTTCAAATTCTTCACTGACAGAGGAAAGACGCTCCTGCAAATCCTCTAATGTGAGCAGCTTGTTTTCCGTCAGATAATTGACGGCTTCGGCAAACTGCTTTAAGTTTCCGGTTCTGGCTTTATTGCTCCATGCCCCTGCGTTGCGCTGGTTGTAATAAGCGATCAGCAGGTCGGCAAGGTTCGGTGTCTGTGGTTTGGAAAGTTCTTCTTTTACCTCTGCCATCCAGACAAACAGGGCTTTGATCTTCTTCCTCACATCCTGCATGAGCCGGTTGGTGGCTTTAATCCAGCGGTTCAGTTCCCCTTTCTCGGTGCGGATGCCCTTTGCTTCCATCTGCCGGACATTAGCTCCCTCGTGGACAGTAGGTATCAGGTCAAGCCCCTGCCGCACATAGGAACGGTGGTCGATACGCACATCCAGTCCTTTTTCCTCAAATTTTGTATTAACGGCAGCCGCCCACTGCTCCCGCCAGTGTTCCAGTGTTTCCGGCTCGTGCCAGTCTGTTGTGTGGACAGCATTAAACATATAATCGCCATTTTTATCCCGGATTCGGTTTCCATCTTCATCAAGAAGATATTCCCGCCGCTGTTTTTGTCCCCATGTGCCATCCGGGTTCAAAGGGCGCATTGTTGTCATCACATGGAAATGCGGGTTTGGGATACCGCCGTCCTCTTTCTCCGGACTGTGAAAAGCAAGATCGGCAATCATGCCTTTTGCCACAAACTGCTCCTGCACGAACTTCCTCGCCAGCTCCATGTTTTCTTCCAGCGTCAATTCATTCTGCATGGCAATATCAAATGAATAGGCAAGCTGTGCTTTTGGATGTTTCTCGCAGTTCTCCACAGCATTCCAGAGGGTCGCCCGGTCAAGATATATTTCCGGCGCATGGGGCGGCAGCATGATTTCCGAAGCGATCACGCCGCCCTTTTTGGTGTAGTCGCTGACTTCTCCATAGTAGCTGCTGTAAAGACGCTCCCCGGCTCGGTAGGCTGCGCTGGCAATGGCGCTCTGACCGGCGCTGCGCTTTATCTGTGCGATTGAAAAATGATAAAGTGCTATCCTTAGTCACCGCCTTTCTCCTGCCCGGAAATACGGGCGTGGTTTTCTGCGGCAGACCGGATGAAAGGCTCCGCCTGCGGCAGATTCAAAATGCTTTCCATGAGGGAATAAAATTCCGTTTCGGTCAGCTCCTTTGTCTGTGGCACAATGCTCTCAACGGCTGCCCCACGGGTAATCAGCCGGTGCGTCCTCTGTTTCCGGGAACCGCTTTCCAGATACGCCTGCCGGTTTTTCAAACGCTGCATTTTCCGTTTTTCCCGTTCCAGCAGGACAGTGGTTTTTTCATATTCCTGCTTTAACTGTTCCAAAGATTTTTCCATGTTCTCACATCCTTTGCTTATAAGATAAAGAAAGACCATCCGCAGACAGTCTGTGTCAGTGCTTCTATAAAGCCCGATGAAAAGGGAAAACCACAGAGCGGATTTCTCTTTGCGGCGGGTACACAGGGGATAGCCGCTTTAGCGGCGCAAGGGGGTGTAGCCACCTTGTCGGAGCAAAGCGAACGCAGACCTCGGATTGCTGATTTTATCAGCGGCAGAGGTAAGCTCCGCAGGACGCACGATACATGGTCTTTAGACTATGTATAGAAGTGCGCCCTTAGTTCCTAAGGGATTTTGCCGTTTCCGGCAGTCTTGTCCTTTTTCTTGGAACGCTTGGAAAGATACTTCGGGCAGTCAACCACAACCGCCCGGAAGCTCTGTTTACATTCGTGCTGGCATTTCCGGCACAGTTCGTTGTAAGTGATACGGCTGCGGTCATTTAAGAAGAAAGACCATTCCAGCCGTCGCTTGTTGCTCATTCTTGCCATAACCGGCTCCTTTCTCCGTTTCTATCTGATGTACGCAGATAGGCTGTTTTGGTGTAGCGTCTCGGTATCATTTTTAAGGTTTTTCCCTCTGTATGCCCCTTTGGAAAGTGCGGCAGTATTGCAGTCAGGGAATGATACCTCACGCTTATTTGTCACTTCCCGGTACGGTTTCGGAGCCTTTTGCCATCCATTCAAAGAAAGCAATCTTGCTGACCTTGATAAGCCTGCCCCTGCGGAACGCCGGAAAGCCGGGGGTGTGTACCAGCTCATAGGCGCTCGCTCTTGAAATTCCCATAATCCGCTGGATGTCCGCCACATCCAGAACCAGCGGTAAATCCTCGTAGCTGTTCAATCTCTTTTTATCGTTCATTCTGTTCCTCCCATAAATCAAATAGGTTAAAATGCTTCCTGTTGCCGTTCTCCCCAAAATCCGTTTTCCTGCCCCATTCCTGCGGTGTTTCCCTGCATTGGTGCGCCGGATGCGTCACTTCTCCTGCCGGTCATATCCTTTTTGGACGGTCATTCACTTGTCAAAGTACTGTTTGGTACGAAATTACCAACTGCAATCATCATAGCGGACTATCCTTGACAAAACAATGCTTCTGCGATACCATGAGTGTAATGGATATAACTAAATTATATAATTACCATAAACAAAGGCAGGGGATAGGGATGGAGAATCAATTTATACGGCATGAGCCATGTTTTGAAAGGATTTTGTTTGTCCTGACGCTGGACAGGAAGAAAATGAAAGAACGGATTTTGATTGGGGAAGAACAGCAGATCCGCTTCCGTTTGAACGGGAGCCAAAACGCAGAGGTGCTTTGTGATATGACACGCCCACTGGGAACTTTTTTGATAAACTTTGAGCGTGACACGGACAGAGACTGGAACTTATACGGGCTTTCTCCGCTGCGGCAAGCCCTCCACTCCAACCGATGGGAACAGCCGGAGCTGGAGCAGGCGGCAAGCGAATTTCTTTGGGAGAAATATCTTAGCAACGACCCTCTGAAAATGTATGTGGCGTTCCGTATCTGGAACAGCTATCTGCTTGCCAGAGAACCCCGTGACCGTAACGCTGCCTGTGACCGCTTCATGGATAAAATGAGCAGCCTGACCGGTGTATTCCATAACGAAACCATGAGCTTTGACAGGGAGACAGGAAAACCGAAACATTTTCAAGCTGGCAGCCTTTATTTCAAAGGCGCACCGTCAGAAGATACCCGGCTTGACCTCTGGTTCCCGGACAACCGGCGCACAGAAGAATGTGTGTCTGCCTATGCGTCCCTCTACCCGTTGATTACCTATTATCTGAACAGGCTGAATGACTGGGGGCTTTGCTTCCGGCGGTGCAAGGTTTGTGGAAAATATTTTCTGGCAAAGAGCCAGCGGTATGAGCTGTGCAGCGACAATTGCCGAAAAGCACAGGCGCTTCAAAACAAGCGGGAATTTGACGAGAGGGCAAGAGAAAATAACTATGACCTGCTTTATAAAAATGAATGCCAGAACTGGCGCAATAAGATCAACAAAGCGAAGAGGACAGCGGGATTCCCGGCTGACCAGCTGGAAGAAATGCTGACTGCTTTTGAAGCGTTCAAGAAAGAAGCATTGAAGAGAAAAAAGGCTGTAAAAGAAAAGACAGCCAGCCCGAAAGAATTTACGGACTGGCTGTATCAGCAGAGTAATATTATAATAAATTTATCAGTCTATTGATTTTATACTTTCCTGACGGCAAAAGTTTGAGCGTTTTTTGAGATTTGGCTGTTACGATAAATATTATGAATTGCAAATGGAGATGATAGCATGAAACAAAGGCTTCTTATTGTTGATGATGAACCGGGAATTGTAGATATGATGGCGAGTTATTTTTCTTCTCAATATGAGGTGTTGACCGCTTATTGCGGAAATGAAGCACTTCAAAAATTAGCAAGACAGCCCGATTTAATCCTGCTCGACATCAATATGCCGGACATAGACGGATTGACCCTTTGTCAGAAAATTCGGGAGCTTATTACTTGCCCCATTCTTTTTTTGACGGCAAGGGTCGAATCTGCCGATAAAATCATCGGCTTTCAGGCAGGTGCCGACGATTATATCATTAAGCCTTTTGATTTGGACGAATTAGGGGCGAGAGTTGCCGCACATCTGAGGAGGGAGCAGCGACACAGGAATAAAGCGACAATTCGCTTCTTTGGTGAACTGACGATTGATTATTCAGCCCGAACCGTCACAGTGGCGGGTGAACCTGTTGCTTTATCAAAAAGGGAATTTGATATTGTGGAGCTGCTTTCGCTGAATGCCGGACAGGTATTTGACCGGGAGCGTATTTATGAAACAGTGTGGGGACTTGACGGCGAGGGTAACAGTGATACTGTCATGGAACATATCAGGAAAATCCGGGCGAAGCTGGCTGCTTGTACGCTTCACAGTTATATTGATACAGTTTGGGGGTGTGGTTATCGGTGGAACGTCTGAAAAATATGGAATTAAAGAAAACTTTTCTCGTCCTATCTGCTTCCTGTGTTTTGGTGGCTCTCCTGATGTTAGGCTTAGTCTTTATGATATGCAATTCAATCAGCAGCAACTTTCCCTCCGGTGGAATAGAAATTTTAGCAGACGGTTCAATCGTTAAAATGGAAACCCCCACAGAGACCCAGCAAAATATATTGTCCATGCTTGGAATCATTCAAATTGTGTCCTGCATTGTTCTCCCTATGGGCGGGCTGGCTCTATCCGGCATATTATATTATCATATCAAATTGAAACAGCCGATCTCCACGCTACGGAATGGGATTTCACGGATTCGGAACCATGACCTTGACTTTTCTATGCCTGTCCATTCTGATGATGAATTGGGGCAGCTCTGCACCGCCTTTGATACTATGCGCGAAGAACTTCTGAAATCAAATCAGGAACTGTGGCGGCAGGCAGAAGAACGGAAAAGGCTAAATGCCGCCTTTTCCCATGACTTGCGCAATCCGATCACGGTCTTAAAGGGAACTATAAAATTACTGCGGCAGGGAACAGCAGATGAACAAGCCATTGACAGATTGGAAAGCTATACATTACGGATTGAACAGTATGCAGAAGCTATGAGTAGCATCCAACGATTAGAACAAATGCCGGTGCGGATAAACGAGTATTCCTATTCACTGCTACATTCTGAATTAGAGGAAACAGCAAAAATTCTTGCAGGAGCATTAGAACCGTCTGTTTCCGCACCTGATAAGGGGACAATACAATTAGATCATGGATTGGTTTTAACCGTTGCTGAAAATCTAATTGGAAATGCGGCTCGGTTTGCAAAGAGTAAAATTGAAATTCATTTGGAACGGAAAGGAAACTTCTTGCATCTATCAGTTACAGACGATGGGCCAGGCTATCCTGTGGAGTTAATACAAAGCGGCCCGAAACCGTTTGGAAAAATGAAAGAAGACTCCGCACACTTTGGTATGGGGCTATACAGCAGCCAGATACTATGTCTGAAGCATGGAGGAACACTTACACTGGAAAACAGCAAAAGTTATGGCGCAACGGCTACTGCTTCTTTCCAAATAAATCAGAAACCTTGAGCGTTTTTTGAGATTTCTGTTTTACACTCTCCTTATATTATAAACAAGGAGAGTGTTTTTTATGAACATTGAAGCAAAGGAACTATCGAAAATCTACGGCAGCGGCGAGAGCCGTGTCGTTGCGTTGGATAAAGTCAACCTTGAAATTGCATCCAGCGATTTTATTTCTATTATGGGACCATCTGGCAGCGGCAAAAGTACCTTGCTCCACCTGCTGTCTGGACTGGACAAGCCGACTTCCGGCAGTCTGACATACGATGGAAAAGACATTTATCGTTTTAATGACAAAGAACTGTCCTCATTTCGCCGTCGGCGCATCGGATTTATCTTTCAGCAATTCAATCTTCTCCCTGTGCTGACCGCAAAAGAAAACATCATCATGCCCCTGCTTCTGGACAAAAAGCAGCCGGACGAAGTATATCTAAATCAGCTTACGGATTTGTTAGGTATTCGTGAACGGCTGACCCATTTGCCCCATGAACTTTCCGGCGGTCAGCAACAGCGTGTAGCGATTGCCCGCGCCCTGATCGCAAAGCCGGATATTATTTTTGCTGACGAACCGACTGGAAATCTGGACAGCAAGAGCGGCGGCGAGGTTATGGAAATGCTGCAAAGCATATGGAAAAAGATGGGGAAAACGCTTGTTATCATCACTCACGACAGCCGCATTGCAAGAATGGCAGACCGGCAATTTGTAATTGTGGACGGTGTTCTTTCGGAGGTGACAGCAAGATGAAATCTTATTTAGCTCTTGCATGGAAAGAACTGAAAGCACAGAAAATCACGGCAATCCTGATCTTGGTTGCAGTTATCATGTCCACGATTATGACGACAGTGATCGGTCAGTCTATTGGTATATTGCAATCCATGCGTATTCAGCAGGCGGCGGGTCTGAACGGAAACCGTTATGCAACCTTTCATCAGCTTGGCAAGGAACAAGCGCAAAAGCTGCATGAAGATGATCGCCTATATGATGTAGGCGATACGATCTTTATCGGCAGCACACCATTAGGCAACAGTAGTTTATCTTTATATCTTCGGGAATATCACGATAACGCATTATCTATGTACCCGGCAATCGGAAACGTAAAAGAGGGACGATTACCAGAGGAAGCGATTGAGATTGCCCTGTCGGAGGATGCGCTTCAATATCTTGGATTGGACGCTGTAATTGGCGATACCGTTTCTCTGGATTTGAGTGTTTCCGTTATGGATGGATCGCTGTCAGAGTTAGAATATTCTGCTGATTTTGTATTGACGGGCATTCTGGAAAGCAGCTATATCGGCTACGCATCTGGTACGGTTGAGGGGATTGTCGGTGAGGGAACCGCAGAAGAACTGTTGCCAGAAGAGTATCTGCTTTATTCCACAGATTTTAAGACTTATGACAAGCAAAATTTTCAAAGCATCATTTATGCTCTCGCAGAAGATTTGAACGTGGATGAACGGTATATCCAATATAACTGGGTTTTGCTTGACGCTATTGGTATTTCCTATGATGAAGCGGCAGACAGCGATACCGGTACGGGATTTTCATTTATGACTGCGGCGTGTATTTTGGTGGGTGTTCTGGTCTTGCTGGCGGCTGGGCTGGTAATCTACAACATTCTGAAAATCTCTATCACAAAACGCATCAAAGAATACGGAACACTTCGTGCGATTGGTGGAGAACGAGGGCAAATCTATCGTTTGGTTTCTTTGCAGCTTTTGATTCTCTGTGGAGCCGGTATTCCTATCGGATTGCTGCTCGGTATATTGTCGGCAAAAGGTGTATTGATTGCGGCTACGGGGCTTCTCAATCCCGATCTGTTCATGGCAAACAGCACTTCCGAATTGAACTCTGCAATCAACACCGCCAGTACGGTAAAACTACCGATGCTCTTTGCCAGTATCGCAGTCATACTTCTGTTTGCTCTGCTGGCTGCCTTTCCTGCTGCCCGGTACGCATCCCATGTATCTCCTACTGTTGCTATGTCGGGGCAGACTGTGAAAATCAAACGCAGGATAAAAAGGAACCGCAACATCCGTAATTTTGAAGCCTATTATGCAAGGCTCAACCTAAAACGAGGGCGTGGAAGAACAGCAGTTACCATTCTGTCTTTGGTTATGAGTATTACCGTATTTGTTGCCTTGCAGAGCTTTACAGGGCTGCTTGATGCCAGCAGTTCCGTTCAGGACATGTATTTCAGCGACTATGCAGTTACAAATGAAACCGTTGGCATCCCATCAGAAGCCGTAAAAACATTAGCGGAAAATGACGCAGTAGAAAGTGTTTCCACTACACGGCTTTCTGTATTTATGCCAGGTGCCGGTGATATACTGCCCTTTGAAACTGATCTTTCCGTACAGAGCCATGAAACCTTGCAGCTTGTAAATGTGGATGAAGCACAATTACAAATCTATGCTCCTAACTTGTCTGCTCAGGATAAACAGGCTTTGAAAGATGGAACAGGCTGCCTTGTAAAAAATCCCATTGCCTTTTCTTATGGAGATACAACTGTTCAGCAGACTGATCTTACCGTAGGTGATACCATTCAACTGGGAGACAGAACACTTCCTGTATTAGGATTGATCGATACAGCAATCACAATCAATAATGATGGCTTTACGAATGGTGTTCAACTCATCGTGAATGACGAAATATACTGTTCACTGCTCGGAAACGACAGTTATTCAGAAGTCTATCCTACATTACAGGATAACGCCGATACAGATACCTTTGAAAGCTGGTTGGATAGCTGGTGCAGCAATTATCCAGGAACACATTGGCTTTCCTATCTCCAAAGCAGCAATGAGATGATAGAAAGCTTTGAACAGATCAAAATGCTGTGCTGGGTGCTTATCATCTTTATCGGTATCATTGGCATCCTGAACATCATCAATACCGTTTACAGCAATATTCATACTCGTGTCGGTGAAATCGGGATGCAGCGGGCTATTGGAATGAGTGCCGCAAGCCTTTATAAAACATTTCTGTGGGAGGGCGCTTATTACGGTATCATTGCGTCAGTGATTGGAGCAGTGTTTGGCTATGTCTGCTGTATCTTTGTCGGAGCAGCACAGACCGATGCTTTACAGCTTGTCGCTGTTCCGGTTATGGCGATTGTGGAAGCTGCGATTATTTCTATTGTGGCCTGCCTGCTTGCAACGGCAATTCCTCTGCGTTCTATTGCAAGAATGAGCATTGTGGATTCTATTGAGACTGTTGAATAATATCAAAAACGACAATTAAAACAAGAAATCCCCCATAAAGCAAACCTTGTTGCTTATGGGGGATTTCTGTATGTTCTTTTGGGGTGTGCTAAGTCCCGTATAAGCGTGGTGTTGTTATGTTTGGTGTGGTATCTTTAACTATGGGAAACTCCCCGCTCCCACCGGCTGACGGCTTTATCCGTCACATGAATCTTTTCCGCAAGCTCTGCCTGCGTCATCTTTTTCTCTTTTCGCATTCCGGCAATAAACCGCCCGAACTCTTTCGCTTCCACGTCGT
>ENA-OQKR01000139-OQKR01000139.1-human-gut-metagenome-genome-assembly--contig:-NODE-139-length-31851-cov-5.017936_pt1 | contig 31851 bp, 29 predicted proteins | sample MGYA00242803_ERZ504806 | MGnify/ENA primary metagenome ERZ504806 (study PRJEB26092, sample SAMD00036399) | human gut metagenome | host: Homo sapiens | study: EMG produced TPA metagenomics assembly of...
AGTTTGGATACATCTTTTCCTTCAAAAAGGATCTTTCCCTTTGTCGGCTCATACAACTTGATAATCGTTCTTCCGCAAGTTGTCTTTCCACAACCAGATTCTCCAACAAGACCAATCGTCTCGCCTTTTCGAATCTTCAGATTAATTCCGTCTACAGCCTTTACGACCTTTTTCTTTCCTGCCGGAAAATATTTACAAAGGTCTTCTACTTCAAAGATATAATTATTCTGATCCATTATTTTGCCTCCTTATCATAGAAGGATTTTACCTTCGGTGCTTTTGGATGCTGCAACCAGCATGACACCTTATGTGTATCACTTAAGGATGTCTCCATTGGATTTCTCTCTTTACAGATTCCCATGCAGTACTCACATCTAGATGCAAATGGGCATTCATGTAATGGAAGCAGGAGATCCGGAGGTGTTCCCTTTAACGCATATAATTCTTCTTTTGATTCATTGGTAACCTTTGGCACGGAACTTAAAAGCGCCCATGTGTACGGATGTTTACTTTCATAGAAAATCTCACGGGCAGTTCCCCTCTCTACGACCTGTCCTGCATACATAACCTGAATACGATCCGCGAAATTAGCCACAACACCAAGGTCATGTGTTACCAGAATAATAGCTGTATTAGATTTTTCTTTTAATTCGCGCATCAGATCCATAATCTGTGCCTGGATTGTTACATCAAGCGCAGTTGTTGGTTCATCTGCAATCAGAATTTTCGGATTACATGCAAGTGCAATGGCAATCATAACACGTTGTCTCATACCACCGGATAATTCATGCGGATAATTATCAATTCGAGATTCCGGGCTTGGAATCTTGACCATCTCAAGCATACGGATAGCTTCTTTTCTTGCCTCTGCCTTATTCATGCCACGATGAATGATCAGACTTTCCATAATCTGCTTACCAATGGTCATCGTAGGATTCAGTGAAGTCATTGGATCCTGAAAAATCATACTGATTTCGTCTCCGCGAAACTTATATAATTCTTTGTCCGTCATTTTCATGACATCTTTTCCATTACAGACAATCTTCGACTCCGGTTTAATCTCTGCGAATGGCGGTTTTAAAAGACGCATGACAGCTTTGGCCGTTACGGTCTTTCCACATCCTGACTCTCCTACGAATGCAAGCGTCTCACCTTTTTTTAATTCAAAGCTGACACCACGGACAGCTTTTACTTCTCCTGCATAAGTCTGAAAAGAAACATGCAGATTATCTACTTCTAATACTTTTTCATTTTCCATCTTCATCTACCTCCAGACTATTTTCTAAGTTTCGGATCTAATGCGTCACGAAGTCCGTCACCAAGCAAAGTAAAACTCAGCATTGTAAGGGCAATCATAATTGCCGGGAACAAAAGCTGTGTTGGATAGAACATAAAGTTCTGCTGAGCGGCAGATGCAAGAGCTCCCCAGCTTGTCTGTGGCGGCTGGATTCCAAGTCCTACATAACTTAAGAACGCCTCTGAGAAAATGTATCCTGGAATATCAAATGTAATAGCTACGATAATCATACCGAGTGTATTTGGAATCATATGTTTCATAATAATTTTCATCGGCGATACACCGAGTGCATTTGCTGCAAGGACAAATTCCTGTGATTTCAGCTGAAGCATCTGTCCACGCACCAGTCTGGCAATTCCACACCATCCTGTCAGTGTCAAGGCAATCAGCATCGTTCCAAGACTCTTGCTGTCCGTCACTACAGAAATCAGGATAACAATCAAAAGATATGGAATACTTAAAAGAACCTCTACAATACGCATCATGATATCGTCCACAATTCCTCCAAAATATGCTGCGATACCTCCATAGATACTTCCGATCAAACTGGCTACAAGCGCTCCTGTAATGCCAATCAAAAGAGAGACACGTCCCGCCTGCCATACTCTGGCAAACAGATCACGTCCAAGGTCATCTGTTCCGAACCAATGTGCTGCACTTGGTCCCTGATTGATTGCACCCGAATCAATTTTCTCATATCCATACCCGCTGATGGCCGGTCCGAATATAATGAAAAATATAAGAACAAGAAGGATAATACCTGCCAGAAGCGCTACTTTATTTTCTTTAAATCTTCTCCATGCATCGGCCCAGTATCCGATTCTCGGACGAGCAGGAACCTCTTCATCTTTCTCAAGTCCGATGATTTCACAAGTTGTATATTCTTGATACGTGCAAATGAGCCATTCTTTACATACAAGTCCGAAGGATTTCCCCAGTTCTTGTTATTATCATTTCCATTCCAGCAGAAGCGAGGCATCGTGTTTGAAGTACCCTCTCCATGCCAACGATCTTTTAACTCAGCAGGAAGATTCACATAAGCACAGTCCAAACGACGTGTTACATCAAGAATATCATTTCCCCATTGACCTGAAATCAACATGGAGAAGTCAATGTTCTTGTATTCTGCATTCAGATTGATACCAAATGTCCAGTCAGGAGTACCCTTACCAATCATGCCTTGGTCATCACTTGTCAGATAACCATCACCGTTTTTGTCAACAAAAATCACATCACCAGGCACTGCATTAGGCTGCATCAGACTGCCATCCTTATCTTTATAAGCCTGAATCTGTGCTTCGTTTTGGAAAATTCCATTAGTGAAGTATCCATAGAAATATGGATAAGGCATTCCATTTTCGGCACGCGACACATTGCCAATCTGATGTACATTATCCATCATTTCAAAACCATCGGCATTACCCAGATTAATCAGTTCGTTCTTCAGATAGCTGATATTAGCCTGAACACCGAATGCAAAATCTTTTTTACGCAACTTATATCCCACTTCCATTTCAACACCTTCGTTTTTCATAGACCCCACGTTACCCCAAGGTTTGGATTCGCCCAAGTAAGAGGGGACGCTCATTTCTTTCAACATACCATTTGTCTTCTTATAAAAATAATCGACTGTAACAGTCAACGCATTGTTGAAAAATCCTAAATCAATACCGGCATCGTATTGTTCAGACTCTTCCCACTTGAGGTCAGCATTAGGAGTACCGGAAGGTTTGGAACCAAGGATAATAGCTTGGCTATCGCCATGACCGAACACATAATTATTATTAAGAGAGACATTAGCTGTATAACGGAAATCACCGATATTCTCATTACCATTCTTACCCCATGAAAGACGTACTTTCATATTGGTCAACCAGTCCGGACGTTTCTGCATCCAAGATTCATTCGTAACATTCCATCCAAAAGAAACGGAGGGGAATGTAGCCCATTTATTATTAGGACCAAAACGTGAAGAACCATCACGACGTACAGTAGCCTGAACCATATAACGTTCAGCATAGTTGTAGCTAAGACGTCCAAAATAGGATGCCAATGAATTGGGATTGCCTAACCTCCCCAAGCATTACGCTTTCCGTCGCTTTGCAAACCGGTGTGAAATCCAGATTTGCCTTATCACCTAAATAAGCCACCATATCTTGGGCCGAACCACCTAAAGAACGGCTTTTATACTCTTGGGCCGATTGTCCCAGTACGACTGCTACCGAATGCTTACCGAAAGTCTTATCATAAGTCAGCAAATTTTCTATCTGCCAAGTGTAACCACGATTCATAGATGAGGTAACACTTGACTTATCATTCTTTGCATCCTTATTAATGTAATGCGGATAAGAATAACTATCACTTCCCCAAAAAGCTAAATCAGACCCCCAAGAAAATTTATATTTCAAGTTATCCCACAAGCCTATTTCAGCTGTAAGGTTGGCTATAATTTTATCCGAATTATTTTTTCCAGAAGGCAAAGAAAGACGAGCCAAAGGATTACCTATCTCATTAAAATTCTGGTTAGGCATATTTAATAAATTGCCTGTCAACTTATCATGCATTGGTTCACCGTATTTCGAGTAATCCCAAGTCTGCGGCAGGTCATCAATACTTTCTGCAAAAACAGGGATTGTAGGATCCATAAATACAGCATCGCCCAACGGAGAACCAGTCAAGCTACCAGCAGAAACACCTACACTATTCACACGTGAATAGCTGACATTCAAGCCAATAGTCATATTTTTCAACCAATTACGATTCTGCGACTCATCAAACAGTTTATAAGTGGTATTACTGCGAAGAGAAAGACGTTCATAATTGGAGTTATCATAATTACCACCGATAATACCTTCTTGTGTATAGTACCCTAAAGAAAAATAATAATTCACCTTTTCACTGGCACCACTAACAGATAACTGGTGGTTTTGTACAGGAGCACCATCGTTAAACAGTGCATCCTGCCAATTGGTTCCCACACCTAAATTGGTATTTGAGAACACTGGATTCTGACCTGCATACTGAGCTGCCTCGTTCATCAATGTGGCATACTCACTTGCATTCAGCATATCACGTTTCTTCCAGGCGCTTTGCCAACCAAAAGAAAAGTCATAAGCAACTTTAGCCTTTCCTTCCTTACCTTTCTTTGTTGTAACCAATACTACACCATTGGCAGCACGGGCACCATATACTGCAGCAGAAGCTGCATCCTTCAATACTTCTATACTAGCAATATCCTGCGGATTGATATTGTCGATGCCACCACCAATCGGCATACCATCTACAATATAAAGCGGATCACTATTATTAATGGTTCCGATACCACGTACACGAACCACTGAGCTGGAACCCGGCTGACCATTTTGGGTTGTTACCTGTACACCGGAAGCCAAACCTTTAAGGGCTGCATCCACACGCACCGGAGCCGTCTTTTCCAAGTCTTCGCTACTCACTCTTGCAATAGAAGCCGTCACCACACTCTTCTTCTGAACACCATAACCTATCACTACTACTTCATCCAATGTCTCTGTGTCTTCCATCAATACTATCTTAATGGAAGTCTTTCCGTTCACTGCCACTTCTTGCGGTTTGAATCCAATATAAGTAACAGAAAGCGTTGCATCGGCAGGAGCTGAAAGGCTGAAATTGCCATCCAGGTCAGTAATTCCACCATTGGTAGTACCTTTAACTACCACATTTACTCCGGGCAGCGGTTCATTGTCCGTACCACTGACCACTGTACCTTTTACCTGTATATTTTGGGCATATACAGAAGCCAAGGTAAAGCTTAACAGAAATAAAACTGATAATAACTTTTTCATAAGTTTTACTAAATTAAGATTAACGTTTCTCATTTTTGTTCTCAATTGAACAATGCAAACATAGATAAAAGTAGGTAAAACAAATAAGGAACAACCATTCTTTAATACGTCAAATCAAAATTCAGAATACGTTATTAATACGTCATAAGAAAACAAATCATTAATAATCAATCAATAATATATACTTTTAACCATTACGTCACAATATGTTATATAGCACAAGAGGGAGGAATTTAACATTCCTCCCTCTCATACGCTTCCTATTTCTAAAGGAAGTTAATATCTAAAGGCTACAGTTTATTGCTTAGATAATCCGTCAAACTATCCTCTCTCTCTAAAGCGAACTTTTTGCGGAGACGGTAACGGATTGTTTCAACTCCACGGACTGAAATGTTCAGCAGAGGTGCTATTTCTTTGGTGGAAAGATTCATCTTCAAATAAGCGCACATCATACGTTCGTTGTGAGAAAGCTCCGGATGCTTGGCATGAAGACGTTTCATGAAATTGTTATGTATCAAGTCAAACTGGTCTTCAATACGCTTCAAGACTTCATCACTCTGTATATTACCGTCTATTTTATTATTGATAAGTATAAGTTGTTGTTTCCCTTCACGGGCTCCCTCACCTTTCAGCAGTGCGGATACTTTAAGTATCTCCGACTTGATTTCGGTCAGCATTTCATTCTTGCGGACAAAATTTATCATCAGATTGGCCATTTCCTGACTCTTATGCTGCAAATCGTATTCCAGTTTTTCTTTCTCCAACTGCATAATCTGCTTTTCCTGACGAGCCTTCTCCTCTTCATATTCTCTTTCCATATCATACAATTCTTTATCCTTCTCGACCACCGCCTGCTGTTTTTTCCGCTTCACACGGACATCATCCCAACGATAGACATACCACAAGGCGAACAAAGCCAAGACAATATAACAAACATATGCGGCAGCACTGCGATACCACGGCGGAAGTATACGAAAGGCAATTGTATCCGATGATGTTGTACCGTCAGGAAAGACCGCCTTGACTTCAAACGTATATTCGCCTTCCGACAGGTTACTATACTCCTTGGTGCGTACCGTTGTAAAATCGGACCAGCCTCCCTTATTCAAACGATATTGAAAACGGATATCATCCCCTACCGAAAAAAAAGAAAGGGCATAGTCAAAACGAACGGAATTCATGGAATAAGCTATCACCGGAACCGGCTTCTCTCCTAAAAAGTTTGCGGTATATACCAATGAATCCTTGGGATAAGACAGATACATGTTCCTTATATATAAGGAGTGGCTACGATCCTGACGCTCTCTTACGGCCGGGATGCTGAATAAAGCGAAACCTCCTTCATTAGGAACCACCATCAGCGAATCTGAAAGAGGAATAATCGTTTCAAAACCGGGTACCAGTTCAATCAGCGATTGCTGGATGGGATTAATACTTGTATTCGCCCCCCGCTTATAGGTACCCAGATTGGCAATACAGATTTCGTGAGGGCTCAAACTAATCAACTTATCGTGATACTCCAAGATACGCGAATAGGCCGCGGTGCCATTCAAAAGGTTGTTCATATCCGGACAAGGCTCCATGACATCTTTATGAGGATTATGCTTATAGATTCCCCGGGGAGTGGCAAAATACACCCGGTCTTCTATCTTCGCTATATACATATCACGTCCTACCGGAAAACCATCCTTCGCGCTATATTCCTTTATACGGACAGCTTTTGTCAAATCATTATCCAAATCCACACGGGTAACGTGGTCTGTATTGTACACCCAAATCACCTTATCGCTTTCCTGCTCAAAAAGACGGCAAGAATCGTTCATACCCTCAATCTTGCCAACCACCTGCCATTCTCCATTCTTTTTCCCAACCAAATAAATACCGTTATATACCCCGACATACATAAGGTCCGTACGTCCTGCCACAAGTTGGCAACACCAGGCGCCGGCAATATCCGTCACGCGTTTTACGGAAGTGCCATTGATAAGGAAAATACCACGGTCGTGCAGACAGAAGAGTTCATCACCTATACGGCAAAGGTTCCAGACCTGTCCGCTGGATTGGGGCATCGGACGGATATCCGGCAAATCGCCGTTCATCTGTACCGGATAAGAGGTGTAATACAAACCCCGATTGGTACCTAAATAAAGATAGCCGCCTTCTACGGCCGCCGTATATCCCGTGCCGTAGGAATAAGGATAGGAATAGAGATTCGTAAAAGGAGAACTCAGACAGACGTAGTCAATGCCGCTATCCAGACCGGCCCAGAGGTTTCCGGTTGTATCGAAGGAGACAGAAAGCACCGTATTGTTACGCAAGCCGTTGTTCTCATTGAAATATTTCAGTTGCATGGTGCTGCAATCCACCAGTACCAATCCTTTATGAATGGTTCCCAAGGCAATCTTATCATCCTTTTTGGCCACGCAAAAGACTTCATTCTCACGCATAAACTCTTCGGCACCGGTGATAAACGGTTCCATCGTACGCCCGTCACAATAGTAAAGTCCGTTGTATGCAGTCACCACCAGAACACCTTTCTTATAAGGTATAATGCCACGAATACGCTTGGAAGCCAACGCATCGGCACCCTGAAGAGGGAAAAAAGTGTTTCCAACCAAAAGCCATACGCCTCTGTCCGTACCGATGTAAAGAATACCATTGACCATATTGGAACAGTCTATCTTGGCATTCATTTCAATGGCGGTATATTTTCCGTTCAGGAACTTCACCACGCACCCGTCCCCTTGGAAATACAAGATATTGTCAGTCTCATGAATGCCCCACACGTTTCCAAGAAAACGAACGGAACTCTCCAAAGTATCGGACATGCAATGATAGGCCAAAGAACCGTCCGCATCCGGTTCATAATAGCCGAACTCATTGATGCCCCCCACATAAATTCTTTTTTGGGTGGCAGAAGCCAGAACGGAACGCACATCGGAAGCATTGTTCAATGGAAACACATTCCAGACATTGCCATCAAATTGCACCATACCGTTCTTGTTGGCGAAATATACCCACTTGTCATCATAGGGTGCTATCTGCCAAGTCTGGGTCCCCTTGCCATAAACACTTTTATCAAAATTGACGATAAAGCTATTCCAGCCGGCAATTGCTTCGACCAAAGGGAGAAAAAGAAAAAGGCAGAAAAAAAGGTAGAATGACAATATGTGTTTGTTCATGCGTATAATGACTATATAGTTAGTTGCACAAAAATAATGCTTATTTTCAAGGTAGCGCACAATAGCCTATCAGTTTTTTCGTCCCCGATTATTATTTTCTTCTCGAATGGCAATCTTTTGCATTACTATACTTTAGATTCCGGTATACTAAGAAGTATTCGTCCGACAGTTGTTGAATTATCGTCCGACAGCTGTCGGACGATAATTCAACAACTGTCGGACGATAAGGTTACACATATCGGACGAATACTTTTTAGTAAAAGGAATATTTGTCCATCGTAATGCCGGAAAGAATCCGTACCTCCCCTCCAAAGTATCTGTATAAGGAGCCGTGAAGAGGGATAGAATAGAGAATCTAAAAAAACAAATAAAAAAATCGCCGCAAGCTATTGCAGATTTCAAAATAATGCCTACCTTTGCAACCGCAAAACGAAAACGGGTAAGTCCTATACGGCCAGCTCCCTTCGAATCCTCCAGGGCTTGATCGCAGCAAAGGTAGTTGGTTGTAGCGGCGCGATATAGCAAGCTTACCCACCCGCCTCTTTAGCTCAGTTGGCCAGAGCACGTGATTTGTAATCTCGGGGTCGTTGGTTCGAATCCGACAAGAGGCTCGAAAGAAAAGCAGATGATACGAAAGTGTTACCTGCTTTTTTCTTTTTGCCCCGCAAAGAATCCTCTAATTTATTTAAAATCTACACATCGGCTTGCCCTTGAATCCAACTATATTTGTACCTTTGCATATTATTTCTAAGAAAGATGGCAGAAAATAGAGGTTACATGCAACGATACGCAATGCTGTTCGGTACCTATATGGGAGGTTTCTGGATATTGAAGTTCATACTCTTTCCTGTGGGGCTGTCGGTTCCTTTTTTACTTTTCCTTTTCATGGGACTCACGCTATGCGTACCTTTTATGGGATATTATTATGCACGGATGTATCGTAATCAGGTATGCGGAGGCGGCATCAGCTTCCTGCATGCATGGATATTCACCGTTTTCATGTATATGTTTGCTGCGCTGCTTGCCGCCGTGGCACACTACATCTACTTCAGGTTCATAGACCACGGATATGTGATAAACACGTGCGAAACGATGGTAGACACGCTTGCCCAAAGCAACATGCCGGGAATGGATTCGTACATCGCCACCTATCAGGAAGCTCTGGAGACAGCCCGACTGCTCAGCCCTATCGACATTACGCTACAGATGATATCGTCCAATGTATTTTGGGGTTCGATACTGGCTTTCCCCACCGCCTTGTTCGTGATGAGACGCAAGAAAGACGACGCTCCGGCAGAGTGACGGAACAGCAAAAAGAAATGTTATTTCAATTGTAAAATAGAAAAATCATACATCAATGGATATTTCAGTTGTCGTACCACTATATAATGAAGAAGAATCACTCCCCGAATTGTTCGCATGGATTGAGCGGGTGATGAATGCCAACGGCTTTTCATACGAAGTGATTTTCGTTAACGACGGAAGTACCGACCGTTCGTGGCAGGTTATCGAGCAATTGCAGGCACAAGCTCCGGACAAGGTACGGGGCATTAAGTTCCGCCGCAACTACGGGAAGTCGCCGGCATTGTTCTGTGGTTTCGAACAAGCACAAGGCGACGTCGTGATAACCATGGACGCCGACCTGCAGGACAGTCCCGACGAAATACCCGAACTCTACCGCATGATTACCCAGGAGGGCTACGACCTCGTATCGGGCTGGAAGCAGAAACGTTACGACCCGTTGTCGAAGACCCTCCCCACCAAATTGTTCAATGCCACCGCCCGCAAAGTATCGGGCATCAAAAACCTGCACGACTTTAATTGCGGACTGAAGGCATATCGCAAAGAGGTTGTCAAGAATATAGAGGTATACGGCGAAATGCACCGCTACATCCCCTACCTGGCCAAGAACGCCGGCTTCAAGAAAATCGGCGAGAAAGTGGTGCACCACCAGGCACGCAAATACGGAAAGACCAAGTTCGGGCTGAACCGATTTGTAAACGGGTATCTGGACTTGCTTTCCCTTTGGTTCCTTTCCCGGTTCGGCATCAAGCCCATGCACTTTTTCGGATTGCTGGGTTCATTGATGTTCATCTTCGGCTTCATAGCCGTGGTCATAGTAGGTGTCAGCAAGTTGTACTACATGCACCATGGCATGCCCTACGTCTTGTAACGGACTCTCCCTACTTCTACCTCTCGTTGACCCTCCATGATTATCGGCACACAACTATTCGTGGCAGGATTCCTCGGAGAGCTGATTCACGTAATGCCCCGGAACGAAACAAATAATCAAATAGAGAAAACCATTTAACGATGAAAAAATTAGTACAGACTTGTCATACTCGGAGCTATCCTTTGTCCGATAGTAAGCATAGCTATCTCCTGCTCGGAGGAGGCAGATTGCTCCATGACGGCACGCCCCATGGTGAATTGCATTCTTTATAGAGTAGACCCCGAAACCCAATAATGTGGAGAACGACACGCTCGACTCGCTCACCGTGACAGCATACGGCACCGACTCCATCATCATCAACAACCAGAAGAAGGTACACGACATCTCCCTGCCACTGCGCTATACGGAGGATTCCACCAAGCTGATATTCAAGTACAGCCGGACCAAGAGTGACACGATGGTGATACGCCACACCAACACCCCCTATTTCCTATCAATGGATTGCGGCTATCAGATGAAGCAGGCCATCACAGACGTAACGTGCACCCGCATCTCTCTGGACTCGATATACATCAAAGACAATGAAGCAGGCATCTATGGAAAGGAAAATCTTAAGTTATTCTATTAGTCTGGCACTCTGCCTGCTGATGTTCCTCCCCCTACGGGCGCAGAACGGGAATCCTACCGCTCCCCCCCAGGGAGCACCTCCCAAGAAGGAGAAGAAGGACGCGAAAGAAGAAGTGCACTATCCGTTATACAACGGCATGTCCGTCGGCTTGGACTTGTGGGGAATCGGAAGCTCCGTATTTGGAGGAGATTTCCTGAGTTCCGAAGTGGCCGTGGACGTAAACCTCAAGAACCGCTTCTTCCCTATTGCCGAACTGGGATATGGCTCCACGGACACCTGGAGTGACAAAGGCATACACTACAAAAGCAACGCCCCCTACTTCCGCATAGGAATGGACTATAACACGCTATACAAGAAGCAGCACGGACACATGCTACTCGTAGGCTTGCGTTACGGTGTAAGTAGCTTCAAGTATGATGTAGACGCCTTGGGACTGGACGACCCGATATATGGTGGCATCGTAGGCAATCCGAATCTGGACGACGAGATATGGGGAGGCAGCCTGCCCTATAACCATAAAGGAATGAAAGGCTCCATGCAATGGGCGGAATTTTGTGTCGGTATCCGGGCGCACGTCTGGAAGGCATTGTACATGGGCTGGTCACTACGCTTCAAGTTCAAATTGTCTGCCTCGGCCGATGAATACGGTGACCCGTGGTATGTGCCCGGTTTCGGGAAATATGGCTCCAACACGATGGGAGTAACCTATACGATAACTTATAAACTACCTCTTTAAGCGACTTATGACAGGGTTAGAGATTTGGCTACTGGCCGTAGGACTTGCGATGGATTGTTTCGCCGTTTCTATAGCCAGCGGAATTATATTGAAACGCGCCCGGCTGCGCCCTATGCTGGTGATGGCCATCAGCTTCGGCTTTTTCCAGGCTTTGATGCCTCTGCTGGGATGGATAGGCGCCAGTTTTTTCAGCCACCTGATAGAAAGTATTGACCATTGGATTGCATTCGGTATCCTTGCCTTCCTGGGCGGACGCATGATAATGGAATCCTTCAAGGACGAAGATTGCAAGCACGAGTATGACCCTACCAGCCTGAAGGTGGTGCTCGCTCTGGCCGTGGCAACCAGCATCGATGCATTGGCGGTAGGTGTTTCGTTTGCATTCCTCGGTATCAAGCAATTCTCGGCTATTCTTTCCCCCATCGGCATTATCGGTTTTGTATCATTCGCCTTGTCGATGGTCGGCCTGATGTTCGGCATCCGTTTCGGATGTGGCATAGCCCGCAGACTGCGCGCCGAACTTTGGGGAGGGATTATCCTCGTCATCATCGGTACCAAGATATTGGTAGAGCATCTCTTCTTTTAATTAAAAAGTAAAAACTCAGATAGGATATGGAAAAGAAAGTACAACGGAATTTTTTATGGATTGCCCTACTGGTACTGGGAACCATCTGGATACTTGCCCGCCACAACCAAGTCACTCCTTATCAGACGGATAACGGACTGATATTCGGTACGGTATATAAAGTGACTTATCAATGTGACCAAAATCTGAAGGCGGAGATAGAAGCGGAACTCAAACGTTTCGACGGTTCCTTGTCCCCTTTCAATGACACGGCGACCATTACGCGCATCAACCGCAACGAGGACATTGTGCCCGACACATTCTTTACCAACGTCTTCCGACGTAGCATGGAAATCTCCCGGGAGACCGATGGTGCCTTCGATATCACCGTTGCCCCTCTTGCCAATGCCTGGGGATTTGGCTTCAAGAAGGGTAACTTCCCCGACTCTGCCATGATAGACAGTCTGCTGGAGATGACAGGATACGAAAAAGTAAAATTGTCCGATGAAGGGAAAGTGATGAAAACAGACCCGCGTATAATGCTCTCGTGCAGCGCTGTGGCAAAAGGATATGCAGTAGATGTCATAGCCCAACTTCTGAAGAAAAAGGGTATCCGCAACTTTATGGTCGATATAGGCGGAGAAGTGGTTGTTCACGGGCAAAACCCTCAAAATGGACCTTGGCGCATCGGTTTGAACAAGCCGATAGACGACTCACTGGCAGTGAACCAGGAACTGCAAGCAGTGCTGCAAGTCACGGATTTAGGCATGGCTACATCGGGCAATTATCGCAACTACTACTATAAAGACGGAAAGAAATATGCGCATACCATCGACCCACGTACCGGCTATCCGGTACAGCACAGTATCTTGTCAGCCACCGTCATCGCCAAAGATTGCATGAGTGCAGACGCCTATGCCACGGCATTCATGGTGATGGGGCTGGAAGAAGCAGAACGCGTGGCGGATGCACATCCGGATATCGACGCCTGTTTCATTTATACGGATGAAGAAGGAAAGCTTCAAACGTTCTTAACAAAAGGAATGGAGAAGTATATGAAATAATGTGCAAATGCGATTAACCCATCATTTATAAAATACAAAATATACCGCCAGTACCAGACATACAAAAGCGGCAAAATGATTCCAATGCAGCGTTTCCCCCTTGAAAAGAACCGTTGTGAACACCGTAAAGATAATCAAAGTGATTACTTCCTGAATCACTTTGAGTTGCATCAATGAGAACGGGCCTCCATTGCCTAAAAAGCCTATCCGATTGGCCGGAACCTGGCAAGAATACTCTGCCAAAGCTATTACCCAGGAAAATAGCACCACGGCATACAACGGCCAGTTGGAGATGACTTTTGTCTCTTGTAGCTTCAGATGCCCATACCAGGCAAACGTCATGAAAATATTAGATACAATCAATAGCAAAATGGTATAAAATGCTTTCATATATTTTTTAATAATTAATGGTTAATGTTTTATGATTGCAGGCAGCAATTCCTCCTGCACATTCGTCATACTCCCCCATAGACTATAGCGTGCCTCAGGATTCATTTCCTCCAACTGTTTCAGAATGCCTTTCATTGTACTACGGCTGGATTGTGACTCATACGGACAATTCTTCACCTGCTTACGATACCCCCTCACTTGCGCCAACTCCATCAAATCCGCCTCATGTACCAGACACATCGGACGGATAATCGTCATATCAAACTTCTTCATTACCAGCCGAGGAGGCATGGAGCTGAACGCTCCCTGATAGGTGATATTCATCAGCAAGGTCTCCAGAATATCATCCATGTGATGGCCTAACGCGATTTTATTGCATCCCTGCTCCTTGGCTACGGTAAACAATGCCTTCCGTCTATTCCAAGAGCAAAGAAAACAAGGAGACTTGCGGGTATCTGTCGTGGCATCAAACTCCGTTTCAAAGAGAACAAAAGGCACTCCCCACGACTCTACGTACTCCCTCAGATAGTCCACATCGCTTTGATAAGGTATATTCTTCATCACTACATGTACGGCGACAACGGAAAAACGGGGTTTATAGACACGGGCACGCCGTGCCAACAATTCCACCAGCGCCAAAGAGTCCTTGCCTCCCGAAAGCCCGATGAGAATCTTATCGCCGTCCTCTATCAGCCCATATTCCACCACACCTTTGCTAAACCGCTTGTCTATGCGGCGCAACATCTTTTCTTCTTCAGTAAATTGTGCCATTGATACGAGTTATGAGTTATAAGTTATGAATTATAGCTCTTCCGGTTGCAAAAGTAAGGCAAAAGAACGATTTAAAGAAGAATTAACAAAATAGAATTACGGAAACCAGCTTTATTCACGATAAATTTGTATTTTTGACCTTCTGAACAAATCAGCATGTATCAATATGAATAAAAAATATATCCTTTTCTTTCTATTCGGCCTTTTGAGCATAACAATTTCCGCACAAAGCCTGGCAGAAGCCAAAGCCTTGTACGAGAAGGGAGAATACGAAGAAGCCAAGCCCGCCTTCAAAAAACTCGTCAAGACACAACCTGGCAATGGAAATTACAACCTATGGTACGGTGTATGTTGCCTGGAAACCGGCGAACCCGCAGAAGCCTTGAAACACCTGGAAAGCGCCGTCAAGAGACGCGTCCCCAGCGGGCAACTCTATTTGGCCCGGGCATACAATGATCTATATCGGTTCGAAGAAGCCATCGAGACTTATGAGACCTACATTTCCGACCTGAGAAAGAGAAAACGCTCCACCGAAGAGGCCGAACAATTATTGGAAAAAAGCAAATCCAACTTGCGCATGCTGAAAGGCGTGGAAGAGGTCTGCTTCATCGACAGCTTTGTGGTAGACAAGGAAAAATTCCTGGATGCATACAAAATCAGCCCCGAATCGGGCAAGCTGTTCATGTACGACACCTACTTCAATGATTCCGGTAAGGAAGGCGGAACGGTATACGAAACGGAGCTGGGCAATAAACTATATTATAGCGAAATGCAACCGGACAGCACCCTCAGTATCCTTTCGCGCAACAAGTTGCTGGACAAATGGAGTGATGGCAGCTTGTTGCCCGGAAGCATCAATGAGGCCATGAATGCAGACTATCCCTATGTACTTACGGACGGTATCACTATCTACTATGCTTCGGATGGCCCTGGCTCGATGGGAGGATATGACATTTTCGTCACCCGTTACAATACGAATACCGACTCCTATCTGATGCCGGAAAATGTGGGCATGCCGTTCAATTCGCCCTACAACGACTATATGTACGTCATCGACGAATTCAACGACTTGGGATGGTTTGCCTCCGACCGCTACCAGCCCGAAGGCAAAGTGTGTATCTATGTATTCATTCCCAACTCATCCAAGCAAGTGTACAACTACGAAGGGATGGACCCGGACAAGATGATATCATTGGCGCAACTTCACTCTATCAAGGACACATGGACGGACACCGATGCGGTAAAGGGCGCCCGAGAAAGGCTTCGGACCGCTGCCAACGCAAAGCCGCAGACCACCAAGAAGCATGATTTCCAATTCATCATTGACGACCACTCCACCTACTACCAGCTGGACGATTTCCACTCCCCGCAGGCCAAAGCCTCGTATGGCAAATACAATCAGCTGGAGCAGAGCTACAAACAACTGCAGGAGAAACTGGAAGATATGCGTTCGGAATACTCCCGAGCCAACAAGCAGGAAAAGGACAAGATGTCCGCCGCCATCCTCGACCTGGAGCAACGTGTACGGCAATTGTCCACTGAGATGGAGCAAACTGCCATTCAAGTGCGCAACCTGGAAAAACAAGCCACCAAATAAAGACAACTATGGATATACTCATTATCGCCTCATTGATTATAGGAGCAGTAATCTTGTTCTTAGTGGAATTATTCGTAATTCCGGGCATCAGCGTTGCCGGTTTTCTGGCAGGAGGTTGCATCATCTTTGCCAACTACTATGCCTTTGCCTATATGGGCACCACGGCAGGTGTCATTACGCTTATCATATCTGCCCTGGCTTGTATCGGCTCGTTGGTATGGTTCATGCGCTCCAAGACACTCGACAAAATTGCATTGAAAAAAAACATCACCTCCAAAGTAGACCGTAGTGCCGAGGAAAAAGTCAAGGTAGGCGATATAGGCGTAACCACTACCCGCCTGGCTCTTATCGGCTATGCCGAAATCAACGGAGACATCGTGGAAGTAAAGTCATCAGACGGCTTCCTGAACGAAAAGACTCCGATTATCGTAGACCGTATTGCCGACGGAGTCCTCTTAGTGGAACGGCTCAAGCAGTGAAATTTCTGAAATCAACCTATTATTTATAACTAACAATTAATATTTAATCTCATGGATCCAAGCACAATGTATTTAACCGCCTTCCTCATTATAGGAGGCATTATTTTCCTGGTACTTTTCTTCCATTATGTACCGTTCTTCTTGTGGCTGTCCGCCAAAGTATCGGGAGTAAACATCTCGCTGGTACAACTTTTCCTGATGCGCATCCGTAATGTCCCTCCTTATATCATTGTGCCCGGCATGATTGAAGCTCATAAAGCAGGATTGCAAAACATCACGCGCGACGAACTGGAAGCGCACTACCTTGCCGGAGGTCACGTAGAGCGGGTGGTACACGCACTGGTATCCGCCTCTAAAGCCAATATCGAGCTGCCGTTCCAGATGGCAACCGCCATCGACCTTGCCGGCCGTGACGTATTCGAAGCCGTACAGATGTCCGTTAACCCCAAAGTAATTGACACCCCTCCCGTGACAGCTGTTGCCAAAGACGGTATCCAGCTGATTGCCAAGGCCCGTGTAACGGTGCGCGCCAATATCCGCCAATTGGTGGGCGGTGCCGGAGAAGACACGATTCTGGCCCGTGTAGGCGAGGGTATTGTGTCTTCCATCGGTTCGTCAGAGAATCATAAGTCTGTATTGGAGAATCCGGATTCTATCTCCAAACTGGTATTGCGCAAGGGGTTGGATGCCGGAACAGCATTCGAAATTCTGTCCATTGACATTGCTGATATTGACATAGGTAAGAATATCGGTGCCGCCCTGCAGATAGACCAAGCCAATGCCGACAAGAACATTGCTCAAGCCAAGGCAGAGGAACGCCGCGCCATGGCCGTAGCCACAGAGCAGGAAATGAAGGCAAAGGCCCAGGAAGCCCGTGCCAAAGTTATCGAGGCAGAAGCGGAAGTACCCAAGGCCATGGCCGAAGCATTCCGCAACGGCAATCTGGGTATCATGGACTATTACCGGATGAAGAATATAGAAGCCGACACTTCCATGCGCGAAAACATTGCCAAACCGACGACGGGCAATACCAGCCAGCCGTTGAGCAAATAACTCGAAAAGTAACTGACAGAAACGCCGGAACCGGTGAACAAGAATCGGTTCCCGGCGTTTCTATTTATAAACAAAAGATTAAAAGCTCAATCAAATGAAAAAATATTTCGCCTCTTCCGAACTGATCATCAATGAAGACGGTTCTGTATTTCATCTTCACGTAAAGCCCGAATGGCTGGCAGACAAAGTCATCTTGGTAGGTGACCCCGGACGGGTGGCACTGGTTGCCTCCCATTTCGAGAACAAGGAATGTGAAGTGGAAAGCCGCGAGTTCAAGACTATCACCGGTACTTACCAAGGGAAACGTATTACGGTGGTTTCCACCGGTATCGGATGTGACAACATCGATATCGTGATGAATGAACTGGATGCCCTGGCAAACATCGACTTCGAGACGCGCGAAGAAAAGCCCCGCCTACGTAGCCTTGAGCTGGTACGTATCGGCACCTGCGGCGGCTTGCAACCCTACACTCCGGTGGGTACATTTGTATGTTCTGAAAAATCCATCGGTTTCGACGGTCTGCTCAACTTCTATGCCGGACGCAACTCCGTGTGCGACCTACCCATGGAGCGTGCCTTCCTCAACCATATGGGATGGTCCGGCAACATGTGTGCCCCTGCCCCCTACGTCATTGATGCAAGTGCTGAACTGATAGACCGCATCGCACAAGACGACATGGTACGTGGCGTAACGATTGCCGCCGGGGGCTTCTTCGGACCTCAAGGACGCGAGTTACGCGTGCCGCTTGCCGACCCGCATCAGAACGAGAAGATTGAAAAATTTGAATACAACGGCTACCATATCACCAACTTCGAGATGGAAAGTTCTGCCTTGGCAGGCTTGAGCCGTCTGATGGGACACAAGGCCATGACGGTATGCATGGTCATTGCCAACCGCCTGATAAAAGAAGCGAACACGGGATACAAAAATACGATAGATACTCTTATCAAAACAGTACTCGACCGTATCTAAGCATCCTTCAAGAAATGCTCCACCCTCTCCTTCAGCAAGTCCTGGGAGCAGGGTTTAGTAATGACTTCATCACATCCTGCCTGACATGCCCGTTGCTGGTCTGTATAGTAGCAATGCCTGCTATGCCCACAATGGGCACAGAGGCAGATTAGGCTTCATAAGCATCTATCCATTATCGATTTGCACAAAGTTACAACAAAAGCCCATAAGTTGAATCGCTATCTCTCTTTTTTTGTAAAGAAACCATTATCTTTGCTGAATAAAAATAAGCCGGATAAAATGAACCAAGATACTATTTGTGCCATAGCCACCGCCCAAGGGGGAGCCATAGGATGCATCCGTGTCTCCGGACCGGATGCCATAGAGATAACATCCCGCATATTTACCCCTGCCCGGAAGGGGAAGAAACTGAAGGATGCCAAGCCATACACACTTACCTTCGGTCATATCCATGAAGAAGAAAACATCATAGACGAAGTACTTGTAAGCTTATTCCGTGCCCCCCACTCATATACGGGCGAGGATAGCACAGAAATCATGTGCCACGGTTCGAGCTATATTCTTCAGAAGGTGTTGCAACTGCTCATCGGCAATGGTTGCCGCCTGGCCGCTCCCGGTGAGTACACGCAACGGGCCTTCTTGGGTGGCAAAATGGACCTAAGCCAGGCCGAAGCCGTGGCCGACCTCATCGCCTCCACCTCTGCCGCCACTCACCGCCTTGCCATGAGCCAGATGCGCGGTGGGTTCAGTAAAGAGCTGGCCTCACTACGCGACCAATTGCTGCACTTCACATCACTCATAGAACTGGAGCTGGACTTCAGCGACCACGAAGAACTGGAATTTGCCGACCGCTCCGAGCTATGTCTCCTGGCAGACGGCATAGAGCAGGTAATTTCCCGTTTAGTGCAATCCTTCAGTGTAGGCAATGCCATCAAGAACGGCGTGCCCGTAGCCATCATCGGCGAAACGAACGCTGGTAAATCCACCCTGCTGAATGCACTACTAAACGAGGAACGAGCCATTGTCAGCGACATACACGGGACAACCCGCGATGTGATAGAAGACACAGTCAATCTTGGCGGGATAACTTTCCGGTTTATTGATACGGCAGGCATACGCGAAACGAGCGACACCATCGAGAACCTAGGAATTGAGCGAACCTTCCAGAAATTGGAGCAGGCGGAAATCGTGCTCTGGATAGTTGATGCCACGAATGCCGTCTCACGGATACCACAACTAACTGCCCAGATACTTCCCCGTTGCGAAGGGAAACGGCTCATTCTCGTATTCAACAAGGCCGATCTGGTGCAGGATGCCTCAACCATCCCCAACCCCAGTTTCACCGTGGCCGCTACTAATGTGCAATGCATCTCCATCTCTGCCAAAGGGCGTACCAACCTTGACAAGCTTCAGCAAATGCTAATCTCTGCCGCTAACCTGCCCACAGTTACCCAAAACGATGTCATTGTCACGAATATACGCCACTACGAGGCTTTGACCCATGCCTTGGAAGCCATCCACCGGGTCCAACAAGGACTAGCAGAAAATCTATCCGGAGATTTTGTTTCACAAGATATCCGCGAATGTATTTTCCATCTAAGCGATATTGCGGGGGAAGTTACGAACGACATGGTACTTGGGAATATTTTTGAACATTTCTGCATCGGCAAGTGATGGCTTGGAAACAGCCGTAACTAACCATAATCATTCAGAACAAAGTCGCTGTATATCAGCGACTTTTCTGTTTTAACACTTTCCAGTCCGTATTTGGAAGTAACGGTTTTTATCCATATTTTTCTATCATATTTCTACCGCGACGGAAATTCACGGTTAGCCCGAATGTCACAGTAACGCATTAGTTGACGTGTGTTGACAATGGTTTACATGTGTAGACAAAAAGGGAAATTAAAAAACAGAGAAAATGATATAGAAAATATGGAAGTAAAGAGAATTTGTCAATGGTGCGGCAAACCGTTCATTGCACAGAAAACAACGACCTGTTATTGTAGCCCTCAATGCTCGAAGCGAGGTTACAAACATCGTATCAAGGAGCGCAAAATGGAACTGCGCCACATTCAGGAAATGCAGGAGCTGCGCTCCAGTTTGGAGAAGCAAGAATATTTCACTTTCTCGCAGGCTGCTCGATTGATGGGCGTGAGCCGTCAGTACATTTATAAATTAGTCAAAGAGGATAAACTTAGAGCATCCCGAATTAGCGGAAGAATGGCTTTGGTAAGGCGTGCAGACATAGAGTTAATGCTCAAAAGCAAACCTTACGAACGACTGGTTGCAAAAAACGACTTCGACATCACCGAGTATTACACTGCTGAAGAAATTGCAGAGAAATATAAGGTCAACGCCAAATGGGTGTGGACTTACACACGGCAACATAAAGTGCCGAAAGTGAGAATCCGCCAGTTCAACTATTACAGCAAGAAACATATCAATGCCGCCTTTGCCAAATACGAGGTGGATTCCGACCTTACTGAATGGTACACACCGGAAGAGATTCAAGAGAAGTACGGCATGACACGTGTCGCCATCCGTTCGCAGGTGTATCGGAACAACATTCCATCCAAGAAGGAGCATGGGCAGATATTCTACTCCAAGCTCCACTTCGACCTCTCGAAGAGTTCCGAACAGGAGAGCAAGGCGGAATACTATACCGTCAAGGAGGCAATGGAGAAATTCAAGCTCTCTCGTGATTCGGTTTACGGTATTCTGCAATTCCATCAGATCAACCGTGAGAAGAACGGACGGTTCGTCAGATTCCTGAAAGTGGAGTTTGACCGGGTAATGGGTGTCCGCAAATAGTCTAATTTATGACTATCCGTAAATTATTCAAAAATTAATCCCTGCTGTAGGTAATCTGCATGATTACATTATAGAGTTTCGCCGACGAATTAATAATAACCATAAAAATATAACATTATGCATGAATGCAAGACCGTGACATTAAGGACACGTCCGCTAAAAGGCAGGATGATGTCTTTCTATCTGGATTATTATCCGGGGTATCGAGACAAAGAGACAATGAAAGTTATCCGTCATGAATCGCTTGGTATTTATATCTATGCCAATCCGAGAAACAAACGTGAACAGAATTTCAACGAGGTAATGACCGAGAAAGCCGAAGCCATCCGTTGCCGCAGGTTCGAGTCGGTAGTCAATGAACGGTATGACTTCTTTGACAAGTACAAACTCAAGGCAGACTTTCTGGAGTATTATCGCAAGCAGCTCCGTAAGCATGACCAGAAATGGGAGTTTGTCTATCTGCATTTCAGTAACTTCGTACATGGTAAATGCACCTTTGAAGAGATTGACATCGACCTCTGTAACAAGTTTCGGGAATATCTGCTCACGGCCAAGAAACTGAGACGTAACGGCCCTATCACACGGAACTCCGCATCGGGATATTGGTCGACTTTCAGGGGCTTCCTGAAAATCCTCTACCGCAATGGAATGATAAAGACCAACGTCAATGATTTCTTGGATAAGATTGAAACGGAAGATGTGGTCAAAGAGTATCTGTCTGTAGAAGAACTGTATAAACTGGCTGAAACACCGTGCAAGAAACCCATTCTGAAAATAGCATCGCTGTTTTCATGTATGACCAGTTTACGTATCAGTGATATTCTTGCCTTATGTTGGGAAGATATTGTAGACTATTCAGCCGGAGGGAAATGCGTACACATCATTACACAAAAGAACAAAGCGGAAGACATCATTCCCATCAGCGAGGAGGCATTGGGATTGATAGGCTATAGTTCTGAAAAGAAAGGTTTGGTATTCAAGGGACTTATGCGCAGTTGGACACAAGCACCCATGAAAGAGTGGATTCGCTCTGCCGAAATTACTAAAAACATAACTTTCCACTCGTATCGGAGAACATTCGCCACGCTGCAAGCTGCGGCAGGAACGGACATCCGCACCATACAAAGCATAATGGCTCACAAGAGTATAACCACTACGCAAAGGTATATCAAAGTCGTGGATGCCAACAAACGTGAAGCCAGCAAAAAGATTACTTTGACAAGGAAAGACTGACAGCCGTTTCGTCCTCGATTTCTGCGGTCAGAGTATGATTTTAGGTGAAAAATCATACTCTGACCGTGATATTTAGGATGATACCTGGTAACTATCAGTCTCTTTATTGCAACTATCTGGAATATCGATTATATCTTTAGCGCAAAACGATTCCAAATACTTGCAGACCATGACGAATAAAAACAAATTCAGACTAAAAAGATAAGTTTTATCCTCGCACTGTCCGTTATCATTTATGCGGCCATAGATACTTATCTTTTCCTTTGCCATGACATCAATATCATGCGTATAACGACTCCTGTCATCCTTGGACTGGTAATAGCTATCATATTGTGCGGGCTCCTGCACAAATTTTTCTATAAATGGCTGACAAAAAATCCTATCAACTTCTCTTTGGGCGAACCATATACCCCTATTGTAAAATCAGAGAACGCCATAGAACCTACGGATGCTACTGAAACACTGCCCATCGAGCAACCGATGGATTTGCTTGAACAGAAATGTCCTCCGTCCCAACAGTCGAATCAAGATACTGTAAACTCTGATTGTCCGCAAGATTCTCATTTGAATAAATATGATTCCATATTGGTGGAACTCAAAAAGAAAGAGATTGAAAGGCAAGCGGAAATCATGGATGTGATTCGGGAATATGTAACCGTCAAGACTGCCCCCTATCTCTCCAAAGAGGATATTGCCACCCTCATTTCCAATATAGAGCATATGGCTTACGATCAATCTGAGTCATATAAACCGATTCGTTCCAATATAGACAATCCGCTGAGGTCGCCGGGACTTCGCCATTTGGCATGGAATGTCGGTGAACGCTTGGGAGTGCCCTTAGCGAAAAGAGCAGTTTTTATCAAGAAATCATTTCCATACGAACTTGTAAATGCGACCCTTGAATATCTCAGGCTCAATTTACGGGATAATGTTCCAAGCCAGATTCCTATTGATGTACCCGATAAAGGCGATTATCGCTTCCATTTAGATGCAGATAATGATGACTCGCAATAAAAAAAGTATGCAGACGAAATAATTAATCCGGTCTGTATTGTTCTGCAAGGTTTCATTGAGTTGGTTCGCAGCATGTTAAATGATTAAAATAGTCATAATATGGAAAAAGACCAACTGACATTCAACGACCTGCCGACTGTGGTAGGCGAACTATGCGACAGAATCGCAAGTATGGAAAACCTGCTTACGGAGAAACTTTCAAAGCAGTACGAAACCAAAGAGAACACACACGTCCCCATGACCGTACAGGAGGCTTGCAACTATCTTAAAATGCCGTTGTCGACCTTTTATTACAAGGTCAAGAAGGACGATATTCCGGTTATAAAACAAGGAAAGCATCTCTACATCTATCGTGACGAACTGGATAGATGGCTGGAATCTTCCCGGAAGAATCCGGCTCCGCAAAGTTTCGAGGACGAGAATGAGTCCTTGCTCGCCTCCCATCGCCGTAAACCGAACCCTAAAAACTGGTAGCGATGGAAAAGACAGACACTATTATTCTTTCTCCGGAAGAATTGGCCGCTTACATGGCGGAGTCTACAATAAGCGTAACAAGTACATACGAACACTCCCCGATGGTTCTGATGGTGGACGATACCATTATCGGAACATTGGGAAACTTCAGTGCTTCCATCGGAAAAGCCAAAAGCAAGAAAACTTTCAACGTTTCAGCCATTGTCGCATCGGCATTGAGTGGCAGCACCGTACTTCATTACCGGTCTATGTTCCCTGAGAACAAGCGGAAGATTCTATACATAGACACAGAGCAGGGGCGGTATCATTGCCAACAAGTATTGAAACGCATATTACGTTTGGCCGACTTGCCGGAATACAAGAATCCGGATAATCTGATTATGCTGGCTCTGCGCAAGTTTTCCCCCTAAACTACGTCTAGCGATAGTTGAACAGGCCATTGGCACAATACCGGATTTGGGATTGGTCATCATAGATGGCATTCGTGATTTCCTTTACGACATCAACTCCTCCAGCGAATCCACCGACATCATCTCCAAATTCATGCAGTGGACGGATGACAGGCAAATCCATATCCATACCGTCTTGCATCAGAACAAGAATGATGAACATGCCCGTGGTCACATCGGCACGGAACTAAACAATAAAGCGGAAACCATCATGCAGGTCGAAGTGGACAAAGAGGACAAAGCTGTAAGCGTGGTCGAAGCCGTCCATATCCGTGACCGTGAGTTTGAGCCTTTCGCCTTCCGCATAAACGAGGAAGCCATGCCCGAACCGGTAGAGTCCTATCTGCCCAAAGAGAAGAAGACCGGACGACCAACCAAAGGACCGTTCGATCCAGACAAGGAGATTCCAAAGAATGTACATCGTCCAGCATTGGATACCGTTTTTGCCAATGGCAACATCAGCAATTACGATGATTATATAGAACGCTTGAAAGAGGGTTACGGATTGCAGGGTATAAAACTCGGTTATAACAAGGCGGTAAAGGTCGCAACATTGCTAAGCGACAAACAAATGGTTATAAAAGAAGGGAAAGATTATGCCTTCAATCCAGAATACCATTATTGAGTTCAACTTTACTTTATTGTCGGGGCGTATACATAAGAATAAAGTAAAGTCGGCAGGAAGACATCATGTGAGATATTCATATTCTCCCCTCTTTTAGAGGCTCATTTCATTCTATGTTTCCTATCCGAGTGCCAGTTCACTATACGCATCCGATATGGCTTGCCGTGAAGCATCAACAGGTAACTGTTGCGAGATATGCCAAGGTATAACCTCACTGCGTTACGGTTGTACATTGGCGCTCTCGCCTGCTCAGTTCCCTTGCTGGTGCGGTACTCGCAAGCTCGCACCTATTCAACCATTATAAAATGATTCAGATGAAAGAAGATATTGAAAATACATCGGACTCCTCGAAAGAAACCAGAAGTGTCTTCATCGGAGCAAAAGTCACTCCTACTCAGAAGGAGCATATAAAATCACTGGCCGGACAATGCGGCATGACTGTAAGTGACTACATATTATCACGTGCGTATAACTTCAAGCCAAAAGCAAGGCTCACGAAAGAAGAAGCGGTACTGTTACAGAATCTGGACGATTGTCGGTCAGACCTCGTAAAATACACCTCCGCCCTACACGGAATGTCCACAAAGCAGCGCATGGCAATGTTCAATCAGGTTCCGTTTATGGTGGGCTGGCTGAAAGAATTAGGTAATGTGGCTGAAAATATCTGCCAGTTCCTGAATGCTGTAAAAGAGAAGAACAAAATTCCGTCCACCCCTAAATCCGAAGAAGAATGATTGCGAAAGCCAAAGCCATATCGCACGGCATAAACGACCTCCGTTACATTACCGGCGAATCACAGCATAAGAAGCATCCGGAGAAAATCTATCGGGTATTGGACAATCTGTTGTCCTCAGAACCGGATGCTATGGGGATATGGAACTCCATGCAGTTGACCCTATCCCAGCATCGACCGATAAAGAACTCCGTTATCAGAATCGAGCTGAGTCCATCACCCGAACATACCCGATTCTATGACATCGAGGACTGGCAAAAACTCTGGCACGACTTCGCAGAGGAGTTCGACAAACAAGTGATTACCGGTAAGAACGGAAAAGTCCGTTCTTGCCAAACCAATTTGGCTAATAGCAAATACTCGGTTTGGTTGCATACGGAATCCAAAGGTGAAGTCCCCCACTCCATGCTGCGGTTTGCCGTTTGGATGAAGATGGAAATATCAACAATGACCACAATATTCATCTCCGGGCGCAACGTGCAGCAGAGCGAGTGGCAAAGAAACGTGGCTGGACGACTGCGGCACAAATCCGAAATCGCAACATCCCACAGGTGAACAAGGACTGTATGGAGGTGTTGAGAGCGATGCCGTCATGGTCATGGGATGAGTATAAGAATGCCCTTGCACAGAAAGGCTATACCGTGCATGAACGAGAGGACAAGCAAGGTATTCTCCGTGGTTATGCACTCGTGCATGGGAATACCAAATACAAGGCTTCAGAATTGGGAGTCGGCAGAAATCTTATGATCTCGAAACTTCCTACAACATGGAAGAAACTGCACCACCAGCCGACCACAACCATTAAGAACAATACTCCCCAAGTCGTCCAACAACCAGCAGAACATAAGGCTGTCCCTATTGACTACACCCAATATCGCGCAGACCGTTCAGACATGATTCCCTATACCCTTAACCATGAAGGCAAGGAATACCGATTCTATATTCCGGGAAAAGTGCTTGACTGTTTCAATGACGAGTTCGATTACAGGTTTGTTGCCAACTGTCAAGAGCTTACTGATATAGCGGTAGCTATTTTTGTTGGGCTACTTGATACGCAGAATGTTGTAACTGGAGGTGGTGGCGGAGGTTCGCAAAGCGACCTTCCGTGGAGAGACAAGGACGAAGACGATTTGCAATGGGCTCGCAGATGCGCTCGTGTTGCCAACCGTTCGTTAGGAAAGAAAACGAAACAGGATTAAAACGATAAGCCTATGAAGCCGAACATGAAAAAGAAATTCGATTTTTCCGCTGAAATGAATGAAGCGGAATCCATAAAAGCCACTCCAAAGAATGAATATCTGGAGGAAGAGAAACGGCTACTCAAAGAGAACATCAAGGAACTTGCCAGCCTGAATGACAACGTGCATTATATAATTACAAATCTGGACAATCTGCTCGAATTTCTACGAGAGTACAAAGTGGCTATTGCACAAGGGACGCAGGAACAGGCGGAAAAATTCGGGCAAACTGTCCTTGATAAGTTCCTTCACCAAATTCAAGACAAATGTAATGAAACTGAGCGAAAAATCCGTAAGGTTGACAGCCATATTTTCATACCATACACGATATTCTATATCTTGATTATCATACTGGTTGTCCTATTTTCTTTTTTCGCTAGCATCATAGTGGTCAATACGGAGATTTTGCACTCGGCATTGATTTGGAAGGCTGTTTTATGGTGTACAGTATCAGCTGTGATTGGAATGGTAATAACGATTCTGCTATCGAAAATCCTGAAAAGATTAATTGATAGATAGGAATTTACATGAGTAAGAATACAATTGAAGATAATTCTTTATCTTTGTCGAGTACATCTAACATGACATGAAATGAAATTATACAACAAGAAATATCTATCCTTCTTATTATTTATAGGATTACTACTAATAATCCCTATTATTTTGTTCTTCAAATACCTTCTCACTTCCCGATTATTGGCGATTCGCAGACATGGCTTTCCTTTTGGGCTTCTTACATCGGAGCCATTGCATCATTCGCTATGATTGCTGTAACATTTTTAACTCTAAAACAAAATCAAGCCCAACTAAATGAAATCAAACGCCAGTGGGAGGAGGAACATCGACCTCATCTCGTCTGCCGAATCATTGTAAATAAAAAAGCCTTTATTCTGCAAATATCCAATCCGAGCCAATTTGACGCATCTAACGTGATAACAAGCTTTGGAGATGACCTAATCAACAATCTTGATGATAAATTCCGCAACATGTACACCAATACTTCACAGAACCCTGTATATATCTCTTCTGGCAAATCTTGGAACTGCCTTATTGGATGGTGTGAAGATATTAATCAAAAATGGAAAGATAAGGATTTCAATATAATTACGGAAGTTAGCTATAATGACAAATATCGTTTAAACTCCATCATTCCCATCAAAACTTTTGTCAACCGCATTAACATACTCGTACAAAGTCCATTGGAAGATGCAGCTCAAGATTTGGTCGCAGGTCTTGTCAAACCCCATTCTGTCTCTCCACACAAAACAGTTCAAGTTTCTCTTGAAGAAATATCGAAAACCTTGAGTAAAATATCAACTAAACTTGACACTGTAGATGAAACAGATTAAGTAAAATGTGATAATTAAATAGAGCGAAGAAATTGCGATACTAAATTTCCTCGCTCTGTATATAACTCTATTTACCAAGTGACTTGAACACCTTAGCTATGCATCGCTTTTTCTGTTCCATATTGGGGTGAACATATAAGTCCAGTGTAGTCGAAATGTTGGAATGTCCCAGTAATACACTAACGGTCTTATAGTCACAACCGACTTCTATACAGCGAGTCGCGAAGCTATGACGCAGTCCATGATACTTCAGCTTGGGAATATCAAGTTTCTCCATAAGCCTTTTATAGTAGTTGCGATATGTGCGTGGCTCTGTCGGACGCTCATCATTAGTAAGAATGTAATAATCGTCATTAATTACTTTTTTCAAAGGCTTTAACATAGTAAGCAATTCTTTGTTTATCGGGATTTCACGGCAAGAGTTTTTTGTCTTTGGCGTGTTGATGACCAGCTCTGTATGTTTTCTCTCTCCTTCTATGATATAGATGCGTTCTATCGTCCGGTTAACGGTTAGAATCCCGTCATATACATTGATGTCGCTCCATTTCAAAGCACAGATCTCCCCTATACGCAGACCGGTACTAAGGCTGATATAGATACCAAGTCCCGGAAAGGAAAAGTGGCTCTGAATATAGTTCAGAATCTTTTTATGATTTGCCACGGACAAGACCTCCAACTTTTTACCAGCAACGTCTGTTGGGTACTTAATATCCCATTCGTAATAGTTCATCCATTCGTTTTTCACCCCGAATTTCATAACCATCTTTAGGACAACAAGAATGTCCTTAACAGATTTCATGCTCAATCCGCCTTCCAACTTTTCAAGCACAAAGCCTTGTACATCATTTTCATGAAGTTCGTTACTCTCACCAAACTTTGGCAAAATATGATTTTCAAGAATCAACATGTAGGCTGCCAATGTCGATTGTTTCACATACGGTCGCTTGTTCTCTCGCCATGCGTCCGAAATTTCTCTAATTGTCTTCTGATTCATAATCTTGAATTTAATTGGTTCTAATAATTAGAGAAATATAATAGGTAATGTTCCCCATTTGAGATTTCCGGAGTTTACGGAGGAGTGGGAGGAAACTACATTGGGCAAAATTTCAGAGATAACAAAAGGCAGTGGAATATCTAAAGATCAATTATCTGAACAGGGCTCTCCTTGTATATTGTATGGTGAACTTTATACCAAGTACAAGTCTGAAATTATTGATGAGGTATATAGTAGAACAGAGTTGGATTCATCATCGCTGGTTAAAAGTAAGGCTAATGATGTCATAATCCCATGTTCTGGAGAAACTGCTATAGACATATCAACAGCTCGATGTGTTCCATTTAATAACATCCTGCTGGGTGGAGATTTGAATATCATAAGACTCAAACATGATGATGGAGGATTCTTTGCCTATCAACTTAATGGTGCTCGTAAAAAAGACATCGCTCGTGTCGCCCAAGGTGTTTCTGTCGTACACCTGTATGGTGAAAACTTAAAGCATATTAGAGTTTATCATCCTGCCATTGAGGAACAAAAGAAGATAACACGTCTATTGTCTCTCATAGACGAGCGCATTGCTACCCAAAACAAAATCATTGAGGATTTGAAATTACTAAAGTCTGCAATTAGTTTGAATGTACTTCATTCCGATACATGGGAACAATTCAAAATCAAAGATATAGCCCAAATAGGGCGTGGTAGAGTTATTAGCTCTATAGAAATTAGCCAGCAAAAGAACCCTACATATCCAGTATATTCCTCTCAAACATCAAATGATGGTATTATGGGCTACCTTGATGATTATATGTTTGAAGGTGAATACATCAGTTGGACCACTGACGGTGCAAATGCAGGAACTGTATTTTATCGTAATGGAAAATTTAATTGCACAAATGTTTGTGGCTTGTTAAAACTTATAAAAGGGTTTGATACTCATTTTGTTTCATTGGTTTTGGCGGAAGCGACAAAGAAATATGTCTCAATAAACTTAGCTAACCCAAAACTTATGAACAATACAATGGGTAACATTCAAATATGTTTGCCCAAATTAGAAGAGCAAAAAAGAATATCCATCGTTTTCAGAGTATTACAAAGACTATGGACTGTACATAATAGTTTGCTCACCGAGTATATAAAGCAGAAACAATATTTGCTCTCACAGATGTTCATATAAACATTTGTGAGAGCTGGTACTGCTTTTCATCCTCATATTTTACCTTTGTATTTTCTTCAAGAGCCAACTTGTTATCTAATGAAGTCATTAGAGAGGCTATTTTATTTTGCATTTCTTTTGAAGGTAATTCAACCACAAGTGACGCTATTTCTGAAATATAATGCCTTTTGTGTTCTTCGGATTTTAGTTCTAAATATGATAGATATTCAAACATAAACCGAAGATTTACATTAGGTTTTGCTGTAAGTATCTTTATTGCTGACGATTTTACTTTAAAAGGGAATGATACATATTTTGCATCCATTGTAAAATCATCAAAAATTATGCACTCACCCTTTTGATATATACTAAAATCCTCGTCTGTATAACCCAAAACGAAACCTTTATTCGCAGTTAAAACCGGAATTAAGGTCGTATCTGTGGAGTATTCATCATTGGTAACAATATATGCCGTAGGTTGTTCATAAGTAAGAAGTTGATTGATTTCACAACTTTCTGTATGTTCTTCTTTTAATGATACAAACACCTTTTTCCTAATTGCAGACATTGCTGTATTAAATTCCTTAATCAAAGGACTTGCAGCACAACTTACACAATCAGGAACTCCCAATATACGCTTGTGTGATTGCCTTGAATGCCATTCATCCACATTGCTAGAAAATTGCGTATCTGTGACTGGTTCATATCCTGTATATGGTGCAACTGGACTTATTGGCTATACCAACAACTATGCTTATAATGGCGAATCAATTTTAATAGTCAAAGATGGTTCCGGTGTTGGTTCTTTGTCGTATGTTAATGACCATTTTTCTGTAATTGGAACACTCAACTATCTAACAGCCAAAAGAAAACTACTCAAATTCTTTACCTGTATTATGCACTTATGGCGTTCAATTTCACTCCATATATAACAGGAATGGCTATCCCTCACATCTACTTCAAAGATTATGGGAAGGCAAAATTATTCTACCCATCCATTGTAAAAGTCGAATTAAGGATTGCATCATTGCTACATAACATCG
>ENA-OQKR01000145-OQKR01000145.1-human-gut-metagenome-genome-assembly--contig:-NODE-145-length-30796-cov-2.945124_pt1 | contig 30796 bp, 23 predicted proteins | sample MGYA00242803_ERZ504806 | MGnify/ENA primary metagenome ERZ504806 (study PRJEB26092, sample SAMD00036399) | human gut metagenome | host: Homo sapiens | study: EMG produced TPA metagenomics assembly of...
GGGATCAGATCGCGCGGCGCCAAAGGCTCCTCGCCACGCTCGACGACGATGTCGGCGAAGAACTTGTTCAGCGCCTCGGTCTCCGGGCTGTCCGGATCGATAGCAGCCTTGCCGGAGAAGATGCCACGCAGCATCCAGCGCGGGCCGTCCACACCAACGATGCGCGTGTTCACGGTTTTGCCGCCCTTGACATTGACCGGCAGCTTCAGTTCGGTGCCGAACACACCGTCCACTTCAGAAGCGGCCTTGTTGGCTTCAAGCAGGTCACCGCGAACGTCATCCCACAGTCCCAGGGTCTTGGGTGCGGCAAAGGCTTCGATCTCCAGGCTGGAGGAGCCGAAGGTGATGGTGGAGCCAAGCACTTGCTGGATGGCGCGGTTGGCCTTGATGCGCAGCTGGATGCCCTGGAGGAAGGGCAGGTAGTAGGCGCCGAGATCCAGATAATCGTCATAATCGGGCACGTCCTCATCGTTGACGTCCCACGGGCCTCGCTCTTCTCCGCGGCCCTGGTATTCGCTGGATGGTTCCGCCAATACGGTTTCAGCGCTTTCCGCCTTTGCTGCGGCGTTTGCGGCCTCGGCGGCCACCTTGTCCTCATCGACAGGCTCAACGGCCGGCTCGGCTTCCTTCTTGCTCTTCTTCTTGCCGAATCCGAACAGTCCCATAATTCCTCGTTTCATGTAACGGTTGCAACCTTGCTAACACTAGCACTCAGGCTTAGAGAAAGCTGAGTCACACGTCGTATGTGATGGTAAGTGGCGCGTGGTCGGACCAACGCAACTCGTATGTGGGGGCCTTGTCGATCACAAAGCCGCGCGCGGTCTCCGCCAGCTCGGGCGTGGCGAACTGGTAGTCGATGCGCCAGCCGACATTGTGTCGAAAGCGCGCCCGCGCTGGCTCCACCACGTGTACGGACCCTGAATATCACCGGCGAGCGAACGCATCACATCCACAAACTCATATTCATCCAGCCACTTGTCCACGTAGGCGCGCTCCTCGGGCAGGAAGCCGGCGTGCTTTTCGTTGGCCTTGGCGTTCTTGATGTCGAGCGGCGTGTGCGCGATGTTGAAATCGCCGCACAATACCGCCTGCTTGCCGCCGTGCGCGGCCTCGTCGCGCAACTCGCCCATGCGAGTGAGCATCGTGTCCAGAAAACGGTACTTCTGTTCCATCTTGGTCGAATCATCGGTGTTGCCGGCGTGCACGTACACGCAGGCCACGGTGATCGTGTATCCCTGCGGCGTCTTGACATCGGTCTCAATCCAACGGCCGGAATCCACATCCTCGCTCAAGCCCGGAAGTCCATAGCGTTTATCGGTCACCTCAAGATCGGTGAGGAGCCCGACTCCGGCACGACCCTTGACACGGCAGACCTCGTTCAGCGAATGCAGGTCAGAGGGTGAGGCGATCTTGCCGGCGGTGGCATACTCGAAACCGAATTCGCCGAAAATCGAATCGACATCCTCTTGCGGGGCGCGCACTTCCTGCATACACCAGACATCCGGAGCATGTTTGCCGGCCCAGTCCTCGATGCCCTTGCGCTTTGCCGCGCGAATGCCGTTGACGTTCGATGTGGTGATGGTGATGGTCATGCAGCCATACTATTTTGGCCTCTCTACCAGTACCGCACTCACGATTACATTGAGGTATAAAAAATTAGCTCCCTCATAAGAGGGAGCTAATTTAGAATGTCCTATCAGTCCAGACCGAGTTGGAGCTTGCCGCCGGGGATGGCGTCGAGCAGGTCTCGGGTGTACTGCTTCTGCGGGTGGTCGAAGACCTCGTCGGTGGTGGCGTGCTCCACGAGCTTGCCGTGCTGCATCACCACAACCTCGTCGGCGATCTGGCGGACCACGGCCAGATCGTGGGTGATGAACAGGTAGCTCAGGCCCTTTTCGGCCTGCAGGTCGTTGAGCAGGCGCAGCACCTGATCCTGCACCAGCACGTCCAGAGCGGAGACGGCCTCATCGCACACGATGACGTCCGGATCCAGAGCCATGGCTCGTGCGATGGCGATACGCTGACGCTGGCCGCCGGAAAGCTCGTTCGGGTAACGGCCCATCACGGAAGCCGGCATCTCGACCATGTCCAGCAGTTCCTTGACACGGTTGGCTCGCCACTTGGAATCGCCGATCTTGTGGATGCGCAGCGGCTCCTCGATGGAACGGAAGATGGAGTACATCGGGTCGAGCGAACCGTAGGGGTTCTGGAACACCGGCTGAACGTGGCGGCGGAAACCGAGCAGATCCTTGGCCTTGAACGTGGAGGTGTCGCGGCCTTCGTAGAACACCTTGCCGGAAGTGGGCTTCAGGAGGTGAAGCACCATGTTCGCCACGGTGGACTTGCCGGAACCGGATTCGCCCACGATGGCCAGGGTGGTGCCGCGCTTGACGGAGAAGGACACGTCGTCGACGGCCTTGAACATCTCCTTCTTGCGGGGCAGCTTGAATTCCTTGGTCAAGTGGTCGACGGTGATGATGTGCTCGCTCTTCTCAAGCGTGCTTTCGCCGGCGATGTGGTGATCGAGCAGGGCGTCCGCGTTCTCACCGCGCTCCTTGGCGGAGATGATGCGCTGGGAGGCCAGCGACGGGGCGGCGGCCACGAGTCGCTTGGTGTACGGGTGCTGCGGGTGCTGGAGCACTTCCAGGGACGGTCCGGATTCGACGACCTGACCCTTGTACATCACGACAATGTGCTGGGCGCGCTCGGCGGCAAGGCCCAGATCGTGGGTGATGAACAGCACGGCGGTGCCCAACGAGTCGGTGAGCATGTGCAGGTGGTCGAGGATGCGCTTCTGCACGGTCACGTCCAGAGCGGAGGTCGGCTCGTCGGCGATCAGTAGGTCGGGCCTGCAGGCCAGACCGATGGCGATGAGCGCACGCTGGCGCATACCACCGGAGAACTCGTGCGGGAACTGACGGGCACGGGTAGCGGCGTCGGGCAGACCGGCCTCGGACAGCAGACCCGCGATACGGTCATCCATTGTGGAGCCGATGACGTACTTCTTGGCGAGGTACCAGGCCTGATCGTCGGCCACGCCGGCCTTGATGAGGTCGTCGGCCACGCGCCAACGGGTTTCGGAGCCCGGAACCCATTCGTTGGTGAAGCGGGCGACGGCCTTGTCGAAGGCCTCGCCGGACACGCCGGCTTCGGTCAAAGCCTTCTTGGCCTCGGTCATGAGCTCGGGCAGTTCCTTGGCACCGAGGAAGGTCTCGTCGTCGTTGCCCTTGACTTCGACCTCGTCGCCGGCCAGGGCCTTGGCGAGGGCGGAGCGCTTCTCATGGTCCACGTCCATGTTGTTGGCCTTCAACGCCTCCTTGACCTGGGTGCCGATGCGCCACACCGGGTTGAGGTTGCTCATCGGGTCCTGCGGCACGAGGCCCATCCTGGTGCCGCGCAGCTTGTCGAACTCGCTCTGCTTGGCGCCGGCGATTTCCTCGCCGTCAAGCTTGATGGAGCCGTTGACCACGTGACCGGTGCCGGGCAGCAGGCCCAGCACAGCCATGGCGGAGGTGGATTTGCCGGAGCCGGACGGGCCCATCACGGCTACCGTCTCGCCCTCCCGGAGCGTGAAGTTCACGTGGTTCAGGGCGAGCGTGTGCATGGTCGGCATGGCGAAGCCGGGCTGGGCTGGCTGGGATGGCTGGCCGGCCTGAATGGCACCCGGTCCGGCCGCAGCGGGATTCGCCGACGCATAACCGGCTCCCGTGCCGGCTGGTATCACGCCGGTGACGCCGTGCCCGGCCTGTGCGCGGGCCATGCTGGCGGTGTAGTCCATGACCAGGTCATGGGCCTCGATGACCGGGGCCCACTGCTGGGTGTGCGATGCCGGCTGCTGGAACTGTTGGGGTTGCTGAGACTGCTGAGGCTGAGCCGCCGGTCCCGGCGCCGGCTGAGGCTGCTGCAATTGCGATGCTGCTGTGTTCATACTCCCGAGCGTACGGAGCGAACGCCCAGCCGACCATCGGGCTGCGGTATGAACCTTTCTGGATCACCGGCCCGCTCCTCATCCGCAAGGATTAGAGATACGCAGTCGACGCGACAATCCATATATCAGATGTTCATTGCTCGAGAAGACGAGGAACAGTGGAAGACCGGTTCGGGAGCTGGAACCACATAGGCCGGTTCGGCTGGATATGCGAATCGCACGCACGGTATGTTCAGGGAACCAGCGCGCTGCGCGCCTGTACATCGAACAGACCAAGCAAAGGAGCCCACATGGCCATCGCAATCGACATCCCGCACACACCAATCGTGTCCGTACAAAAGTCGTACAACAGGAGTATGACTACAGAGAATAACAAGAACAGTCGTTTTGAAATGAGACTCACCTAAGAGCAACGTTCCAGAATCGACCAAGCGGCCGAGTCCAAAGGCATGACTTCGTTGCAATGGGCATTATCGAATCTGCTCGCCGCCGCAGATCGGGACATCCATGAAGCTCATATCATTCGGCTCAACAGTAAAGCGTGGAATGATTTCACCGCAGCATTAAACGAACCTATGGGCCTACGTCTGAATGAATTGTTGGAGCGTGATCCCATATGGACGTGACCAACTTCACTGAGCCTCGGCACCTGACTGCGAGCGAGGATATTTCTGGTTTCGACTGCGGCCTGCCATTGGTCAATGATTGGCTGGTTTCCACACACTAAGTGCATACAGCATTGAGCATTCGGAAGCTCCCGGTTGGCTGAGGCGAAATAGTCCGAACCCCATTCCCGTAATTTTGCTAGGCATGATGGGCGTGGATATCAGATTTCAAACCATGCACGTCGACAGTCAGTTACTCCGAGATGCGGTACTTCATTCTCTGAACGATATGATTTTCGGCATATCCCTGAATCATCTAGAATGTTTACTCCGCTCAATGTCCACAATCACCAATGATTAATGGCTGGAGACCGCTATTTGACGCCGACCATTGTCTGAATCGCATTCAGACACAACACTCCTCATTGCGCGCAGACCAGCGAGTTCCGCCGAGTCGGCGATGTGTCTCTTCGGCGGTTGATTTAGGATTTTCCGCATGCGACAGCTGACCACACCGCTAAAAATGCCATTTTCGCACTGACTTGGGGCGGAGGTCGTGGCGAAACGCACGAGGAAACGTGTGTCATCCGATATGGTCATGCCCGCCAGGCATTGAAGCGTCCTGTCTATGCGCGGTTGATGTCCCGGTGGCGGGGTCAATCGATCGACATACGAACCGGGACAGATTCGGCTGTCCCGGTTCGGGATTTCGGCCTCTTTTGGCGAACCGGGACAGGCCCTTCCATGAACACCCGATATATGCAAATCCAAAACCCCGGAATTCCGCCATTCCCCGACGGCGACCATCGCACGATAGGGCGTCAGGTGAATGAGATTCTGTCCCGGTTGCCCAAAAAGAGGCAAAATGACGAACCGGGACAGCGAAATCTGTCCCGGTTGTCCCAAAAGAGACGAAATGACGAACCGGGACAGCAGAATCCGTCCCGGTCCACACGCGGTTCACACGGCATTACCCAAGTAAACTCATCGGCAAAACATTGGCCCAGCCAACACCACTACCGATGTCCAGCACAGGCCAGCTCGTCCAGGCGGGCGGCGAAGCGGGGCCAGTCGGTCTTCATAGCGGTGAGGAGCTTGCGGTTGGGCACGTCGTCAATCGGGACCCAGCAGATTTCCATGCTTTCGTCGTCGTTTGCCTTGGGCTCGACGGTGTGGCCGGGCTTTTCGAAGGCAAACACGGTGGTGTAGGCCCACGGGCCGTGGTCCTCGCGGTAGGAGCCGACTACCTCGATGTCTTCGGGAGTGATGTTGGCTTCCTCATAGCTTTCGCGCAGCGCGCCCTCGATGGGCGATTCGCCGTCCGCGGTGGCACCGCCGGGAATACCCCACGTGCCGCCTTCGGCGCTCCACGCGGCGCGATGTTGCATGACCACGTGGGTCACCTTGCCACTCACCGGGTCGCGACGAGCCAGCAGAATACCGGAAGCACCGTTGGTGCCCCAATGCTTGCGGCCGCAGGCGCAGTCCACCCAGCCATCGCCGGGCTGGTGTACGTTTTCGACCGGCGGCAGAATGCCAGCGTGCTGGTTGCCCGATGCCTTGCTTTCCGGTTCCAGTTCACCACGGCCGACATTCCACAGGTCAGTCCACGTGATGCCCAGTTCGCCGGCCAGATGCCGGGCCAGCGGCAAGCTGAGGCCGATGATACCGTGCGGATCGCCCTCGATGCTGTCGATGACGCGCCGCCGAGCCTTCCAGCGTGACGATCCGGCGACTTCCAGCGGCTCGCCGGTGACGATGTACCGTTCGATGTCGTCATCGGTGAATTCGCCGAAATGGACTTTGGCATGGCTTGCGCCGCGCACGGTACGTCCGGTCGCGAAATCGATCAGGCAGTGGCCGGTCCAGAGTTCACCGGTCGCGCCGCTCATGCGCTTCAGTCGTTCGCGGGCCACGGCTTCGCTGTGCGGCTTGCCGTAGCATTCGCCGCCCAAGAGGAACATCGAATCACAGCCGAGAATCAGCGGGCCGACCGTCGCCTCGGTCAGTCCCGGCTGTCCGGCAATAGCGGTGGCGATGGGTTCGGTGACGGTCGGCATATCGATGCCGGAGAAGTCGCGCGTGGTGGCGATTTCCGCCTTGGAATAGTCGATGGGCTGGCCAGCGGCGGCTTTGCGCAGGTCTTCGACGACGGCTTCGCGTTCCGAATCCTTGATTTCCTTGGCCTTGAGCGGGTAGGCAATCACGCGATCGCCGGTTGCGGCGGCGGCAGTATTGGCCACATCGCGATACGCACGGTGAACGGCCTCGGCCTTGGCTACGGCAAGAATCATCACACGCTGCTTGATGCTCAAATCGTCGACGGTGACACCTTCCTCACGGGCGGCCGCTTCCAGCGCAGCAGGCTCATCCACGTGCGAGACGCGAATTGTGGGGCAGATACCCGCCGAATACAGCACGTCACGGCGAGGCTTGGACTTGGAAGCAAGAATTAGCGGAATGGACATGACTTAAGTCCTTATGCTCCCGCTGGCGGGAGCTGTCGAACGAAGTGAGACTGAGGGTGGTCTCTGCCGGTATGGCGGACCACTCTCAGACCGCCTGCGGCGGCCAGCTCCCGCCAGCGGGAGCCTTCTCCTCGACTTAGCGACGCTCGATTTCGACGCCGGCGGTGTTGATGGGCAGGTGAAGCACACGCCAGTGGCCGGAAGCAAGCTGCTCCGATGCGATCTGGTCGATGGCTTCGCGGGCGTTGCCGTAGTGCAGCACGAGCACGCAGGGGCCAGCACCGGAGACGGCGGCGGCATAGCCCTTGGAGCGGAAGAGCGCAATGAGCTCGGTGGACGGCGGCATCAGGGCACCGCGATACGGCTGGTGCAGTTTGTCCTGCGTGGCGGTGAACAGCAGCGCGTTGGACTGGGCCTGAGCGGCCGCAAGCTCGTCGGCGAACGCCGATTCACGGGTTCCGCCAGAGCAAGCGCACGTATCGGCATCCTGAGCCGGGGCAGCGGCGACGCCGGACTTGCCCTGCTGGGCGGCCTGAGCCAGCACCACGGGATTCATCGCAGCGGGCAGCAGCCCCACGCGAGACACGTTGTAGACGGCGTCCTTGTATGGCAGTTCCCTAGGCAGCGCCTGACGGGCCTTCTCAGTGGACAGCTCATAGTCGGGCACGAACACGGCGGCGGTGATGGACGGGTCCACCGGGTAGTTGACGGCGTGGAATCCGCCGTGCAGCGGTTCACCACCAGGAACGGCGACCGAGCCGACGCCTTCTGCGGTTTCGAAGTCCCAAGAGACGGTCAGGCCACCGAACACAGCCGGGGCCACATTGTCCGGGTGTCCTTCAATCTGGGCGGCCATATCGAAGACGGCCGGACGGTTGAGGTCACCGGTCTGGGCGAAGGCCGCGGCGGCGGCGATGCCGGCCACAATGGCCTCGGCGGAAGAGCCCATGCCACGAGCCTGAGGGATGTTGTTGGTCGCTTCCAGCGTGAAGCCGAGTCGGCCGAGGCCGAACGTGGCACAGGCACGGCGGAAGGTGGAGACCACGAGGTGGGTTTCGTCGCATGGGAGGGCGTCGGCACCCTCGCCGTGGATGATCACGTGGGCAATGCCGTCGTTCGGGTCGTCGTTGAGCGTGAAAGTGAGCTCGTCATGGTAGTCGAGCGCCAGACCCACGGTATCGAAGCCGGAGCCGAGGTTGGCGGACGTGGCGGGCACGCGCACGTGAACGCTATTGCAGATTGGATTCATGGTTGTTCCTTAAAAAGGAGCTCCCTCATCAGAGGGAGCTTGGGTATTCAGCTTTCACCGTTCGACCGCCTCATCAGAGGGAGCTTAGGTCTTGTCAGTCCAGCACGCGCAGGATGGACGGGTCGCCGGTGACGAAGTCGAGCGCCTGCACGGCCTTGACGGTGTTGCGCAGGGTTTCCTCGTCGGTCAGGTGGGTCACGACGCGCAACTGCTGAATCTCGCCGTCGTAGCCGGGGTCGGTCATGGTGGGCTTCAGATCCTGGTTCACACCGTTGATGGAGACACCGTTCTTGGCGAACTCGGCGGCGATGGCGGCCAGCACGCCCGGCTTGTCGTGGATCAGGAAGCGCACGGCGAATGCAGCCTTGGAGGCGGTAATCGGAGCCTTCGGCAGATTCTTGTACAGCGGGATGGACGGGCCGGTGCAGCCAGCAGCAATGTGGCGGGCTTCGGTCACCACGTCGCCCACGACGGCGGAGGCGGTCGGAGCGCCGCCGGCGCCACGGCCGTAGAACATGAGGTCGTCGGCGGCCTCGGCCTTGACGAACACGGCGTTGAAGGAGCCGTGCACGGAGGCCAGCGGGTGGTTCTCGTCGATCAGGGCCGGGTAGACGCGGGCGGAGACGCCGGCCTCGCCGTTCTCGACCACGGCGAGCAGCTTGATGACCTTGTGTTCGGCGGTGGCTGCGGCGATGTCGTCGGCGGTGATCTTGGTGATGCCCTCAACGGACACATCGTCGATGGTCACGGAGGTGTGGAAGCCGAGGGTGGCCATGATGGCGGCCTTGTTGGCAGCATCGTAGCCTTCGATGTCGCCGGTCGGGTCGGCTTCGGCGTAGCCCTTGGCCTGGGCGTCCTTGAGCACGTCGTCAAACTGGAGACCCTTGGTGGTCATCTCGTCGAGGATGTAGTTGGTGGTGCCGTTGACGATGCCGAGCATGCTGGTCACCTTGTCGCCGACCAAGGACTCGCGCAGCGGGCGCAGGAACGGAATCGCGCCACCCACAGCGGCCTCGAAGTAGATGTCGACGCCCTTGGCCTCGGCGGCGGAGTAGATCTCCGGGCCGTACTTGGCCAGCAGCGCCTTGTTGGCGGTGACCACGGAAGCACCGGATTCGATGGCGGCGAAGCACGAACTTGCGGGCCACGGTGGTGCCGCCGATGAGCTCGATGACGATGTCCGAGTTGGTGGCCACGCTCAAAGTATCGGTGGTGACGATGGACTGGTCGATCCACGGGAACTTCTCGGTTTCCTTCGGGTCGAGGCAGGCGACGCCGGCCAGTTCGATCGGGCGGCCGATACGAGCGGACAGTTCGTCCTTCTGCTCGACAATCAGGCGGGCGGTCTGGGAGCCGACGGTGCCGGCACCAAGCAGGCCTACGCGAATCGGGGTTTCGTTGTTGCGAGCCAATTCAGGGTCCTTCCAAAAAGTTTTCTATATCCCACCGCTATTTTACGGATTATTTCCGACAGCAGACCGAAAGTACTCATCAAAGCTGACGGTCCTTTTCGTATTATGACGGATTTGGCCGCACATTACAGACTGTCAGGCGCTCGCCTCTGCACGTGGATCACTCGCTGACGTCGAGGTTGAGTAGGTCGTCTACGGTCTGGCGGCGGAGCATGACGTGCGCACCGGACTCGCTGACAGCAACCACCGCCGGAATCAGCGCCTGGTTGTAGTTGCTGGCCATGGTGCGGCCGTATGCGCCGGTAACCGGCACGGCGAGAATGTCACCGCGCTTCAAATCGGCGGGCAACTGCACCTCGTGAACCACGATGTCGCCGGATTCGCAGTGCATACCGCACACACGGGCAAGCATCGTTTCAGCGGAACCGGTGCGATTCGCCAGACGCGCGGTGTAGTCGGCACCGTAGAGTGCCGGGCGAATGTTGTCGGACATGCCGCCATCCACAGACACATACACGCGCTCGGCAATCGGGTTGCCGTCACTGTCTTTGGCATCGGACAAGTGCACGTGCTTGATGGTGCCCACGCGGTACAGGGTTACGCCGGCGGGCGCCACGATGTAGCGGCCGGGCTCGAAGCTGATGGCCGGGCGGGCATGCCGAGCGCACGGTTGGTGCTGTGCCGCATCCGCCAAGCGAGTGAGTTCCACGTCAATGTCCATTGAATCTTCGCCATCGGTGTAGGCCACGGAGTAGCCGCCGCCGAGGTCGATTTCGGGCAGGATGTAGGCGTCGGTGGCCCACAGGGTCTTGCGCAGCAGCATCATGCGCTTGGCCGCGTGAATGAAGGCGTCCGCATCGTGGATGTTGGAGCCGATGTGCGAGTGGGCTCCGACCAGTTCGAGTACGTCCTGGTTGGCGAGGATGGTCTTGAGCACGGCGATGGACGGACCGTCCGCAATGGCTTCCATCGCGGCGGCCAGCGCCTTGTCTGTGTCGGAGACTTCCTCGTGGCTCAGGTCGTACGGGTACTTGACGTCGTAGTGCAGCTCGCGCTCTGATTTCTCGGTCTTTTCCGCGCCATTTTCCGGGGAATGCGTCGCAGAGATACGCGCGTTGGTAGCGGCAGGCGTCACGTCTTTGAGGTCGTTCAGCACGTCGAGCACGGCGGCGTCGGCCCCGGCGGCCAGCAGCGGCACGCCGAACTTCTGGTCCTCGTGAGCAGTGGAGATGTACTCGTGGCCGCCGGCGTGGACACCGACGGTGACGCGCAGCATCACACGGGCGCGTTTGCCGAGCTTGCGGGCGATGGCAGCAACGCGCTCCGGCTCGTCGGGCTCGTCGATCACGATTTTGGCGAAGCCCTGTTCGATGGCCAGCGCGATTTCCTCATCGGACTTGTTGTTGCCGTGCAGCACCAGACGACGTCCGGGAACGCCAGCGGCGAGGGCGATTTTCATCTCGCCCATCGTGCAAGTGTCCACAAACATGCCGGCCTCGGTGACCAATCGCACGACTTCTTTGGACAAGAACGCCTTGCCGGCAAAGCTCACGTGCGTAGTGGAGGTGTTGAATGCTTCGGCGGCAGCGCGCACGAAGTGCCTAGCACATGCGACTACTTCATCAGTGTCGATGAGATAGAGCGGCGAGCCGAACTCGTCAAGCAGCGATTCGGCGGTACGACCATGAAATTCGATGGAGCCTTCGGCATTCACAGCCGTAGCGGCCGGCCAAATTGGAGAAATAGGCATAAGTCACAGTCTTTTCGGGGGGCGGTGACGCCGAGGAGGTCGAGGCCGTTGGCGATGACCTGCTGGACGGCGTCATTGAGCTTCAGGCGGGCGGCGGCACGGGCCGGCTCCGGGTTCTTGGCAATCTCCAAGGCCTTGCGAGCCTCGTCGTCGCCACGGGTTTCCGGATCGGTCAGGGCCATCGGCACCACGCGCTCTACGTTGTACCACTTGTGATAGGTGGCGGCCAGTTCTTCGAGGTAACGGGCCACCTTGTGCGGCTGGCGGTCGTCGGCCGCAGTGGCGAGCACGCTCGGGAATTGGGCGAGGGCGGCGAGCACTTCGCCGTCGGCCTCGGTGTCGAGCAGGGCCAGGTCGGCACCCTCGTAGCTGATGCCGGCAGCGGCTGCGTTGCGGTCCACGTTCTTGGAGCGGGCGTGCGCGTACTGCACGTAGTACACCGGGTTGTCGTTGGTGTGCGAGGCGAGCAGGGCCAAGTCGATGTCGAAGTTCTGGTTGTAATCGGAGCGGGCCAGCGAGTAGCGGGCGGCGTCCACGCCGACCACGGAGACCAGGTCGTCGATGGTCACGACGTTGCCGGCGCGCTTGGACATGCGCACGGGCTTGCCGTCCTTCATCACGTTGACCAGCTGGCCGATGAGAATCTGCATGTTCTTGCCGGGCTCATCGCCGAAGGCCGCGCACATGGCCATCATGCGGCCGATGTAGCCGTGGTGGTCCGCGCCAAGCATGTAGATGGCCACGTCGGCCGAGTTTTCGGCGCGATGGCGCTTGTCCCAGTAGTAGGCGATGTCGGCGGCGAAGTAGGCGAACTCACCATTGGACTTGATGATCACACGGTCCTTGTCGTCGCCGTGCTTGGTGGATTCAAACCAAGTGGCGCCGTCCTTGTCGAAGATGTCGCCGCGGGACTTGAGCTCTTCGATGGCGGCGTCGACCTTGCCGTCGGCGTACAGGCTGTTTTCATGGAACCAGACGTCGAAGTTCACGCGGAAGTCCTTCATGGACTTCTGAATCTCGTCGAACATCATCGGTACGGCGCGCTTGCGGAATTCCTCGCGCACTTCGGTATCGGCCTCGCCGAGCGGTTCACCGTCATCGTTCAGGCCCTGATCCTGGTGGGCCAGTGCGGTCAGGTCCACGCCGTCGGACTCGGCTTCGGCCTGAACACGGGCGGCGATCTCGTTGATGTAGGCACCCTTGTAGCCGTCGCACGGGGTTTCGGTCTGGTAGCCGGCCTCACCCAAGTTATTGGCCTCGGCCCAAGCGGCGACCAGCGACTTGGCGAAGCGGTTGATCTGCTCGCCGTGGTCGTTGAAGTAGTATTCGCGCACCACCTTGGCGCCGTTGGCCTCGAGCACGCGGGCCATGGCATCGCCGACGGCAGCCCAACGGGTGCCGCCGATGTGAATCGGACCGGTGGGGTTGGCGGAGACGAACTCGAGATTCAGGGTCTGGCCGCCCAGATGGTCGTTGCGGCCGTATTCGTTGACCTTGTTGAGATGCTTGTCGGCGTCGGTCACGGCACCGGCGGCGAGTACGGTGTCCACCACGGCGGCGGCCGAGGCGGAGTCAAGCGTGATGTTGATGAAGCCGGGGCCTGCCACCTCGACCTTGGCAATGCCGTCGGCTTCAGCGAGCGCGGCGGCGAACGGCTCGGCCAGATCGCGCGGCTTCATGCCGGCCTTCTTGGCCAGCTGCATGGCGATGTTGGAGGCCCAGTCGCCATGCGCACGGTCCTTCGGGCGCATCACGGCGAGCTTGTCGACGGGCGGAATCAGCTCGTCGGTCAACGCGCCGGCCTGGCCGGCGGCGACGAGGTTGTGGGCAATGCTGGAAATCAGTTCACTTAAGGCTTCAGGACTCATTCTTCTAAGGATACTGAGAACGGCGACACCGTGCCTCGTCCGGTCATCGTCGGCGGCCATAATGGAACGACGCGCGAAAGAGGTGCATATGGCCGGACTCAACCCCCAATCATTGGTCACGTTGTGGCAAATCGAACAGTATGGTTCGTTCTCCGCCACGGCCAAGGCCACGGGTTGGTCGCAGCCGGCCATCAGCCAGCAGATCAAAAAGCTGGAGGCACAGTGCGGTTCGACTCTGGTGCAACGCACCTCGCATGGCGTGGAACTCACCGCCACCGGTTCGATGCTCGCCCGCCACGGCGAGGCCATCGCCGATCGGCTGGAGCGGGCGGCCCGTGAAGTCGAGGATTATCGGCATCATCGGTTTGCTCACCTGCATTTGGTGGCCCCACCGTCAATCTGCTCTACTATCGCGGCCCGTACCGTGGTCAAGCTCAGTATGTTCACGGACATCGAGCTGAGCCTGATTCAGATGGAGCCGCCGGAGGCGATCGGTCTGATTTCCCAAGGCAAGGCCGATACCGCCGCCGTGTTCCGCTACAGCAGCATCCCGAACTTCCTGCACATCGGCGACGACCTGACCTTCCATTCGCTGGGTTACGATCCGATGCGACTGCTGGTGCGCCGCTCCAGCGGCATCGCCAAACGATTCGAGGAGACCGGCGAACCTGTGCCGCTGTCCGCCGCCAAAGACGAGCATTGGATCGCCGGCTGCCCCACCTGCCGCGCAAATTTGGTGAAACTGGCCGCCCGTGCCGGATTCAAGCCGGATATCCGCCACTGCACGGATGATTACTGGGCCACGCAGAACCTGGTCGAGGTTGGTATGGGCGTCTCGCTGGTGCCGGCGCTCGATACGCATATCAACTTGCAGGGCGATCTGGTGGCCTGTCCCATTGCCGACGATTTTGCGGCGCGCGAGGTCGGCATCGTGACTCGTGCCGGCGACCATCGCCCCGCGCTTGGTTCATTGCTCGAGGAGCTCGAGCGCACGTCACTCAAATATTTGAGTGCCAAGTAGTCGCACAGCGATAAGCAAGCTTGCGAGCGCCATCACGATTTCGGGGAGCCAGACCGTTGAGCGGCCCTTCTGCACCGGGAACAATGGCATGTTATGAGCATGAACAACATTCCCCAGTCAACGACTTTGAGCAACGCAACCGCCGGCACCTCTTGCTTTGATGCCAATCACATCGACGTGACGACCATCGAGGATCTGGAGCAGGTCGGTTCGGATAAATGGACCCGCTACCCCGGCTGCATCGGCGCATTCATCGCCGAGATGGATTACGGTCTGGCACCGTGCGTGGCCGAAGCCATCGAAGAGGCTACTGAACGTGGCGCGCTCGGCTACATTCCCGACCCGTGGAAGAAGGAGGTCGCCCGCTCGTGCGCCGCATGGCAGCGCCGCTACGGCTGGGAGGTGGATCCAACGTGCATCCGCCCGGTGCCGGACGTGCTGGAGGCGTTCGAAGTGTTCCTGCGCGAGATCGTGCGCGCCGGTAACTCCATCGTGGTACCGACTCCGGCCTATATGCCGTTCCTAAGTGTGCCGCGTCTGTATGGCGTGGAGGTCCTTGAGATTCCGATGCTGTGCGCGGGCGCCGGCGAGAGCAGCGGGCGCAATGATGAATGGCTGTTCGATTTCGACGCCATTGAGCAGGCGTTCGCGAACGGCTGCCATGCCTTCGTGCTGTGCAACCCGCACAACCCGATCGGCAAGGTATTGACGCGCGAAGAAATGCTGCGATTGTCCGATCTGGCCGCCAAGTACGACGTGCGTATATTCTCCGATGAGATTCATGCGCCGTTCGTCTACCAAGGCCACACGCATGTGCCATTCGCCTCAATCAACCGGCAGACGGCCATGCAGGCTTTCACCTCCACTTCAGCCTCGAAGTCGTTCAACATTCCCGGCACCAAGTGCGCGCAGGTGATTCTCACCAATCCGGACGATCTGGAACTATGGATGAGGAACGCGGAATGGTCCGAGCACCAGACGGCCACCATCGGTGCCATAGCCACCACTGCGGCCTATGACGGCGGCGCGGCATGGTTCGAGGGCGTGATGGCATATATCGAGCGCAATATCGCGCTGGTCAACGAGCAGATGCGCACGAGATTCGCCAAGGTGCGCTATGTGGAGCCGCAGGGCACGTATATCGCGTGGCTGGATTTCTCGCCACTGGGCATCGATGACCCGGCCGACTATTTCTTCAAGAAGGCCAACGTGGCGTTGACGGACGGCCGTGAATGCGGCGAGGTCGGGCGCGGTTGCGTGCGTATGAACTTCGCCATGCCCTACCCGCTACTGGAGGAATGCTTCGACCGCATGGCCGCCGCACTTGAGGCGGACGGGTTGTTGTAGAACAGAATTGCGGCTCCCCTCAAAGAGGGGAGCCGAGGAACGGCCGAATTAGTCGAAGTCGGCACCGAGGGCTTCGAGTTTGCCGCGGAAGTCGGCATAGCCTCGGTCGATCAGGCTGATGCCGTGCACGTCCGAGGGGCCTGACGCGGCCAAGGCCGCGATCAGATGGCTGAACCCACCACGCAGGTCCGGCACGTCAATGTCGCGTCCGGTCAGCGGGGTCGGTCCGAAAATCACGGCGGAATGCTTGTAGTTGCGCTGCCGGAAACGGCACGGCAGCGAGCCCAGGCACTCGCGGTACAACGTGGATGGTGGCACCCATCTCGGACCAGCGGCTTGGTGAAGCCGAAACGGTTCTCGTACACGGTCTCGTGCACGATCGACAGGCCGTTGGCCTGGGCAGGGCCACCACGAGCGGCTGCTGCCAGTCGGTCATGAACCCGGGATGCACGTCCGCTCGATCGCCACGGGCTTCAAGTCCCCGCCCGGATGCCAGAAACGAATGCCCTTGTCCGTCACCTCGAATTTGCCGCCCACCTTGCGGAACACGTTGAGGAACGTGATCATCTCCGGCTGGGTGGCACCCTTGACGAAAATGTCACCGTGCGTGGCGAGCGCGGCGGACGCCCAGGACGCCGCCTCGATGCGATCCGTCAGCGACGTGTGCGTGTACCCCTGCAGTTCCTTGACACCCTCGATGCGGAAGGTGCGATCAACGTCCACAGAAATGATTGCACCCATCTTCTGCAGCACGCACACCAGATCCATGATCTCCGGCTCAGTGGCCGCGCCCGACAGTTCGGTCTTGCCCTCGGCCAGCACGGCCGCCAGTAAAGTCTGCTCGGTGGCGCCCACCGACGGGTAGGGCAGGTGGATCTTCGCGCCGTGCAGGCCGTTGGGCGCGGTGATGTGGATGCCGTCCTTGTGTTCCTTGTCCACCGTGGCGCCCAGCTTGCGCAGCGTCTCCAGATGGAAGTCAATCGGACGTCCGCCAATCGCGCAGCCGCCCAACGCGGGAATGAACGCTTCACCCAAACGGTGCACGAGCGGGCCGGAAAACAGGATCGGGATGCGCGACGAACCGGACAGTGTATCCACGTCGGCCACATCGGCCAGCTGCACACGCGAGGCGTCGATGGTCACAATGCCGTTCGCACCGTCCACATCCACGTCCACGCCGTGCAGACGTAGCAAATCGGACACCACATGCACGTCACGAATCTCCGGCACGTTCTTCAGCACCGACTTGCCCGGTGCCAGCAACGCGGCGACCATCGCCTTGCTCACGAAGTTCTTCGCGCCACGCACCTTGATCGTGCCATTCAAAGGCTTGCCGCCCTCGACATGCAACACGTCATCCGGATTCTCAGCCACGCCACTCTCCTCAATCAATCAAGATTCAAAAAATGCTACCGTCCAGTTTGCCATAAGCCATGTGCCGACTCCGTGAAATGCACCCCAGCCGAACTTTGATCACCGTGCACAACGGATCCCATACCCCCGTCGAATCAAACCGATAACGTGATCTTCCTCACATTTGCCGCCACGGCGTTCTCCATACTTCTACGCTACGATTCAGGGCAATGGCATCAGACGCCATGTCCACAAGCAAAGGAGCATTCATGACCACAGTCGCCGTCATCGGCTGCACGCACGCCGGCACGTTCGCCACCACCTCGATTCTCGCCGAGCACCCCGATTGGACCGTCCATGTTTTCGAGCGCAACGGTACGCTGTCCTTCCTCTCCTGCGGCATCGCCCTGTGGGTGGGCGACCACGTATCCGACCCGAAGAAAATGTTCTACTCCTCCCCTGCCGCTCTGGCCGAAGCCGGCGCGACCATGCATATGCGCACCGACGTGACGTCCGTGGACCTCGACGCCAGAACCCTCACCTACCGCGCGCTGGACGAGGCCGGAGACCCCGCCGAACAGACCCTCGCTTTCGACAAACTGGTCGTGACCACCGGCTCGCGCCCGGTCATCCCGCCGATCCCCGGCATCGACAGCCCGCATGTGCTGCTGTGCAAGAACTGGGATCACGCCATCGCCATCAAGGAAAAGGCGAAAACCGCCAAGTCGGCAGTGGTGATCGGGTCGGGCTATATCGGCGCGGAAATCGCCGAGCAGTTCAGCGTCACCGGCGTCAAGACCACGCTGGTCGACGGCCTTGATCGCCCGCTGGCCAATAATTTCGATAAGACCATCACCGATCAGGTGGCGGCCGCGTTCGAGGAGCACGGCGTCACGCTCGCGCTCGGCCAGAAGGTGGTCGAGTTCCGCGACAATGACGACGACACCGTCACTGTGGTCACCGAAAAGGGCGAGTACACGGCCGAAATGGCGATTCTGGCCGTCGGCTTCCTGCCGAACACCGACCTGCTCAAGGGCAAGGTGGACATGCTGCCGAACGGCGCGATCGTGGTCGACGACTACATGCAGGCGTCCACGCCGGGCGTGTACGCCGCCGGCGACTCCGCCACCGTGTTCTACAACCCCACCGGCCAGCACGATTACATTCCGCTGGCCACCAACGCGGTGCGCCAGGGCCTGCTGGTGGGCCGCAACATCGAGACGCCGACCGTGAAGTACATGGGCACGCAGGCCACGTCCGCCGTGCAGCTGTACGATCTCTCGCTCGCCGCCTCCGGCCTGACCCGCTCCGGTGCCGAACGCCGCGGGCTCACGGTCCGCGAGACCTCGCTCACCGAGGATTATCGCCCGGACTTCATGCTCACCACCACCCCAGTCACGTCGATTCTGACCTGGGACCCGGAAACCCGCAAGGTCAAGGGCGGCCAGTTCTGTTCCAAGGCCGATATCTCCGGCGCGGCAAACGTGATTTCCATGGCGATTCAGGCCGGCTTCACCATCGACCAGCTCGCCAACGTGGACTTCCTGTTCCAGCCGAACTTCGACAAGCCGGTCTACTACGTCGGCGCCGTGGCCATGAAGGCGGCGGCCGAGTAAGACGGCTGTACCCACCGCAAAAAGAAACCCCGGCGTGATGGGCGCCGGGGAGAGAAAGGAGAGAAGAAGAAGAAAGAGGTTAAGTTATGCAGCTTGTTCGGCCGTGATTACATATAACAACACCAGTTTCAATGCAACGTGGGCACTGGCTGGGAATTGTCTGGGAATCACGGCCCGTACAGGCTGTTTCTTGTTTTGGAGCCGATTTACCGGCTCGCCTTGATCTTGTGGGCCAGCTCGGCGTCCCACATCGCGCCGGTTGCGGACATCACCGAATCCGCGCCGGCGTTTCTGTATGCCTGATAGTCGGCCGGCGAAACCACGCCGCCCACGCCATTGATCTTGAAATCAAGACCGAGCTTCTCGCGGATCGCGGCCAGACGGGCGACCATGTCGAGGCCGGCACCACGAATCGCATTGCCACACACGCCGGAGCGATCACGGCCTGCACCGGGCAGGGCCTGATTGCCATTGGCATCGACCAGTTTGGCGGAAATCGTATTGATGGTGCTGAATCCCTGCACAGTGCCGTGGCCCACGGTGGAACGCACCATGAGTTCAAGGTCGCCGTCGCTGGGGATGTAGGCGAGCTTGACCATCAGCGGGATGTCGCCGATCTCCTGCTTCACGGCCTCGGTGATGCGGCCCACGAGCAGCGGATTGTGGCATAGCAGGCGGTTGTGGCCCTCGTTGGGGCAGCTGGTGTTCATCACCATAAGCTTGGCACCGGTTTCTTTGACCAGGCGGGCGGTGGTGGCATGGTCGGCGATGTATTCCTCCTCGCTCATGCCCTCCACACGCGAGCCTTGGAAGCTCGGGACCAGCACTTGACCGGGACCGGCGGCCTCGATGGCGGCGCGCATGTCCGGCTGCCAGACGTCAGGGCTCTGCGAGGGCACACCGAAGCTGTTGGAGATGGAAATCGGCTGTTCATAGTTGGTGTCTGCCAGCACGCCTTCGTCCAGTTCGGCGCTGCCCGGCGTCAGTGAACCGTCCGCCGACTTGGGGTGTACGGCGAGCACGTTCGGGAACGGGTTGCAGCCCCAGGCGCGCGAACGCACGGTTTTGTAGGTCGCCAGATCGAAACCCATGTGGAAAGCGGCCGTAGTGAAACGGCTGTTGAGCAGCGGGCCTGCGGGAATGCCGAAAGGCAGGTTGACCGGCTGGCCCAAAAAGGTGGCCAAGGCACCCTCGGAGGCACCCTCGCTGGTGGTTCCGGCGGCATCGGCACCGTTGCCATCCTTCAGCGCCTCGGCGAACGCGCCGAACGGCCCTTGCTCATAGTTGTCTTCGTAACTGCGGCTGACATCGTAAAACGGCTCAAAATCACTCATGCTTCAACGATAAGCCAACCTGCATGCGCACACGCACACTCAACCCATCATCGCGCCGACAAACGAAATAATGGCGAAAGCGGCATTGGCTACCACAAAGATGATGAACGTCGGAGCTGCCCAGCCAAAGTACGTGTCTGGAATACTACGATTCGTACGGTGATATTGGCGCATCTCTTTGCCGTATATCACGAATATGATAATCGATCCGATCACGCCGATCACAGATAGCGACAATGAGAATATCAAATATGCGTTGTCATCAAGATAGTTGCCGGCAAGGGTATCGATGGCGCCGGAAAGAATCGCATTGTTGAAGATGTGCAGTGCAATCGACCAAACCAACGAGTATTCCATGGCCACGAATCCCAGAATCAGGCCAAAGAGGAACGCGAATGTGCCTTGCACTACGTCGTCATGGAACAGGCCGAACACCATTGCCGAGGTGACGATGGCGAAGTTCTTGCCCAACGGCTTGAGCTCCTTCATCAGTACGCCGCGGAACAGTACTTCCTCGCAAATCGGAGCGACCAGCCCAACGTACAGCCACATGCTTACGGTGACGCTGGATTCGGCGATGCTGTCTGACGTGGGAGAGGCAAGATCGGTGCCCAGCCTGGAAAAAGCGACCTGCACCAACATAACGATGCCTTGCACGCCCATGCCCAGCACGATGAACATCAACGCCCAGAGAGGCTGCATGCGCCCGCCGCCATATTGGCTGATGTGGCCAAGCTGATTGGGCTCCCCGTACGAGTCGCGATGCTGGCCACCAAGCCAGAATTCGCAGGTGAAGATGTCACGGTGGCGCATGAGCAGCAGAAATCCGAACGCGACGAACACCGATATCAGGCTGATGATGCCATCCCACTGCACGCCGGACAAATCGCTCGCGGTTATTACGCCGACGATAATGGTGGCGACCATTGCGCCCAAGAGCATCATGCCTTCATAGGCGAGAGTCAGTCCCATTACACGATTGACCACCTTGCGACGCCACGTGCGCCATACACGGCGAGGATCGATCGGCATGACCACGGGCATTGCTGCGGGCATCGTGGCAGGCATTGCGTTGGGCATTGTGACTGGCATTGCCGGAGCCGTTTGCACGAATGGTTGCGGCGCAGCGGAATAGGGTTGTGGCGCGTAGCCCACTGGTTGAGCGTAGTACGGATGAGCGAGGGGCTGTGGAGCCGACTGTTGCGCCGGGTATGGGGAATAGGCGGATTGCGCCGGATACGTCGGCTGCGTGGGATACATCGGCTGGGCAGGATACGTAGGTTGGACGGGATATGTCGGGTATACGAGCTGCGCGGCGTATTGTGCAGGCTGCACAGCAGGTATTGCGGCTTGCGGCACAGGTTGTGAAACACCTTGTGAAACAATCCGTGGAACACCCCGTGAAACATCTTGTGGAGGTAGCGGTTGTGCCCATGCCTCCGGCTGACCCGCATATTGCGGCTGCATGCTCGGCCCAGGCTGAACATACTGTGGCGTCTGTGGCATCGGCGTCTGTGACTGTGCCGCAGACTGCGGTGCCGGTCGAGGTGGCAACGGTTGCGCTGACAGCGATTGCGCCGGAGCCGTATCGGAATCGTTCGACGGATTCATGTCATTCATGGTCATGATGCTCAACCTAACCGTCATTACTGGATGAATCTTGATTATGTCCACAAATGTGTACGAATTCAGGCACAGTATTTCGAACGCTAGGACGGAGTTCATGAGTGTTGAGGAAAGCGCCGCCACGCCGGTGTTGGTGGCTGCGGTGGATAACGACCGTATGGCGTTGTTGGCACTGAAGGGAATATTGCCGCAACTCCTGCCCGCCGCGCAATGGATGTGGGGCGCGGGCACCAGTGAGACCTTTGTTTGATGCGATGCGAGCGACCCAATAATCTCAATCAGACACAGAGCCAACGGCCCTGGGCCTGCAATTATGGACTCGCCTTTTGGCGAGGCTCAATGCTGGCCTCGCTGCTGTCGCAGCTCGGCACAGGGCCTGCTGAAAGCCCGCCGGGCTTTCAGCAGGCCGATCGCGGCTAAATAATGCCGCGATCGGCCAACGGCCCTGTCCAGTCTGCGTCCTCAGGCTCGCGGGCGGACTCGATTCTTTCTTCGGCCCAGTGTTTGGCGGGGATGGTCTTGGGCTTGAAGGGGAACTTTTCGGCGCGCATCTTTTCGTAGGCGGCGATGTCGTCCTCGTGCTGCAGCGTCAGATCGATATCGTCGTAGCCGTTCATCAGACGCCAACGCACGTAATCGTTGACCTCGAACGGCAGGGTCACGTCGCCGCAAGTGACAGTGCGGGTCTCCAGCGAGACAGTCATCTCACGACCAGGCTCTTCCTCCAGTAGCTTCCACAGGAGTTCGACGGACTCCTGCGGCATAATCGCGGCCAGCACGCCGTTCTTGGCGGTGTTGCCGTAGAAGATGTCGGCGAAGCTCGGCGCGATGACCACGCGGAAACCGTAATCGTGCAGCGCCCACACGGCGTGCTCGCGGGAGGAGCCGATGCCGAATTCGGGGCCGGCGACCAGAATCTGGCCCTTACCGGCGTATTCCGGCTTGTTGAGCACGAAGTTCGGGTCTCGGCGCCATGCGTAGAACAGGGCGTCATCGAAGCCGGACTTGGTCACGCGCTTCAAGAACACAGCGGGAATGATCTGGTCGGTATCGACGTTGGAGCGGCGCAGCGGCACGCCCACGCCGGTCAGTGTGGTGAGTTTTTCCATAACAATTTTCCTTTCGGGGATCTCTCCCCCAGTCAGTCTTCGACTGACAGCCCCTCGTCAGAGGGGGCTCACGTGTATTGACTCAGAGATCGGCGGGAGACGAGATTGTGCCGCGGATGGCGGTGGCGGCGGCTACGGCCGGCGACGCCAGATGCGTGCGCGAGCCCTTGCCTTGGCGGCCCTCGAAGTTACGGTTCGAAGTGGAAATCGAGCGCTCGTTCGGCACCAGCTTGTCCGGGTTCATGCCCAGGCACATCGAGCAGCCGGCGTTACGCCATTCGGCGCCAAAGTCCTTGAACACCTTATCGAGGCCTTCCTTCTCCGCCTGCAAACGCACGCGGGAGGAGGCCGGCACCACCAGCACGCGGTGGATGTTCTCGGCCTTGCGGTGGCCCTTCATAATCGCGGCGGCCTGGCGCAAATCGTCGATACGACCGTTGGTGCACGAACCAATGAACACGGTGTCCACGGCGATGTCCTTGATCGGCATGCCTGGCTTCAAACCCATGTATGTAATCGCACGTTCGGCGGCGGCGCGCTTGGTGGCGTCGGCGATCTTGCCCGGCTCCGGCACGGAGGCGGTGATCGGCAGACCTTGGCCGGGGTTGGTGCCCCACGTCACATATGGACCGAGCTTGGTGGCGTCAATATCCACCACCTTGTCGAATACGGCATCGTCATCGGTCTTCAGCGTCTTCCAGTACGCCACGGCCTGATCCCACAGCTCGCCTTCCGGCGCGTGCGGACGGCCCTTCAGGTACTCGAACGTGGTCTCGTCCGGCGCGATCATGCCGGCACGCGCACCGGCCTCGATGGACATGTTGCACACGGTCATGCGCTCGTCCATGGTGAGGTTGCGAATCGCCTCACCACGGTATTCGATCACGTAACCCTGGCCGCCGCCGGTGCCGATCTTGGCGATGATCGCCAGAATGATGTCCTTGGCCGTCGCGTCCGCGGGCAGCTTGCCGTTGACGTTGACGGCCATGGTCTTGAACGGCTTCAGAGACAGCGTCTGTGTGGCCATCACGTGTTCGACTTCGGAAGTGCCGATGCCGAACGCCAGCGCGCCGAACGCGCCGTGCGTCGACGTATGCGAATCACCGCACACGATGGTCATGCCCGGCTGGGTCAGGCCCAGAATCGGGGCGAACGCGTGGACGATGCCCTGATCGGCGTCGCCCAGCGGGTGCAGGCGCACGCCGAACTCCTTGCAGTTCTTCTCCAAAGTCGTCAACTGCAACGCGCTCGTCTCATCCGGGTTCGGGCGATCGATATCAACGGTCGGCGTGTTGTGATCCTCGGTGGCAATGAGCTGATCCACGTGACGCGGCTTGCGGCCGGCCAAGCGCAGGCCCTCAAACGCCTGCGGGCTGGTGACCTCATGCATGAGCATCAGATCGATGTACAGCAAATCAGGGGCTCCGTCGCTGCCCTTGCGCACCAGATGATCGGCCCAGACCTTCTCGGCCAGTGTCGTTCCCATAGTGATTCCTCCAAAAAATTCCGCGCGAGGTATTGTGTTCGCGCCTTGTTCGTGGTATTAGCCTATGTGCTTGCGATGGGCCCGGCCATGAGCATGCCGGATATTGAGATACGGTCAAATGATGGCCTCAATATGACTCGGATACGACTCGAACATGACCTAGTCATGACTCGGTTCCGCTCCAGACATGTCTCTTCGGCATCCACGAACGCCCTTTCAACTTCATGGCCACCCTGTGAGACACTTCCCCAATTTGCTATTTCACTATGTGAGATGGCATAATCGCCCTTATTATGACTGATTCCCAAGAAGAGCCATTGAACAACAGCTTGACCGAGTCCGAGCCGGTTGAAGACACCACCGCCAAGGACGATGGGGAAATCCATTCCGGCGTTGGCGTCCTTGATAAAACTGTAAAGATTCTTGACGCACTGGAATCCGGCCCGTCTACGCTGGGCCAGCTTGTGGCCGCCACCGGTCTCGCTCGACCGACCGCACATCGTTTGGCTATTGCACTGGAACGCCACCGTTTCGTACTGCGCGACCAGCATGGCCGATTCGTACTCGGCTCCCGTTTCGCCGAACTTGCCGCCGCAGCAGGCGAGGATCGTCTGCTGACCGCCGCCGGCCCGATCCTGCAGACCCTGCTCGATCGCACTGGCGAGTCTGCGCAGATTTACCGCCGCCAAGGCGATCAGCGCGTGTGCATCGCCGCTGTGGAACGCACCTCCGGCCTACGTGATTCCATTCCGGTGGGTGCCATGCTGTCGATGGAAGCCGGTTCCGCCGCCCAGATTCTTCTGGCTTGGGAGGATTCCGACCGTCTGCACCAGGGATTGCGCCACGCCAAGTTCACCGCCACCAAGCTGGCCGCCGTACGCAAGCGCGGCTGGTCCGAGTCCGTGAACGAGCGCGAAGAGGGCGTGTGCTCGATTTCCGCCCCGATCCGCAACGCCTCCGGCCAGGTCATCGCCGCCATCTCGATTTCTGGGCCGACCGGCCGCATGGGCGCCGCTCCCGGACGCCGCTATGCGCCGCTGGTGATGGCCGCCGGCAAGTACCTCACCGAGGCACTGGTCAAAGCCGTTCGCTGAAACATACCAGTCAATCCAACCGATAGCCCAACCGGCAGAAATCCCGCGAGGTATCCGTCGAGACGCGGGATTTCTGCCACTAATACACAGCGGAAGGCCCCCGAAACCCCGAATACTTCGCGCCGCTTCCCGCCTCTATCAGGAACAGTTACCTGAATAAACCGGACAGTTGACTCCATAGCGACGGCTTGCGCAGCAAATCATCGCCCTCACCCTCGCCAGGCGTGGTCTGGTTCACCGCATAGGTGTAGGCGCGTTTGGAACTGGGCTTGCCCACCAGTTCGCCAAACTCCAGCAATTGCGTACGCGGCTCGTAAGGGTGACGGATATCAAATTCGATCAATCGCGTGGCACGTTTGGCCGGAGCCGGTCCGTACGTATTGAATCCGCAGGTTGGCGTAGCGATAAGCAACAGACCCTCATGTTCGCCGACGAAACCGTTGCGATGATCATGACCAGCTACGACGCCGAAATACCCCTCGCGCAGCAATTCGAATTCGCCTGACGTATCAGGGCAGGATATGCCTTCTCCCAAATATCCGCCGGGCTGGGTTTGCAATTCGTCCAGCACGTAGTAGGTATCGGCGTGCGAACGATAGCCCTGCATGGCAAACGCCGCGTTGGCCGCCACCGGCTTCAGCACGTTGTAATACTCGGGCATCGGCATGTGCTGGAACACCATTGATTTCGCACCGATACGGTCGGGCACGGCGTTCAGGAAGGCGAGCGCTGCGGGCGATGGTGCGCCGAAGCCGCCGCCATGCACGTAATCGCCGGAGTCAAGAATGACCAGACCCAGCACATTGCGCGTATGGTCAACGTCCATAACCGGCAGCGCGAAGGTGCCTGGTTCACCGGAACCCACTGCGGATGCGGGGGAAGACACAGCAGAAGGCACAACAGCATCGGCACCAGCATCGTCAACGACGCCCAACGTATCAGCCTTCGCGGTAATCCCCGCACCGGAGCCAGTGGCACCAGACGGCGTCTGCACAGCGCCACCCGCTCCACAGGTATATGCAATCTGGTTCGGCAAGGTCTCACTCGGCGGATTGACACAACCGGGGAACTCACGATAGATACCGTCCAGTTCCGCATTGCTTAGCCCGCATTGGAAATCATGGTTGCCATACGTCACAGCCCACGGAATGCCGCGCGCCGCCAACGGCTCAGTGAACTGGCCAATGGCCTTGCGCACCAGCGCTCGGGTATGGTTCAGCGCGGATTCGGCAATAGGTTCGTCACACCAGCGACGTTTACGGAATGAATCGGCGAACGCCGGATCGTAGCCGGCGATCTGGTTGCCGGAGAAAATCACCAGATCAGGCCGTGTGGCATCAAGGCTGGCCTCAATCAGGGTGATGGTGTCTTTGGAGACTTTCGGCCCATCCTGAATGTCGGCAATCTGCAGCACGCGGAACTTGCCGGAATAGTGGAATTGCAGTCGTCCGAGACGCGCAGAGATAGAGACCGGACGGCCGTCTTCGGCATCGGCCGGCTTGATACGAGGTTTCGACGACATCCCCTCTGGCGTACGCTGTGTTTCCGTCATGCCCTCCACTGTACACACAAACGAAAAGGCCCGCCGGAGCGGGCCTTTTCTACAAGTTCAACTACTGGAGCAGAATCTCTGCACAACATCATCGTTGTAACGGTAAGTCTTTCCAATGCCCGTCCAACGTAACAGTCCTCGTGACCATACACTATTTGTGGGCTCTGCTCTGTTCAGTTGTTCTTGTACCTCATAATCTATTCATCACTCCCGTTTCTCGCAACCTGCAGAGAGTCGTTGTGCGTTTTTTATCACAACTGTTCAATCGCACTTTCTGGCTATCGGAAAACGAGCTGAACCGTTCACATCGAACCCGTCCGATGTTCGATTTCGTTCGTTTCACCGCCGCTCACGGCGTGTCGCGAGCGACGCTAGCACACTCAAAACCAACCAACACCGAACTAACATGAACACCCGTTGAATTCTGGCGCGTTCAGTCGTTTTCCGGCCACGCCAAAGCTTACGATATAAGCTATGGCACAGATATTTGACGCACCCTCGAAGGCAATTCTGCGCAGCCAAATCGCAGAGCATATTGCCGAAAACGACAACAACGACCGCCGCGTCGATCAGGAAGGCGAGGCACCGCTGCCCAAGGACCGTTTCTTCGACCGCGAGCTCAGCTGGCTCAAGTTCAACCAGCGCGTGCTCGAATGTGCGGAGAACGAAGACATGCCCCTGCTCGAGCGCGCCAACTTCGCCGCGATCTTCGCCTCGAACCTTGACGAGTTCTTCATGGTCCGCGTCGCCGGCCTGAAGCGCCGTATCGACTCGGGCATCGCCGTGCCGTCTGCCGCCGGCCTGAGCCCGCGTCAGCAGCTGCGCGCGATCAGCGAGACCGCACACCGTCTGCAAGACGAGCACGCACATTACACGATCGACACCATTCTGCCGGAATTGGAGAAGGAGCGCATCGTCCTGCTGACGTGGGACAAGCTCACATCCTCCGAGCAGGAGCGCCTCTCGCGCTACTACCGCCAGCAGGTGTTCCCGGTCCTGACGCCGCTCGCCGTGGATCCGGCCCACCCGTTCCCCTACATTTCCGGCGGTTCCATCAACCTGGCCGTGATTGTGGAGAACCCGGCCTCCGGCAAGTCGCACTTCGCCCGCGTCAAGATCCCGGGCAACCTGCCGCGCCTGGTGCCGGTGGACGACATGACCGATGAGGAGTCCAAGGACGAGCGTTACGGCTTCATCGCCATGGAAAAGCTCATCGCCGCGCATCTGGAATCCCTGTTCCCGGGCATGATCATCAAGGAGGCCCGCTCCTTCCGCGTGACTCGTAACGAGGACATCGACGTGGAAGAGGATGACGCCGAGAACCTGCTCAACGCCATGGAGAAGGAGCTGCTGCGCCGCCGCTTCGGACCGCCGATCCGCCTGGAGATCACGGACACCACGAGCCCCTTCCTCTCCCAGCTGCTCGCCGACCAGCTCGGCGTGAGCCAGGACGAGGTATACCGTCTGCCCAGCCCGCTGGACCTGACCGTGCTCTTTGAGCTCGGCAGCGTGGACCGCCCGGACCTGAAGAACCGTCCGTTCGTGCCGACCACGAACCGTCAGATCGCCGAGGTCGAGTCCTCCCGCGCACAGGATATTTTCGCTGCCATCCGCGAGCGCGACATCCTGCTGCATCACCCCTATGACTCCTTCTCCACTTCCGTGCAGGCCTTCCTTGCGCAGGCCGCCGCGGACCCGAAGGTGCTGGCCATCAAGCAGACCCTGTACCGCACCAGCTCCAACTCGCCGATCATCGACGCCCTGATCGACGCCGCTCATGCCGGCAAGCAGGTGCTGGCTTTGGTGGAAATCAAGGCTCGTTTCGACGAGGACGCCAACATCGCGTGGGCCCGCAAGCTCGAACGCGCCGGCGTGCACGTGGTGTACGGCATCGTGGGCTTGAAGACCCACTGCAAGCTCATCGAGGTCGTGCGTCAGGAAGCGGACGGTCTGCGCCGCTACTGCCACGTAGGCACCGGTAACTACAACCCGAAGACCGCGCGACTGTACACCGATCTGGGTCTGCTGACCTGCGACCCGGTGGTCGGCCAGGATCTGACTCGTCTGTTCAACCAGCTCTCCGGTTACGCGCCAAAGTCCAGCTTCCACCGTCTGCTGGTGGCCCCGCGCACCGTGCGCACCGGTCTAATCCAGCGCATCCGCCGCGAGGAGGACGCCGCCCGCGCCGGCAAGGAGGCCTGGATCAAGATCAAGGTCAACTCCATCGTGGACGAGAAGACCATCGACGCCTTGTACCGTGCCTCTCAGGCCGGCGTGAAGATCGACATCGTCGAACGCGGCATCTGCGCTCTGAAGCCCGGCGTTCCCGGCCTGTCCGAGAACATCCGCGTGCGTTCGATTCTCGGCCGCTTCCTGGAGCACTCCCGCATCTACGCCTTCTGCAACGCGGACGGCCCGCAGATCGGCGAGGGTCCGGCTTCCGGCCCGGAGGTCTACATCGGTTCGGCTGACCTCATGCACCGTAACCTTGACCGCCGTGTGGAGGCTCTGGTGCGTGTCACCGCCCCGGAGCAGGTCGACGGGCTCATCAAGTACGTGGACCTGCAGATGGCCGACTCCACCATGAGCTGGCACATGCAGCCCGACGGCACGTATGTGCTGCACACCAAGGACGACGAGGGCCGCCCGCTGGTCGACAGTCAGGAATATCTGATTCGCAAGCACCAGCGCGCCCCAATTCGCACAACTGATTTCATTCGATGCTCCCTGTCAGCACGAGCTGACTGAGGGTGGTTACGATGCCCGGCTCCTCTTTCGAGAGGATGCCGGGCATCGTTGTTCAGCGCGCAAAAACTACGTAGCAGCGGTCCAACGTGACCTACAATACAAGAGATGGGTACGAACAGTATGAGACGAATCGTGGAAGCCGCCGGCGGTATTCTGTACCGGTGGAAGGATGATGCCGAGCCGACGCAGGCATCGTCTCCATCAGCGAAATCCAATATTGCCACCGATGGCACCATCATCGCGAATGCCGCGGATTCTGACGGCAAGGCCACGGCAGCACACGGCGCATCGGACGCGGCTCCCACCCCGGACCCGACGCAGGCCGACAGCCCGGCCGCGGTGGACAACGTACTCAACCGCATCGAACTGTGCGTCGTGCATCGCCCGAAATACGACGACTGGAGCTGGCCGAAAGGCAAGGTCGACCCGAACGAATCGCACCGGCATGCCGCCGTACGCGAGATCGGCGAGGAATCGGGCCTGTCCGTGGAACTTGGCCCCTATCTGGGCGACATCGAGTACCCGCTGTCCGAAGAAGGCAGCAAACAGCGCCATACCAAGGATCGGTCGGCGGATACCAAGCATATCCAGTTCTGGATGGCCACGCCGATCAGCGCCATCGACAACCTGCGGCGTACCCATGCGTTTGGCCCGGTGCATCGGGCGGACATCGGCGAAATCGACGAAGTTTTGTGGCTGACGCCGGCCGAGGCCCGCAAGAAGCTCAGCCATTCCACCGATAAGGACATCCTCGCGCTATTCGTTGATCGGGTGCAGGAGGGCGCGCTTGACGCCGTGCCGGTGATTATCGTGCGCCACGGCAAAGCGGAAGCGCGCAAGCTGTGGAAGGGTTCGGACGCGAACCGTCCGATCACGCCGCGCGGCGCGGCTGCGGCATACGCGCTGAACCGCGAGCTGGCGTGTTTCAATCCGACCCGACTGGCCACGTCGCCTTGGGTGCGCTGCCAGGAGACGTTGGAGATGTTCGCGTGGCAGACCGGACGAGACATGGTTCATCTCGATCCGCTCACCGAAGATGCATACGCCGCTGCGCCGGACACCGCATGGGGATGTCTACTCAGCGAAATCGAGTTCGCACTTGAACGCCGTCAGCCCATAGCGATATGCATGCACCGGCCGGTGATTGGTGGTATGTTCGGACACCTGCGCAGCATGTGCGTTGCGCCGTCTCTGAGCAAACGCCTGATCGCCAAGCACCGTTCATGCCGA
>ENA-OQKR01000150-OQKR01000150.1-human-gut-metagenome-genome-assembly--contig:-NODE-150-length-30430-cov-3.131043_pt1 | contig 30430 bp, 26 predicted proteins | sample MGYA00242803_ERZ504806 | MGnify/ENA primary metagenome ERZ504806 (study PRJEB26092, sample SAMD00036399) | human gut metagenome | host: Homo sapiens | study: EMG produced TPA metagenomics assembly of...
TTCAGGATGAAGCTGTAAGGGTTGTCGTTCACGATGACGATGTCCTTGCGGCGGGCAAAGTCTACCAACTTCCAGGTATAGTTCGGGGGTGGCGTTGGCTCCGGTGGGCATGTTGGGATAGTTGGTCCACATCAGCTTCACGCGGCTCATGTCCATTGTTCCAGCTCGTCGAAGTCGGGCATCCAGCCGTTTTCTTCTTTCAGGTTGTAGTTCACCACTTCGGCACCGAGAATCTTGCTCAATGAGGTGTAGGTGGGATACCCCGGATTGGGCACCAGCACTTGTTCGCCGGGGTTGACAAAGGCAAGCGTCACGTGCAGGATGCCTTCTTTGGAACCGATAAGCGGTTGTATCTCTGTGTTGGGATTCAATGTTACGTCGTACCACTTCTCGTACCACCGGGCAAAGGCTTGGCGCAGTTCGGGGATGCCCACGTAGGGCATGTAGCCGTGTCCATCCGGATTGCAGGCGGCTTCGCACAGCGTTTGGATGGCTTTTCAGAGGGTGGCATGTCAGGGCTTCCGATGCCCAGGCTGATGACATCCTTGCCTTCGGCGTTCATTTGCGCCACTTCTTTCAGTTTCTTCGAGAAGTAGTATTCGCTTACGCTTGCCAGACGTTCGGCTGGCTTTATCTTAGATGCTTGATTTTCCATCTTCATATTCTCCTAATATTTTTAGTTCTTTGGTCAGCGGTGTGATTGCTGCGATAGATTGTTTGTATCTCAGTACATTGTCGAACACGACATCCACGTAGAATTGATATTCCCATTCCCGTCCGATGATGGGGAGGGACTGTATTTTGGTCAGATTGATTCTGTAGAAGGACAAGATGGACAATACTTGAGAAAGGCTTCCTTCGGTGTGGGGCAGTGTGAACACCATGCTGGCCTTGTTGACATCCTTGCTGCGGTGCCGGTTCAGTTCATCCACCTGCCAAGGGTCAGCTACCACAAGGAAGCGGGTGAAGTTGTGCTTGTTTGTTTCGATGCCTTCCTGCAGAATCTTCATGCCGTAACGCTCTGCGGCTGCTTTGGAGCAGATGGCAGCATGGCCTTTCAGGTTTTCTTTTTGGATGATTTCGGCACTGCGGGCGGTATCTTCGCCTTCCACCACTTTTATGCCGGGGTGCTGTCCGAGGAATTCACGGCATTGCATCAAGGCGATGGGGTGGGAGTTGACTTCGGTAATATCATCCCAGTCTTCATCGGGCAGGCAGACAAAACTATGGGAAATACGCAGCTTGTACTCGCCAACAATCTGTGCGCCACTTTGGCGTAATAGCTCATTGTTATGCAGCAAACTACCTGCAATGGTGTTTTCTATTGCCAGCATTCCTATGGTCTGACTGTCTTTTTTGATGGCACCGAACACGTCTTCAAAGTTGGCGCAACAGATTAACTCTATTTCTTCTCCTTCGAAGTACTTGTGTGCGGCGATGTCGTGATACGAGCCTAATGTTCCTTGAATGGCTACCTTTTTCATTATTCTTTATTTTCTTGGTTATGCTATAAAAAAAATCCCGCTTCCATACGATGGAGCGGGATTCAGTATATTTACTTGGTTCTCTATTCAGTCCTTAAGCATCACTGTCACTTGATACATACAAACTCCCGCTCTACTTTCTGGCTAAAGTAAAAGTAAAAAAAGAAGTAATATGCATAAGTAAATGATTTCATTCTTGCTTTTCGTTTTGAATTATGTGGCAAATGTAACACTTTTCTTTTAGATGCAAATAAAAACCAATGTTTTTTTTGATAATTGCATCATTTTATAGATAATGTTTTATAATCCTAATACATTTGTCGTATTGTTGCCCGGCAGATTGCCGTATTGTCCGTTGAAATTCTGCAACTCTTTCGGGTTAAGCTCCAATCCGCGTTTCATGTCTTCCATGGAGCCTTCCTTGTCGCCGTTCAGCAGTTTGGCGCGGCCGCGTTCGTGGTATGCTTGGGCAAAGTCGGGATTCAGCTCGATAGCTTCATCAAACAAAGCGATGGCTTCGGTCAGCTTTTTCTGGACGATGTACAACTGTCCCAAGTAGAGGAATGCCTGTTCGTTGAACGGATTCAGTTCCGTTATATGAAGATAGTCGGCTTCCGCTTCGGCTTCTGCACCGGTCGCTTCCTTTATCTTTCCACGGAGCAGTATGGCGTTTTCATCGTCCGGGTCTTGGGCGAGTATGGCGTCGATGTCTTCCATAGCCTCTTTGTACTGCTGCATCTTCGTCAGAGCCTCGGCACGCAGCAGACGGGCTTCGGTGAAGTCGTCCTTGAGTACGATGGCTTTGTGAGGTGGGCGATGCACATGATGCCATCGTTCTGGCCGTTGTCGGCTTTTCCCAGCAGATAGTGCGCCATGGCATTGCCTTCTTCAACGGCAATGGCTTTTTTGGCGGCTTCCGCCATGGCGGCATAGTCCTCCTGCATGTAGCAGACGTTGGCAAGGGTGAGTAAAGTAGAGGTATGCTCCGGTTCTGTTCGGATCATTCTTTCCAAAAGCTTGCGGGCTTCATCCAGTTCGTTGGACTGGATGTATACTTGTGCCAGGTAGCCCATTGTCTCGAAATCTTCTTGCAACGCAAGGGCTTCGGTGAAACATTTGATGGCATAGTCGGCACGTCCCATACGTTGGGCACGCATACCGTCGTACTTGAATATCTCGAAGTTCTTCTGATTGTTTTTCTGTTTTTCCTCTTCCGGATTTTGCCGGCTTTGCCGGAGAAGAACGATTTAAAGAATCCCATGATTATGATGTTGTTTTAGTTATGTTTTTAATAGGTTGACTGGATTGGTGTGCTGATGCACTGTACAAAAGTAATGATTTATTTTCTGATTTGCAGTATTCCGTCGACGGCAATAATTTTTCCTTCGTCCGATAACCGGTGCAATATTTCGGTCAGAAGCTCTTTGTCCATTGGAAGTTGTTTGAGCAGGCCGGCGGGAGTCAGGGATTCACGGGACAATATCCCGCATACTTTTGTACAAAGCGCTTCCCGGTCCGGTTGTTCAGAAACTTTTGATTTGCTGCGCAGGCTGATACAGGTGTCGCATTGTCCGCAGTTATGTTCGTTTCTCTCCCCGAAGTAGTCCAGTAGCATACGGCTGCGGCATACAGTGTCGTTGGTCACGTAATCGAGCATGGCATTGATGCGCGTTTCATAGCGTGCTTTCCGGTGTTCGTATACTTCCGGGGAGATATGGATGCGCTGTGCTTCCACGCGTTCGCGCGTGTATATTATATAAGGTGTCTTTTTATGGGGAATATAGCTTACGATGCGCAGTTTGGCAAGGTGAACCAGCATTTCGTAGATTTGCCGGCGGGTAAGTCCTGTGCGTATGGCAAGCGAATCTTCGTTGATATAGGTATAGTCTGTGAATACTCCGGTATAGGAACGAAGCACGGCTTGTATGAGCCTGTCCATGTCTTCGCCCATTTCGCGCAGCCGGTAGAGTTCATCCCTGCGTATGGTGAAGAGGATGCGTGAGGTGCTGTCCTGTTCGGCAGTGTACTCCAGATAGCCCGCCTGGGTCAGGATTCGCAAAGCGCTGTCCACCGGTACGGGGAAGTACTTGAATTTGCGGCAGAAATCTTCGATGTTGAATTCGCGTACGCAATCCAGCCCGTCACCCATTGCCATTTGATAATAGTATTGGAGATGTTCGTAAACGTCTCTGATATATTCTTTCTCCGGAAAGGTGTCGGGGATGCGTTTGTGCAGTGTAGTCTTGTCCGACTTGGCATATAGGATGACGGCATACGCCTTCTGTCCGTCACGTCCGGCTCTTCCGGCTTCCTGGAAGTAGGCTTCTATGGAGTCGGGCAGGTCCATGTGGATAACGATGCGCACGTCCGGTTTGTCTATGCCCATGCCGAAAGCATTGGTTGCCACCATGACACGGCTCTCGCCGGATTGCCAGCGGTGCTGGCGGATGTCTTTGGTGGCATCGTCCAGTCCGGCATGGTAGAAATCGGCTGTGATGTGCTCGTTGTTCAGCAGTTCGGTAATTTCCTTGGTGCGGCGGCGGTTGCGTACGTATACAATGGCACTGCCGGGCATGCTGCGCAGTATATGCAACAGTTCGGCAGTCTTGTTCTCTGTTTTGCGAACAATATAAGCAAGGTTGTTCCGCTCGAAGCTCATGCGGAATACATTCTTGTGACGGAAATGCAAACGGGCTTGGATATCCTTTACCACTTCGGGGTTGCAGTGGCGGTCAGTGCCAGAACGGGGACATCCGGCAGCAGTTCGCGTATCTCTGCGATTTTCAGATAGGCGGGACGGAAGTCATACCCCCATTGCGAGATGCAGTGGCTTTCGTCTACCGTAATCATGCTGATGTGCATTTTCCGCAATTTGGTGCGGAATATTTCCGTATCCAGACGTTCGGGTGAGATATAGAGGAACTTATAGTTGCCGAATATACAGTTTTCAAGGGTGATGATGATGTCCTGCCGGCTCATGCCGGAGTAGATGGCAAGTGCCTTGATACCCCGCTTCTTCAAATTCTGTACCTGGTCTTTCATCAGGGCTATCAGGGGGGTAATCACCAGGCACATTCCTTCTTTGGCAAGTGCCGGGACTTGGAAAGTAATGGACTTGCCGCCACCCGTAGGCATCAGTCCCAAGGTATCCTTATTCTTGCTGATGCTGTCGATGATATCTTCCTGGATACCCCGAAAACGGTCATATCCCCAATACTGCTTTAGGATTCGGGAGTTGAGAGTTGAAAGTTGGGAGGCGTCGGGCTGCGAGGACATGGTTGTAAAGTTGAAAGATAAAAAGAGTGTGTGATACTATATATAATGATGATATTTCAGGTACGGATTACACGGACTTTGTAGACTAAAAAACAGTAAAATCCGTGTAATCCGTGCCTAAAGGAAAAACACAAAGAGAATCTTCTCCCGTCTTCTTCGGCTTAATTCGGCTTTATATCTTCAATTTGCAACTGTACTTCTCCCCGTTTGTGGGTGTTTTCCTCAATGGTGTAACAGATGTCGAACGAACGCTTGGTCTTGATGTAGCGCACGTGAGAACTCTGCCCGAAAGCAATTCCGTTCATTACATTGTTTGATTTGTTGTCCACCAGTTCCAGCTTGATATGCTCCTGGTCGCGTCCTACGACTTTACTGGTTCCGTAGTCGTACACGTTGTGGGTACAGAATACGGGCTTGGTATTGTCGGGACCGAAGGGGTTGAACTTCTTCAAATCATTGCAGAATTTGGGAGTGATATCCCGGAAGTCGATTTCGGCATTGATGTCGATTACGGCGCTGGTCTGTTCCGGCAGAATATGTCGGGATACGAATTCTTCGAAACGTTCGGTGAAAGTCGGGTACGTTTTCCACTTTCATGGACAGACCGGCAGCATAGGTGTGTCCGCCGAAGTTTTCCAATAAATCCCGGCAGTACTCGATGGCTTTGTATACATCGAAACCGGAAACGGAACGTGCCGATCCGGTTGCCATATCATCCGTGCGTGTCAATACTACGGCGGGGCGGTAATATACTTCCGTCAGGCGGGAAGCGACGATTCCGATTACCCCTTTATGCCAATCCTCGTTGTACAACACGATGGAGCGGCGGTCTGCGAGTCCTTCCAGACCGGCTACGATTTGATTGGCCTCTTCGGTCATGGTCTTGTCGAGGTCTTTGCGGGTTTCGTTATACTGATTGATTTGTCCGGCCTTTTCCAGAGCAACCGAGAAGTCCTTTTCCGTCAGCAGATCTACCGCTTCCTTGCCGTTCTGGATACGTCCGGAGGCGTTGATACGCGGACCTATCTTGAATACTATATCGCTGACGGTGATTTCTTTTTCCGACAGTCCGCATACGTCGATAATGGCCTTCAGCCCTACGCTCGGATTACTGTTGAGCTGTTTCAAACCGTGATAGGCAAGTATGCGGTTCTCTCCCATAATCGGTACGATGTCCGAGGCGATGCTGACTGCCACCAAGTCCAACAGCGGAATCAGATGATGAAATTCGATACCGTTGCTGATAGCGAATGCCTGCATGAATTTAAAACCTACTCCGCAGCCCGAAAGATGTTCGTAAGGATAGGTGTTGTCTTCGCGCTTGGCGTTCAGTATAGCTACGGCAGGGGGCAACACTTCATCGGGTACGTGGTGGTCGCAGATGATGAAGTCGATGCCTTTTTCCTTGGCGTATGCAATTTCGTCTACGGCCTTGATGCCGCAGTCCAGCACGATAATCAATCCCACACCGGTTTCGGAGGCATAGTCCACACCTTGTGTCGAAACGCCATATCCCTCGTTGTAACGGTCGGGTATGTAATAATCTATGTTCGAATAGAACTGTTGAATAAACTTATAGACCAGGGCCACGGCGGTGGTTCCGTCTACATCGTAATCTCCATAAATCAGAATGCGCTCTTTCTTTCCCATTGCCTTGTTCAGGCGTTCTACGGCCACGTCCATATCTTTCATGAGGAACGGGTCGTACAAATCCGGTAGTTGCGGGCGGAAAAACTTCTTGGCAGCTGTCGCTGTCGTTATTCCCCGCTCCACCAGCAATCTCCCAAGTACAGGGCTAATCCCTAATTCCTGGGCCAGTCGTTGGCTTGCTTCTGCCTGATCGGATGTAATGGGTAAATAATTCCATTTGTGAGTCATTTTATATATTATTTTTTCTTTTTCTATCGCCAAGTGCCGGAGAATAAGGGAACTTAGTGTTATCCGATTGCTGTGCGCTATTTCTCCAACAAGCTGTAAAGGTATGAAAAACTCTTGAAACCGATGTGAATTCTATGGAAAATATTCTTAATGATGCGCTTTCTCTCCTGAAATCCTTTTATTTTTGTGGCGTCTAAGAGTTCGTTTGGACTTTCTTCAAATATAAGGAATATGCCTATGCTCACTTTTATCTCTTGTGCCAAGACCATGGCATCGCACTGTTCTTTGAAAGTGCCCGAAGTTACCGTTCCGTATTTTGAAGCGGAAGCTGTACGGAATGCGTTGGAAATGTCACAGGTTTCTGCCGCAGAACTGGAAAAACTCTTGAAGGTGAATGCTAAGATTGCTGCGGAAAACAGGGCACGTTTTCATGACTTTTGTTCGGAAGACAATCGCCCTATGCCGGCAATCGGTGCATATACGGGAGCTGTTTTCAAACGCATCCTGCCAAAGGATTTTACGGCTGATGACTTCCGTTATGCACAGGAACATCTCCGTATCACCTCTTTTCTTTACGGATTGCTCCGTCCGCTGGACGGTATCAGACCTTATCGTCTGGAGGGAGATGTGCGCCTGCCGGAGAAAGGCGGTATCACCATGTTTGATTATTGGAAACCTCTGTTGACGGACTATTTCATAGAAGAAATCAAGAAACGGGGCGGTATATTGGTCAACTTGGCAAGTGGTGAGATGAAGGATTTATTCGACTGGAAACGGGTGGAGTCGGAGGTGCGTGTGATTACTCCAGATTTTCAAGTGTGGAAAGGCGGAAAGTTAAAGACCGTTGTCATTTATGCGAAGATGTGCAGAGGGGAGATGGTGCGTTACATCATCAAAAATCGCATTGGATGCCCCGAAGATTTGAGAGGTTTTTCGTGGGAAGGTTTTACTTTTGACGAGGAACTCAGTACGGATAATCATTTGCAGTTTGTGTTGGAGTAAAAATTAGACAGATATTTTAAGAATATATTCCTACCTAATTATATATCGAAACAGTTTGCAGCGGTAAACAGTTAGATGCATTTTCTGTTTACGCAAAAAGAGGATTTATATTCGCAAATTGCGGCTGTAAGTCATTTGGCGTTTGTGTACTTTTGTAATATCTAATATTTGAAACTATGAATATAACATCTGTACACATGTTTTCTGTTGTATTTATGCTGAGCTGGTTCCTTTGTGCAAAACCGGCTTTCGCAGGCAGCAAAGGCGATTGGATGAAACTTCTTTCTGATACATTGCCTGTATGCAAACTTTCTATCCCTGGTACTCATGACAGTGGTGCTATTTATGGTGGTTGTATGTTGAAAACTCAAGATGCAGGTATTTTCTCGCAATTAGAATTGGGCATTCGTGCTTTTGATATTCGTTTAGCTGAGAAAGACGGAAAGCTGGGAGTGTTTCATAGTCATGCTTTTCAGAATATGTATTGGGAAACGGATGTATTACCTACTTTTATAAAATTTCTGAAAGAACATCCTTCTGAGATGTTGATTGTGTCTTTAAAGAGAGAGGGCGGAAGTTCTGAGGCTTACGCTTCTTTGGTAGAAACCTCCTTGTCGGCTATTGATGCAAAGCCTTTCTTTGTTTGGAATTTTTGTCAGGATTTAGCATTGGGTGATTGTCGTGGAAAAATTCTGTTTTTACACCGAGATGCAGCCATGAACAAATATCCCGGAACTGCTTGTGATGGTTGGAAGGATGATGCCACATGTTTGATGACGCTTCGAGGCAGTAATGGTGCGGAAGCACAAGTCTTACTTCAAGATGAATATCAGTATGCTTCGGATGAGGAAGTTGGATTAAAAATAGAAGCTTGTATGCGTAATTTGCATAATGTAGCAGCAGAACCTAGTTCTTCATATCGATGGGCGATTTCTTTCGTTAGTGCTACTGGACTTCCGCTAGGCACACCTGAAGTTTTTGCTAAACAAGTGATAAGTTTGTGTCAGAGTATCTAAAACAAAGAAGAAGCCAGATGTGTGGTATTGTTTTTATGGATTTTGTACAGCGTCCTGAAGGGCTTGAGTTGTTAGATTGTCTCATAAGAGGAAATAATTAGTTTGCGTAAAAAGAGGATTCAAATACGCAAATTGTTTACTTGTTGACTTATGTGTATTTATATTTGCAATATAAAAATATTTAGAATAGAGAAATTATGAAGTTAGCCATTGATTTAGGTGGTACTAATATAAGGATAGCACAAGTGGCGGAAGGAAAGTGTTTGAAACGGAATTCGGTTGCTTGCTTGGCTACACAAGATGTTGATGTGATCTTGACGCAGCTTTTTACTTCTGTGATTGCGTACTCACAGCAAATTTCAGTAAAAGGAATTGTGAAAGACCAAATTGGAGAGCCTGTAATAGGTGCTAATGTACTAGTGAGAGGCACTACTAATGGAGTAATTACAAACGTTAATGGTGAGTTTATTCTTTCCGCTTCTAAAAGTGATGTATTGGTTGTTAGCTTTGTGGGTTATACTACTCAAGAAATACCTGTAAGTGAGAAGCAAATGACAATTGTGTTGAAAGAAGACACAGAATTGCTGGACGAGGTAGTTGTTTTGGGATATGGTGCCAATACACGTAAGCAAGACTTGTCAGCTTCTGTAGGTATAATTAGTAATACAGATGAGTTGGCTGCACGACCTGTTACTTCTACGGAAAGTATGTTACAAGGGCAGTTGCCTGGTGTAACTATTCAGGCTGATGGTGGTGATCCTACTTCAACTCCTAATATCGTGATTCGCGGTCAGGGTTCGCAGAACGGCGATAACGTATTATGGGTGGTAGACGGTGTTCCGGGAGCTCCTATTACTTCCATGAACGATATTGAAAGTATTGTTGTATTGAAAGATGCTGCTTCTGCCGCTATTTATGGTGCGCAGTCAGGAGCAGGTGGTGTAGTGCTTGTTACTACCAAAAAGGCAAAAGAAGGTGCTCCTACTTTGACGTATGACGGAACTTTCGGCTTTCGTCAGGCTACTAATTTAATTGAACCACTCAATGCAGAAGAACAAGTGGAAATGCGTAGAAGGTCGTATGAAAATGCAGGCCAGGCATTACCTGATGGCTGGAATGTAACAAAAAATCCGTGGGTAGGTACTACACGTACTGATTGGATGGATGCTATTTTCCGTACAGCTTTTTATCAGCGCCACAATATTGCTTTAAATGTAGGTACAGATAAGTCTTCCAGCCGCCTCTCATTGTCTTTTGATAACGATCAGGGTACTTTGATTAATACTTATAAGAAAAATCTTGCTTTGCGTTATAATGGTAAGATGCAATTGAACAAGTGGATTACAATCAGCGAAGATTTGGTGTGGAAGAATACAACAAGTCGTTCTAAAGAAACGGATAATGATGCATACACCGGTCCTATATTATCAGCTGTATATATGCCGGCTAGTGCTACTATTTATAATCCCTTGGATGGCTCTTATGGTGGTACAACAACAGAAGACCCTGCTTACATTGAAAAGTATGGCTCAAACTTTGCCGATGCTCATGGTGATGCTGTGAACCCTGTACGTTTGCTTGAGGCAGAAAATCTCTACAATAAGACAAGTGATGTGTGGAGTACTACTAGTTTGGAAATAGGTAATGTATTGCCTGGTTTAAAGTTTGTAAGTCGTTTTACTTACAATTTGCAGAACTATTATTATAAAAAATTCAATCCTATCCGTGACGAAGTTGGTAAACCGAACCTATCAAATAATGTTCAGGAGCAATCTTATCGTATGGACGCTTGGAAGACAGAGAATACATTAACGTATGATAACACATTTGGTAAACATACCGTAGGTGCTTTGTTCTCTACTACGGCTGACCATTATTCGAAACGGGGGTTGGAAGCGATTGGGAAGGACTTGTCTAGTGAAGCAGCCTATCTGCAATACATGGCTTATGCCAATTCAACTGAAGTGCTTGATTATTTAACGGGACCAGATGCGAATGTTTCAATGATTGCTCGTTTGGCATATTCTTATGACGACCGTTATTTCGTAACCGCTTCATGGCGCCGTGACTATGCAGGACGTCTGCCTAAGGAACATAACTTTGGCGATTTTCCCGCTGTAACATTAGGATGGAAAATTTCTAATGAGAAGTTTTTTAAGAAGAACGATATCGTAAACCTTTTGAAATTACGTGCTTCTTGGGGACGTGTCGGTAATTTGGGGTCTATTGATTATAATTATAAATCACCACTATTATCGAAAAATACTTATTCAGAACAAGCACAATACGGTGTAACTTCTAATCAATTATGGAATAACTTTGCTTATTATAGTACTGCTTTAAATCCAAATTTGACATGGGAGACTTCTGAACAGTATGACTTGGGCTTGGATATGGAAATGTTCAATAACCGTCTTTCTTTGTCAATGGATTATTTTGATAAACGTACTTTCAATTTGATACAGCCACAACCGATGAACTGGCCTTCTACTATGGGGTTGGATGCTATGCTGGTAAATCTTGGAGAGGTCCGAAATCGCGGTTTTGAATTGTCTATAGGTTGGAATGATAGAATAAATAAAAACTTTTCTTACTTTGTAACAGGTAACTTTTCTTATCTGAAGAATTGGGTTTCTGACATTGGGGTGAAGAATGAGGATGGAACTCCGGGAGTGTGGACAGATGATAAGAGTTTCCGTAGTGTGAAAGATATTTATCAGACCACAGAAGGTGAACCTTTGAATTCTTTTCATTTGATACAGACAGCTGGAATATTCCAAAGTGATGAGGAAGCAGCGGCATATGTGGATAAGAATGGTAAGAGAATTCAACCTGATGCTAAAAAAGGAGATTTGAAGTTTGTAGATTATGACGGTGATGGTACAATTGGTTTTGGTGACCGTCAATATATGGGTAGTGCTACTCCTAAAACTACCTTTGCATGGACACTTGGATTTACTTGGAAGAAATTGTCATTCAGTGCAATGTTTCAAGGAGTAGGTGGAGCACAAGCAATGAATGTTTCCAAATATATGCTTTTAAGTGATGTAGAAGGTAACTTTAACCGTTCTCGTGAGATCTTGAACGCTTGGTCGCCCGATAACAGAGGATCTAACATTCCTATTCTGTCAAAGAATGACAACAATGGAAACTTTAGCACAGCTTCAGATTGGTATCTGGAAGATGCTTCATACCTGCGCTTGAAGAATGTAACGCTTTCTTATGATTTGAGTGACGTATTTTGTAAGTGGTCACACTTGAATGACCGCAACAGCCGCCTATCTGTATTTTTGAGTGGAGAAAATTTGGCAACTATCACCAGATATTCTGGTATGGACCCTGAATGCGGGGGGTGGGATGCTTTGAAGTATCCGGTATCTCGTGTATTCTCTTTAGGAGTAAAACTGACTTACTAATTATAAATTGAATGAAGATTATGAAAAAGAATATATTATTTGGAGTAGTATGCGTTGCACTACTTACTGCCACTTCTTGTAGTGATTTCCTTGATGTACAACCCGAAGGAGATGCCAGAGACAATGCTTATTTCTTAAATGATCAGCAGGCAATTGACGCTGTGGACGGATTATACGAACGTTTTCATCAGGAAGCCATGTATGGTCGAGAATTATTTTGGGAGCAGGGTGCTGCTAATGATATAGTTTGGGGAAAAACACGTGATTTCCCGACACTTGCGACGTTTAAATATACAGGTGATGAGTCTCCATTACGTACTGTGTTCGAAACCATGTATAAAGTGATTTCCCGTTCTAATTGGGTGATTGATCAATTAGTAGATAAGGAAAAGACTACTGCATTGACAGAAATAGAAAACAGGAGTCTTGGTGAAGCCTATTTTACCCGAGGATGGGCACATTTTCTGATGGCTTATCGCTATGGTACAGATAAACAAGGAGTTCCTTTTGTACGTTATGAAGATTTTGTAAATGGATATGATAACTCTATTCCACCCCAGCAGGCTTCAGTTATTGATAACTATAAATTGATTATTGAAGATATGGAAAATGCTAAGAAACGTTTGCCACGTTTCGAAGATTATGATGATAAGGACTTAGGGCGCGCGCATCAGGCAGCAGCTATAGCATTTCAGGTAAAGGTATATGCCTACTGGGCCATGTGGGATGAAACGAAATGGGATGAGGTTATTAAATTGGTAGATGAGCTGGAAACGACGTATAATCGTGGTTTGGCAGACACTTTCGATGAATTGTTTTCTTCTGACTTCTCAAAATATTGGGGAAAGGAATATTTATGGACTATTCCAGGTACGGGTGGTTCTACTGGAGGAGGTTCTGAATTTCCGGGTGTTATACTTGAAAATAAAGGTTGGGGCATCTACAATGGTTGGGGACAAATTAAACCGACATATGACATTTATGCGGAAATGCTAAAAGATGGTAAAGAAAATGACCGATTGAAACGTTCTATTTTAGAATACGGACAAAAATTCCTATTTTTTGGAGAGGAACGCGAGTTTTATTCAGCGTCCGACATTGAATCAGGTTTCCAAATTAATAAGTATATGGAACCTTTTGGTTATGCTAATGCTACAACCGAAGGATATGTAAATGCTAATGGTGACTGGCCTACTGCACGAGTTAACTTCCCGATAATCCGTTTTGCTGAAATGATGCTTTTTCGGGCAGAAGCTTATTTGATGAAGAACCAACCGGATAAGGCTTGGAAAGATTTGAACAGAATTCATGTACGCGCTTGTGGTCTTTCTTTACCATCACCAGCTACAATGGAACAGTTGTATCATGAACGTCGTTGTGAATTAGCATTTGAATTTACCGATCATCTTTTCGACTTGAAACGTTGGCACCATTCTTCTAATGCAGAAATCAAGGCATTGGCGGAGAAAGAGTTAAATGCTCGTCCTCTCGTTCGTCATTACAAGAACCGTGGTATGGTCGATACAAATGGAGATGGAAAACCCGATGCTATTGATTATACACATAAAGTTGAGTTTTACACGGATTATACAGACAAAACTTCTTATAAGGATTGCTTCATTGTTTTTCCCTATCCGTCTAATCAGATTATAAACTCAAACGGGCAGTTGAAACAAAATATCTATGAGTAATCTTTCTCTTTTGGAAGTTTACGATTAAAAAGTAGATCATTGCCATTGGTCTTGTCTGCAAGGATTGGTGTCTTCTTTGTATGCTGGTTCTTGCAGATTTTTATTAGATTTGTCGAATGAAGTGTGGTTGTTAACCGAATAATTTTCAAATACATGCTTTGATGAAATTGAATATTTTACATATCTTGTTGTACCTTTTTATATGTAGTGCTTGTAACTCTGAGGAGAAATTTTCCGTTGATTACGTGGATCCTTTTATCGGTACAGGGTTTCACGGTCATACCTATCCTGGAGCCACCGCTCCTTTTGGTGCAGTGCAGTTAAGTCCTGATACACGTGTAGGCAATTGGGATGCCTGTGCTGGATATCACTATAATGATACTACCTTGAGGGGGTTTTCACATACCCATCTGAGTGGAACTGGATGCATAGATTTGGGTGATATATTATTTCGTCCTACCACCCAAGAACCAAGCTTTACAAATGAGTTCTTCTACAGTCCTGCTAACTTTTCCCATCAAGACGAAATGGCATCGGCTGGCTATTACTCGGTGCTGTTGAAAGATGAAGGTATAAAGGCTGAATTGACGGCGACCCCTCATGTAGGTATGCATCGTTACACTTACCTTACAGGAAATCTTGCTGCTGTAATTGTAGATATGGCACATTCGCTTGATAATGAATATATTTATGAAGCTGAATTAGAGAAAACTGCAGACAACGAAATTACGGGTATGCGCCGAACCAGGGGATGGACAGATAATCAATATATTTATTTCGTAGCTCGTTTTTCCAAATCCTTTCAGACTGTAGAGTTTGTGAAAAATAAGAAGAAAGTGCCTATCAATACCAAGTTGACCGGTACGGATTTACAGGCTATCCTCACATTTGATAACACGAACGGTGAGCCTATTATTGCTAAAGTGGGATTGTCATTGGTGAGTGTGCAGAACGCGCGTCAAAACATGGAGGCCGAAGTGAAGGATTTCGATTTTGATGCAGTACATACAGCTACTCGAAGTGCTTGGGAACAACAACTATCTACTATTACTGTGGAGGGTGGTAGTGAAGCCGACAAGGAGAACTTTTATACTGCTATGTATCACGCTATGGTTGTACCTAATATCGTGAACGATGTTAATGGTGAATATCGTCGCCACGACATGCAGATAGGTAAGTTGCCAATAGGAAGGATCCAATACTCCACTTTCTCCCTTTGGGATACTTTCCGTGCATGGAATCCGCTGATGACGTTGATAGATACTGACTTGGTCAATCACATGATAAACTCCTTTCTCGACATCTATGATGCTTCAGGGGAACTTCCTATTTGGCCGCTTTCTGCTGGAGAAACAGGCACGATGATTGGTTATCATTCAGTATCAGTTATAGCTGATGCCTATTTGAAGGGAATTAGGTCTTTCGACGCAGAGAAGGCTTTGGAGGCTATGATGATATCCTCCGATAAAACAAAAAGGCTCGGACTTTTACGTAAAATATGGTTTTATTCCTTCTAATATTAAAAGAGAATCTGTATCTTGTCTGCTTGAATATGCGTACGATGACTGGTGTATTGCACGTATGGCCCAAGAAATGGGAAAAGAAGATATTATAAAAAATACATTGAACGTTCGCAAAACTACATCAATGTGTTTGATGGTGCTACGAGATTCTTTCGCGGAAAGCGTATGGATGGCAATTGGGAATCACCTTTAATCCGCTTGCAGTGGGACGTGCCTATACAGAGGCTACAGCTTGGCAATATCGCTTCTTGTACCCCATGATGTGAATGGGATGATACAACTTTTTGGCGGTAAAGAAGAATTTGTTGCTGCTCTTGATGATATTTTCAATACGGATGCAGAGATACATGGCAATCTTGTAGATATCACAGGTTTAATAGGGCAGTATGTCCACGGGAATGAGCCTAGTCATCACATCGCTTATTTGTACAATTATGTGGGTGAGCCTTGGAAAACACAGAAAATGTCGCGACGCTTGCTGAACGAGATGTATCATCCCACTCCGGAAGGTATTATTGGCAATGAAGACTGCGGGCAGATGTCGGCATGGTATATTCTTTCAAGTATGGGACTTTATTCGGTTTGTCCTGGTAGCAACGAATATGTTCTTACTACTCCCTTGTTCGAGAAAGTTGTAGTGCATTTGGCTAATGGAAGAACTTTGACGATACTTGCCAATGATCCGCAGAAAAATATTTATATTACAAAGGTGGAACTAAATGGGAAACAGATAGATACAAACTTTATTACCTATGACTGTCTGATGAGAGGAGGAGAGTTGCGTTTTACCTTGTCTGACAAGCCAAATAAGAGCAGAGGTACTGCTGAACAAACTGCGCCTTACTCCTATACCCGAGATAAAGTTGTATCTATCCCTTACGTCGATAAGGATTTGAATTTATTCCAAGGAAGTGTAGTTGTAGAACTGGCCACAACCACTCAAGGTGCGAAAATAAGGTATACACTGGACGGAAGCGAACCGACCGAGGAGTCATTCCTTTATAAACATCCTTTCAGTTTGAATAAGACGACTCAAGTGAAAGCGAGAGGATTTAAGGAAGGTTATCATCCAAGTAGAGTCTTGTCTATTATAGCTCTCAAAGCGGAATTGAAGGATGCTCTTTCTGTACATCCTGTACAGAATGGTGTGACCTATAAGTACTTTGAAGGTAATTACCAGAAAGTAACTGACATAGAAAAAACACCTTTGTTGAGGACTGGAGTTTTGTCTAAACCTTCTATACAAGGTGCAAGCAGGACAGACCATTTTGGTTACATTTTTTCCGGACTGATAAAAGTGCCTGAAAATGGAGTATATACTTTCCAAACTAGTTCAGATGATGGCAGTGTATTATACATTGATAATGAACTGGTAGTGAACAATGACGGTTCACATGCTGCAATTCCTGCTACCGGATTCATAGCTTTAGAAAAAGGTTTCCATTCCTATAAGCTCTATTACTTTGAAGATTATGAAGGAGAACATTTGAGTTGGGCTTGGAAATTGCCTTCTGCTGAAACGTTGGTGCCAATTCCTTCTTCTGTTTTGTATGTGGAATAATTAAATATATTGTTATGAAAAAAATCATTTTATTGTTTCTATCTTTTGGGGTAGTATCCTGCGGGCAAGTGAAACAACAAGTTTCTGAACAGGCGCGTGTTAATGTAATGTCATATAATATCCGCTATGACAATCCAGAAGACGGTATGAATAATTGGCAATACCGAAAAGACCGTGCTGCAACGGCTATCCGATTCTATGATGTTGATATATTGGGTACACAGGAAGTGCTTCACAATCAGTTAGAAGACCTGAAGCAGCGTTTACCAGAATATGGTGTGATTGGTGTCGGGCGTGAAGATGGAAAGGTAAAAGGCGAATATAGTGCTCTTTGGTACAAAAAAGCGCGTTTTGAGTTACTTGCTTCTGGATATTTTTGGTTGAGCGAAACACCTGAAATTGCTGGTTCTAGAGGTGGGATGGTGCTTGTGAACGCATTGCTTCATGGGGTAAATTGAAAGACAAGATTTCAGGAAAGGAATACTTTGCATTGAATACACATCTAGACCATATAGGAGTTGTGGCTCGTCGTGAAGGAGTGAGCCTTATATTGGACAGAGTGAACGAATTGAGTGACGGATTACCAGTAATTGTAACAGGTGATTTTAATGCAGAGCCAGAATCGGATGTTATCAAGCACATGACCGATGCCGAGAATCCAAAGCATCTGCAAGATACACGGCTTATGTCTCCAATTGTTTATGGGCCATCATGGAGTTTTCACGATTTTGGAAAGATACCTTATGATAAACGCCCATTGATAGACTATGTGTTTGTACGCAACGATCTTAAGGTATTGAGATACGGAGTGCTTGCCGAGACAGAAGGATCAGAGTTTTTATCGGATCATGCTCCGGTGCTGGTTACTGTAGAGTAGTTTTCTACTTTTTGAACTTTAGGTTGAAAATAATAAATTTAAGGTTTAGGAGGTTCATCTTTAGGTTTAGAACTGAATATCTTGTCCTATGTACTATGAATAATAAATAATTTGTAAATGTAACTGATAAAACCAGATAATAATGAAAAAATAAGGAAGTGCTGTGTTATAGTATTGTTAGTAGTATTATTCCCTGCTAATATATTTGCACAAGAACGTCGTGATAAAGAACAGACTTATGTGTTGGAGAATCCCTATGAAGTTAACAAAATAACACCGTTACAAGGGAAGAAGATTAAAAATGTTGTTTTGATGATTGGTGATGGCATGAGTCTTATGCACGTATATTCTGCTTGGACGGCTAATCGTGGTAAACTTTTTTTGGATAATTGTCAGGCTGTGGGGCTTTCGAAAACCTACTGTGCAAATAAACTGATTACCGATTCTGGAGCAGGGGGGACGGCCATTGCTACTGGACAGAAAACAAATTATCATAGCGTAGGCGTAGATGTGGAAGGCCGTCCTTTGAAGTCGTTGGTAGACTTTGCTGTAGGCAAAGGTAAATCTGCGGGTATTGCAGTTACTTGTCGCCTTTGGGATGCCACTCCAGCTGATTTTTGTTGCCATAACAAAGATCGTGATGCTGAGGCTGAAATTGTGGCGGATTATGTGAACAGTAACGTAGACTATGTCTTTGGCGGTGGTGCTAAACTCTTTGAGAATCGTGAGGACGGACGTGACCTGTTCAAGGAGTTGCGCGACAAAGGTTTTCAAACGCCTCGTAGTTGGGATGAACTGGTAAAAATTAAGAGTGGCAAGGTATTTGCAGTGCCTTATCCAGTGGATGCTCCGTTGCCTGACGAACGTGGAGACCTTCTTGCCCGTGCGTCGTTAAAAGGTATTGAACTTTTAAGCCAAAATGATAATGGTTTCTTCATGATGATTGAAGGTTCGCAATTGGATGATTATGGACATTTTAATGATATTAATCTCTTGATGCAGGAAACACATGATTTCGATCGTACTATCGGTGCCATTTACGAATGGGCGGCTAAGGATGGTGAAACGCTGGTAGTGGTTACCGCCGATCATGAAACCGGTGGTCTTACATTGGTAGATGGTGATTTGAAAGAGGGTAAAATTGTTTGTAAATTTTCTACAGGTGGTCATAGTGGTGTAATGGTACCTGTATATGCTTTTGGGCCCGGTGCACAGGAGTTTACAGGTATATATGAGAATACCGCAATTTTTGATAAGATAAAGAAACTGCTTAATCTATAACTAAAATATTATTTCCTATGCTGAAACATATCTTGTTTACATGTTTACTTTCCTTTTCTGTAACTCCTTTATTGAAAGCTCAAAATTGTGGTAATGATGAAATTTATCATTTGCCCTATAAGAATACATATGTAAAAGAACCTTTGGTTACCGAGAACGAGTATCGTGTGGCCAAACCCGAGGTTATCGAACCGAAGAGTTTTGAAGAAGCTCGGCAGATACTTCCCAGTCCGATTTGGGATGGGCATGGAAAAGAAATGGAAATGTATTGGAGGGCATGGGAAATAGCAGTCGGAAATATTCGTAAGCCACAGTCCGGTTCGGGTTTTGTATCAAGTTATTTGGATACTGCTTACAATGGTAATATCTTCATGTGGGATTCTTCTTTCATACTGATGTTTGCACGGTATGGTACACGTTTTTTCCCTTTTCAGCGCACGTTAGATAACTTTTATGCCAAACAACATCCTGACGGTTTTATCTGCCGAGAAATTAAAGCAGATGGAGCGGATTGTTTCGAACGATATGATCCGGTAAGCACTGGACCTAATTTGATGCCTTGGTGTGAAATGGTTTATTACCATCAGTTTGGAGATATGGAGCGTCTGCATAAAGTTTTTCCCGTACTTTGTTCATATTATAAGTGGCTGAGACTTAACCGTACATGGCGTAATGGTACTTATTGGTCGAGTGGATGGGGGACAGGTATGGATAATATGCCGCGGGTTCCGAACGGATATAGCCCTATTTATAGTCATGGACATATGGTTTGGTTAGATACTAATCTTCAGCAATTGTTCATTGCAAATTTATTACTTGAAATGGGATTTTATTTAGAACGCTGGCAAGAGATAGAAGAATTTGAAGACGAAGCTAAGATGCTGGGAAAGTATATTCATGATAATCTTTGGGATGAAAAGACTGGATTTTTGTATGACCAATATGCTGATGGCACTCTTTGCAAAACCAAAGGTATAGGTGCTTATTGGGCGCTATTTACCAATGTGTTAGATACAATACAACTAAACCGTATGGTAAAAGAATTGGATAATTCGGAAACTTTTAACCGCAAGTTCCGTGTTCCTTCTTTGTCGGCAGACCATCCTAAGTATAAGGAAAACGGTCGCTATTGGCAAGGTGGCATCTGGCCGGGTACCAACTACATGGTGATACAAGGTCTTGTGAAGAAAGGTTATCGTAAGTTAGCCCGTGAAATAGCTTTGAACCATTATAATGAAGTACTTGAGGTATATAAGAATACGGGTACATTTTGGGAATACTATTCTCCGGAGAATGCAGAGCCTGGATTTATGGCTAGAAAGGAATTTGTCGGTTGGTCAGGACTTCCACCTATTGCCGAACTGATAGAGTTTATAATAGGTATTCGGGGAGATTACTCCAAACAGCAAATTGTTTGGGACATGAACCTGACAGAGGCCAATGGAATAGAACGTTATCCTTTCGGACCAGAAGGTATTATCAGTTTAAAGGCGGAAGCACGCCGTTCTGTCAATGATGAACCGCACATTACGGTAGATACGAATATTGGCTTTGAATTGTTCGTACTTTATGGTGAAAAAGAGAAGAAAATTACTGTGCTTCCTGGTAAACACACTTATTAAAAAGATAATCTATGAAAAAGAATATGTCACGACGTCATTTCCTGAAGATGGGAGGATTAGCTTTGGCTGCTATGTCCGTCCGTCCATCTTTGTCGTTTGCCGCTTTCAGGGAATCAGAAACGAAATTCGTTTCCTTGCGTCCTTCAATAGACAAAAGGCGTTTTGTATCAAGAGCTGTAGAGGTAATCATTAAAGAAGTAAAGCCAAAGATAAAAGATGAAAAACTGCGGTGGATGTTTGAAAATTGTTTTCCCAATACACTTGATACTACTGTCAGATATAAGATGAAAAACGACCGTCCGGATACGTTTATCATAACTGGTGACATTGACGCTATGTGGTTGCGTGATTCTTCCGCGCAGGTGTGGCCTTATTTGCCGTTGATGAAAGACGATAGGGATTTGCAGTTTTTGATAGCCGGACTTATTAACAGGCAGACAGAATGTATACTGATAGACCCTTATGCTAATGCTTTCAATGATGGTCCATTGGGTAGTTATTGGGAAACTGATCATACACAGCATATGGTGAAAGAGTTGCATGAACGTAAGTGGGAGATCGATTCTCTATGTTATCCCATTCGATTGGCTTACCAGTATTGGACATTGACTAAAGATACGTCTATCTTTAGTGCAGATTGGCACGAGGCTATGAAATTGGTAGTCCGTACTTTTAAGGAACAGCAGCGTAAACAAGGAATCGGCACTTATAGTTTCTCGCGCGATTGTGATCGTCCTACAGACTCGCAAATCAATAATGGTTGGGGTGCACCAGTTAAGCCAGTTGGACTGATCGTTTCTTCGTTTCGCCCTTCGGATGATGCTACTCAATTTGGTTTTCTCATCCCTTCCAATATGTTTGCTGTTGTGTCGTTGCGGCAATTGTCTGAAATAGAACATACAGTCTATAATCATATAGATTTTGCTAAAGAATGTATAGCTTTAGCTGATGAAGTAGATGCCGCAATTCGCAGGTATGGTACGTTTAACCATCCTATTTGTGGGCGGGTTTATGCTTTTGAAGTGGATGGGTTTGGCAATGTGCTTTGTATGGATGATGCTAATATTCCCAGTCTGTTGTCTGCTCCTTATTTGGGATATTGTTCTTTCAAGGATGCAGTTTACCAAAATACTCGTAAATTGATATGGAGCGATAATAATCCTTATTTTTTTAAAGGAAAAGCTGGAGAAGGAATAGGCGGTCCACATGTAGGGTTGAACTATATTTGGCCAATGAGTATCATAATGAAAGCTTTTACGACTGATGATGAGGAAGAAATACGCAGTTGTTTGAAGCAACTGCGCGATACGGACGGTGAAACAGGTTTTATGCATGAGTCTTTTAATGCGGAAAATGCAGCTGATTTCACACGTCCTTGGTTTGCTTGGGCAAACACGCTGTTTGGCGAGCTAATCCTTAAAGTAGTTCAGACATATCCTAACCTTTTATTACAAACGTTATGAAATATATTTGGGGGGTGTTTACTGCCATCTCATTGGCTCTCTTTTCATGTGGCAGCGGAAGCAAGGAATCTGTAGAAAACTATGGTATCATACCGATGCCCAATGATATAACTCTATCCCGAGGAAAGTATTTTTTGCAAGGGGAGAAAACTGTGGCTGTGTCTTCCGGAGAGAATGAAATGAAAGTTTTTCGTTATTTAGAGAACTTTTTGAAGAACACACAGGTAACATTAAGAGCTGTTTCTCCAACAGAGAAGGCCGATATTTATCTGTTAATTGATAATTCTCTAAAAGATGAGGCTTATACATTGGAGGTGGCTTCCGATGCTATACGGATTTGTTCTAACGAAACTGCAGCAGGACTGTTTTATGGTGTTCAATCTTTATTGCAATTGATGCCGGCAGAAATCTATGCTTCCGATCGTAGGTATGAGGGACGTATTGAAATTCCAATTGTCAGTATTAAGGATGCTCCTCGTTTTCCTTATCGTGGTGCTTTGATGGATGTTGGTCGTAAATTTCCTTCCCAAAGAAGAGGTACTGAAGTTTCTTGATTTGATGGCTTTCTATAAGTTGAATAAATTTCATTTTCATTTGACTGACGATCAAGGTTGGAGAATTGAGATAAAAAAAATATCCGAAGTTGGTAGAGGTGGGGTCGCATCGTAGTCAAACTCAAGTAGGACATTCTGATTATTATTACCCACGGCGGTTTGACGGAAAAAAACAAGCGGGATATTATACACAAGAAGAAATTAGAGAGGTTGTTAAGTATGCTTCTGACCGTTTTATAACAGTAATTCCTGAGATAGAAATGCCGGGACATGCTTCTGCTGCATTGGCGTCATATCCAGAGCTTTCTTGTGGGTTGAGAAAAGATTATGTGGTACGCGATTACTTTGATGTTTTTGATGAAGTCTATTGTCCTAAGGAGCATACGTTTGATTTCTTGGAAAATGTATTGGTGGAAGTTATGGAACTCTTTCCTAGTCATTACATTCATATTGGAGGTGATGAATGTCCTAAGAAAGCTTGGAAAAAGTGTATTCATTGTCAAACTCTGATGAAGAAAGAGGGACTACCAGATGAAGAAGCTTTACAAAGTTGGTTTATTCATAAGATTGAACAATTTGTTAACAGCAGGGGGCGTGATATTATCGGTTGGGATGAGATATTGGAAGGCGGGCTTGCTCCTAATGCTACTGTTATGTCGTGGCGTGGTGAAGAAGGTGGTATTATAGCGGCCCGTCAAAAGCATAAGGTTATTATGACACCGAGTAAACGATGCTATATAGATTATTATCAAGAGAGCCCAGAATATGCTCCACTGGCGATAGGTGGTTTCCTTCCGTTGGATAGTGTATATTTTTATAACCCACTACCAGCTGGATTGACTACCGAAGAGCAGTCTTATATAATAGGTACGCAGGCGAATATTTGGGGAGAATATATTCAAACTCCTGAAGCATTTGAATATATGGCTTTTCCTCGTTTGTTGGCTATGTCCGAAGTGCAGTGGACGCAACCTGAATATAAAGATTTTGTGTTTTTTACTCGCAGGTTGGATAAGGAGTTCAAACGGTTGGACTATTGTCAGGTGAATTCTTGCCGCAATTTTTATGAAGTGAATTATGCGGGAGTGTGGAATGAGAATCATGAGACCTATGAAGTGGCTTTATCTTCTTTTTGTCCGGATGCGGAGATACACTATGCGATTAATGATTCTGTGATAACGGCTTCTTCTTCTCTGTACAAGTCACCAATATTGTTGAGTAAAGATGCAGTTATTTACGCAGCCGTTTATAAGGAAGGCAAATCTATGGGTAGGGTGACTCATAAAGAATTTGCCATAAACAAGGCCACTGGATGTGATTGCAAGTGTGTTCCTAAAACAGAGTGGGAACATTTGGATGAAAGCTTTGGATTGACTGACGGATATTGTGGATATGCTCAAGACATGCGTAGATGGGTAAGCTTCTCTCAGGATAGTGTACAGATTGTGGTGGAGTTGAAAGGTACGCAAAGAATAAAACAAGTAGCTTTTGCTTCCTTATGGCGTCCTTGGAATATGATTTGGCCGGCAAAGGCAATGAGTGTTTCCGTTTCGGCAGACGGGAAAAACTTTTTTGGAGTAGGTAATAAAGTTTTATCATATGATTTTACGTTGACGGAAAGCACTCGCTTTCCTGCTTCTCTTTCATTTCCTGAAGTGGAAGCTACATTTGTACGCTTGGACTTGTTGAGTGGGGGCTTATGTCCAAAAGGATATTTCAATGAAGGAGAACAAAGCAGATTGGCGATAGATGAAATAGAAATAAACTAATCAATTAGATTCTTATGAAGAAAATATCAATTCTTTTGTTAGTGTTATGGGGAGTTATCCCATCAATGCTTTTTGCACAACGGCAATTGTCTTTTCAAAATGGAAAGTTTAAAATAGTTCAGTTCACAGACTTACATTGGACATCAGGTTCACCGAAGTGTGCTGAAACGGAAAGAACTATTCGTACGATACTGAAATCCGAAAATCCGGATATTGCCATATTGACTGGAGACATAGTGACAGAAGCCCCTGCAATTAATGGCTGGATGTCGGTTGTAGAAATATTTAATAATGCCAAAGTGCCATTTGTTGTAACTATGGGTAACCATGATGCGGAGCACATGGCTAAGGATAGCATTTATGATTTGTTGCAAAAATCTCCATACTATGTTGGAACGAAGGGGCCTGGAGATGTTATGGGGTGTGGTAATTGTGTGATACCGATTTTTGATTCGATGACAAAGAAAAAGGTAGAATCAGTGCTTTATTGTATAGACTCTAATGATTATCAGCCTGACAAACTTTATGGAGTTTACGATTGGATACATTTCGACCAAATAGCATGGTATCGTAAACAAAGTGCTCATTTTGCTTCTTGTAATAATGGACGTCCTTTACCTTCATTGGCATTCTTTCACATACCTTTATTAGAATATAATGAACTGATAGGTGATGGTAAGACATTTGGTAATGATAGAGAAGGTGGAGTTGCTTCTTCAAAGGTCAATTCTGGTATATTTGCTTCGTTTCTTGATAGGAAAGATGTAATGGGGGTATTCGCCGGTCACGACCATGATAATGATTATGTTGGTATTAATAAAAGAATATTGCTTGGATATGGTCGGGTGACTGGTGCGGATGCTTACGGAGAATTGATTAGAGGTGCACGTATCATTGAACTGTATGAAGGTGAATTTAAGTTTGATACTTGGATTGCTACGCTTTCAGGTCGTGAGGCGATCTATTACTATCCCTCCGGATTAAATTCAGATGAGGAACGGGTGATGAATTATTTTCCGGCAATGAATGTAGCATCACCTAAACAAGGGGTAGCTTATACTTATTATGAAGGTCAATGTAAACGAGTGGCTGACATTACTTCTTGTTTGAAAGTAAAGAAAGGTATTATGAAGAACTTTTTGATAAAGGATGCTGCCATTGCTGATCACTTTGCCTATGAATTCCGTACTTTGATTTACATTTCCAAAAGAGGCGTATATCGCTTCTATACCATTTCGGATGATGGTTCTAAGCTTTATATTGATGATAAGCTGATAGTTGATAATGATGGTGGACATAGTGTTCGTCGTGCCGAAGGTAAGGTTGCTCTTGAGAAAGGTTATCATGCATTGCATTTATTGTATTTTGAAAATTATATGGGGCAGGAACTGGAGGTCGGATTTTTAGGACGAGATATTCCCGAAACTCCCATTCCGGCCGAGATGCTGTTTTTGCCGGATTAGAATTTTTTTCTCCGTACCGGGTGGTGCCGTTCATCGTACAATCCTGGTATGGAGCATTTGTTTGAGAACCGGTATTTTTGCTTTTTTCATGCCATTAAACAATAAGAAAAGCATGACGTCTTTTTTAATGTATTGTCAACTATAACTGCTATTTCATTCAGATTATGAGAATACAAAAATAGATACGTTTAAAATGTAATTATATGATTTACATTTATTTATCTCGTTTGCGTATGTTTCGTGGAAAATTACACAAGCTAATTGCCTAAAAAATGAATAGAACTGCAGTCTTTAGCTTGGTAATAGCAGTCGGACATTATTTGATGCCTTTTTCTGTATTCATAGGGAGAAATATTCTTTAGAGCCTTGAATAGGCGTGACAAATTTTTTAGATTGTTTATTCCTACAGATTCCGCTACGGTTGAGATAGGAGCATTGCTGGTAAGTAGCAGTTGAGCAAACCTTTCTATTTTTAGAGAAAATATGTATTTTTGAATGGACTGTTGGGTAACTCCTTTGAAACGAATCTCTAGTAACCTACGTGACAAGGGGACTTGTTTTACGAGATCTGATACGGTGATATGTTCAGTCAGGTGCTTATTGATATATTTCAAAACTGTTTGGATATGCGTATCAGTAGTAGAATAAAAATCGGTTGAAAGTCTGTTTATAATATTTATGGGTTGCAGTACTACATCTTGATAGTTGACTTTCTCTTCGTTCAGTAGGCGTACGATGAGTTCTGCTGCCTCAAATCCGCCTCTTACAATATTGTGGCTTATGCTGGATAAAGGAGGATCAGATAAGTTACATATAATTTCGTCATTATCCACACCCAATATTGCTATCTTGTCGGGTACTCTGATATTATTTACTTTACATAATTCAGTAATGCGATTACCTTGATTATCATCACAAGCAAAGAGTGCCGTAGGCAGGGGGAGCGATTGCAACCATTTGAGTAAAGGAGGAGCTTCATAAAACCAAAGATCATCGAGAGATTGCTCTTGATATGATTGGAAACAATTACCAAAACCATGTTCGGCTATACATTTATAGAAACCTTCGCAACGCTCTTGTGACCAAACCGTATCTCGATAGCCATAGAAAGCAAAATTTTGATACCCTTTTCTTAGAAAGAATTCCGCTGCCATCCTGCCAGTTTTGTAATAATCTCCAGTGATGTTTGGAATATTACTGAATCTTGCTTTGTAATCTTGTGCTATGGCAATAATTCCATTTTCACGGAAAATCTCTACATTGTCGTCGTTGTCGAATCTGCCGATAATAGCATCTGCATGCCACGTTTTTGCCCACTTCAGCACTCCCTTTATGCCATAGGTTTGTTTATAGGAAAGCGGCATTCGGCACACCACCCACGGTTCGTGGCTGTTTGCGTACATCAATACTCCTTTCAGTAGATTATAGGAGAAAGATTCAGTGAAATCGCTTAGCAGTATTAATCGAATCATAAATTATACGTTCCTTAACTATGCAAATGTAGAAAAAAAGTATTAGTTTGTTTCGATAAAGTTATTTGCCAATCTTTATTTTTTCGTAAATCCCGCCCTCGTATTTGCAGATAGCTTCTATCCACTCTTCTGTCAGCGGTTTGGATTCGTGCTTGCTGAGGTCGTAAGCTACCATGACGGAAGTGCATATACATTTTACTTCCTGCGTCTCGATATCTATGACACGTTGCGCAAGATGAAAACTCTTCGTGCCTATTTGGGTCACGGCGGTCTGTACGGCAATGTGGTCGGAACCGTAAATCTGTGCAAGAAAATCAGCTTCTATATGGACTACGACAATTCCGTCTTTCTGCCAGTCGACATGCGGGCATACGGAAGCAAAATATTCTGTCTTGCCTAAATCGTAAAAGGAAAAATAGACGGTGTTGTTGACGTGACCGAATTTATCAACGTCATTGAAACGTAGCTGTATGGGTAGTGTGTGGTTAAATTTAATATCTTCCATTGTTTTCTCCTAAACTTTGTTTGTAATCGGTGCGAATTTACTATTTTTGCATGTTAATCACTGTATTTATAGAGTAAGAAATGATAGAAGACATTAAAAAAGCCTGCCAGGTAATGAGGGAAGGCGGGGTGATTCTGTACCCCACCGATACCATTTGGGGTATTGGTTGTGACGCTACCAACGAAGATGCGGTGCGCCGTGTATATGAAATAAAGCAGCGTCAGGACAGCAAAGCGATGCTGGTGTTGGTGGATTCTTCCGTAAAAGTGGATTTCTATGTCCGGGATGTTCCGGAGGTGGCGTGGGATTTGATAGACTTGGCAGACAAACCGTTGACTATTATTTATTCGGGAGCGCGTAATCTGGCGGCAAATTTGCTGGCGGAAGACGGAAGCGTGGGAATCAGAGTGACAAATGAAGATTTCTCAAAGCGTCTTTGCCAGCAGTTCCGTAAGGCAATTGTTTCTACTTCAGCCAATATCAGCGGGCAGCCTTCGCCGAAGAACTTCAGCGAAATAAGTGAGGAGGTAAAGTCAGCGGTGGATTATATCGTGGGCTACCGGCAGGAAGAGATAAGTAATCCGAAGCCATCCAGCATTATCAAGTTGGATAAAGGCGGAGTGATTAAAATAATCCGTGAATAAAGAAAATGATTGGAGAAGAGAGAAGTTGGTTGCAACGCTTTATCATTTGGCGTGAGAAGAATGTCAAGGAGAAACGGTTTATCCTGGTTCTTAGCTTTCTGGTCGGTATCTTTACGGCATTTGCCGCATTGATATTGAAACTGTTGATACATTGGATACAAAATTTTCTTACGGAGAATTTCGACACAACAGAGGCTAATTACCAGTATCTGATATATCCGGTGGTGGGAATCTTTTTGGCCGGGTTGTTTGTTACGCTATGTCGTAAAGGATGATATCAGTCATGGAGTTACGAAAATTCTATATGCCATATCCCGCAGGCAGGGACGTATCAAACGTCATAACACGTGGTCATCCATTATTGCCAGTTCCATAACAATCGGGTTCGGCGGTTCGGTCGGGGCAGAGGCGCCGATTGTGCTTACCGGTTCGGCCATCGGCTCCAACTTGGGCAGCCTGTTCAAAATGGAGCACCGCACGTTGATGCTGTTGGTGGGATGTGGCGCTGCCGGGGCCGTGGCAGGTATTTTCAAAGCTCCGATAGCGGGGCTTGTTTTTACGTTAGAGGTGCTTATGATAGACCTTACGATGTCTTCGCTGCTTCCGTTACTGATTTCGGCGGTGACGGCGGCAACCGTTTCTTATATCGTGACGGGCACGGAAGCCATGTTTAAGTTCCATCTTGACCAGGCTTTTGAATTGGAGCGTATCCCTTATGTGATCATGCTGGGTATTTTCTGCGGACTGGTTTCCCTCTACTTTACCCGTGCCATGAATTCGGTGGAAGGAATGTTCGGTAAACTGAAACTGCCTTATAGAACTGCTGGTGGGCGGCGCTATGTTGAGTATTCTGATATTCCTTTTCCCGCCGCTTTACGGTGAAGGGTACGATACGATAGAATTACTGCTCAACGGTACAAGTAATGTTGAGTGGGATACGGTGATGAATAACTCTTTCTTCTACGGACACAGCCACTTGCTGCTGCTGTATCTGATATTGATAATCCTGTTTAAGGTTTTCGCTTCGAGCGCAACGAATGGCGGTTGGTGGTTGCGGTGGTATTTTTGCGCCTTCTCTGTATTTGGGGTGTATCGCCGGATTTGTTTTTTCCCAGTTTCAGCAATGATTTTGAGATGACTGCCTACCTGCCCGAAAAGAACTTTGCCTTGCTGGGCATGGCGGGAGTAATGAGCGGTGTTATGCACGCTCCGCTTACGGGAGTGTTCCTGATTGCCGAGCTTACGGGAGGATACGACTTGTTCTTGCCGTTGATGATAGTCGCGGTCAGCTCTTATCTGACGATTATCGTTTTCGAACCGCACAGTATCTACTCCATGCGTCTGGCAAAGAAAGGTGAGTTGCTGACACACCATAAGGATAAAGCGGTGTTGACGCTGATGAAAGTGGAGAATGTGGTAGAGAAAGACTTTGTCGCAGTACACCCGGAAATGGACCTTGCCGAGTTAGTGAAAGCCATCTCCGCCTCACACCGCAACATATTTCCGGTGACGGACAATGAGGGCAAGCTGATTGGTATTGTCCTGCTGGACGACATACGCAATATCATGTTCCGGCAGGAACTGTATCATCGTTTTACGGTAGGCAAACTGATGACTTCAGCTCCGGCGCGCCTTTATGATACGGACAGCATGGAACAGGTGATGCGCACTTTTGACGATACGAAAGCATGGAACCTGCCGGTGGTGGACGGAGAAGGCAAGTATCTCGGTTTCGTGTCCAAATCAAAGATATTTAACTCGTACCGTCAGGTATTGGTACATTTCTCGGAAGATTAAAAGAGATGATTATGAAGAAAGAAGATTTACGGATTGTATATATGGGGACTCCTGAATTTGCGGTGGAGCCCTTGCGCTGCCTCGTAGAAGGCGGATATAATATAGTAGGGGTAATCACGATGCCCGACAAGCCGGC
>ENA-OQKR01000153-OQKR01000153.1-human-gut-metagenome-genome-assembly--contig:-NODE-153-length-30222-cov-8.736401_pt1 | contig 30222 bp, 26 predicted proteins | sample MGYA00242803_ERZ504806 | MGnify/ENA primary metagenome ERZ504806 (study PRJEB26092, sample SAMD00036399) | human gut metagenome | host: Homo sapiens | study: EMG produced TPA metagenomics assembly of...
GAAAAAAAGAATATAAGCAAAGTCAGAGAGAAGATAGGAATAGGTTTTCCAGAGTTATGATCTTTTACCCGAATATGACAATTTTAAATAAATCTTACTTCTAGGCACCAAATGAAAGTACAGAAAAGAAATAAAGAAGAAGTGAAAAGGAAGCGGAGCAGCTCTTGACAGAGTTGGTCTTCTGGATAAGTAAAGATAATTATCCAAGGCAGCTTTCCGGTGGTCAGAACAGCGAGTTGCCATTGTACGTGCCATGCTGATGCATCCGGAGATCATGCTTCTGGATGAGATTACAGCAGCACTTGATCCTGAGATGGTAAGAGAAGTACTTCAGGTAGTACTGGAACTTGCAAAGACAGGAATGACCATGCTGATCGTCACTCATGAGATGGAATTTGCCCGTTCCGTAGCAGACAGAGTGATCTTTATGGATAAGGGAAACATTGTAGAAGAGAACACTCCGGAACAGTTCTTTGATAATCCGGAGACTGACAGGGCAAAACAGTTCCTGAACAGTTTCCATTATGAAACAGTGAAAAAATAGAATAGAGGAAAACAGAATATTTTATAAATCCTGAAATGGATGATAATATCCACGAAATAGCAGGATATCATAAGAGCTGGTTATAAAAATTATAATAAAATCATATTTTTAAAAACATGGAGGAAAAGAACATGAAGAAAAAAATATTAGCAGTCTTATTAGCAACAGGTGTAGCAGCAACAACACTTCTTGGCGGAAGTATTCTTGTAAGTGCGGCAGATGACGGAGGAAACACTGCACAGGCCCGTACTCTGGATGAGATCAAAAAAGACGGAAAGATCAAAATCGGTGTATTCAGTGACAAGAATCCATTTGGATATGTAGATGAAAACGGTGATGTTCAGGGATACGATATTTACTTTGGAAAAAGACTTGCAAAAGACCTTCTGGGAAGTGAAGACGATGCAGAATTTACTTATGTAGAGGCAGCAAGTCGTGTAGAATATCTGCAGTCTGCAAAAGTAGATGTGATCCTTGCAAACTTTACAGTAACCGATGACAGAGCGGAGAAAGTAGACTTCGCACTTCCATATATGAAGGTAGCTCTTGGAGTTGTTTCTCCTGATGATGCGCTGATCAAAGATGTAAAAGATCTGGAAGGCAAGAAGCTGATCGTTGTAAAAGGAACAACAGCAGAGACATATTTCACAGATAACTATCCGGATATTGAACTTGTAAAATTTGATGAATACCAGGAAGCATACGATGCGCTTCTTGATGGAAGAGGAGATGCATTCTCCACAGACAATACAGAAGTACTTGCATGGGCTCAGCAGAATGAAGGATTCTCTGTAGGAATCGAATCTCTTGGTGATATTGATACGATCGCACCAGCAGTACAGAAGGGTAACACAGACCTTCTGAACGCAATCAACGATGAGATTAAATCTCTGGCAGATGAACAGTTCTTCCATAAAGATTTCGAAGAAACTCTGAAACCTGTATACGGTGACAACATCAATCCGGATGACCTGGTAGTTGAAGGTGGTGTTGTGGACAGCGAAGAGAAAGCTGAGGATGCAGATGCAGCAGAGACAGAAGATTCTGATGCAGCCTCCGATGACACTAAAGATGCGGAAACAACAGAAGAACCGGAAGAGACAGGGGCAGCAGACGCTGAATAAGCAGTGTAAATGCAGTATAAAAGTTATAATTTTGATATTCTCTAAAGTATTGATTTATAAACAAAGTGAGACGCACTCCATTAGGACATTCCTGTGGAGTGCGTTTCATTTTGAGATAATGATCAATTTTTGTTTATTGCAAGTGTGTCAGATATTTCAAAATTCTGTCATTTTTGTATGTGACTTTGTAAATGGGAAAATGGTTACTGTTCACTCCATTCACAGTAACGTAGCCAAAATTCATTCCAGATTGCCTGCGGCAATGGAATTTTGGCTTGTATGTCTCGGGATTTTGGCATATTCATGCCAAAACACCTCGCGGGATAGTGGTGTGTGAACAGTATCGGAAAATGTTAAATGATCATAATTCATTCAGAGAATGAAAGGAATATCCCATCTCTTCCCATTTATCCAACAGTTCATCCAGAATCTGTGCATTAGTGGAAGAGGTGCTGTGCAGCAGTACAATAGCTCCCGGATGAATCCGTTTCGTCAGTTTTGCAATAGCTTCCTGCGGATCCGGCTGGTTATCCTGGTACCAGTCTACATAGGCAAGGCTCCAGAAAAATGTATGATATCCCAGTTCTCTGGCCATAGACAGATTCTGTGTACTGTAGATGCCCTGTGGGGGCGGTAAAATTTTGTCATTTCTTTTCCTGTAATTTCCCTGTGAATTTTTTCTACATCGGATAATTCTTTCTGAAAAGATTCTTTTGTGGAAATTTTTGACATATCCGGGTGCGTCATAGTATGATTGCCGACAATATGCCCTTCCGTTTCCATTCGTTTGATCAGATCTTTGTTTTCCGAAATGAAATTTCCAACCACAAAAAATGTAGCAGGTGCCTGATGTTTTTTCAGTGCATCCAAAATAGCAGGAGTATTTCCATTTTCAAAGCCTGCGTCAAAGGTGAGATAGATTTTCTTTTCTTCGGTATCTTCAGCAAAAAAGGCATTGTACTGAGCCAGTTCTTCTATCGTTGCATTTCCAACAGGACGTTTGCCTTCTTCCTGAAAACTGAGTCCCCAGTTGGAACTTTGGGCAGAAGCAGCAGTCTGTCTGGCAGTGTTGTGCGATACGATTTTTCCTATAGAGGAACCTATAAATGCACAAGCACAGAAAAGAAGAAAAATCTTGGTAAATCTGGAAGAGAAAATCCGAGTGGAAGATATGTATTTGAGATGCATAGAGAGTATTAACCTCAGAACGGAATGATATTAGTTTAATATATGAGAAAGAGGGGAGCTATAGAAGCTGAATGACAAATAAAAGAGCCACAGATTTATATTTCATCGTGGCTCCTGTTAAGATTCTGTATCCAAGGGATGATACCTCACTTTCTGTAAAATAAATTATGAAATTGTATGAATTTGAATTATGAAATTAACGGTTCAACTTACTGTCCCATTGGTCTGTACCTTCCTTTTATAGTTTCATAGGGTAAATCGTTAAGTTTTCATTGGACTGTACCTTCTTCATGTAAATGAACGGTTACGTTTTATAATAGGGTAAATCGTTAACGTTTCATTGGACTGTACCTTCCTTATTTTGATTGAATATCACTTTAAAAATAAGGTAAATCATTAAATTTCCATTGGACCGTACCTTCTTTAGAATGTTTAACTGTTACGTTCAAAATAAGATAAATCGTTAGGTTTCCATTGGACTGTACCTTCCTTGTTTGATAGGAACTACTTATAAAACTTAGTTGGATTTAAAAGCTTAAGTTCTTGGTGGTCCGTACCTGCCTTTCTTATAAGTCATGAATTTGAAACTTTGCTATTCTGGTGGTCTGTACCTCGCTTTCTTAAATTATGAAGAAAAGATTATGTTTTCGGTGGTCTCACTCCTTTACTTTTTGTTTTTCGTAATCCCTTTTGTTTTATGAACTTAATATAACAGATAAAGAATGAAATGTCAAGAATGAAAATAGAAAATTTGCAAAAATATTTAAAAGATAATATCAAAATTATTTGTATTGATAAAATATTCTGAAAATAATAATGAATATAGACAATGCATAGCCGGAAGCATATTGGGTAAAAATATGGTTGTAAAGATATACAAGTCAAATTACGTTACTGTTCACGCCGTTCTCAGTGACGTATTTTGACTAGTACATCGTTTTCGAAATAACTATACCACTCACTTGTCTGCGAATCCGATTGCACAGGTCTAAAAGCCTCAGCGTAGCCCGCTACGCCTGCGTTTTTATACCAGCACACTCGAATCCGCATCCTACGCGATTGGTATAGTTATTTACGAAACGCTGTACTTGAGGTTTAACTGTGAAAATATGGAACAGTTACCGGTTTATTAAAATGATCAGGAGGTTCTAATATGTTACGTTATCTGCCTGTGAGAAGGGTTCATGCAAGACAGGTACTTGATTCCAGAGGAAATCCTACAGTGGAAGTAGAAGTAACAGTAGGAGAAGGTGTGATCGGGATAAATGGATATACGGGAAGGGCAATCGTCCCTTCGGGAGCTTCCACAGGAAAGTTCGAGGCAGTGGAGCTTCGTGACGGAGAAAAAGGCTGCTACACCGGACTTGGTGTCCGCAAAGCAGTGGAGAATGTAAATACAAAGCTGGCAGAAGCAATTCTTGGAGAAAATGCTCTGGATCAGTCCTATATTGATAAAAAAATCATAGAAACAGACGGCACAGACAATAAAAGTAATGTAGGGGCAAATGCGGCACTGGGAGTATCCCTGGCAGTAGCAAGGGCGGCAGCAGCAGCTCTCCGCGTTCCTTTATATCAGTATCTTGGCGGCTGCCATACCAGACAGATGCCTGTACCGATGATGAATATCTTAAATGGGGGACGTCACGCTGACAATACGGTGGATTTACAGGAATTCATGATTATGCCGACGGGAGCGGAAAATATGGAGCAGGCGATTCGAATGTGTGCGGAAGTATACCAGTTTCTCAGAATTATCCTGAAACAAAAAGGTCTGTCAACAGCAGTCGGAGATGAGGGAGGTTTCGCACCGGATCTTTCCGATTCAGAAAGCGTCCTGGAAGTGATTCTGGAAGCAGTAAAAAAGGCAGGGTATGAACCCGGAAAGGATATCAGCATTGCAATTGATGCTGCGGCAAGTGAACTGTACGATGAAGAAAGAGGCGTTTATGTTTTCCCAGGAGAAGGAAAAATGAAAGGGGAAGAAGTTCTCAGGGATTCCGGCGAGATGATAGAATATTATGAAAAACTTACAGAGAAGTTCCCGATTGTTTCCATTGAAGATGGACTTGAGGAAGATGACTGGGAAGGCTGGAAACAGATGACAAAAAGACTGGGAGATAAAATACAGCTTGTAGGTGATGATCTGTTTGTCACGAATATCAAACGTCTTGCATGTGGAATCAAACTGGGAGCGGCAAATGCCATTCTGATAAAATTAAACCAGATAGGAACACTTTCAGAAGCATTGGATGCAGTGGAAATGGCACAGAAAGCGGGATACAGGGCAGTAATTTCTCACAGATCAGGAGAATCGGAAGATTCATTTATCGCAGATCTGGCAGTTGCCACAGGTGCCGGCCAGATTAAGACAGGTGCACCCTGCCGTTCGGACCGAAATGCCAAATATAACCAGCTTCTTCGTATCCATGAGGCCTTGGGAGAACTGGCAGTGTATGAAAATCCTTTTAAAGAAAATGAAAAAAATTGTTAAGAAACCTGACAAAAACTCTGAATTGTGGTTGAAATCCCCATCCGGCTATGTTACAATGAAACTCAGTTGATTAGGAGGTGTAACGAAGTGCAGATTATTAAGATCATTCTGAGTGTCATTTTCATAATAGATTGCATCGCTCTTACAGTAGTAGTTCTTATGCAGGAAGGTAAGCAGCAGGGACTTGGTGCTATCGCCGGAGCAGCAGAAACATACTGGGGTAAGAACAAAGGTCGTTCCATGGAGGGCGGACTTGTTAAGGCAACCACTATTATGGGAATTTTATTTTTTGTAATTTCTGTAGCATTAAATATGCTTGGTTAATCAGAAAAGAAATTTGAAACACTCTTGTTATGTGCAAGAGTGTTTTTTGTGTCATAAAGAGCTGAATCAGATAAAAGTCCTCTGCGGAGGCTGTGAGGAGTAATATGAGTAAAAAAGATATGGACAGAAGAAAAAAGTTTATCCTGGAACTGATGGGAGATCCTATTTATCAGCCAATGAGACTCCGCGAGATTTCTTCTCTTCTGAGACTTTCAAAAGAAGAGAAAAGAGAGCTATATGATGTTCTGGACGAACTTTGCGAGGAAGGAAAGGTATCTGTAGACCGCAAGGGCAGATATGAAAAGGTCAAAGGAAAATGGAAAAAGAAAAAAGATGACCGTTATTACGATGACCGAAGAGAAGAATACGGATCAGAGTATGGCAGAAAGAAGAAAGATAAAAATAAAAAAGATAAAAATAAAAAGAGCAGCCGGAGGGAATCCAGGCTGAGGGAACATTCATCGGACATCCCAAAGGTTTCGGCTTCGTAGAAATCGAAGGACAGGATGAGGATATCTTTATTCCTGAAAGTGATACAGGAACAGCCATGCATCAGGATAAAGTAAGGATCATCATCAGAGATGACAAAAAAGAGGGAAAACGCCAGGAAGGTGTAGTTGTGAAGGTTCTGGAACGTGGTATGCCTGAAATTGTAGGAACTTACCAGTTAAATCGGGATTTCGGTTTTGTGATCAGTGATAATCCGAAATTTTCCAAAGATATCTTCATTCCGAGAAAAGAAGCAGCAGGAATTAAAAATGGTGATAAAGTAATCGCGGTGATCACAGATTACGGCTCCGGAAATAAGAATCCTGAAGGAAAAATTAAGGAGAATCTGGGAAATATCCGAACACCGGGGACAGATATTCTGGCAATCGTCAAGAGCTTCGGAATCCCAAGTGAATTTCCTGAGAAAGTAATGAAGCAGGCTCAGCGTGTTCCGGATCATGTGCTGGATGCAGACAGAGATGGAAGACTGGATCTGAGACATCTGCAGACAGTCACTATTGACGGCGAAGATGCCAAAGACCTGGATGATGCGATTTCCCTGACAAAAGAGGGGGCCATTTACCATCTGGGAGTCCATATCGCAGATGTAAGCAACTATGTACAGTATAACAGTGCTTTGGACAGGGAAGCACTGAAACGTGGAACCAGTGTTTATCTGGCAGACCGCGTTGTGCCAATGCTGCCGGAACGTCTTTCAAATGGAATCTGTTCCCTGAATCAGGGAGAAGACAGACTGGCATTGAGCTGCCTGATGGACATTAATGAAAAGGGGAAGGTAGTTTCCCACCAGATCGCAGAAACAGTGATTAACGTAAATGAGAGAATGTGCTATACTGATGTAAAGAACATTCTTGAGGACACAGACGAAGAAGCAAAGAAACGGTATGATGCACTTATCCCGATGTTCTTTATGATGAAAGAACTGTCCGGAATCTTACGAAACAGCCGCCATCACAGAGGTTCCATTGACTTTGATTTCCCGGAGAGCAAGATTATTCTCAATGCAGCAGGAAAAGCAATCGATGTTAAGCCATATGAAGCAAATGTGGCAACCAAAATCATTGAAGATTTCATGCTGATGGCAAATGAGACTGTGGCACAGGAATACTGCACAGAAGAGATTCCGTTTGTATACAGAACCCATGATAACCCGGATCCGGAGAAAGTGGAGAGTCTTCTGACATTACTTCACAATCAGGGTGTGAAGATTCAGAAAGCAAAAGAAGAAATCACGCCAAAAGAAATCCAGCAGATCATCGAAAGTATCGAAGGGCTTCCGAATGAAGCAATGATCAGCCGTCTGGTGCTGCGTTCCATGAAACAGGCGAAATATACCACAGAATGCAGCGGTCACTTCGGACTGGCAGCGAAATATTACTGCCATTTCACATCTCCGATCAGAAGATATCCTGATCTGCAGATCCACAGGATCATTAAGGATAACTTACGAGGCAGACTGATGCGTGAAGGCAGAACCGAACACTATGCTGAAATCCTTGATGAAGTTGCGAGGCAGTCCAGTGTATGCGAACGCCGCGCAGATGAGGCAGAGCGTGAATCAGACAAGCTGAAGAAAGCAGAATACATGTCCTACCATCTGGGAGAAGAGTTCGAGGGAATTATCTCAGGTGTTACCGGCTGGGGACTTTATGTGGAACTTCCGAATACTGTAGAGGGACTGGTTCATGTCAACACACTGCGTGATGACTATTATGTTTTTGATCAGGAGAGCTATGAACTTTGCGGTGAGATGACAAAGAAAGTGTACAAGCTGGGAGATAAGGTTCGTGTCCGTGTGGCAGATGCAGATAAGATGCTCAAGACTGTAGATTTTGAGCTGGTTTCTGATATCCGGGATGATGAAGAAGAGAATTAAATAAAAATGGCTTGGAGGATATTATGGCAAAGAAAAAAGGAATGAAGCTGATTGCCAATAATAAAAAGGCATTTCACGACTATTTTATAGAAGATACTTATGAAGCCGGCATTGCCCTTGCAGGAACAGAGGTAAAATCTCTGCGCATGGGTAAGTGTAGTATTAAGGAATCCTTTATACGTGTGGAAAACGGAGAGGTTTACATCTACGGAATGCATATCAGCCCTTATGAAAAAGGCAATATTTTTAATAAAGATCCCCTGAGGATCCGTAAGCTGCTGCTTCACAGGTATGAGATCAACAAAATCGAAGCAAAGTTAAAAGAGAAAGGTCTGACGCTGGTACCTCTGAAAGTTTATTTCAAAGACAGTCTGGTAAAAGTAGAGATCGGAATGGCTCGAGGTAAGAAACTTTATGACAAGAGACAGGATATCGCAAAGAAAGACCAGAGAAGAGAAGCAGAACGTGACTTTAAGGTTAAGAATCTATATTGATAATATTACCAAATCCTTTGGCTCAAAATTGTGAAATGTTATGAAAAAATTAATGGATATTGCAAAAATATTCGAAAATTCGTATAATCTATCATATAGATAAAAAAATAACAATTCATTTTTCAGGCAGATGAGCTGAAAGGAGTGGTGCCCTATGAAAACAATCACGATCAGCAGACAGTATGGAAGCGGTGGAAGACACATTGCAGCTTTGCTTTCAGAAAAAATGGGAGTTCCCTGTTACGACAGTAAGCTTTTGCTGAAGGAAGCAGAGAGGCATGGAATCAGCCAGGAAATCATCAATGAATTTAAAGGCAAGACCAGTCTTCTCTATGCAATCGGAGTAATGATGTCGGAAGAATCGCAGGATAAAAAACGCCTGACAATTCCGGAGAAGATGTTTCATGCGCAAAAAGAGACAGTGAAGCGCCTGGCACAGGAAGGTCCATGTATTTTTGTGGGAAGATGTGCAGACCAGATCCTGAAAGATGATAATCAGCTGCTTCGTGTGTATATTTATGCATCTGATATGGAAGACCGTATTAAACGGATCAAGAAAAATAAGCATATTTCTCAGAGAGAGGCACTTGACAGAATTGCATATAAAGATCGTCAGAGAAGAGATTATTATAACTTTTATACAGGACATGAATGGGGCAAAATGGAAAACTATGATATCTGCCTGAATACTTCGGTTTTATCAGAGGAAGAATGTGTGGAACTTCTGATGAAGCTTGCAGAATAGAAATATATTAAATATGACCACAACGGGATGAGAAAGGACTGCCAGAGTAACATGGCAGTCCTTTCTGTTGGAGTATCCGCTGATTACAGTGCGTGTTTCCTTTTGTGCAATAATATGATATCAGGGTCAGATACCTTTTGATCCTGACATCATAATATGAAGTAGGAAAAAATGTGATTTTTTTATAAGAATGCGTCTGCAGGCAGAGACTTTAAAAATCTGAAAGTCTTAAAATTGTATGAAATCGGCAGAGGCTTAGTTGACAAGTTTTCGATACTCTGCAATAATAGGAAATTGAAAAAATGACATTGTTAAAAAGAAAAAGATATTCCATATAGCAGGAGGGAATATATTATGAAGAAACGTTATTTAATACTGGCAGGTCTTCTGGTAATGACAGTGGCAGCTGCCGGATGTGGTAAGAAAAAGACAACAGAGACAGCACCTGTAGAGGTAACAGCTACCCCGACTCCTGAGGTAACCAAGGCAGTCGATATGGTGGATATGCAGCAGACAGCAGATGAAGACATAAAGAATATAATGGGAGAGAAGACTTCTACAGCATCTAAGATTGTGTTTGTAAATAATACAGGGGATGACATCCAGTCACTCTATATCCGCACTCATGTGGATGAAGACAGTGAGGATTATGATGCAGACGAGGATGGAGGATGGGGAGATGATCTCATCAATGGAATGTTTACTCTGACAGATAAGGACAAGGCACTGTATTATATGCAGACTGCAAATACACAGACTGCAAATACACAGACATCAGGTACACAGACAACATCCAACAAGAGTACAGCTTCCTATGATATCCGTATTGCATATACAGATGAGGACAAGAATGAATGCTTTTTCCGCGATATTCCGCTTGGAACAATTTCGCAGATTACGTTATGTATGGATGGCACAGATGATGATGCGATCCCATATGCAAAATATCTGACAGGTACATCAACAAAAGAAGTATCCACGCTTGATGCGGTAAAGGAACGTCTTGGCATTACAGATGACAGTAAGTCAGAATCAGATTCCACAGACGACAGTGATAAGAATTCTACAGATAATTCTGATTCAGCAGATAATAATAACAGCGGTGACCAGAATACAGATGACAATGGAAATGGCAGTAATAATGGTTCTGATGATGGAAATGGTGGAAGCACAGATAATGGAAATGGTGGAAACGGCGGTGGTGGAAACACAGATCAGGATAACAATGGCGGCGATATGATTTCCACAGCAGAACAGTATATCGGTCAGCCTCTGGATGCACTGGAAGGCGCATGCGGTTCTCCACAGGGCAGCAGCTATGAGGATGATCCTGAGACAGGTAAAACAGGATTCCATTATTACAGCAATTTCACAGTTTCTACAACAGTTGATGAAAATGGTAATGAAATTGTTGCCGGAATATGGTAGAATAGAACTACGAATGTAACAGAGGAGGTATTCCGATCCTCTGTTACCTGCGATAAAATTAATTTCAGGAGACAGTTACTATGAAACGTGTATTATTAAAATTAAGCGGTGAAGCCCTTGCCGGTGAGAAGAAGACCGGATTTGACGAGGCGACTGTTATTGAAGTTGCAAAGCAGATCAGGACAATTGCTGAGGAAGGACTGGAAATCGGCATCGTGATCGGCGGAGGTAATTTCTGGAGAGGACGCACCAGTGAGACTATCGACAGGAATAAGGCTGATCAGATTGGTATGCTTGCAACAGTTATGAACTGTATTTATGTATCTGATATCTGCAGATACCTTGGATTAAAGACAGAAATCTTTACACCATTTGTATGCGGTGCATTTACAAGCCTTTACTCTAAGGATGCAGTGGAAGCAAGCTTTGTACAGGGCAAGATCGTATTCTTTGCAGGCGGTACAGGACATCCTTACTTCTCCACAGATACAGCCACTGTACTTCGCGCAGTAGAGATCGAAGCAGAAGCAATCCTTCTTGCAAAAGCTGTTGACGGAATTTATGACAGTGATCCGAAGACAAACCCGAATGCAGTAAAATATGATGAAATTTCCATTGAAGAAGTAGTTGCAAAGAAACTGGCAGCTATGGATCTGACAGCATCGATCATGTGTATGGAACAGAAGATGCCGATGCTGGTATTTGCACTGGATGAAAAAGACAGCATCATCAATGCAGTACATGGCAAATTTGTCGGAACTAAGGTTACTGTATAAGTAAGGCTTATAAGTCAGTTTACAGAGAAAGTGTAATATAAAAACTATAAAAAGAGGGAGACGAACCTAATGGATGAGAGAATTCAGAAATATGAAGAGAAGATGAAAAAGACACTGGCAAGCCTTGAGAGCGAACTGGTTACAATTCGTGCAGGACGTGCGAACCCGCATATCCTTGACAAACTCGCCGTAGATTATTACGGAGCTCCGACACCTCTTCAGCAGGTGGCAAATATCACTGTCCCGGAAGCTCGTATGATCCAGATCCAGCCATGGGAAAGCAGCCTGATCAAAGGAATTGAGAAAGCAATCCTTACCTCTGATCTTGGATTAAATCCAAGCAACGATGGTAAAGTAATCCGCCTTGTATTCCCGGAACTTACAGAGGAACGCCGTAAGGAACTGGTTAAAGATGTCAAGAAAAAAGGCGAAGCAGCCAAAGTAGCAGTCCGCAACATTCGTCGTGATGCAAATGATGCATTTAAGAAACTTGCAAAACAGGATGTATCTGAGGATGAGATCAAAGAACTTGAGGAGAAAATCCAGAAGAGCACAGATAAATATATCAAAGAAGTTGATGCGGCAGTGGATGCAAAGAGCAAAGAAATCATGACCGTATAAGGGAAACGAAAAGGAGAGCTCCATGAATGCGGGCTCTCTTTTTATCTGAATGAGATAATGGACCGGAAACTGTGGTTCATTATGATGAGACAGTAAGGTTAAAGGAATAACAGGATAAGAAAAGGAAACAAGAGTATGAATGTACCAAATCATATTGCCATTATTCTGGATGGTAATGGACGCTGGGCGAAGGCAAAGGGAATGCCCAGAAGCTACGGACATGTGAAGGGCTGTGCAAATCTGGAAACAGTCTGTGACTATATGAAGGAGCTGGGAGTTAAATATGTGACTGTATATGCTTTTTCCACAGAGAACTGGAAACGTTCCAAAGATGAGGTGGACGGTCTGATGAAACTGTTCCGAAGCTATCTGAAAAAATGTATTAAACTGGCAGATAAGAACAAAATGCGTGTCCGGGTGATCGGAGAGGTTTCGGCATTTGATCAGGATATTCAGGAAAGTATTGCACGTCTGGAACAATATTCTCAGAAATATGATGAAATCTATTTCCAGATTGCATTAAACTACGGCAGCAGAGATGAGATCATAAGAGGTATCCGCAAACTTGCTCAGGATGCTGCAGATGGAAAAGTAAAGCCGGAAGAAATTGATGAGCATGTTTTTGACAATTACCTGGATACGGCAGGAATCCCTGATCCGGATCTGATGATCCGCACAAGCGGTGAATTGAGACTTTCCAATTTTCTGTTATGGCAGATGGCTTATACGGAATTTTATTTCACAGATGTGGCATGGCCGGATTTTAATAAAGCAGAGCTGGTCAAGGCTATTGAGAAATATAATCAGAGAGACAGAAGATACGGCGGAGTTAAGGAGGAGTAAAGAATGTTTAAGACAAGACTCTTAAGCGGAATCCTGCTTGTGATTATTGCGCTTGCCACTATTATCAGCGGTGATTATGTGCTGTTTTTCACACTTCTTGCGGTTTCTCTCATTGGAATGAGAGAATTGTACAGAGCAATGAAGGTGCAGGATGAGAAGATAAATCTGCTGGCAGCAGCAGGCTATTTAGGCGCAGTATTATATTATCTGGCAGTACTGCTTGATTTTGAGAGGTATGGAGTGCTGGCAATCATTTTCGGACTTGTGCTGCTCATGTTTGTATACGTGTTCACTTATCCAACCTATGAGGCAGGGCAGGTAATGCCTGCACTGTTTGGTATTGTGTATGTGGCAGTTATGCTGTCGTTTATTTATCTTACCAGAGAGCTTCCCGGTGGAAAGTTCCACGTATGGCTGATCTTTCTGTGCTCATGGGGATGTGATACCTGCGCATATTGTGTGGGAATGCTGATCGGTAAACATAAAATGGCACCTGTCCTCAGCCCTAAGAAATCTGTGGAGGGAGCTGTGGGTGGTGTGGCAGGAGCTGCACTTCTTGGTGTGATCTATGCAGCAGCCACTCAGGGACCGATGCTGGAATATGCTGTGATCTGTGCAATCGGAGCACTGATCTCCATGGTAGGCGATTTGGCTGCATCTGCGATCAAGAGAAATCAGGGGATTAAAGATTATGGAAAATTAATTCCGGGACATGGAGGAATCCTTGACAGATTTGACAGTGTGATCTTCACAGCACCGGTTATTTATTTCCTCTCTCTTGTGATGATTGAGATCTAGAGCATATATTCTTCTGATATACATGTTTACAGTATTTTCTGATATGAGAACTGTCAGGTCAGAAGTAATTTTATAAAATTGTTGTATAAGTATTGAAATGAGGTACAATATGAAAAAAGTAGCAGTCTTAGGTTCTACAGGTTCGATCGGAACACAGACACTGGATGTGGTACGTGCAAATGATGACCTGGAAGTAGTTGGTCTTGCAGCAGGCAGTAATGTAGAAATGCTGGAGAAGCAGATACGTGAATTTCATCCCAGACTGGTTGCAGTCTGGAAAGAAGAGGCAGCCAGAGATCTGGCAGTACGTGTGCAGGATCTGGATGTAAAAATCGTAAGCCAGATGGGTGGTCTTATCGAACTTGCCAGAATGGAAGAATCAGACATTCTGGTGACCGCTATCGTAGGAATGATAGGAATCAGACCAACTATGGAAGCAATCCTTGCAGGTAAGGATATTGCTCTGGCAAATAAGGAAACACTGGTAACAGCCGGACATCTGATCATGCCGTTGGCAAAGCAGTTCGGTGTGCAGATCCTGCCTGTAGACAGCGAGCACAGTGCTATTTTCCAGGCACTTCATGGAGAGAAAAGAGAGCAGATACATAAACTGCTCATCACTGCATCCGGCGGTCCTTTCCGCGGAAAGAAAACAGCAGATCTGGAGAAGGTGACTCTGGAGGATACGCTGAAGCATCCGAACTGGGTAATGGGACAGAAGATTACAGTGGATTCTGCAACTCTGGTAAATAAAGGTCTGGAAGTTATGGAAGCCAGATGGCTTTTTGATGTAGATCTGGATCATATTCAGGTTGTGGTTCAGCCGCAGAGTATTATCCACTCTATGGTGGAATTCGAGGACGGTGCAGTGATGGCACAGCTTGGAACACCGGATATGAGACTTCCGATACAGTATGCATTATGCTACCCGGACAGAAGATTTTTAAAAGGTGACAGACTGGATTTTCATATGTTGAAGCAGATCACCTTTGAGGAGCCGGACAGGAAAACTTTTAAAGGTCTTCCAATGGCGGTGGAAGCGGCAAGGGCAGGCGGCAGTATGCCAACCGTTTTTAATGCTGCAAATGAGCTGGCAGTGCGCAAATTCCTTCAGAAAAAAATCAGCTTTCTGGATATTTACGAGATTATCGGGCAGTCTATGAGCAGACATACAGCAGTAAAGGATCCGGACCTGGATCAGATTCTGGAGATTGAGAAAGAAACTTATCGTTGGATTGAAAGCAGGTGGTAGATTGAAAATTATTATTGCAATTGTCATATTCAGTGCAATCATTCTCTTTCATGAGCTGGGACATTTTCTTTTTGCAAAGCTGAATAAGATCGTGGTCACAGAATTCTCTCTGGGAATGGGACCAAGACTTTTCAGTTTTGAGAAAGGAGATACCAGATATTCACTGAAACTTCTTCCTATCGGTGGCTCCTGTGCCATGCTGGGGGAGGATACGGACATAGAGAATGAACCGGGAACTTTTAACAGTGCGTCTGTGTGGGGCAGGATTTCTGTAGTTGCCGCAGGACCGGTATTTAACTTTATCATGGCATTTGTATTGTCTGTGATCATTGTAGGTGCTGTAGGATATGAACCATCCAGAGTTCTTTCCGTAAAGGAAGGTTCTGCGGCTGAGGCGGCAGGACTGAAAGAGGGAGATATTATTACCGGTTATCAGGGATATCACATTGATCTGGGAAAAGATCTCTATGTATATTCCTATCTGAACCAGCTGAAAGAGGGAGATACCATTAACCTGACTGTTAAGCGTGACGGAAAGAAGATGGACATTTCCTATAAGTCGGATACAAATGTGAGATACCTTCTGGGCTGCAATTTCAACGGGGATGATACTTCTGCCATGACAGTAGAATCTGTAATGGATGGAATGCCGTTGCAGGAAGCAGGGATTCAGCAGGGAGATGTGATCACATCCATTAATGGAGTGAAGATTACAAATGCAGCAGATTACCAGAAATATATTCAGGAGAATCCGCTGACAGAAAAGTCTGTAAAGCTTACCTATTCCAGGGACGGACAGGAATATGATATTACGGTTACACCAAAAGAATACCGTACGGCAGAATCAGGATTTACCTACAATATGTATTCTGAAAAAGCAAAAGGGCTGAATGTAGTCAAATATGGTGCCGTAGAAGTAAAATATATGGTACGTACAACGATTCTCAGCCTGAAAGAGCTGGTCAGCGGAAAGCTTGGAATGAAAGATCTGAGTGGTCCGGTCGGAGTTGTGGATGCAATCGGAACTACGTATGAGGAAAGCAAAAGCGAAGGAACCATGATCCTGTGGATGAATATGCTTAATATGGCAGTTCTGCTCTCTGCAAACCTTGGAGTTATGAACCTCCTTCCGTTTCCGGCACTGGACGGTGGACGGCTGGTATTCCTTGTCATAGAGGCAATCCGCAGAAAACCGATTAACAGACAGGTGGAGGGCGGCATTCATTTCGCAGGGCTGATGCTGTTGATGGCGCTGATGGTATTTGTCATGTACAATGATATTGTCAAACTGATCTGAGATAAATGATAGACAGAATATTTTTATAGATAGTTAGCTCGGGCAGAGCATGAAAAAAGTGAATAATGTAAAAATATTTGCAAAAAAGACAGATTTTTAAAAAAGAGAAATCTGTCTTTTTTGTAGAATTGTTATAGTTGACGGATGAACGTAGCCAAAATTCATTCCAGATTGCCTGCGGCAATGGAATTTTGGCTTGTATGTCTCGGGATAGTGGTGTGTGAACAGTAACGTCGGATTCTTTTATAATAAAGGTAAAGAATTTTTGACATTGCGAAAAATTATAGTTTGTTATATACTGATTTTCTGGCAGTATTGAGAATGTGACATCTGTCTGAGTTTGTCTGGAGGAGAGAAAAAAGTTATGCCTATTGGAATAATTATCAATGCATTATCCATAGTTATCGGCGGAATCCTGGGGGCTCTTGTGGGGCACAAATTAAGTCCGAAATTCAAAGAGGATATTACTCTTGTATTCGGGGTATGTTCTATGGGAATGGGAATCAGCACCATCGGTCTGATGGAAAATATGCCGGCGGTTATTTTTTCTGTTGTGATCGGTACGGGAATCGGACTTGCGATTCATCTTGGAGAAAGGATCAATGCCGGTGCCGGTGTTATGCAGCGTGTGATCGGCAAATTTATCAAGAATTCAAATTCAGAGCTTTCTGAGGATGAGTTTATGAATACACTGGTGACGATCATCGTATTATTCTGTGCAAGCGGAACAGGAATCTATGGCTCTATCGTATCCGGAATGAGCGGGGATCATTCAGTGCTGATCTCCAAATCTATTCTGGATTTATTTACAGCAGCTATTTTTGCCTGCAGCCTGGGAATGGTAGTGTGTATGATTGCCATTCCGCAGGTGCTCATTTTCCTGATCCTGTTCTTTGCAGCAACGGTGATTTTTCCGCTGACTACGCCGGGCATGATCAATGACTTTAAAGCCTGCGGAGGTTTCCTGATGCTTGCAACCGGTTTTCGTATGGTGAAGCTGAAGAACTTTCCGACTGCGGACATGATACCGGCGATGGTGCTGATCATGCCTATGTCATGGTTCTGGGTGAATTATATATTGCCGTTAGTATCATAAGTTAAGCTGGCAGATTTTCATTTCTGAGTTCAGAAACGGAGATCTGCTTCTTTTTAGGTCAATTACAATCAAAATTATAGATGACTGTAATGGCGCTTATAAAAAACTAACCAATAGTTAATAGAAAATTTCTTCCTGATATTGTATTGTAAATATATAATAAATCTGAAAAAATATCAGGTGTATCAAAAGTATTTCCTGATATTTGCCTGAAACTATAATGGCACATCAAGAGAGGAGGAGATTTTTATGAGTATGAAAAATCGATTTGCAGGAAAATGCAGAAGCTATCTGGCATTTTTTCTTCTGGCGGCATTTGCGGCACTTTTATTTTTCCCAAGGGTAGCATCGGCTGCTGCCAAGCCAACTGCCAAACAGCTTAAAGTAACCTACAGAGGATTCGAATATGACAATGATACAGCAAAGTTATATCTGAAGCTGAGTCTGAAAAATACTTCGAGTTACACGATTACAAAAGTGAAGATGGGATATGAGATACCTATTATGGAGGATGGAACCATAACCCAGACCTTCAGTGTAACGATTAATCCCGGAAAGACAGTGAATAAGACGGTTTATATTGGAAAAATGACTCAGCCGCCATATAAAGCGCCGAAGGTAAAATGCTTATCGTTCTGGTATAAGTCAGCGACACCTAAGCTAAACCAGCTCAAAGTCAGCTACAAGGGATATGAGTACAATCCGAACACAGGAGAGCTGTATATAACTGCCCGTATGCAGAACACTTCCAGTTATACGATTACAAAGGTAACGATGTATTTTGAGATACCACTGGATGAAACTGCAACACCGACCAAAACCTACAATGTAAATATTCCGGCCGGAAAGACAAAAAATTACAGGTTCAAAATTGGAATGATGACAGATGCTCCGGATGGAAAGGTACTGGTGAAATGTAAGAAATTCTGGTATAAGAAATAACAAATGAAATTGTGATATCAGACAGGCAGTCATTGTGAGATACTCTAAACAGTACCACAATGGCTGCTGTTTTGTTATGCTTAGGAAATTACGTCGGAATTGTTATAATTAGGTATATTTTAGCATAAATAATTCCTGTCTGAAATAAAAATTGCTGTTATTATTTCTGGCTTAGTCGGGCTCGAAGTGGCAGTAACTCCTGCTTTACGTTACAAATGTTTCATGTTATCATTATCTAAAATCAGGGAAGCTGTTTTTCGGGGAATTTTTTAACCGAATGCGGATTGCGAATATCCATTTGACTTGCAAAATCTGGTAATGAAGGAGGATGAAAAATATGCGGAACAGAAAGAAACTGCCAATTGGAATAGATAGTTTTGAAAAAATAATCCGGCATAATTTTTACTATGTGGATAAAACAGAAATGATAACAGAACTTCTTCATAACTGGGGAGAAGTGAATCTGTTTACACGTCCTCGCCGTTTTGGAAAATCTCTGAATATGAATATGCTGCAGTCATTTCTGGAAATCGGATGTGATAAATCGCTGTTTAATGGACTGAAGGTATCCCGTGAAAAAGAACTGTGTGAAGAATATATGGGAAAGTTTCCGGTAATTTCGCTTACATTGAAGAATGTGGAGGGATTAAATTTTGAGTCAGCCCGGAAATCGCTGAAGAATACTCTGGGAATGGAGGCGTGGAGACTTAGTGCTCTGGCAGAGAGCAGCCGCCTTACAGAGGAAGAAAAAAACTCTTATAAAGCATTGACTGTCGTTGATGATCATGGCGATTTCAAAATGTCTGATGCCACAATGGAGAAGGCGCTGCTTATATTAACTGTATTACTGGAGAAACATTATGGAAAAAAAGCGGTTCTTTTGATTGATGAGTATGATGTGCCATTAGATAAAGCGTTCCAGTATGGATATTATGACGAGATGGTATCTTTGATCAGAAACATGTTTGGAAATGTTTTGAAGACAAATTCGAGCCTGTTTTTTGCAGTACTTACGGGATGCCTGAGAATTGCGAAGGAAAGCATTTTTACAGGATTAAACAATTTTAATGTTTTTTCGATTACGAGTGTACAGTTTGATGAGTTCTTTGGATTTACAGATGATGAGGTTGCAGAAATGCTGAAATATTTTGGGCTTTCTGACTACCATGAAACAATCAGGGAATGGTATGATGGTTATCAGTTTGGAAAGAAAGCAGTGTATTGTCCCTGGGACGTGATCAGTTATTGCAGAAATTTATGTGCAGATCCTGATGCGATACCAGAAGATTTCTGGTCTAATACCAGCAGCAACAGCATTGTGAGTCGTTTTATAGATAAAGCGAATAAACAGACGAGAGATGAAATCGAAAACCTGATTTCGGGAGAAACGGTTATAAAAGAAATAAAACAGGAACTGACATATAATGAACTGGATAAATCCATTGAGAATCTTTGGAGTATACTTTTTACAACAGGGTATTTAACACAACGTGAAAGAATAGACAGCAGAAAGTTACGTCTGGCAATTCCTAACAGAGAAATTAAAGAATTGTTTGAACTTCAGATCAGGGAATGGTTTCAGGAAAAGTCATCTGAGGATGTAAAGAAGCTTGATAAATTATGCATGGCTTTTCCAGATGGAGATGCAGAAACGATAGAAGATTTGTTTAACGACTATTTATGGAATACAATCAGTATTCGGGATACGGCAGTTAAGGGAAGAAAAGAAAATTTTTATCATGGAGTTTTGCTGGGGCTGCTAAGTCATATGGAGAACTGGGCTGTCTGGTCGAATATAGAATCTGGTGAAGGTTATTGTGATATTTTACTGGAAGTTCCGGAGAATCGTGTCGGAGTGGTGATCGAGATGAAATATGCTCAGGAAGACAGAATGGAGGCAGCTTGTACAGAAGCTCTGAAACAGATTGAACAACGTCAGTATGCTGCAAGGTTAAAGAGTGACGGGATGAAGAATATTGTAAATTATGGCATTGCCTGTTATCGGAAACATTGTAAAGTTAAGATTGGGAAAGAAAATTCTTAATCTAAGAAGATATCTTAATAAGAAAACAGCTCTGCTGTTCTGAAATTACAGCTCCTCTCAGTGATTATTATTTGTGATACTGAGGGGAGCTTTTTATATCATAGAAGATTATTCTGCAATATTTCTGTGATGTAACAGTCTTTTGGACAGGATTCTTTCTTACGTATTCCTTGTTGGAATAATCCATGTGAAAAGAAGAATTGCGAAGGAAATAGGAAACGAAAGGGTATAATTTGTGCAAATTGTTGGAAAATTTTTTAAACATACTTTAATATGAACGGAAAAGTCAGGAAAGGAAGAAAAATGAGAAAGAGACTTATTATCGGTATGAGTGGGGCTTCCGGAGCGCCCCTTACAATAGAATTGCTGAAACAACTGCAGCAGTATAAAGAAATAATAGAGACACATCTGATCGTGACAAAAGGTGCGGAAATGACGCTGGAACAGCTATATGCTCTTGCGGACGAGGTACATGATTGAAACAATCTCAAACCACCAGCAGAGCTGGTGGTACTGACTTCGGGAGATAATTATTATTGTGTAAATAATGAGAATGGAAAAGTATATTATTGGAGTTCAAGCGAAGATAGCTATTATTATATTGCTGAATCGATAGATGAATTTGCTTCTTTTTTTAGGTGATATCTGTTGTAAGGGTAATAAAACGGCTGCCAATCCGGTAAATATGTGAGATAACATATCAGTAGGTGAGGCAGCCATTTTACGTATATTCTTGCTACAACCCTAACGCAACTCAGCAATCCTGCTGACTGCCACGTAGATCTCCTGAATTTTGTACCAGGTTGGATAATCTACGATTCCTGTCTGGTCCAGACCGAAAATGCTCTGGAAAATCCTGACGGAATTTTGGGTCTCAGGTCCGTAAATTCCATCTGCGGTAACAACAGGGACAGCAGGATAAGCTTCTGCGATTGTGTTTAACTGTTCCTGAATCTGTCTTACCTTATTTCCGGATGCACCGATATCCAGATCATATCCTGGCCAGGAGGCGGGGATGCCGGAGATTGCTTCCGCCACATTGATATACATATCATTTCCGTAAAAAGTCCGTAGGATTTCAATGGCAGAGTATCCCTGATCGCCCAGTGCCTTGCTTCCCCATTGTGTCATCCAGCCTCTGTTTCGGCATTGTACCTGTTTGCCGTCACAGTACTGGGTAAGGATTGGCTGACGTACATTTGGTCTGGAAAGATAATTCTCAAACAGTTCATCTACAATGCGGTCAATGCTGGCAAAGATATTCCTGCCATAGATCCATTTGTGATCATAGGCAGTGGAGGAAGTGATCGTAAAGTCATAACCTTTGTTCCGGTACCATTCCGTATAAACCCTGTTCAGAGTAAAAGACATGATAGCCAGAACATTTGCCCGGATGGTATCGTCGGGCCAGGTGGCATAGATTTCGCTGCTGGCTACATTTTTGATGTAATCTTTGTAGCGTACATAATAATTGCCTGCAGCGGAATCGTTGACAGGCCCGTCGTGTACCACTATATATTCAGGGACAACGACCTTGCTTAATACGATTTCGCCGTTTTCGTTTATTGGTTTTATCTCGGCTTCTTCGATTTTGGGAGGATATTCATAGAACAACGTATGCGGAGGAATTACAATTCTCTGGAAAGTTTCGCCGGATTCCATGACATTCAGCGTTGTTGGCTGTCTGGATAAAGTATCTGCTAATACCTGGCTTCCTGCGATTTCTTTTGGTTCAAATCCTTCTGCTTCGATCTGAATGGTATATTCTGAGTAGGGCTGTTGTTCAACCGGTTCCATACTGTATTCCAGAGGTGGAGTCTTAAGTTCAATGACAGGAGTGCGTCCGGAGGAATCTGTTGCCACTTCTTCAATGGTACTGTCGGGTACTCCTGTGTAGGAGATTCTGACGCGTGCGTTTTCTATGGGACGATTGTTCAGCCGGTCTGATACGGTAACCTGATATTGTCCTGTATCTATATTTTCCTGCTGCATCTGCATATGATAAAAAGCCATACAAGCTCCTGTAGATAATGCTTTCCTGATAAATTATGCAAGGGACCGGAAAATGGTTACCTGAGAAAAGAATTATTGTAGAAAAAAGATAAAAAAATAAGGCACCATGACTTCTCATAGTTCCTCATTCTTTAAATGCGGAAGATGGGACTTGAACCCACATGAGCGCAATGCTCACAAGATCCTTAGTCTTGCTCGTCTGCCAGTTCCGACACTTCCGCATATCGCATTTCTCTGGGATTCTTTTGCTCTCCCTCGCGACAAGTGATACTATATCAAATGTAAAAGCTAATGTCAACACCTTTTTGAAAAAAATATAAAAAAATTTCAATTTTTTTTTGAAAAAAAGAGGAATTTGAAATTTTATGTAGAATATAATTAATAAGAGGTATTTTGTCAGCTTGTGGAGGTATCGCTTATGAATATCAGAGAAAGCATGGAACAGCGTGAACAAAAGATGCTCAGTCCTTATGCTGCTTTGAGTCTTTGTTCCAGAGGCAGAGAGCGGCAGGAGGAAGAATGCGATGTACGGACTGTCTATCAGAGAGACAGGGACAGGATCCTTCATAGTAAAGCTTTTCGCAGGATGAAGGATAAGACACAGGTTTTTGTGGCACCCCAGGGTGATCATTACAGGACCAGACTGACACATACTCTTGAGGTATCACAGATTGCCAGAACAATAGCGAAGGCACTGAGACTGAATGAAGATCTTGTAGAAGCGATCGCACTTGGACATGACCTGGGACATACTCCCTTTGGACATGCAGGTGAGAGGGCTCTTGATGCAGTGAATCCGGATGGCTTTGCCCACTATAAACAAAGCGTCAGGGTTGCACAGGTACTGGAGAAGAACGGCGAAGGGTTGAATCTCACATGGGAGGTCCGGGATGGTATCCTGAATCACAGAACCAGTGGGAATCCGTCTACTCTCGAAGGAAAGGTAGTAAGACTTTCGGACAAGATCGCCTATATTCATCATGATATGGATGATGCACAGCGGGCGGGGATTATTTCTGAGGATGATATTCCGGTCACGCTTCGGATGCTGCTCGGTTATACAACCAGAGAGCGGCTCAATACATTTGTTCATGATGTGATAGAGAACAGTCTTGAGCAGGATACCATAAAGATGTCAGCAGAGATCTACGAGGCAATGATGGATCTGCGGGCTCTCATGTTTCAGAATGTATATGAGAATCCGGCAGCCCATAAGGAAGAGGAAAAGGTAGTGAAGATGCTGACGGAGTTATATGAATATTATGTCGAATACCCGGAAGCAATGTCAAAAGAATACAGGGAGCTGATCGTGCGTGGAGAGAAGAAGGAACAGGCAGTATGTGACTATCTCTCAGGAATGACAGACCAGTATTCTATAAGGAAATTCCGGGAGATTTACATACCAAAAGCATGGGAAGTCTATTAATCATCAAGAAGGAGGACGAAGCATGCGTTATTCAGACGATATCATTGAAGAAGTCAGGATGAAGAATGATATTGTAGATGTTGTATCCCAGTATGTGAAGCTGAACAAAAGAGGAAGTACCTATTTCGGGCTGTGTCCGTTCCATAATGAGAAAACGCCCTCTTTTTCGGTAACACCGGCGAAGCAGATGTATTACTGCTTCGGATGCGGAGCAGGCGGGAATGTATTTAATTTTGTGATGGAATATGAGAATTATACCTTTGGAGAGGCACTGAAGCATCTGGCAGACAGGGCAGGGGTGCAGCTTCCGAAGATTGAATATTCCGGAGAAGCAAAGAAGAAAGCAGAACGTCGGGCTGCCCTTCTGGAGATCAATAAGCTTGCAGCAGGATATTTCTATTATCAGCTGCGTCGTGAGAGTGGCAGACAGGCACATGAATATCTGACAGGCAGAGGACTCAGTGAGGAGACGATCAGGAAGTTTGGCCTGGGATATTCGGATAAGTACAGTGACGATCTGTACAAATATCTGAAGTCAAAGAATTACAGTGACGAACTGCTGCGGGATTCCGGCCTGTTCAATGTGGATGAACGCAGGGGAATGTATGACAAGTTCTGGAACAGGGTTATTTTCCCGATCATGGATGTGAATAACCGCGTGATCGGATTTGGAGGCAGAGTGATGGGTGACGGAAAGCCGAAGTACCTGAACTCGCCGGAGACTACGATCTTTGATAAAAGCCGGAATCTGTACGGGCTGAATGTTGCAAGAACCACGAGAAAAAATTATCTGATCCTGTGTGAAGGATATATGGATGTGATATCCATGCATCAGGCAGGGTTTACCAATGCGGTTGCATCGCTGGGAACGGCACTTACTTCCGGACATGCAAGTCTGCTGAAGCGTTACACTCAGGAAGTATTGCTTCTGTATGACAGTGATGATGCAGGCGTGAGGGCTGCCCTTCGTGCCATTCCGATCCTGAGGGAAGCCGGTGTTTCTTCGAGGGTGGTAAATCTTAAGCCGCATAAAGATCCGGATGAATTTATCAAGGCACTTGGAGCGGAAGAGTTTGAGAAACGTCTGGAGCAGGCTATGGACAGCTTTATGTTCCGCATACATATGGCAGAGCGGGAATTTCCAATGGAGGAGCCCCAGGGACAGAACCGTTTCTTTGAGCGGTGTGCACAGATGCTTCTGGAACTTTCCGATGAACTGGAGAGAAATCTTTATATAGAAGCAATCGTAAAGGATTACAGAAACAGTGGGATCAGTGTGGAGAATCTGAAAAAGAGAGTCGGAGCTCTTGCAATGAAGGGAACTCCGGCAGAGCAGAGGATTCAGCCTAAACCTGTGGGAGCAGGTCAGCAAAAGAAGAAGGAGAGTGCAGCAGAGAAAGCACAGAAGCTGATGCTTACCTGGCTGGTAACTTATCCGGGCATATTTGATACAGTGGAAAAATATATCCAGCCTTCAGATTTCGTGGTTCCTCTGTACAGGCAGGTGGCAGAGATGCTTTACCAGCAGCACAGGGATGGCGATGTGAATCCTGCAAGGCTGATGAATGCTTTCATTGACAGTGAAGAGCAGAGAGAGGTTTCATCCCTTTTTAATGCAACGATCCATCTGGAGACTCCGGAGGAACAGAACCGGGCTTTTTCGGATGCTGTGATCAGGATTAAGGATGAGAGTCTGAAAGAGAGAAACAGAACCTGGGATCCCACAGATATACAGGGACTGCAGGAACTTGTAAAAGCAAAGAAAGAACTGGAAGAGCTTGGAAGAAAGCGGCAGCAGCTGCATATTTCTTTTGAATAAGGATAAAATATAAACACTATATGGAGGTATAGAGCACATATGGAAATGAATATGGGTAAATTCAGTGAAAAACTGGTAGAACTTCTGGAGCTTGCCAAAAAGAAAAAGAATGTACTGGAATACCAGGAAATCAATGACTTCTTTAAGGATCAGCCACTGGGAGTTGAACAGATGGAGAAAGTATTTGACTTTCTGGAAGCCAGTGGAGTGGATGTGCTTAGGATTACAGACAGTAATGCAGATGATATGATCCTGGATGATGACGATGCAGACATTGATAAGCTGGATGAAGAAGAGATTGAGCTTGACAAGATCGATCTTTCTGTTCCTGAAGGTGTAAGCATCGAGGATCCGGTACGTATGTATCTGAAGGAAATTGGTAAGGTTCCGCTTCTTTCAGCAGAAGAGGAAATCGAACTTGCAAAGAGAATGGAGAATGGGGATGAGGCTGCCAAGAAACGTCTGGCAGAAGCAAACCTTCGTCTTGTTGTCAGCATTGCAAAGAGATATGTGGGACGTGGAATGCTTTTCCTTGACCTGATCCAGGAAGGTAACTTAGGTCTGATCAAAGCGGTTGAGAAATTTGATTACCGCAAGGGTTATAAATTCAGTACCTATGCTACATGGTGGATCCGTCAGGCAATCACCAGAGCAATCGCAGACCAGGCACGTACCATCCGTATTCCGGTGCATATGGTTGAGACTATTAACAAACTGATCCGCGTTTCCCGTCAGTTACTGCAGGAGCTTGGACGTGAACCTACGCCGGAAGAAATTGCAAAAGAGATGGATATGTCTGTAGAGCGTGTACGTGAGATCCTTAAGATCTCCCAGGAGCCTGTATCTCTGGAGACACCTATCGGTGAGGAAGAGGACAGCCACCTTGGAGACTTTATCCAGGATGACAATGTACCTGTACCTGCAGATGCAGCAGCATTTACTTTGCTGAAAGAGCAGCTGGTAGAGGTTCTGAGCACATTGACAGACAGAGAGCAGAAAGTATTGCGCCTGCGTTTTGGCCTGGACGATGGACGTGCCAGAACTCTGGAGGAAGTTGGTAAGGAATTTAATGTAACAAGAGAACGTATCCGTCAGATTGAGGCAAAGGCGCTCCGCAAGCTTCGTCATCCGAGCCGCAGCCGTAAACTGAAGGATTATCTGGACTAAGGAGCCTGTTATGCAGCTTTCATTACGTTTGTCTGCAATAGCAGGCCTGGTGACCAGGGGAAACAGACTTGTGGATGTGGGATGCGATCATGGATACCTGCCGGTTTCGCTTTATCTGGATGGAAAGATTCCGGGTGCGATTGCCATGGATGTAAGAAAAGGCCCGTTGTCCAGAGCGCAGGAACATATTTCTCAGTATGGACTGGACGCATACATAGAAACCCGGCTTTCAGACGGACTTGAGGCTTTGAAACCGGGAGAGGGCGACACTCTTGTGATCGCAGGAATGGGCGGCCCTCTCATGGAGAGGATTCTTACTGACGGGGCAGAGGTCAGGGAGAGCTTTCGGGAAATGATCCTGCAGCCTCAGTCAGATATCCCCCATTTTCGCAGATTTGTCAGAAAAATCGGCTGGCAGATCACAGAGGAGGAGATGGTTCTGGAGGATGGCAAGTTTTATCCTATGATGAAGGTAATTCATGGAGAAAAGATGCATATTTCAGAAGATACTCCTTATACTTTAGATGAGTGGTTTGGAGGAATGCTTCTGGAAAGAAAGCATCCTGTTCTGCGGGAGTATCTGGAAAGAGAGCTTCGCATCCGCAATGAGATTCTTGACAGATTAAAGAATGCGCCCAATGCAGAGAAGCGTGCGGGCGAGATAGAGGAGGAAAAGCAGGCAGTTATTGCTGCTTTAGAGGAATATGAAGGCATATGAACTGACCTCCTGGCTGGAGAAGAAGTACCCGTCAGATGCAGCAGAGGACTGGGATAACGTAGGACTTCTCGCAGGAGATGATACAAATGAGATCAGCCACGTGTTTCTGGCTCTGGATCTGACAGAGGAAACACTGGCTGAGGCCATAGAGGATGGGGCAGATATGATCATTACCCATCATCCCATGATCTTTTCCGGAATTAAGAAGATCAATAATCACAGCTTTACAGGAAGAAAGATCCTTACGCTGATACAGAAAGGAATTGTTTATTATGCGATGCATACCAATTATGATGTGCTGGGTATGGCAGATCTGAGTGCAGACTATACGAAGATGCATGATACCACAGTCCTTTCCGTAACTGAAGAGAGAGAGGGAGAAGTACAGGGTTTTGGCAGAGTTGGGAAACTTCCCCGGGAAATGACGCTGAGAGAGTATGCACAGCTTGTCAAAGAGTCTCTGAAGTTAAATGATGTAAAGGTTTATGGGAATCTGGACAGCATGGTAAAATGTGCTGCTGTATGTACAGGATCAGGCAAGAGCATGATCAAGGATGTCATTAAGGCCGGTGCGGATGTGTATGTGACCGGTGATATCGACCACCATACAGGAATTGATACGGTTGCGCAGGGACTGGCGCTGATCGACGCCGGACACTATGGAACAGAATATATTTTTATGGATGCAATGAAAAAAGAACTGACACAGGCATTTCCGGAACTGAAAATCTCCTGTGCAGAGGTAAAGAGCCCGTACACGATTCTGTGATACGGGTTCTTACCATATAATAATGAAATTATAAATGAAAATTGGCTGATCTGCCTGTTGGCGGCGGAGCTGATAACTGTATTTACTTGTCGGTATAGCAGAAATGGAGGCAGGATTTATGGGACAGAAAATGTATAACGTTACGATACAGGGAATAACAAAACAATATCCTGAGAAGATTCCTTACAGTGAGATTGTAAAGGAATACGAAGGAAGTACGGATGCACCTGTAATGCTGGTGATCGTAAATGGCAGGCTGAGAGAACTGCATAAGCATCTCAAGGCAGACTGTGAGATTGAATTTGTGACATCCAAAGATCCGATCGGACACAAAACTTATTGCAGAAGTGCAAGTCTGATTCTTCTGAAAGCAATTTATGATGTGGCAGGGCAGGAAAATATAGACAGTGTAATGATCCATTATTCTGTAGGCAGCGGCTATTATTTTACAATGAAAGGACCTATGGCGCTGGATCAGGAATTTATTGATAAGGTAAAGGCGCAGATGCACAGGATCGTGGACGAGAATCTTCCCATTGTAAAGCGAAGCGTAAGCACTAGTGAGGCAGTTGCACTTTTTCATAAGCATCATATGTATGACAAAGAGAAGCTGTTTAATTACCGCAGAAGCTCTGCGGTGAATCTTTACAGTATTGGAAGTTTTGAGGATTATTTCTACGGTTTTATGGCGAACCATACGGGATATATTAAGACGTTTGATCTGTTTTTGTATGAGGGTGGTTTCGTACTGCAGCTTCCGACTCAGAATGAACCGGACCGGATACCTGAATTTAAACCGAGGGAGAAGATTTTTCGTGTGCAGAAGGAATCTCAGGAATGGGGAGATAAACTGGATATTGCGACAGTTGGTGATCTGAATGAAAAGGTTACCAGAGGCGGTATCCAGGATATTTTGCTGATCCAGGAAGCTATGCAGGAGGCAAAGATTTCGGAAATCGCATCTGAGATTGCCGCAGCCGGAAACAAGAAGTTTGTTATGATCGCAGGTCCGTCTTCTTCCGGAAAGACTACGTTTTCACACAGGCTGTCTATTCAGCTGGCTGCCCATGGAATGAAACCGCATCCGATCGCAGTGGATAATTATTTCATTGACAGGCACCTGACTCCTGTAGATGAGTTTGGGGAAAAGAATTTTGAGTGTCTGGAAGCGATTGATGTGGAGCAGTTTAATAAAGATATGCTTGAGCTTTTGGAAGGAAAAAGGGTAGAGATGCCGGTTTTCAATTTCAAAACAGGAACCAGAGAATATAAAGGTGATTTTCTGCAGCTGGATAAAGACGATATTCTGGTGATCGAGGGAATTCATGGATTGAATGACAGGCTCAGCTATGCGCTGCCAAAGGAGAGCAAATTTAAGATTTATCTCAGCGCTCTGACTCAGCTGAATATTGATGAACATAACAGGATTCCTACTACGGATGGCCGTCTGATTCGCAGAATTGTAAGAGATGCCCGCACCAGAGGGACTTCCGCAAAAGAGACAATTGCAAGATGGCCGTCTGTGCGCAGAGGTGAAGAACAGAATATCTTTCCGTTCCAGGAGGATGCAGATGTAATGTTTAATTCTGCGCTGATCTATGAACTGGCATGTCTGAAAGTATATGCGGAACCGCTTTTGTTTGGGATTGCCAAGGACGAACCAGAGTATACAGAGGCGAAGAGGCTGCTGAAGTTCTTTGAATATTTTGTTCCGGTGCCAAGCGAGGCAGTACCGAATAATTCGATTTTAAGAGAATTTATCGGTGGAAGCTGCTTTAATGTGTAAAATACTAGTACAGCGTTTCGTAAATAACTATACCAATCGCGTAGGATGCGGATTCGAGTGTGCTGGTATAAAAACGCAGGCGTAGCGGGCTACGCTGAGGCTTTTAGACCTGTGCAATCGGATTCGCAGAC
>ENA-OQKR01000154-OQKR01000154.1-human-gut-metagenome-genome-assembly--contig:-NODE-154-length-29778-cov-4.109069_pt1 | contig 29778 bp, 27 predicted proteins | sample MGYA00242803_ERZ504806 | MGnify/ENA primary metagenome ERZ504806 (study PRJEB26092, sample SAMD00036399) | human gut metagenome | host: Homo sapiens | study: EMG produced TPA metagenomics assembly of...
AACTCCACGGTTACAGCGCTTTCCAGATCTTCAAGGGTGTTATAGTAAGGACAATGAGACGCTTCAACGTTGGTGGGGCAGCAGCATCACTAAGCCTGACGAGTTTCTGGCGCAGTTGACGGCAGATCCTACCATCGGCGGTGAGTTTAAAACTAATTTCACTGCTCAGGACGTTCTTGCGGTTATCAGCAAATGGCATAATTCCGATGATTACAGCATCGCTTTTGCGCGCGTTGTATGCCACTATCTCTACCCGGATGCCAATGCAAACCCGAAACCCGTCATTACAGATCACACCGGTGGCATCAACATTCCAGAGTCAGGTTATTATCTGATCGTTGATACTACCTACTTTAACCTTCGCGATTTCTATCATGCCTACAATTCCTTCTTCCTGCTGAATGTTCCCCAAGCACCCTATGTCGTTTTAGTTAATCATAAGGTTGTAAAGCCCTATGTTGAGAAGGAAGTTTATGACGATCAGGATGGCACCAACGAAGCAGGTTTTGGTTCCAGCGCTGACCATGCGATCAACGAAGAGTTCCAGTTCAAGCTGATTGCTACCTTGCCCGCAAGCAGAGACAATGGCCGTGCTTACGATTACTATGACGAGTACGCTGTTTTGTTCAATGATACCTTGTCCAAGGGCATTACTTATGACAGACTCGATAGTGTAGTCATTGAATCCAAGGGCATTCCCTATGATATCACCGGCGATTCTTCGAAGTATACCATTGATACTACCGATCTTGAAAGTCATAACTATTTTGTGGTAGGCATTCCTGATGTCAAAACCTGTGTTGAAGATCCAAGGTTCAATTTGAATGACGGCGCTACTATTACGGTCACCTATACTGCACACCTGAACGACAAAGCCGCTGTCAATACTACAAGTGGCTCTACCGATAACAAAAACAAAGTACAGCTCCAGTACTCTAATAACCCCAGAAACAGCGCATACTGGGGCTTCACTCCCGAAAGCGAAGTCCGTGTGTACACCTACCAGCTGAACAACACCAAGTATCACGATGATGATAACGAGAACAACAAGCTGGAGGGCGCTGGCTTCCGTCTGTACAGCGGTGAAGCTTGCAATGATGAAGATGAGATCAAGCTCAAAAAGAATGCTGACGGCACTTACTCTCGCTACTTTGGAACTGAAGATGGCGAAGAAATGTTCTCTGACGACAAGGGCCAGTTTAACGTTAAGGGTCTGGACGCCGGTACTTACTACCTGAAGGAGACCACCCCTCCCACCGGTTACAGTGCCTGTGACAAAACTAAAATCGTCATTTCTGCAACGCACGACGAACACAATGTTAATCTGTCCGGTGAATCCAACCTGAATAATAAAATCATCAACAAAAAAGCCGGCGGCATTACCCTGCCCTCCACCGGCGGCATCGGCACTACCCTGTTCTATGTGGTCGGCGGCGGCCTGATGGTTGCGGCCATCGTTCTGCTGGTCACCAAGAAGCGCATGGAGAACAAGTAAGCTCCATTTCCCCCAAGAACCCGGAGCAAAGGGGCTGCAAGGCCCCCGCTCCTATCCTTATAACATTAGGGAGTAGCCCATGAAAAAGACAAAAGCACCATCATCCTGATCCTCGTCTTTTTCGTGGGTCTATCCGTGATGTTATACCCCACCCTCAGCGATTACGTCAACCAATTGCATCAGTCCCGTGCTGTGGCCACCTATGCCGAGGATGTGGACAATCTGACCGATGCCGACTACAGCGCCTACTTTGACGCCGCCGATGCCTTTAACGCACAGGTGGCCGCCAACGAAAACGCCCTTTACCGCCCGGATCAGCTTACCGGCTACAACGACACGCTGGATATTACCGGCACCGGCATTATGGGTTACATCACCATTTCCAAAATCGGCGTGGAGCTGCCCATCTACCACGGCACCAGCGACGGCGTATTGCAGATCGCCGCAGGCCACTTGGAGGGCACCAGCCTGCCGGTGGGCGGCGAGAGCACCCACGCGGTCATCTCGGCGCACCGCGGCCTGCCCAGCGCAAAGCTGTTTACCAACCTCGACCAGCTGGAAGTGGGTGATACCTTTACCATCACCGTGCTGGACCGGGTGCTCACCTACGAGGTGGACAAAATTTCCATCGTGCTGCCCACCGAGACCGATGAGCTGAAGATCGCCGAAGGCAAGGACTACGTCACCCTGATGACCTGCACCCCCTACGGCATCAACACCCACCGCCTGCTGGTGCGCGGTCGCCGCGTAGAGACCCCGGATCAGTACAAGCACCTCCGCGTTACCGCCGAAGCGCTTAAAATTGAACCCATTATTGTTGCGCCCATTATGGCGCTGCCCATGCTGCTGATCTTGCTGATCGGTATGCTGATTTCCACACGCAAACCCAGAAAACGAGAGGTGAAGAACATGAAAAGCATTGATCTGCGTCATCGTCTGGCGGCTGTGCTGCTGGCTATGTGCCTTGTGGTATGCTGCGCCCTGCCGGCGTTTGCCACCACCAGTGCCAACATTGTACTGGGGCGTCTGGGCTCGCTCCACGTCCGTCTGTACGACACCCACAACGATGTGCCCCTGCGCGGCGGCGAGCTTACCCTGTATCAGGTGGCCTCCGTCAAGCGCACCAACGGCAACCTGTACTTTGACTATACCGGCGATTTTACGGGCTGCGGTGTCGTGCTGGGCGATCTTTCCGACAGCACGCTGGCTGACCAGCTGGTAAAGTATCTGCCCGCTGTGCCCGCCATTGCCGCCCAGCAGGACGTGAACGAAGAGGGCTATGCCAACATTACCAAGCTGCCGCAGGGTCTGTACTTGGTCGTGCAGACCGAGGCCTCCCACGGCTACGAGGCCATCAAACCCTTCCTTGTGTCCATCCCCATGCCCGATGGCGACAACTGGATCTACGATGTGGACGCCACCCCCAAGGTAGGCGCTACCATCCCGGAAACGCCGGACACCCCCGACACCCCGGATGTGCCCGATACGCCCGACACACCGGACACCCCCGATCTCCCGGAGCAGCCGGACACCCCGGATACGCCGGTGAGCCCCGGCACACCGGATAACCCGGTAAGTCCCGACAGCCCGGACAACCCGGTAAGCCCCGAGAATCCCGGATAACCCGGTCTCCCCTTCACCCCCGATAGCCTGTTCTGCCCCAGACCGGCCAGTTGAACTGGCCCGTGCCGGTGCTGGCCTGCAGCGGCGTGCTGCTGTTTGCCGCAGGCTGGGTGCTGAACCGTCAGGGCAAAAGGAAACTGACTTTGCGCTCCTTTCTTTTCGGCACAGCGTGGCGTTGTGTACCGAATTTGCTCCCCCGCAAGGGGGAGCATTTTTTGTGCCCTTCCCCTGCCGGGCGCAGCACGATTTTGAATGCGCTCCGCGTTGCTCTGCGCATAATCAGCGGAAAATATATTTTTAAATTTGCAATTCTGGAAAATCTGCGGATTTTCCAGAATTGCCTTTTCACGGGTGGGATTTGGGCACGAACCCTCTCAGGCATCTCGCTTTGCTCGATGCCAGCTCCCCCGAAGGGGGAGCTTTTTGGGTGGAGCTGGCGAACGCAGTGAGCCTGAGGGGGGTACACGCAAAAGAGCCGCTGTACAAAAAGTACAGCGGCTCTTGTTTTATGCAGTTTGTTTATGTCTTACTGCTGCTGGGCGGCCTTTTTGGCCTCCAGTGCCAGAATGGCGTCGCGGCGGCTCAGGTTGATGCGGCCCTGCTGGTCGATGTCGGTCACCTTGACCACGATGGCATCGCCCACGGCAACCACGTCCTCTACCCGCTCCACGCGCTTGGTGTCCAGCTTGGAGATGTGCACAAGGCCTTCCTTGCCCGGGGCGATCTCCACAAAGGCACCAAAGTTCATCAGGCGGGTCACCTTGCCCTTGTAGATGGCACCGATCTCGGGGTCCTCCACAATGGTCTTGATGGTAAAGATGGCGCGCTTTGCGTCCTCCTGATCCACGGCGGAGACGAACACATGGCCGTCCTCCTGCACGTCGATCTTGCAGTTGCAGGTAGCGCAGATATCCTGAATGACCTTGCCGCCCTTACCGATCACGTCCTTGATCTTGTCGGTGGGGATCATCATGCTGAACATCTTGGGTGCCCAGCGGCTCAGCTCCTGACGGGGCTCGGCGATCACGGGCTTGATGATCTCGTCCAGAATATACAGCCGACCCTTGCGGCACTTCTCGAAGGCCTCGGCAATGATGTCGTAGGTCAGGCCGTCGATCTTGATGTCCATCTGGATGGCGGTAATGCCCTTGCGGGTGCCGCCGACCTTAAAGTCCATATCGCCGTGGAAGTCCTCCACGCCCTGAATGTCCAGCATGGTCATCCAGCGCTCGCCCTCGGTGATCAGGCCGCAGGAGATACCGGCAACCGGAGCCTTGATGGGCACACCAGCGTCCATCAGTGCCAGCGTAGAGCCGCAGATGGAAGCCTGAGAGGTGGAGCCGTTGGAAGAGAGCACCTCGGACACGCAGCGGATGGTGTAGGGGAACTCCTCCAGAGAGGGCAGCACCGGCACCAGAGCACGCTCAGCCAATGCGCCGTGGCCGATCTCGCGGCGGCCGGGGCTGCGCGGTGCGCGTGCCTCGCCCACAGAGTACGGCGGGAAGTTGTAGTGGTGGATATAGCGCTTGGTCTGCTCGTCGGTCAGGTCGTCCATCAGCTGGTTGTCCTTGGTGCCGCCCAGCGTGCAGGTGGTAAGCACCTGCGTCTGGCCACGGGTGAACATACCGGAGCCGTGCACGCGGGGCAGGATGCCCACCTCTGCGGCCAGCGGGCGGATCTCGTTGATGCCGCGGCCGTCCACGCGCTTGCCCTCATCCAGCAGCCAGCGGCGCACCACGAACTTCTGCATCTTGTAGCTTACCAGATCCAGATCGGCGGCGGACAGGTCGGGGTATTCCTCGGCGATCTTGTCCATGATGGGCAGCAGGGCTGCGTCACGCACGTTCTTGTCGTCGGTGTCCATAGCAGCCTTGAAGTCGTCCAAGTACTTGTTCTGGATGGCGTGGAACACGTCCATGTCCAGACCCACCACCTGAAAGTCGATCTTCGGCTTGCCGCGCTCGGCCACGATCTTGTTGATGAACTCGATGATCTTCTTGATCTCAACGTGTGCGGTCTTGATGGCGGTCAGCATAGTGTCCTCGTCCACCTCGTTGGCGCCGGCCTCGATCATCACGATCTTATCCATAGTGGCGGCAACGGTCAGAGCAAGGTCGCTCACCTTGCGCTGCTCCTGGGTGGGGTTCAGCACGATCTCGCCGTCAACCAGACCCACCTGCACGCCGCCGATGGGGCCGTTCCAGGGGATGTCGGACACGGCGGTCACCAGAGAAGCGCCGATCATACCGGCGATCTCGGGGCTGCAGTCCGGGTCAAGGCTCATGACGGTCATGGTGATGCACACGTCGTTGCGCATCTCCTTGGGGAACAGCGGGCGCATGGGGCGGTCCACCACGCGGCTGGTCAGGATAGCGCGCTCGCCGGGGCGGCCCTCACGGCGCATAAAGCTGCCGGGAATGCGGCCTGCGGCGTAGAGCTTTTCCTCGTACTCCACGTTCAGCGGGAAGAAATCCACACCCTCGCGGGGCTTGGGGCTCATGACCACGTTGCACATCACGCAGGTCTCGCCGTAGCGGATCAGTGCGCTGGCATTGGACAGGCCACACATCTTGCCCATTTCAACCTTGAACGGGCGGCCGGCCAGCATGGTTTCGTAGACCTTGAAGTTGTCAAAGGTCTCTTTGCGGGAACCAAATTCGATTGCCATTGTTTCTGCCTCCTTGTTTTTCGGATCGTTCTATCCAAAAAGCCGTGGCGTGCGCATTATAGCAATAAATCCAGCGTCCCTGCCCGCAGGCACGGGCGTTCGATTTACTGCTGCAATACGCTGCCACCGCTATTTTGTGCGCATGGGATACATGGAGTTATACATAAAGCAAAGGGCAGGTACCTTTGCGGTACCTGCCCTCCGTTAAAATTACTTACGCAGACCCAGAGTTGCGATCAGAGCACGGTAACGCTCGATGTCCTTCTTCTGGAGATAAGCCAGCAGATTGCGGCGACGGCCAACCATCTTCAGCAGACCGCGGCGGCTGTGGTGATCGTTAGGGTTCTTCTTCAGGTGCTCGTTCAGCTCGTTGATGTGAGCGGTCAGCAGAGCGACCTGAACCTCGGGGGAGCCAGTGTCCTTCTCGGTCAGAGCGACTTTGGCCATAACTTCCTGCTTATTCATAATACAGTACCTCTTTCAAGTAATTTATCTGCCTATGGCACAGCGGCGGGAAACGGTTCTCCCAAAAGCGGGCATACTCCCAGCCCCGTGCCACGGTAACAGATACAGTATACCAGATTGCACAGCAGATTGCAAGAAGATTTTTGTCCGCAAGCCTTAATTTTTTACAATGCCGCCCCAGTACAGCTGCACCTCCGGCAGCTTCTTTTTGCGCAGCAGAAACACGGTGGGGATCAGGTACACCGCCACCGACAGCAGCCGCGAGGCATCGTAGCCGCTCACGCTCTCGGCCACGCTGGTGGTGCCGTACAGCCCGCCGATGAGCATGGCGGCAATGTCCATGGCGCTGTGCAGGAATACCGTCACCCACAAATTGCCGGTGCGGAAGTAGATGGCGGCCAGCATCACGCCCAGCGAGGCTGCAAACACACACTGCATCAGCACGCCAAAGGGTGCCGAGCCGAGCAGGTTGCTCAGGTGCGCCGCGCCGAACAGCACGCCGGACACAAGGCAGGCCTTCCACACCCCGGCGCGGGCGGTGCCGTAGCGCTCCAGCAGGGTCTGAGCAATGATGCCCCGGAACACCAGCTCCTCAGCCACGCCCACAAGGATCATGTTCAGCATAAAGGTCAGGATGCGGGGCAGCGGCAGCAGCGGCGTGTCCGGGCGGCCAAAGGCCAGCGTCCCAACGGTCGTATACCCGATGAAAAACAGCGGGTACATGCCCACCAGCATTCCGTTCAGAAAGCCGCAGCCGCGCCGGTGCAACAGGTCCAGCCTGCCGGTGCGGGCCAGCAGCAAAAGCGCCACCACCAACCCCACAGCCTCCTGCACAGAACCCAGCAGATAGCCGTCCATGGTGTCAAAATCCGCGCCTGCCGCTGCCAGCACGATGGTAGCCAGCAGGCTGAACACGACCATGCTGCCAAGGAACAGCACCTCGGACAGGATACAATAAAGAATGGGGTGCGCGGTGCGCAGCCGTTTGAGCATAAGTACAGCCCTCCCTATCAATGATAGCCCTATTCTACCACGATTTCCCCAAAAGCGATAGGGCGAAAATAAAGTGTGCTTCCGGGAGATCGGGGGTCTGTGAACGGCTTGCAGCATCTTTTTACAGAAAGTTCATGTAAAAACAGGCTAAAATAGTCTTGCAGATTTGACGTGTCTGCCGCTTTGGTGTATCATATACTTGTATTGTTATACGCGATTCCGGGCGCATCACAGCCCGATTTTTAAGATTTATGAGGTGTGACCTATGTCCCTTGTTGAAAAACTTTTTGGCAGCTTCTCTGACCGGGAGCTGAAAAAGGTGAACCCCATCACCAAACAGGTGCTGGCACTGGAGCCCAAGTATCAGGCCATGTCCGATGCCGACTTACAGGCGCAGACTGCTGTGTTCAAGCAGCAGCTGGCCGAGGGCAAAACGCTGGACGACATTCTGCCGGATGCCTTTGCCGTCTGCCGCGAGGCCGCATGGCGTGTGCTGGGCATGAAGCACTTCCCGGTACAGGTGACCGGCGGTATTGCCCTGCACCGCGGCGATATTGCCGAGATGCAGACCGGTGAGGGCAAGACCCTTGTGGCTACCCTGCCCGCCTATCTGAACGCCTTGACCGGCGAAGGGGTGCACATCGTTACCGTCAACGACTATCTGGCCAAGCGCGACAGCGAGTGGATGGGCAAGCTCTACCGCTGGCTGGGGCTGACCGTGGGTCTGATCGTGCAGGGCATGGACGGCGACGCCCGCCGGGCCGCCTACAATGCCGATATCACCTACGGCACCAACAATGAGTTCGGCTTTGACTACCTGCGCGACAACATGGTGACCTACAAGGCCAACATGGTACAGCGCGGCCACGCCTACGCCATTGTGGACGAGGTGGACTCCATCCTGATCGATGAAGCCCGCACCCCCCTGATCATCTCCGGCCGCGGCGAGGACTCCTCCAGCCTGTATACCCAGGTGGACCGCTTTGTACGCACCCTGCACAAGAGCGTGGTGGTGGAGCTGGAAGATAAGGTCTCCACCGATGAGCAGGCCGATGGCGATTACGTTGTGGACGAAAAGCACAAGACCTGTACCCTGACCGCCGCCGGCATCAAAAAGGCCGAGGCCTATTTTAAGGTAGAAAACCTTGCCGCCGCCGAGAACATGACCCTTGCCCACCACATCGATCAGGCCATCAAGGCTTACGGCGTGATGCAGCGGGATATCGACTATGTGGTCAAGGACGGTCAGGTCATCATCGTGGACGAGTTCACCGGCCGTCTGATGATCGGCCGCCGGTACAACGAGGGTCTGCATCAGGCCATCGAGGCCAAGGAGGGCGTGAAGATCGCCGCCGAGAGCAAGACGCTGGCCACTATCACCTTCCAGAACTACTTCCGTATGTACAAAAAGCTGTCCGGTATGACCGGTACTGCCCGCACCGAGGCCACCGAGTTCACCGAGATCTACGGCCTGAACATCGTCAGCGTGCCCACCAACCGCCCGGTGCAGCGCAAGGACTACCCGGACGCCATCTACAAGACCGTGGAGGGCAAGTACCGCGCCGTCATCGAGCAGGTAATGGAGTGCCACAAGAACGGTCAGCCTGTGCTGGTGGGTACCGTCAGCGTGGAAAAGAGCGAGATCCTTGCCAAAATGTTACAGCGCCATACCCGGGATTTCAACGTGCTGAACGCCAAGAACCACGAGCGCGAAGCCGAGATCGTAGCGCAGGCCGGTAAAAAGGGTGCCATCACAATCGCCACCAACATGGCAGGTCGTGGTACCGATATCATGCTAGGCGGCAACGCCGAGTTCATGGCGAAAGCCCAGATGCGCAAGGAGCACTTCTGCGAGAACCTGCTCAACCCCGACACCCCGCAGGACGCCGACCCGGCAGCTGTGGAGCTGCTGCTGACCGAAGCCAACGGCCACGGTGAGACCACCGATGCCAACATTCTGGCCGCACGTCAGCGCTTTGAGCAGCTGTACGCTCAGTACAAACCCGCCATCGACGCCGAGGCTGACGAGGTGCGCGCTGCAGGCGGTCTGTTCATCATTGGCACCGAGCGGCACGAGAGCCGCCGTATCGACAACCAGCTGCGCGGCCGTGCCGGCCGTCAGGGCGACCCGGGCGCTTCCCGCTTCTACCTGAGCCTTGAGGACGACCTGGTGCGCCTGTTCGGCGGCGACCGGGTGTCCGGCCTGATGAACACCCTGAAGATCGACGAGGATACCCCCATCGAGAACCGCATGATCACCAATACGCTGGAAAGCGCCCAGAAGAAGCTGGAGGGCCGCAACTTCGAGATCCGTAAGAACGTGCTGAAGTACGATGATGTGATGAACCAGCAGCGCGAGATCATCTACGGGCAGCGCCGCAAGGTGCTGGACGGTGAGGACATCAGCACCGAGATGCACAAGATGCTGCGGGAGAACATTGATTCCAGCTGCGCCCAGTTCCTTTCCGGCGATGTGAAGGACGAGTGGGATTTTGGTGCGCTGCGCCGCCACTATCAGGGCTGGCTGACCACTGATGCCGACTTCCACTACACTGTGGCGGACTTTGACAACCTTTCCCAGCAGGGCATTGCCGATATGCTGTACGACCGCGGGATGCAGATCCTGCAGGCCAAGGAAGTGCGCTACGGCGCACCCGTTATGCGCGAGCTGGAGCGCATCTGCCTGCTCAAGTGCGTAGACCGCCAGTGGATGGACCACATCGACAACATGGACCAGCTGCGGCAGGGCATCGCGCTGCGCGGCTACGGTCAGAAGGACCCGGTGGTGGAATACCGCATCGAGGGCTTTGATATGTTCGACCAGATGGTGGATTCCATCCGGGAGTCCAGCGTCAAGATGCTGCTTACCAGTCGAGCTGCGCGCCGCCGGTTCCGCCCCCAAGTCGTGAGCAGGTGGCAAAGCCCACCGGCGAGGGTTTGTGCCCGGCAACGGTGCACCCGGCGTCAAGGGCAGCCCCAAGGGCCAGCCGGTGCGTGTGGTCAAAATTGGCCGCAACGACCCCTGCCCCTGCGGCAGCGGCCTGAAGTTCAAAAAGTGCACCTGTGCCCAGTACCACCCGACTGGCAATAACGGCGGGGAAGAATAACCGTAAGGACAAGCCCTCCCGTCATGGTTCTGCTGTGGCCGAGAGGTCTTTCCGCATAAATTCAGAGGGAGTTGATTTTACAATGATCGCACCGGAAAAACTGTTGGAAGCTGCCAAGGGCGCTGGAGCCCCAGCTGCAGGAATGGCGGCGCACACTGCACCGTCACCCGGAGGTGGGCTTTGACCTGCCCCAGGACCAAGGCACTGGTCAAAAAAGCGCTGACCGAGATGGGCTACACCCCGTCAGGACTGCGGCAAGTGCGGCGTCATTGCGCTTGCAGGCGGCAAGCGCCCCGGCAAGGTGATCCTGCTGCGCGGCGACATGGACGCTTTGCCCCTGCAGGAGGAATCCGGCGAGGAATTTTCCTCTGAGCTGCCCGGCAAGATGCACGGCTGCGGCCACGATATGCACACCGCCATGGTGCTGGGTGCAGCCAAGCTGCTCAAGGAGCATGAGGACGAGATCGAAGGCACGGTAAAGCTGGAGTTCCAGCCCGCAGAGGAGATCTTTCAGGGCTCGCTGGATATGATAAACAGCGGCCTGCTGGAGAACCCCAAGGTAGACGCAGCGGTCATGTTCCATGTGCTGGCCGGGATGCCCCTGCCCGCCGGTATGGTGCTGGTGCCGGGCGGCGGCATCACCATGGCCAGCTGCGAGCAGTATCACATCGTTGTGCACGGCAAGGGCGGCCACGGCTCCATGCCCAACGCCTGCATCGACCCCATCACCGCAGCGGCGCACATCCACATTGCCCTGCAGGAGATCAACAGCCGCGAGCTGGACCCAGCAGGCTTTGGCGTGTTCACCACCGGCCGGTTCGAGGCAGGCAAGGCCTCCAACGTCATCCCGGATACTGCTGATATGTGGGGCACCATCCGCACCGTGGACCCGGAGCAGAAGGTCAGTGCCCTTATTCATCAGCGCATGACCGAAATTGCGCAGGGCGTAGCTACCGCCTACCGCTGCACCGCCGAGGTGGAGTTCAGCGATTACTGCCCCTGCATGGTGGTGGACACCCCGCTGGCGGGCAACGCCCTGACCTATATGACCGAGTTGCTGGGCAAGGGCGCTATGGATATGACCCCGCTCACCGGCGGCAAGCCCGGCGGCGGCAGCGAGGACTTCGCCTTTGTCAGCCACGAGGTACCCACCGTGAGTATGTTCTTAGCTGCCGGCAACGCTAAAGAGGGCTACACCTACGGCCAGCACCACCCCAAGGTGCGCTTTGACGACAGCATCCTGTACCGCGGCACGGCAGCCTACACCTATATGGCGCTGCGCTGGCTGGCAGAGCACCAGTAAAATTGCCCCACAGAACGTCGGGCAGGAGGAAAAGCATGAAACAGGCGCTGATGGATGCCATTCAGGAAACGCCGGTCATTGCGGCCGTCAAGGACGATGCCGGGCTTTGCAATGCGCTGACCAACGAGAACATCCGGGTGGTATTCGTATTATACGGAGATATCTGCAATATTGCCTCCATTGTGCGCCGCATCCACGAAGCCGGGCGCTTTGCCGTGGTGCATGTAGACCTTATTGCCGGGCTGGCGGGCAAAGAGGTGGCGGTGGACTTTATCCGCAATACCACCGAGGCCGACGGCATCATCTCCACCCGGCAGTCCTTCATCCGCCGCGCCAAGGAGCTGGGGCTTGCCGCCATTCTGCGGGTATTCCTGCTGGATTCCATCGCACTGGAAAGCTTGGATAAGATTCCGCCAAATCTGCCGGACTGTCTGGACCTGCTGCCCGGCACCATGCCCAAGATCCTGCGCCGGGTGTGCGCTACCGCCAAAGTGCCGGTGCTCGCCGGCGGCCTTATTGCTGATAAAGAGGACGTGATGGCCGCGCTGGAAGCCGGAATCACTGCCATTTCCACCACCAATCAGGCGGTATGGAATATGTGACCCGCATTCTGCGCAAAAGCAACCGGTGTTTTTTGTAAGGGTTTCACAAAAAGTGCAAAACACCTTGCTTTTTGTGCAGGGACAGGGTATCATAAGAGCAAACAAGTGCTGTTTGTTTCAAGAGATATGAGCGAAACGGACAAGGGCAGTTGCCTTTGTTTCGGTTCGCTCTTTTTTTGTACCATCAACAGCTGCCCAGCTCCCGACGGGCCAAGGCAGAACGGACAGGAGGAAAAAAACAATGTATGATGTAGCAATCATCGGCTGTGGCGTCATCGGTGCCGCTACCGCCTACGCACTGTCTCGCTACGACAACAAGGTGGTCATTCTTGAGGCCGAGAACGATGTGGCAGACTGCACCACCAAGGCCAACAGTGCCATTCTCCACGCAGGCTACGACCCCGCCCCCGGCACCCGCATGGCACGGCTGAACGTGCGCGGCGTGGCTCTGGCCAAGGAGATCTGCGCAAAGCTGGATGTCTCCTATAAGCAGTGCGGCTCTCTGGTGCTGGCACTGGACGAGAAGGAACTGCCCCATTTGCAGCATCTGTTTGAGAACGGCACCGTCAACGGCGTGCCCGACATGAAGATTCTTTCCCGGGAAGAGACCCTTGCCATGGAGCCCAACCTCTCCGAGAAGGTCTGCGGTGCACTGTGGGCACCCAGCGCCGCCATCGTAAACCCGTGGGAGTACGCACTGGCCATGACCGAGGTGGCGGTACGCAACGGCGTAGAGCTGCGCCGCAGCTGCAAGGTGACCGACGCCGAGTCCATCGAGGGCGGCTACCGCCTGACCGTGCCCGGCGGCACGGTGGAGACCCGCTGCGTCATCAACGCTGCCGGTATCTGGGCAGACAAAGTACACTCCATGGTGGAGCCCGCCAACTTCCACATCATCCCCACCCGGGGCGAGTACTATCTGCTGGACAAGAGCGAGGGCACCCGCGTGAGTCACGTTATCTTCCAGTGTCCCAACGAGCTGGGCAAGGGCGTGCTGGTGGCACCCACCGTGCACGGTAACCTGCTCGTCGGCCCCAACGCAGAGCCTGTGAAGGGCAACGACACCTCCTGCACCAGCAGCGGTCTGGAATTTGTCAAGGCCACTGCCCAGCGCAGTGTGCCCAGTATCAACTTTGGCGAGTCCATCCGCAGCTTTGCAGGCGTGCGCGCCAATCTGGACGTGGACGATTTTATCATTGGCGAAGAGCCGGAAGCACCCGGCTGGATCGATTTGGCCGGCATGAAGAGCCCCGGCCTGTCCGCCGCCCCGGCAGTTGCTGAGGAAGCCGTTGCCATCCTGCAGCAGCGCGGTGTTCTGGGCGCAGAAAAGGCTGATTATAAAGATGGCCGCCGCCACATCCGCTTCAAGGAGCTTTCCGCAGAGGAAAAGGCAGCGCTGGTCAAGGAGCAGCCCGCTTACGGCCGCGTGATCTGCCGCTGCGAGACCATCACCGAGGGTGAGATCTTGGCAGCTCTCCACAGCGAAGTGCCTGCCAACACCATCGACGGTGTCAAGCGCCGCGCCGGTGCAGGCATGGGTCGTTGTCAGGGCGGCTTCTGCGGCCCCCGCGTGCTGGAGCTGATCAGCCGCGAACTGGGCATAGACCCCTTGGACATCCTGCAGGACAAGAACGGCTCGAACGTTCTGCTCAGCGAAACGAAGGTAGGAGGAAAGAGCAATGGTTGATCTGGTCATTATTGGCGGTGGCCCTGCGGGCCTTGCTGCTGCCTGCAAGGCATGGGAAAGCGGTCTGCGCGACATTCTTATTCTGGAGCGCGACAAGGAACTGGGCGGCATTCTGAACCAGTGCATCCACAACGGCTTTGGTCTGCACCGCTTCGGCGAACAGCTGACCGGCCCGGAGTATGCCGGGCGCTTTATTGAGATGCTCAAGGAAACCGGCGTAAAGGTGCAGCTGGACACCATGGTGCTGGAAGTGACCCCGGACAAAAAGGTGCACTGCGTCTCCAAGGAGCACGGCTACCAGATCATCGAAGCCAAGAGCATCGTTCTGGGCATGGGCTGCCGCGAGCGCACCCGCGGTGCCATTGGTACCCCGGGCACCCGCCCTGCCGGTGTGTACACCGCTGGTGCCGCACAGCGCTATGTGAACATGGAAGGCTATCTGGTGGGCAAGCGGGTGCTGATCCTCGGCAGCGGCGACATCGGCCTGATCATGGCCCGCCGCATGACCCTTGAGGGTGCAAAGGTGCTGGCCTGCGTAGAAGTGATGCCCTACTCCGGCGGCCTGACCCGCAATATCGTGCAGTGCCTGAACGACTTTGACATCCCCCTGTACCTCTCCCACACCATCGTGGATATTCAGGGCAAGAACCGCGTAGAAAAGGCCATCGTGGCTGAGATCGGCCCCGACCGCAAGCCCATCCCCGGCACTGAGATGGAGTTTGATGTGGACACCATTCTGCTGAGCGTGGGGCTGATCCCCGAAAACGAGCTGACCAAGCAGGCCGGTATCGAGATGGACCCCCGCACCAAGGGTGCCATTGTGTACGAAAACATGGAGACCAGCATTCCCGGCGTGTTTGCCTGCGGCAACGTGGTGCAGGTGCACGATCTGGTGGACTTTGTTTCCGACGAGAGTGAACTGGCCGGTGTGGCTGCTGCCAACTATATCCAGAACGGCCCTGTGGCCGAGGGCCGTGTGCTGACCGTGAAGCCCGGCGCAGACCTTGGCTACACCCTGCCGCAGCGCATCCGTCTGGAAGGCGTGGAAAAGAGCACCAACGTGTCCTTCCGCGTCCGCCGCATCTGCGGCAAGAGCACCATCCTTGTCAAGAGCGGTGATACGGTGATCGCACGCTTCAAGCGTGACCGCCTTGCCCCCGGCGAGATGGAGCACATTGCCCTGCCCAAAGTGCTGCTGGACAGAGCCCCCATGGACGAAGTGACCATTGAGATCGAGGAGGCATGAGCGAGATGAAAGAAGTAATTTGCACCTGCTGCCCGCAGGGCTGCCATCTGCAGGTGGATGAAGCCAACGACTATAAAGTGACCGGCAACGGCTGCCCCAACGGCATCGCCTACGGCAAGGAAGAGCTGACCCACCCCACCCGCATCATCACCAGCACCGTGCGCGCCGAGGGCTGCCTGCACTCCCGCTGCCCGGTCAAGACTTCCAAACCTGTGCCCAAGGGACAGATGGCCGAGGTGGTCGCAGCGCTGGACAGCGTGGTGCTGCACGCCCCCATCCATGTGGGCGATGTGGTGCTGCAAAATGTCTGCGGCACCGGGGCAGACATTGTGACCTGCCGTGATATGGCATAAGTACTCCCCTTTTTACACAAATAAGCAAAGCAGCCGCTGCATCTTACCGTGCAGCGGCTGCTTTGCGTGTGGGGAAATCCCCTATTTTCAAATGATTCTTTCCGCTGAATATAGCCGGAACGCAGTGCAGGCCATTCGTTTTCTCAACCTTTCAGCGGCATGATGCTCTCCGGGGCGGCACACAGATACTGGGGCGGCTCCGGGGCGGCGGCAGAAAGGCTGGTTTTGCCTACCTTCCACCACAGCTGCGCCGTACCCTTCGGCGAGGTGCAGATGAGGTTCCAGTCAAAGGGGTTTTCACTGGTGGAGACCGCCTTTACCGGGATGGCGTTGGGCGCATCCGCAGCGCAGGGCGTAAAGTCGTGGGCGCGGATGCCCACGGCGGTGCAGCCCGCCGGGACGGGCAGCGTCAGCCGCAAGGTGGTGCCCCAGCCGTCCAGCCGGACGGTGCGGCTGTCCAGCGGGGTGCAGGGCAAAATGTTCTTGCAGCCGGTCAGCCGTGCGGCGGCAACGCTCTGCGGGTCGGCAAAAACCTCTTTTGTTTTACCGGCACGCAGCACCTGCCCCTCGTTCAGCACGATCATCTCTTTGCACAGGCGGTAGGCCTCGTCCCGGTTGTGGGTCACCAGCAGAGCGGTGCCCGCAAAGTTTGCCAGCAGGCTGCCTACCTCGCCCTCTACCTCTTCCCGCAGGTAACTGTCCAGCGCGCTGAAGGGCTCGTCCAGCATCAGGATGCGGGGCTTGCCCACCAGAATGCGTGCCAGCGCGGCGCGCTGCTGCTGCCCGCCGGAAAGCTGGGCGGGATAGCGCTTGGCAAGCGTCTCCAGCCGCATGGCACGCAGCATTTCGGCGCAGGCAGCGCGGCGGGCGGCGGGGTCTTTTTCCGCCTTCAGACCGCAGCGGATATTCTGTTCTACGGTCATATTGGGGAACAACGCGTAGTTCTGGAACAGCAGCCCCACGCCCCGCTGCTGCGGCGGCAGGTCGATGTGCTGTGCGCTGTCGAACAGCACCCGCCCGTCCAGCACGATGCGTCCGCGGTCCGGCTTTACGATGCCTGCGATGCACCGCAATGTCATGCTTTTGCCGCAGCCGGAAGCGCCCAGCAGAGCGGTGGAGGTGTTGCCGGCGGTAAAGGCAGCACGGAGGGTAAAGCCGTCCAGCTTTTTTTCAATGTTGACTTCAAGGCTCATTTCCGGGCACCCGCTTTCTGTTTTTTCTCCAGCAGGTTCACCGCCAGCAGCACCACCGCCGAGATAGCGATATCCACCAGCACCCACCGCATGGCACCCAGTTCATCGTTGGTGCGCCACAGCTGGTACACCGTGGTGGCAATGGTGGCGGTCTTGCCGGGGGTGTAGCCCGCGATCATGCTGGTAGCGCCGTATTCGCCCAGTGCCCGGGCAAAAGCCAGCACCGTGCCCGCCAGAATGCCCTGACGGCAGGCGGGCATCCGCACCCGCCAGAAGATCCATGGATCGGACTGTCCCAGCGTCTGCGCCGACCACGCCAGCGTTTCGTCAAAGCTTTCAAACGCGCCGCGCGCGGTGCGGTACATCAGCGGAAAAGCCACACGATGGAGGCAAAGATGGCGCTGTACCAGTTCATGACCAGCTTTACCCCGAACTGCTGCATGAAAAAGATGCCCAGCGGCCGCTTTGCGCCGAAGAGCAGCAGCAGAAAGTAGCCCACCACCGTAGGCGGCAGCACCATGGGCAGGGTGAGCAGCACGTCCAGCACACCCTTGACTACCCGGGGCAGCCGGGCAATATAATAGGCTGCAAAAATGCCAAGAAAGAACACCGCTGCGCAGCTGATCAAAGCAATGCGCAGGCTGTTCCACAACGGATACCAGTCCATGTCTGCTCCTTTATACGGCGCTGAAGCCCACACCCTCGAACACGGTCATGGCCTTGTCGGTCTGTAAGTAAGCCAAGAACTCCTTGGCAGCCTCGGCGTTGGGGGCGGCCTTCAGTACGGCGGCGGGGTAGATGACCTGACCGCACATCTCCTTGGTGGCCTCGTCCACGGGGGTCAGACCGGCGCTGTACGCATCGGTGCAGTAAACGACACCTGCATCCACACTGCCTTCGGTGACCTGTGTGGTCACCTCCTTGACGTTGGAGCCGTAGGTGATCACGCCCGCAGCAGCCAGCGCAGCCTCGTCCAACTGGTAGTAGGTAAGGATCTTCTGGGTATACTGTCCCACGGGCACATCGCTGTTGCCCATGCAGAACAGGATATCCTGCGCCTTCAGGTGCTCGGCCAGTGCGTCAAAACTGTCAATGCCCTTGTCGCTGCCCTCCGGCACGCAGAGCACCACCTTGTTTTCCAGCAGGTTCACGCGGCTGTCGGCATCCACAAAGTCAAGGCCGTCCTTGTTCACATCGGCAGAAGCGGTGATGTCCAGCTGATTCATCTGCTTCTGACCGGCAGAGATGAACAGATCGCAATCCGCGCCCTCCTGGATCTGGGTCTTGAGGGTACCGGAGGAGTCGAAGTTGAAACGGAAGGTCACATCCGGGTGCTCTGCCGTGTAGCACTCACCGATAGCGTTCAGCGTCTCGGTGAGGGAGGCGGCGGCAAACACGATCAGCTCCACGCTCTGGGCTGCTTCCGAGGAAGCGGCGGCAGAGGAAGCCACGGACGATGCTGCGCTGGAAGCGCCGCCGCAGGCGGTGAGGGCAGCGGCGGCACCAGCCATACCGGCTGCGGCCAGAAAACTCCGGCGGGGAATTCGATGGTCGTTCATCTCTGTTTCTCCTTACTTCAAGTGAAAAAAATAGTATATTTCTACGCCCCGTAAAGGAAAACAGGGCAGGAAACCTTACTTACGGGCACACTCGCCGTCCAGACCCGCGGCGATGCGTACCCCGTGCTCCAAGCTGGGCAGAATGTACTCGAGGTTCTCCTGCACCGCCTTGGGGCTGCCCGGCAGGTTGACGATCAGGGTCTTGCCGCGCAGCACGCTGACGCCACGGCTCAGCATCCCGCGCGGGGTGATGCTCAGGCTGTGGTAGCGCATAGCTTCGGCAATGCCGGGGGCGTTGCGGTCGGCAACGGCGCAGGTGGCTTCCGGGGTGATGTCCCGGGGGGAGAAGCCGGTGCCGCCGGTGGTGAGCACAAGGTTCACCTGACGGCCGTCTGCCATGCGGACGAGCTGCGCTTTCAGCGCCTTGGCTTCGTCCGGCAGGATCATGGTCTCTTCCACCACATAGCCAGCGGCGGTGAGCATTTCTACGATCAGCGGGCCGCTTTTATCCTCCCGCTCTCCGCGGCTGCCTTTATCGGAAAGGGTAATGACGGCAGCGCGCAGGGGCGGGTTTTCCAGTGCGGGCAGCAGGGTCACCTCATCCCCTACATGGATCTCGCCGCCGGTGAGCACCCGGGCGAACACGCCCTCGTGGGGCATGATGCACTCGCCGGTCTGCTGCTTGATGACACAGTCGTTGTGGCATTCTTTGCCGATCTGGGTCATTTCCAGCACCACATCCCCGATGGCAAACCGGCTGGTCACCGGCAGATTGCGGAAATCGAAGCCCTCGATGACCAGATTTTCGCCGAAGGCACCGTAGTCCACCCAGATCTTCTTGCGGAAGGCCTCAATTTTTTCGGCGCTGAGCATACTGACCTGACGGTGCCAGTTGCCGCCGTGGGCGTCCTCCACGATGCCCCATTCCGGGGTCAAAACGGCGCTGGGTACCTCGGTTTTTACGGTGCCCCGCTTGGGGCTGGTGCAGATTGCCAGAAGCTTACCCATAGTTATTTATCCTCCAATGCGATACATCCCGCGGGTAGCGGGCATGGAACTATCGTTAAAATGGTGTTCCCGGGGCTTTGCCCAGATGGTCTCCCGGATAGCGGTCAGCAGCTGCGCATCGTCCGCGTCGCCGCGCAGCAGTGCGCGCAGGTCGCACCCGGTCTCGCTGGCAAGGCAGGGGCGCAAAAAGCCCTGACTTGTCAGCCGTACCCGGTTGCAGGAAGCGCAGAATTTGCCGTGCACCGCTGCAATAAAGCCGATGCTGCCCTGCCAGCCCGGCACGGTGTAGTACACCGCCGGGCCGTCGCCTAAAGCGTGCTCCTGCGCAGTGGAAAGGGGCGCAAGCTCCGGCCAGCGCCGGGCAAACCGCGCCCGCAGCTCCGGGCCGGAGATGCAGGGCATGGCAGCGCCGTAGCCGATGGGCATCATCTCAATGAACCGCACCTGCAGGGCGTTGTCCTTTGCCAGTGCAGCGAGCTGTTCCAGTTCGCCCTCGTTGATGCCCGCCTGCGGCACACAGTTCAGCTTGACGGGCAGGCCGCTTTCCAGCGCCGCCTGCAAGCCCGCCTGCACGGCGGCAAAATCGTCCCGGGCGGTGATCTGCCGGAACACCTCCGGGCGTAGGGTGTCCAGACTGATGTTCACGCTGTCCAGCCCGGCGTCCAGCAATGCAGACAGCTGCTCTGCCAGCAGCACAGCGTTAGTGGTCAGGGTGACCCGGCGGATGCCCGGGGTCGCTTTAAGTCCTGCCACCAGCTGCGCCACGTTCTTGCGCACCAGCGGCTCGCCGCCGGTCACCCGCACGGTGTCGATGCCGCACTGGGCAAACAGCGCAGCCAAGCGCAGAAATTCTTCGTAGGTCAGCACGGCTTCCCGCTCCAGCTTTTCCACGCCGTCCGGCATGCAGTAGCGGCAGCGCAGGTTGCACAGGTCGGTCACCGACAAGCGCAGGTAATGGATCTCGCGCTGGTAACGATCAAACATAGCCGCCCTCCGCCCGGATATAGTGGCCGCTCTTGCCGCCGGTCTTTTCCACCAGATGGATCTCGCCCAGCTCCATGCCCTTATCCACGGCCTTGCACATATCGTAGATGGTAAGCAGCGCGGTGGAAACGCCGGTCAGCGCTTCCATCTCCACGCCGGTCACGCCGCTGGTCTTGACGGTGCACAGGGCTTCCACCGCCTGCCGCTCGGGCAGCAGACGGAACTCGATGCCCACCTTAGTCAGGGGCAGCGGATGGCACAGAGGGATCAGCTCACTGGTGCGTTTGGTGGCCATGATGCCTGCAATGCGCGCCACGCCCAGCACATCGCCCTTTTTTATGGTGCCGCTCTGCACGGCGGCAAAGGCTTCGGCGTTCATGGTAATAACGCCGTGTGCAGTAGCTTCCCGGGTGGTGATGGGCTTTGCGCTCACATCCACCATCACGGCGTTCCCGGCGGCATCAAAATGTGTCAGATTATTTTCACTCATATTTTTTCACCTTAGTAAAGCTCCCCCTTCGGGGGAGCTGGCAAAGCAGAAAGGCTTTGACTGAGAGGGTTTCAGCAGTGCCCAAAGCCGCAGTTCGGCCAGTGGCACACTTCGCAGTTCAGGCACAGGCCGCCCTCACCCCAAGCGGGCGATATCCTCGGCGGTGATGGGGTCATCCGCCAGCAGACGGGGCAGCAGCAGGTCAAAGATGGTGCGCTTGGCGTACATCACACAGCCGGGCAGTCCGCACACCGGCACACCGTCCAGATAGCTGACAAGGAACATGGCTCCCGGCAGCACCGGGGCGCCGTAGGTGATGATATCCGCCCCGGTGTTCTTGATGGCCAGCGGGGTGCGGTCGTCGGGGTCTACGCTCATGCCGCCGGTGGTAAAGATCAGCTCGCACCCTGCGGCCTTGGCCTCCAAAATGGCAGCGGTGATCCCGGCGGGGTCGTCATCGCAGACCTTATGGAAAACCATCTCGCAGCCGTAGACCGCCAGCTTGCTTTGCAGGATGGGGGTAAATTTATCCTCGATGCGTCCCTTGAATACCTCGCTGCCGGTGGTGATGATGCCCACCTTCTTGGCCTGCATGGGCAGCACGTTCAGGATAGGCTCTGCCCCGGCAGCAGCCTGCATGGCGTCCATCTTCTCCTGCTCGATGACCAGCGGGATGATGCGGGTACGGCCAGCTTCTGCCCTTTTTCACCGGCAGGTCGCCGTGGATGGTGGCGATCATCATCTGCGGGGTGCTGTTCACAGCCATCAACGCCTTGCGGTTGATCTTCAACAGGCCGTCGCAGTCCGCGATCAGCTCGATTTTCCCCTCTTTCGGCGCAGTGCCGTGGATATTTTTGCCCGCAGCGGCCTTGTACAGCAGGGCAGCTGCTTCGTCCTCGTGGAGGATGCCGGGGTGCTTTTCCCAGACGTAGAGATTCTCCTTGCCGATGGAAAGCAGCACAGGGATGTCCTCGGGCTGGATGACGTGCCCCTTGCGGAAGCGGGCATCCTTGTACTCGCCCGGGATAATCTGGGTGATATCATGGCAGAGCACCTGCCCTGCGGCGTCAACAGTACGGATCAGTTTCATGATGGCATTCTCCTTACAGCGCAGGCATCTGGGCTTCGATCCAGTCTGCCAGTGCCGGAATATCGTTCAGGTCAAAATCTGCGCCGGGGATATCCCCCACCACCGCCAGCGGCTGGAAGGAAGCGGGCGCATCCGAAATGGCGCTGCGCACCACCTCGATCTTCGGCCAGCCGCTGGATTTGAACCCCTCCAGCAGCACAAGGTCGTAGCCGTGACGCTCGAACAGGGCAAGCAGATCCTGCTCGGTCAGGCGGAATTCCTCGGTCAGCAGGTAGCGCGTGCCGGAATAGACCGCCACGCCCTCGGCACCGGCTTCCCGCAGACGGTAGCTGTCGGTGCCGGGCACATCCGGGGGTAAAATCGTGGCCGTCGTGCTTGATGACGCCAACCTTCAGCCCACGGCTGCGCAGCACGGGCAGCAGCTTTTCCAGCAGGGTGGTCTTACCGCTGTTGTGCACCCCGCTGACGGCCAGCACCGCCGGGCGTTTGAGCACCTGTGTCTCGGCTAGTGCCTGTTTTGTTCACTGTACAAAGCAAAGCACCTCCACTTCCATACCGGGTTCTACCGGCCCGCTGCCGGCGGGGATCTCCACCAGACAGTTGCAGCCCATCATGGCGGACAGCGCACCGGAGGAGTGCGCCTCGGTGTTGCCCGCGCCGGGCAGGGTCACCTTGCCGCCGCAGGCAGTCGCCCGCAGGTAGCGGTTGCCCTTGCTGGGTTTGGAAAAGCCATTGGTCAGGGTGCAGACGGTGCGGGCGGGGATGCAGCTCTCCTCCCGCCGTCCGGCGGCGCGCAGCAGCGCAGAGATGGCGTACTGCTCTAGCGTGGCAGCTGCGGCAAAGGGGTTGCCGGACAGGCAGAACACCAGCTTGCCGCCCAGTGTTGCCGCCAGCATGGGGCTGCCGGGCTTCTGGGCTACGCCCTCTACCACCAGCTGTGCACCCAGCTTTTCCAGCACAAGGGGCAGATAATCCTTCTGCCCTACGGAGACGCCACCGCTGGTGATGACGGCATCGCAGCGGGTCAGCAGCTCCTGCATTTTACCGGTGATGACCTCCGGGTCATCGGAGCACTGCTGCCGCTCCACGGCAAAGCCCAGCTGACGCAGCCGGGCGGCGTTCTGGATGCCGTTGGCATCGTAAATTTTACCGGGTGCCCACGGTGCACCGGGTGCCAGCAGCTCGCTGCCGGTGGAAAGGATACCCACAGTCATCGGGCGGCAGACGGCTACTTCGGCGTAGCCCTGCCCGGCCAACACACCCAGATGGGCGGGGGTGAGCACCGTCCCGGCGGGCGCAATGACCGCACCGGCGGCTACATCTTCCCCCCGGAACACCACGTTTTGCAGCGGTTTTACGGCAGCATAGAGCTGCACGGTCTCTTCGCCGCTGTCGGTCAGCTCCTGCATCAGGATGCAGTCTGCGCCCTCCGGCAGGGGTGCACCGGTCATGATGCGGGCAGCGCAGCCTGCGGGCAGCGCCGCAGCCGGGGCATCGCCCGCGTAAAGCTTCATCACCACCGGCAGGGCGACCGGGGTCTCCCGGCTTGCACCGGCAGTATCCGCGCTGTGCAGGGCGTAGCCGTCCAGCGGGCTGCGGTCAAAGGGGGGCTGGTCCATCCGGGCGCAGAGGTCACCGGCGGCAATACGCCCGCAGGCGGCTTCCAGCGGGATGCTCTCCGGGGACGGAGAAGGCAGAAGTGCTGCCGCGTCCAGCACGCTGCGCAGCGCCTTGACGGGGGAGCAGAAAGGCTGATTCATTATAACTTCCTCCATAGACCCGTCGCTCTCCCCTTCTGCTATGGCTCAGACGGGGACACCGGCGGGGGTATCTTTTTTCAAAAAGGCAGGTGAAAAAGAAGCGGAGACGCTTGACCGGAAAATCAAAACGCCTCCGCAGAATATCCCCACAAAACCGGCTGCGACAGTTTGCAGTCTGCTACGCCGGTGGCAGCCTTTGGCTATGCGCCGCCCTTGCAGCGACAGCACACAGCCAAAAAGCACCTGTGAAGATGGGAGGAGTTCTTTTTTTCAAATTGCAGCGTTTCTTCTGCGGGAAGGCGGTGGGGTTTCCCCTGCCACCCTTGAATGCCGGCTTATGCAGCCCTTAGCATTGCGGCGCGGTGTCCTGCTCTTTGTGAGAGTTTAGACGCCTTTGCTCAAAGAAGCTCTTATACCCTGATTCAATTGTAGGTTGGTTTAATCGCAGAACTCGTCCACGTCGCTGATAGCCTTGGCGTAGCGGCGGGTGAGGTGCTTGGTGGAAAAGAGGAACCGCTCGTTCTGGTTGTTGGTCAGCTCCTCGATATCGGCATACTCCGGGTTCTCCTGCATGGCCTTCCAAGTCTGCTCGATGACCTCCGGCGCAAGGCCGTAGGGGGAGCGCTGGAAGTACTTGAGCGGAGTGGCGCTGGGGTAGATGCGGGCGTTGAACCGCACCATCTCGGCGAACATCACGCACAGATCCTTGTCCTCGATGAGCTGCGCGATCATGGCGTAGTTATCGCTCATGTTGGCGTTGGAATAGTAGTAGGTGTCCTTTGCACCCGCGCGGGTGACGATATCGGTGCACTGGGGGTCTGCGGGCATCTGTGCCAGCAGCTCGTCGGCGTTTTCCACTTCCTCCAGCAGCAAAGCGTGGGGGGTAATCAGCGCAGCCGCAGAGCGGGCGCGGATGTAGCCGGCCAGCTCCTGTGCAGGGGTCAGCTCCGGCAGTTCCGGGGCGGTCTTGGTGGGCTGATCCGCAAAGGGATCGTTTTCTGCCTCCGGTTCACCGGCCAGAAAATCCAGCAGTTCCGGCTTTGCAGCATCGGGCTGCGCAGCTTCGGCGGCTTCGGGTGCGGCCTCGGCGGCCTGCTTTGCGGCAAGCTCGGCGGTCTCCCGCTCCACTGCGGCGATCACGTCCTCGCCGGTCTTGGCGGCGCTGCCGTCAAAGGTGCTGCCGGTCTCCTTTAGGCGGCGGGCAGTCTCGCTTGCGGCGTCGATGTCGAACACCTCCGCCTTGGGCTTTTTCTGGCGGCCAGTTCTGCCTTTTGCAGTTCCAGAACGGCCTGCTCCGGGTCTACGCTGCCATCCACCGTGGTGGTGTAGCCGGGTTTACGTCTGCCAAACAACATGACGGTCTTTCCTCTTTCTATGGGATTTATTCAGCTGCTGCGGTGTTCTGGGCGTAGATGCCGCGCTTCTCCAGATCATCGGCCATGTCAGCCAGATCATACTTCTCCAGCGTCTCGCGGGTGGGCACACCGGTGGTGCGGTCCCAGCCGAAGATGTCGTAGAACAGATCCTTTGCCTTCTCCATGTCGGCGCGGTCCAGCTTGGTGGTGCCTTCCTCGAATGCCTTGAAGTCGGGATCCTTATCGAACACCCAATCGCAGATGGCATCGTGCTCCTGACGCAGGTTTGCGCTGCCGCAGTTCTGCTGGAAGCTGATGGCGGTCATCGCGCGCAGCATCTGGGTGATGCGGGCGCCGTCCTCCTGCAGATCGGCCTGGGTATAGTTCTCGCCGGTAACAGCAGTCATAAAGTCTGCCTGCAGGTCCAGATCGCCGTGGTAGTCGCGCTCCTTGGAGGGAGACTGGGTCATGGGCCACATCCAGTTGCACAGGGTAGCGGAGTCGTGGAAGTTCTTATCGTTGACGCAGTATGCAGCCAGCTTTGCCTTGTTCTCGTTGATGGGAGTGTAGGCCTTGGCCTTATCGTAGCAGCCCTCGCCGAAGAAGTCCTCCATGACCTTCTTGGTCACCTCGTAAGGTGCACCGGAACCGGTCTCGCAGACGATCTCGTGGATCATGCAGTCACGGTTGTAGACGAGGTTGTACAGCATACCAACCTGCCATGCCTCAGCAGGGCCGTGGTGGTTGGGGAAGCCGTTGTAGATCAGGTTGGAGTTGGTAGCACCGTCGTCGCGGTCCAGCCAGCTCTTGGGCAGGCCGAACTTTTCCATCATGGCCAGCGTGCCCTTGGCGATGACGGACAGGTCGCCCTCGCCGTAAGCCATGCGGCGGATCAGCTCGACCTCCCAGCGGGGATCGCCGGTCTTCTCCCACTCCCAAGGCAGAGAGTCGTACTCGGCCTCGCTGATGTACTTGGTAGCTTCCTCGCGCGGCATGCGCAGGATCCACAGCAGGTCGCGGTTCAGGTTGCCGTAGTTGTCCCACAGACCCATATCGTCCACAGCATGAGCCCATGCCAGATTGATGACCATGGTGCCGTCGCCCTCGTACTTGAAGTCGTGCACGCCGTCCGGGTAGACGCGGGTGCCGTACAGCACGGGCATACAGGTGTTGGAGTTGTGGGTGGGCAGATCGTAATCTGCCAGCGGATCTACATCATACTCGGTGTAGCAGCGGATGGGGCAGGAGGAGCAGCCGCCGTTCTTCACGGTGTACTCGGCAGCGGGAGCGCCGAAGTCGAAGTAGCCCTTGAAGCAGCGCAGAGCCACCTTGTTGATATCGTTGTAGGGCTGCTCGCCGGTATCCACGGGGCCGCCGGGAGCCTTCTTCCACATACGGCCGGGGGCGCCGGACCAGCGGTTCTTGCCGGAGGTGGCGCTGTACTCTGCCCAGCTCTGGGGCTGTGCGGGCACGTTGTGGTTGTTGTTGCCGCCGATCAGGTTGCCCATCATGTAGTTGGACAGCTCCAGCACCTTCTTGGGGTCAGCGACCTTGACGCTGCCGGTGCCGCGGATGGCCAGACCCTTCAGCTTCTTGTTGCCCATGGCAGCGCCCAGACCGGCACCGCCGGAGTTGCCGAAGCTGGTGTTCAGGGTGGAGTAGTCCACCAGATTCTCGCCGGCAGGGCCGATGGAAGCGGTCTCGAACTCGCGGCCGTTCTGCTCTACCATCCACTTGTTGGCAGCAAAGGTGCCCTTGCCCCAGATCTCGGTTGCGTCCTCCAGAGAGACCGCGCCGTCCTCGATGCGCAGGTAGACGGGCTTCTCAGAGATGCCGCTGACCACGATGCCGTCGTAACCGGCATACTTCAGCATAGAGCCGATGTGGCCGCCCATGTGTGCGTCGATAATGGAGTGACCCTTGGACCAGGTAGAGCGGAAGGTCACGTTCATACGGCCGGAGCAGGGCACGCCTGCGCCGGTCAGGGGGCCGACACCGAAGATGACCAGAGCCTTCTCGTCATAGGGATCCAGCTCCATGGGAGCTTCCTCATACATAATGCGGTAGGCCATGCCCATACCGCCGATATACTTATGGTACTTTTCGTCATCCTGCGTGGTGATCTCGCCGGTGGTCAGGTTGACGCGCAGGATCTTGCCTGCCCAGCCATAACTTTCAGCCATTGTAGTTCCTCCTTACAGATCCAAGTATGCAGCCTGTGCTGCGCTGGTAACGGCATCCCAATCCACGATGGACAGAGCGCCGGACGGGCAGCCTGCCACACAGGCACCGCAGGCGATGCACTTGGAGGACTTGCCGGTCTCGGGGTTGACGGTGGGCATGTGCCACGGGCAGGCATCATGGCAGGCACCGCAGCCGATGCACTTGTCGGTATCCACTACGCGGATGCCGCGGTCGTCGGTGGTGATAGCCTTCTGCGGGCAGGCGTTGCCGCAGGCGGGGTCCTCACACTGGCGGCAGGTATCCGGGAAGTAGACAAAGCAGTTATCGGTGCCGGACAGCAGGCCGTTGCCTGCGCCGTCCAGATTCAGACGGCGCTGGATCTTGACGCGGCTGATGTAAGAGGAGCACACGCCATCGTTGGTCAGGGTGCAGTTGATCTCGCAGCGCTGGCAGCCGGTGCACAGGTCTGCGTTGACCACCAGCAGGCCCTGCGGCAGTGCCCAAGTGGCCACTGCGCCGGAATCCACCTGCTGCTGAGAGCAGCCGAACAGGGACAGCATGGAAGCGGACAGGGTGAGCCCTGCAAGGCTCTTGCCCGAGATCTTCATGAATTGACGGCGGGTCATGTCAGCCGTCAGAAAATCAGTTTTTGCCATAGGTTCCATTCCTCCGTTGAGGTCACTCTGCGCAGAGCACCTCGGTTACATAGAAATAAGAATTGTTGACGATGTCCGTGACCGCCGTGGACGTAATGGTTGCACCGGAAAGCGCATCCACCTGGGTCATGTCAGCGCTGACCGTGTCGGCCGCACTGCCCTGGGTGGTCAGATCAGCGGCCTGCAGCTTGTACTCGGCCTGCTTTTCAGCGGACCAGTCTGCATAAGGCACTGCCTGTTTCTCGCCGTCCTGCGCGCTCTTGCTCAGACACGCCGCGTACAGCTTGCGCCGTGCCACAGCCCTCAGCACTGTTGTCCATCGGGGGGATGAGCGCGTCGTCCATCGGCTGGCCGTTCAGGGCCGAGAGGGTCAGCCCGGCTTCATACATCTTCCGGGTAGCCTCGGCCTCCGGGGAGGTATCGCCCGCACGCCATGCGGCGGGGTCGAAGGCCTCAGCGGGGGCAGCGTCGGTCTCGGCGCTGCCTGCGGCAGCAAAAGCCGTGCCGGTGGCCGGGTCGGTCACAGTGTAGCGCTTGCCTGCCAGCGTGAAGGGAGCTGCGCCCTGATACTGGGACGTGAACTCCGGATTGACGCACTGGCCGCCAAGGGTTTCCGTTTCGTCCTGAGAGAGGATCTCTACTGCGGAAACATTGCCCTCGGCGTCAATGGTCACGGCAGCCTGTACATCGCTCTGGAAGCCCTTCTGAGAGCCCTCCACGCGGTAGCTGCCATCGTCGAGCTGGTACACTGCGCTGATGCCGTAGGCGGCTGCATCCGTCTCCGACACCGGCAGCAGGGTACCGGCAACCGTGGTGCGTGCGCTTTGCAAGGTGGTCAGACCGACCGCCAAGGCGATGGTCGCAACGCCCATGGCTGCATAGCCCGGCAGCCGCTTGCGCCACAGCGGTACGGGCGCAAACGGGTTGGTTGCCTGCTTCATGTTATCACCTGCCTGTTTTTTATTTCGCCGGGTATTCCCGGACAACAATTGAGGCCGCTCTGGCTGCTGCAACAGCGGAGCGGTCTCTTCGATAATATATTAACATGCGTGCGCGGAGTATGTCAACAGAAACAGACAGGCTTTTCCGTTTTGTAACTATTGTTTTTGTAATATTTGCTTAAACTTTAGGGATTTTGCGCCCGCACACCAGCTGCAGGCCGTATTCTGCTGCAAGCTCTGCGGATTGCACGGTGGGCATACTTTTGCTTACCAGCACCGGCACCCCGGCGCGGATGGCCTTGCGCACCATATCCAGCGGCACCCGGCCGCTGGTGTACAACACACATTCCGCCAGCGGCAGCCCTGCCAGCACCGCGCAGCCCACGGCCTTATCCAGCGCGTTGTGCCGTCCCAGATCCTCACAGGCAAAAACAATTTCCCCTTTGTGCAGCACAAAGCAGCTGTGCACCGCCCGGGTGGCGCGGTACAGCGGCAGACCGGCGTGCATGGCGGCGGTCAGGCGCTCCACCCATTCCGGCTGCAAATCCAGCCCGGGCACGGGGTGCAGGGGCTGCAGTTCCACCGGGCTGCCCAGCACAATATTATCGGTGCAGCAACTGGCAACCTCCTGCGCGGCGGCACGGCGAGTGGGCAGCGGGTGGCGCAGATATACCTGCACCTTTGCGCCCTCGGCACAGACGGCGATCTGCTCCACCTCGTCCGCAGACGCGATCCACCCTTCGGTGAGCAGCCGTCCCAAGGCCAGCTGCGGCAGCAGCGCCGGGGTGCATACCACCCGGAAGGCGGGCTGCTCGTTTACATAGATAGCGGCGGCGTGCTCTGCCGGTACGGTGGCTTCGGTGCCGTCCGGCAGACGCAGGCTGGCAAAGGCCGTCTGCGCGCCAAAGCGGTCGGTGATCTGCAAAGAGGGTGTACTGCGTTTTTCCATAAAGTTTCCTTGTATTATAAATGCAATGCTGTGTGTCAAACGGACAGTATCAACATACCGGTTCTGT
>ENA-OQKR01000155-OQKR01000155.1-human-gut-metagenome-genome-assembly--contig:-NODE-155-length-29726-cov-3.096929_pt1 | contig 29726 bp, 31 predicted proteins | sample MGYA00242803_ERZ504806 | MGnify/ENA primary metagenome ERZ504806 (study PRJEB26092, sample SAMD00036399) | human gut metagenome | host: Homo sapiens | study: EMG produced TPA metagenomics assembly of...
GGGAAAATGAAACCGTCCGTAAGGAAATCTATGATCTGATGAAATTTCTGGATGGACAAAGGTGCTGACGGATGGCGCATGGATGTGATCGCATCTATTTCCAAGGATCAGTCCTTCCCGGATTACCCGAAAACGGATGGCCGCAAGTATTATACAGGAAAATATCACAGCAACGGGCCAAGACTTCATGAGTTTATCCATGAGATGAACCGGGAGGTGCTTTCAAAATATGACTGTATGACGGTAGGTGAGGCGCCGGGCTCCACACCGGAGGTTGCAAGACTGTTTACAGATCCGGAGCGTGAGGAGCTGAATATGATCTTCACATTTGAGCATATGAACATCGACCGTATTCCGGGCTCTGTAAACCGAAAGTGGGAATTAAAGCCTTTTGATCTCCGTGATCTGAAACGTGTTATGAGTGAGTGGCAGAACAAGCTTTATAACAAGGGCTGGAATGCTCTGTATTTTGAAAATCATGACCAGCCACGTGTGATCTCCAGATGGGGAAATGACACTACTTACCGCGAGGAATGTGCAAAGGCTTATGCTACCGTTCTCCATGGTATGCAGGGAACTCCTTATGTATATCAGGGAGAGGAGATCGGTATGACAAACGTGCAGTTCCCGCTGGAGGAGTACGAGGATATCGAGGTTCGTAATGCATATCAGGATCTTGTCGTTAAGAACAAAACTATCTCTGAGGATGATTTCCGCAAGGCAGTATGGAACAAGAGTCGTGACAATGCCAGGGTTCCGATGCAGTGGGATGACAGCGAAAATGCAGGATTTACGACCGGTAAGCCATGGTTCCGCCTTTCTGATCGTTACCAGGAGATCAATGTAAAAAAAGCTCTGGAAAAAAATGATTCCGTGTTTTATTATTATAAGGATCTGATCTGTCTTCGTCATGAGGAAGAGCTTCTCACAGAAGGTGACTATCAGCTCCTTCTTCCAGAAGACGAGAAGATCTTTGCATATTTAAGAACTTCCGACAAAGAGCAGTGGATCGTGGTGGCAAACCTTTCTGAGGATACGGTAAGTACAGAAGGTCTTGCGAAATATGTGTCCGATAAAGAGGATATTAAGATTGCAAACTATAAGGACAGAACAGGAATCAAAGCGGACTTAAGACCGTACGAGGCGTTTATGATGAGGATCCGGTAATTCCTGAGCTGTTGTATATGTAGTAAAGTGGAAGAAAAGTCTCTGCTTTACAGAGAGCAGGTATGAGTATTTGTGCGTATCTGTACTGCCAAAGGATATCCGGGTGCAGTGCAGATGCGCTTTTTGCCTGTGAGGAGAAGACAAACAGGAGGAATTTATGGAAAAATATATCATTGCAGTGGATATGGACGGAACTCTTCTGAACAGTGAGAATAAGATTTCTGAAAGGAACAGAAATGTTCTGCAGCGTCTGATCGATGACGGACATTATGTGGTACCGGCAACCGGAAGGACCAGAGAGCTGATCCCCCGGGAGTTTTCTGTGCTTCGGGGTGTGAAATGGGGAATCGTGGAAAACGGCTGTGTTGTCTGGGATTACGATAAAAATGAGATGATCTGGCGAAAAACCATGCCAAAAGGAATGGTAAGTAAGATCCTGAAGGATGTGGAAAACAGCGGCGCAAAAGGCTGGATCGCAGAGGCTTATGCAAACGGAATCGCCTATTCTGATGCGAATGCCAGAGATTATGTGGCATCTGTAGCGGATAAAGATCTGCTGGAAAAAACTTTTGTAGATTATTTTCTCAGCAGACATGTATATGTTAAGGATTTTTATCATCAGAAAGATATTCTGGATCAGGCAGAGAAGATCAATATTTATTTTGATGATATGGAGACCAGCAGGGCACTTCGTGAGAAATGGAAGGATCTGGATGATGTGGCAGTGACTACTTCCATCAGCGGCAATGCGGAGTTTAATGCAGCAGGCGTGGACAAGGGTGTGGGTCTTGCCATGCTTCGCACAAAGCTTGGTATTGACCGGATGCATGTGATCGCTTTCGGAGATAATGAGAATGATCTGGAAATGCTGGAGGGTGCAGGTATCGGTGTTGCTATGGGCAATTCCAAACAGTATGTAAAGGATGCAGCGAATGAGGTGACCGGAGATAACGATCATGATGGTGTGGCGGAATTTCTGGAGAGGTTTTTCGGGCTGTAAGCTGTGGTTGATCGTGATCGTTGATATAAGGGACAGGGAAATGTATTTTTCTCTGTCTTTTTTATTTGCATTTTTGGTGATATAAGGTATGATAAACGAAGAGGATGCGGGGATTGCTGGTTTTGACCGGTAGTTACCGGTGAAAATTATTTGAGGAGATCAGGAGGATATTTTTTAATGAAAAATCTGATACCAAAGCGTGTGATGGAGTATATCATTATCACATTTGCTGTTGTTCTGATGGATGTGGGGATTTATGTATTTAAGTTTCCGAATAATTTTTCCTTTGGTGGTGTTTCGGGTATGGCGGTTGTGTTTTCGCATTTTATTCCGATGACGTCTGCGCAGATCAACCTGGTGATCAATCTGATTTTGCTGGTGATCGGGTTTATTGTTCTTGGCCGGGATTTTGGAGTGAAGACGGCTTATGTTACGGTTGTTTCTTCTTTGCTTCTGAATGTGTTTGAGAAGGTTTTTCCTATGGACAGGGCGCTGACGGGGAATATTATGCTGGAGCTTTGCTTTGCGATCATTTTGCCGGCGCTGGCTGCGGCGCTGCTGTTTTTTGAGAATGCTTCGGGTGGTGGCACGGATATTGTGGCGATGATCATTAAGAAGTATTCTACGATGAATATTTCAGGTGCATTGTTTGCGGTGGATTGTGTGATCGTTGTTGTTTCGTTTATGGTGTTTGATCTTACTACGGGGCTTTGTTCTGTACTGGGGCTTATGGCTAAGACGTTGCTGATCGATAAGTCTATTGAGAGGATGAAGCTGAATAAGTATTTTACGATCATTTCCAGTAAGCCGGATGAGATCTGTGAGTTTATTATGAATGGGCTGGATCGGAGTGCTACGGTTTATCATGGGGAGGGGGGTTATTCGCATAAGGATAAGAAGATTATTCTGACGGTTGTTGATGTGAGACAGGCGGTGCTTCTGCAGAGGTTTATTGATGAGGTGGATCCGCAGGCGTTTTTGATGGTTACTAAGAGTAGTGAGGTTGTTGGGAAGGGGTTTATGAGTTATATTTGATGCGATCGTATGGGATTGTATGCTGATCGTAGGTGATTGTGTATGATTGTAAGCTGATGGAAATTAGGAGAGCGTTCTTTGCGGGCTGGATGGGCTGCGGGGCGCTCTTTTTTGTGGTGGATGGTGGATGGCGGATGGCGGATGCCGGACGCCTGGGAGACGGGTGCCGGTTTGCTCCGGGCTTCGTCGGGGGCTGGCTTCTAGGCTGCCGGAATTCTGCTAAAACCGTTTTTAAAAAGTCCGAACTCGCGGCTTGCTGCCGCTCAGACAGCGGACTTTTTAAAAACAACGCAGATTTCCGCCAGCCAAGAATCAGCTCCCCTCCTGCAGAGTCGTAGCCAACCGGCACCCGTCTCCCCGGCTGTTCGGTTCCGGGCGGGAGGTAGTGGTGGGGGTGTGGGGCGACTGGCGGAAGTGGGGATTGATGAGGGCTGGAGGATTGAGTGGATTCCCGGGAATTGGATGAGCCATCAGCGCTGCGCTGGATGGCTGGGAGGAAAGGCTGAGTTTCCTGTGGTCTGAAGGTGAGGGATGCGCCATCGTCGCTGCGCTGGATGGCTGGGAGGAAGGGCTGAGTTTCTTGTGGAAGCCATCGTCGCTGTGCTGGATGGCTGGGAGAAAGGTTGAGTTTCCTGTGGTGAAGGTGAGGGCTGGGGCATCGTCGCTGTGTTGGATGGCTGATTGGTGTGTGAAGGTTTTGTGAAAGGGGTTTGACAGGTGGGGGTTTTTATGGTAGGATACACACTTGCGTAACAAATTTAATAAAAATGTAACAAAATGGCGAATGAGGAGCGTGGCGAAGTGGATTGTGAATGTCTGCCTGAATGGGTGGGTGCTGCTGCGTGGTTTTCTGAGAGGAGTTTTATTGTTTATGTTTTATAAGAAATTTGCTGCTGTTGTTCTGAGTGCTGTTCTTGTGGGTGTGGTTCCTTCTGTTGTTTTTGCGGATGTGGATGATGTCAGTGCTGTGTCTGATGGAGATGTGGAGGAGCTTTCTATTGAGGATGATTTTTCGGATGGTGCGGATTCTATTTCTGCTTTTGCCAGTGCTCTGGCGGATAAGACGGTTTCTGAGGTTCAGGGGTATCAGGAGGCGAAGGCTGAGGCTGAGGTGATCGCACAGGAGAGGCTTGAGGCTGAAGCGGCTGCTGAGGCTGCGCGTAAGGCGGAAGAGGAGCGTAAGGCTGCTGAGGCTGCGCGTCTGGAGATGCGGCAGGGGATTGTGGATTTTGCGCTGCAGTTTGTGGGGAATCCTTATGTTTATGGTGGTACGAGTCTGACTAACGGGGCGGATTGTTCGGGGTTTGTGATGTCTGTGTTTGCGGAGTTTGGGTATGAGCTTCCTCGTGTTGCTGCAGCTCAGTGTTCGGCTTCTGAGAAGAAGAGTGTTGCGGATATTGAGGCTGGTGATCTGGTTTTTTATGGTGAGGGTTGTATTGATCATGTGGCTCTTTATATTGGTGATGGTAAGATCGTTCACGCCAGTACAGCGGCTACAGGGATCAAGGTTTCTGACTATGATTACCGGGCTCCGGCTGCGGTTGGTTCGTTTGTGGCTTAGGATATAGATATAAATGATTTACTGATATGAAATATAAACTGTCTGCGGAGATTTTTTGGTTGGGTTGGCTGAAAAATAGCTGCGGGCAGTTTTTTTGAAGAAAAATAGTGTATAATTTAACCGAATCAAGTAAGTCTCCTGCGGGGTTGCGAAAAGCAATAAGCAGTGGGTGGGGACTTAGATAAAATTCAGAAAGGTTGTGGGGTTATGAATACAAAGGAAATCAGTGGTAAGCGGCAGATGGAGTTTCTGGCCGGGTTTGATTTTGTCAGAGAAGCGGGTACTGCTGGGGAAGTGAAGGCGGCGAAGATGATCAGGGATACTTTGGACAGCTTCGGAGTGAAGAATTGGATGGAGGAGTTTTCTTTTGGGGTTTTCGGATCAACAGGGCGGTGCTTAAGGTTGTGGAGCCTTATCAGAAGGAGTATGTGGTGACCGGGTATGGAAGATGTGGAAATACTGGGGAAGAAGGTCTGAAAGCGGATTTTTTGTATGTGGAGAATGGAGATGCTGTCAGTCTTTCCCGGGCGAAGGGTAAGATCGTTATGGTGAATGGCCGGGTGAGTGGTGATGTGTATCAGAGACTGGTGAGCGCCGGGGCTGTTGGTTTTGTCAGTGTGGAGGGTTCTCCGCTGGATGAAGGAGTGGACAGGGTTCCCTGTCAGCGTAGCCTGCCGATGATCTTTCCGGGAAATGCAGAAGGAGAGATAGAAGGATTGTCGGAGTCTTCAGAGGATATTCACGAGATGCAGGAAAAATATAGTGGTAGGATCCCGGGTGCGAATCTTCATTATAAAGATGCGGTGGAGCTGGTGACGGAGGGTGCAGCTGTGGTTTGTCTGGCTGTAGAACAGGAAGTGACGGCCTGTACATCCCGAAATGTAGTGGCGAGGATTGAAGGTACGGATAAGAAAGATGAGATTTTAACGCTTACGGCGCATTATGATTCGGTACCGGAGGGACCGGGGGCCTATGATAATATGGCTGGGGCAGCGATCATCATGGAGCTTTGCAGATATTTTCAGCAGTATAGACCGCGCAGGACTATGGAATTTGTGTGGTTTGGTGCTGAGGAGAAGGGTTTGCTGGGCAGCCGGGATTATATCAGAGTTCATGAGAGTGAGCTTGGAGCGCATCGTTTTAATATGAATGTAGATCTGGCCGGGCAGCTGATCGGAGGAAATGTTCTGGGAGTGACGGGAGAGGCTTCTGTTTGTGATAAGCTTCTTGAGATCGCTGACGGAGCAGGGATCGGAGCGTCTGTGAAGAATCAGATCTGGGGAAGTGATTCCAATTCTTTTGCATGGAAGGGAATTCCGGCCATGACTCTGAACCGGGATGGTTTTGGCATGCATACCCGTTATGATACTATTGATCTGCTGTCTGCCTGGTCGCTGGAGAGAAGTGCAATCCTTCTGGGATGTATTGCAGATGAACTGGGGAATGCGGAGGTTTTCCCATTTGAGAGAAAGATGCCGGAGAAATTTATCGGAGAGCTGGATGAATATATGTGCAGATAGTAAAAATCTGATTTTATCTGCTCATAACTGGATATTTGTTATGGAACTGTGGGGACTTGTCTGTTTCGAGAAGAGTACAGACAAGTCCTCATAAGTTATTCAATATTTTCAATGTTTATTGACCTTTATAATTCCGCAAGGGAACATGTGGCTTTGAGTCAGGGGGATATTTGCAGCTTTGTAAGGGATTCCAGGAACAGGGGGCAAGCGGAGGTTCGCAATTGAACCAGTGGAATTACTTGATTTGATCAAAATACGATAAAACATAAAAATAATACAAAATAATTGACAGTAAGATATCGAACTGTTATACTGAAATCACAGGCTTTCCAGGGATCAATGCGCCGGATATTGTTTTGCGGAGTATTGATTTCTGGAACTTTTATCACAGAAAAATCAGGAATGAGGAGATAGGACCATGTTTACAGAAGAACGACAGAATGCAATAGAGAAATGTCTCCGCGAAAAAGGAAAAGTCAGGGTCAAAGAATTAAGCGAGATGTTTCAGGTTACGGAGGACTGTATCCGCAAGGATCTCAAGATTCTTGAAAATGCAGGCAGATTAAAGAGGACTTACGGCGGAGCGATCCTGTCACAGGAGTATCCTCTGGAGAGAAACGTAGTAGACAGGCGTATGTACAATCTTGATAAGAAGAAAGTGATCGCTGCGAAAGCCTTTAAGCTGATCAAAAATAACGAAACGATCTTTCTGGATGTTTCCACTACAAATATAGAGCTGGCAAGGCTTATCGCTTCGTCGGGTATGCATGTTGTGGTTGTCAGCAATATGATCGATATCCTGCAGATCCTTGCTGCGAATCCGTCCATCACGGCCATAGGCACAGGGGGAACTATGTACCGTTCGGTGAACGGATTTATGGGAGCTGCGGCCATTGAGGTGATCAAGCAGTACAGCTTTGACCGGGCATTTTTGGGAAGCTGTGGCGTGGATATGACAGATTTTGCAGTTACTACATCCGGAGTGGAGGATGGATTGACCAAGAAGGCGGCAGTGCAGAGTAGCAGACATAAATATGTGGTTATGGAGAGAGAGAAGTTTTATTTTAACGAATCTTATAAATATACACATTTTGATGATATCAGCGGGATCATTACCGATGAATTTCCGGATGATACCATTGTGAACATACTGAGGAATACCGGAGTGAAATTACTCTGAGCAGACAGTAACAAAGGGGTGATTTTTACATGAAAGACTATATTCTGGAAACCTGTGTGGATTCTGTGGAATCCGCCATGGCAGCAGCCGAGGGTGGTGCGGACAGATTGGAGCTTTGCAGCAATCTGATCATCGGGGGAACAACTCCCGGCCCATGGCTTTTTGAGGAAATAAGGAAGCGTTCAGATATCAGGATCCATGCGTTGATCCGTCCGCGGTTTGGAGATTTCTGTTATACAGATGCGGAATTTTCCATGATAAGGAATGCGGTAAAGGATTTCCGCAAAATGGGAGCGGAGGGTGTTGTGGTAGGTATCCTGAAACCGGATGGCACCTTGAATATGGAACAGATGAAAGAACTGATGGATGCTGCGGGAGATATGTCTGTTACGCTGCACAGGGCTTTTGATGTGTGTGCAGATCCGATCGAGGCTATGGAACAGGCGATCTCGCTGGGAATCGATACTATCCTTACCTCCGGACAGAAGAATACCTGCCTTCAGGGCGCGGAGCTTCTGAAGGAACTGGAAACCAGGAGCCGGGGGCGTATTACCATCCAGGCGGGGAGTGGCGTCGGTGCGGAAGTGATCCGCCAGCTTTATCCCCTTACCGGGATCAAGGCTTATCATATGAGCGGCAAGGTTGTAACGGACAGTGCGATGCAGTTTCGCAAGGAAGGTGTCAATATGGGACTTCCGACATTCAGTGAATATGAGATATGGCGTACAGATATTGAAAATGTTCGCGCTGCAAAGAAAGTTCTGGAGGAATTATAATGGCTGAGGGGAAGATTTTTCTGAAAGAAAACCGTGATCGGATCGAAAAAAAATATCGGGAGCAGATGATGGGGTTACCGCAGGCTTTTGCGGATATTGATAAAAAGCTTGCAGAATGCACAGACGAAGTGGCTCTGGCGTGCAAATATTTATATGCGTTCATGCCGTACAGTGATATCGGAAATTACGCATTTGAAGTATTTCTGGATTATGCGGAAAATGGCGTACATTTATGGAAGGAAAACTCCGGGGTGGCAGAGCTGCCGGAAGAGATCTTTTTGAATTATGTGCTGTTTCACAGAGTGAATGAGGAGGAGATCGCACCCTGCCGTACATTTTTCCGCAGGGAGATCGGAGAGAGAACTGAGGGAATGAGCTTCAGAGAAGCTGCCCTGGAGGTGAACTACTGGTGTGCACAGGAGGCTACCTATCATTGTACAGATGATCGTACTCTGTCTGCACTTGCCGTATACCGCAGAGGAAACGGAAGATGCGGAGAGGAATCTGTATTTACCGTTAATGCACTGAGAAGTGTTGGTGTACCTGCCCGTCAGGTATATGCACCAAAGTGGTCTCATTGTGATGACAATCATGCCTGGGTGGAAATCTGGTGTGATGGAAGCTGGTATTTTCTGGGAGCCTGTGAGCCGGAAGAGATCCTGAATAAGGGATGGTTTACCAATGCCTCCTCAAGGGCCATGATGGTCCATTCAAGAGTTTTTGATACCATGATCCCGGAGGGAGAAGTGATCGGCAAAGATGGTATGGTGACTATGCTCAACGAGCTGAAACGATATGCGCTGACAAAAGAGATCACTGTGTCCGTAAAGGATTCACATGGAAAACCGGCAGAAGGTGCAGAAGTTTCTTTTGAGGTGCTGAATTATTCAGAATATGCCCCGATCGCAGAACTGAAAACCGACAGTCTGGGAAAAGTCTGCCTGACAACAGGGCTTGGAAGTATCCATATTTCTGCAAGGATGTATGCAGATGGAGAATGGCTGCATGCAGAAAACAGCATGGATACAAAAACAGAGGACTGCTGCGAGATTTGTCTGATGCCCGTGGGAAAGGAAAATGGTATTTTTTATGAGGAGTGGGCGGAGAACGATATGATCGCACCTCATGATGCGCCTGTAAATAAAGATATGCCGACACCGGAGCAGAAGGAAAGAGGCAGCAGACGTCTGGCAGAGGCAAACGCTTACAGGGAACAGAAGGTAAGAAACCTGAGTAATCCGGAGTGCCGGAAATTCCTGGAAAAAGAAACCGGAGATTCTTCAATGAGAAAAAAACTCCTTGAAGTCCTCACAGAGAAAGACAGAACAGACTGCATCAGCCAGGTTCTGGAGGAGCATCTGAAATTTGCATTACCGTATGAAAAAAACATGGATGCAGATATTTTTGTACCATATGTACTGAACCCGAGAGTTGACGATGAAGTTTTACAGAAATACAGAAAAGCGATCCTTGAGCAGCTGTCGGAAGAAGAGAAAAATATGCTGCAAAAGGAGCCGGCAAAGATATGGAAATGGATTGAGGATAAGATCATTTCCAGTCCGGAGAAAGAACGCAGCAGTGTGATCACCACGCCGTCTGGATGTCTGAAAACGGGAACAGGAAGCCTTCTGTCAAAGAAGATCCTTTTTGTGGCAATGGCGAGAACACTGGGAATTCCGGCACGCCTGAATCCTCATGACCGTTCCATGGAGTATATGAAAAACGGAAAATTCATCCCGGTATCTGCGGAAACGGAGAAAAACGCATCGATCCTTCTGAAGGCAAGTGAGGATACACAGTGGAAATATTTCCAGAACTGGAGCATCGCAAAACTGGAAGCCGGAAAATACAGCACACTGAAGCTGGAAGCCGAAAATTTCAGAGATCAGATGATGAAGCTGCCACTGGAAGCGGGAAATTACAGGATCCTTACCTCAAACAGACTGCCAAATGGAAATATATTTGCCGCGGAGTATTATTTTGAGGTTCAGATCGGAGAAATGAAGAGGGTAGAGCTGGCATTTCGGAATGCAAACCTGGAAGACATGCTGGAGAATATTTCCATACCGGAATTTACTCTCAGAAAAGAGGATGGAAGCACCGTGAAGGCGTCAGAACTGACGGCAGATGGGAAGCATATCCTGGCGTTTCTGGAAGAGGAGAAAGAACCGACGGAGCATATCTTAAATGAGATGATGGAGCAGGAAGAAGCTTTTTCCCGATATGCGAAGAGAATCATTTTTGTAGTAAAAAGCAAAAAAGCGCTGGAGACACCTACCCTTTCAAGAGCACTGGGCAAGCTTGGAAATGTTCAGATCTTATATGATGATTTTTCAGAGATCATCAATACACTGGGAAGAAGAATGTATGTAGATCCGGATAAGCTTCCGCTGATCATTGTGACAAACAAAAGCCTGAATGGGATTTATGCAACCAGCGGATACAATGTGGGAACCGGAGATATGCTGTTGAGACTGATGTAACAGATATATCGGATATATACAGAAGGAACACAGACCGTATCATCGACTGTGTCGGTGACGGTCTGTGCCCCTGCAAAAGCTGTGAAATTATTGCAGTGGTTCAGATGTTCAGAATATGAAGGCAGATCGGAATGAGAATACCTGTTGTGATTCCCGAAACTGCCGTAATAAAAGTTGTTTTGCACTACTTACCATCAGAAAAGAGGTTACGCACAGAATCCCGGTAAATGCATTCCGGCTTCAGGCGGATCGTCCTTGGAAAATCGCAGTAGTCTCCGTTCAGTCTGCGAAGCAGCAGATCACAGGCCTGCTCTGCCAGACCTGCCAGCGGCTGACGGACAGCGGTCAGCTGAGGAGAAAGCAGCATGGACAGTTCAAAATCATCAAAGGAGACAACAGACAGGTCTTCCGGGATCCGGATGCCAAGGCTGTAGATCGCTTCATAAATACCGAGGCATAGTGTATAGTTCGCAGAAAATACGGCAGTCGGACGTTCCGGAAGATTCCATAATTTTTGCATTGCCTGATATCCAAAGTCGTTTGCGTAATTTTCAGCGATGATATAATCGGGGTTAACAGGAATATCGTAGTCTTCCAGTGCCCGGAGATAGCCTTTTTTTCGTTCGCATGCGGTATAGGATGCAGGAGAACCGGTGACAAGGGCGATCTTCTGATGCCCCATTTTTATCAGATGCTCCACGATCTCGTAGGCTCCGGAGGTACAGCTGGTCTGTACACAGTCTGTACGGTGGAAATGGCTGTGTTCTTCCAGCTCCACAACAGGGATTTTGGCGTGTTCCACAGCAGAACAGATGTCCTGGTTCAGACTGAAAGAGGTAATGATAAGGCCGTCGATCCCAGAGCGGAGCATGTGAGGGACGAATTTATTGACATGATCCTTATATTTGTCGCCGCTCATAAATGTGAGAGAATAACCGTGAGCGCGCATGGTGTTTTCTATTTTGCTCAGAAGAAAAGCATTATGCGGAGTATTGGGAGGACCGGATACCAGACCGATACGGTAAGTCTTGGAGGAACGAAGTCCCGGGCGTGTTTCGTGGAACGTAATTCAGTTTCCGGATCGCTTCGTCGATCTGCTTTTTGTTTGCGGCCGTACAGTTCCGCCGTTGATATATTTTGAAATGGTGGCCAGTGCCAGGCCAGTTTCTTTGGCAATGTCCTTGATGGTTGCACTCATAAATCAATCCTTTCCGGATGTTGTACTGTTGTGCCCGGACAGGTCTTTTACAGAGAGTCGCGGGTGGAATACAACATCCAGCATGTCTATTTTTGGAAAATCCGTATAGTCTCCATGGATCCTTTTTAAAAGTAATTCCACAGCATGTTTCCCTATGCTTGTCAGATCCTGTGAGACACAGGTCATAGCCGCACTCATGGTCTTGAAAAGCGGATCATCGTCAAAGCACACAAAGGAAATATCCTGAGGAACGGAAATCCGTGCCTGGCTGGCAGCACTTAAACCACCCATTGCGGAGAGATAGCAGTCAAAAAAACAAGCAGTAGGGGGATCGGAAGAATCAATAAGCTTCTGGAAATGCAGGTTGCTTTGGTTGATCGTTTCTGCAGTGGAACCAAAGGAAACAGGGGGGAAAGAATCCTGCTGCTTCAGAAGGTCAATGCCATTTTTCTGATATACATCCACAAAGCCCTGGATCCGCTGCTCGATGGTGTAGGCGTCCAGATACTGTTCCATGATCCAGACCTTTGTGTGGCCTTTTTCCAAAAGGTGCTCTGCTAGCAGTGCACCGCCTTTGTAATTATCAGAAATAACACAGTCTACAGGAAAATGTCTCATGGAAGCAGGAATCTGATCGAGCAGTACAACCGGTATGCCAGCATTCTGTAAAAGCTGGTACAGGTCATCATGCCAGCAGGATGGGAGCATGATAACTCCGTCAAAGTGCTGGGAGATAATATCCTGTATCGTATCGATCTCCTTCTGATGTTCAAAAAAGAAGGAACAGACAATAACTGTATAGCCATGATCTGTGAAATGCTTGATAATGGAATTGACAAGCTCGCCCCAGAAATAATTACCAAGATCTGAGATCAGGATACCGATGGTATGTGTGTTTTTGGCACGGAGAAGCTGGGCATTCCGGTTTGGGGTATATCCAAGCTCCTGAATTGCTTTTTCTATAAGGATACGATTTTCTTCCCGTATTTTTTTGTGGTTTATATATTTGGAGATCGTTGCGGTGGACAGGCCTGTCGCACGGGCGATATCATTGATTGTAACGTTCATGTAAAGCCTCCGGTTCTGATGCATTTACAGATAATATAGTATTTTCATATTATATCATGAAAAAGAAAATGCCTCAACACACAAGGCATTTTTTACACATAAAGTATCAGAAAAAACGAGTGTATTGTACATAAAATTGATAAAAATGAAACGTTTAACAAAACCTGATACGAAAAAATACACAAAAACAAGACGGAATAATTGTAAAAAATAGGAAAAATGATTTTTACCCTATGATTTTACTTGAAAAGCTGCTTCGGATGCGGTAAGATAGTCTTAACAAAAAACGAAACGTTTTACGTAACAAGAAAATCAGCTATACGAAACAAGGAGAAGGTTATGGCAGACACAAAGCAGCAGTGGTATAAAGATGCCAAATACGGATTATTCATCCATTGGGGACTTTATTCCATCCTTGCAGGAGAGTGGAAAGATCCGAAGACCGGCGAGGTCACCAAGACAGACCGTATCGCAGAGTGGATCGAGAACAATCTCAACATTGACAAGGAAGATTACAGAAAGCTGAAAGATGAGTTCCATCCGGACAAATTTGACGCGGACATGTTTGTGAAAAGAGCGAAAGAGCAGTGGGGTGTTAAATATATCGTTCTTACTTCCAAGCATCACGAGGGATTCGCAATGTACGATTCCAAAGTCAGTGATTTTAATGTAGTGAAGGCTGCAGGAAGAGATATCTTAAGAGAGCTTTCCGATGCTTGTAAGAAATATGACATGACAATGGGTATCTATTATTCACAGGCTCAGGACTGGGATGATGACAATGCCTATAAGAAGGATTACGAAGACAAGAACGAATGGAAGCCGGAATTCCGTACATACTTCGATGAGAAATGCAAGCCGCAGTTAAAAGAGCTTCTTGAGAATTACGATAATATTTCCCTGATCTGGTTTGATACTCCGATGGGAATGACCGCAGACGAAGCTCAGGAATTAAGAGACTGGGTTAAGGGTATTAAGCCTGACTGCATCATCAGCGGACGTATCGGACACCAGAAGGGCGATTACATGACCACCGGTGATAACTTTATCCCACGTCTTCCATACGACGGTGACTGGGAAGTACCGGCAACTGTAAATGATACATGGGGTTATAATAAATACGATACAAACTGGAAGAATCCGGATGATATCCTGAACCTTCTTCTCAAGATCGTCGGCAGAGGCGGAAATTACCTGCTGAACGTAGGACCAATGGCAGACGGAACTGTTCCGGAAGCTTGTGTCGAGGTTATGAATGAGGTTGGTAAATACGTGACTGAGAATGCGGAAGCAATTTACGGAACCAAGAATGTTGGTATCTATCCGTATGAGATTCCGAGCATTGAATTTACAAAGAGACCACATAAGCTTTACGTACACGTACTTGCACCGAGATATCGAGTTGAACTGCTGAACATCGGTAATCAGTTAAAGGGTGCATATGTGGTAAGCACAGGAGAAAAGCTTCCGTGCCGCGCATTAAAGTGCTGTGAAGGAAACTCGATGATAGAGGTAGAGCTTCCGGAGAAGCTTCAGGGGGCAAAGAACTACTGTGTATGCCTGGAGCTTGAGGAAGAAGAGCCGATCTTTGAGGCGATCATCGATTGATCAATTTATGAACATCAATGGGAAAACTATATAATAAAAAATCATATTAAGGGAGGATTTATTCATGAAGAAACGAATGAAAAAAGTTGCAACACTGTGTCTCGCCGGTGTAACAGCAATGTCAACAGTAGGCGTAACAGGAAGCGCCGTATTTGCAAAGGGTGACACAAACTACGATGTAGACAATATGGATTTTGAAAACGTTGAGCTTCGTGTAGCATTCAGATTTAACAACGGATCTGATACAGACGGACAGGCTAAATGGTATTACAAAGCACTTGATGAGTTCAACAAAGAGAACGAAGGAAAGATCCATGTAACAGATGAGAGTATTTCTACGGAGTCTGATTATGAAGAGAAGCTTACAACAGATTTTGCTTCCGGTAATGTACCGAACGCATTCCTTCAGTATGGTGGAAGCCGTACAAGAGAGTATGTAGATGCAGGATATATACTGGATCTGACACCATACTTCGAGCAGTATCCGGAATGGAAAGAGGGAGTTCAGGATTTTGCATGGGGAGACAACACAGTTTGACGGCATTGAAGGAACCTATGGTATTCCGTGGTCCGCTTATCAGCTCTGCCTCTACTACAACAAGATTACCTTGATCAGGTTGGCGTAGATGTTCCGGAGTCCTGGGATGATCTGTTGATGCCTGCGCGAAATTAAAAAGATGCAGGAATCCAGCCATTCAACTACTCTGACAAAGATAACTATCACTTCGAGCATCTGATGAGTGCTCTTGCTCTGAAAGCTTACGGAACAAGCATCGCAGATGATCTTGCAAGCGACAAAGAAGCTTACAACGGCGAGAAGATGGTTGCAATCTATCAGAAGATGAAAGATATGATCGATGCAGGATACTGGGGAGACGGAATCCTCAGCACAGACTTCAACACAGAGAGAAATATGTTTGAGGCAGGAAAAGCTGCATTTACAGTTGACGGAACATGGAACTGCGGTAACTTCCAGAATGACTCCGATACAACTCTCTTCGATGCTCAGAAGATCGGTGTTACAAGAATTCCTTATATCGACGAAGCAAACAAGACTGTAGAGATGGGCGGCGGTTCTGATACATACTACATCACTACATTAAACAAGAGCGATGAGGAAATCGCAGCAACTGTTAAATTCATCAAATACCTTACAAGTGTAGATTCCATCAACGAAATGTGCAAATCCAGCCCGACAACATATGCTGAGAAGGTTACGATCGATACAGGTAACTATCTGCTTGACGATGTAAATGCGATCATGGCTGAGAATACAGAGTCTAAACTTGAGATTCCTACATATGACAGCAACACAGCAGCTATGGATACAATCCGTAATTCTCTTCAGGCATTAGCGACAGGCGCAAGTGCACAGGAAGTTGGAGACGATATCGTTGACAAAATGTCTGCTTACGAATAAAGAGAATTTTGACTGAACGCATGATGTGTGGATAAGAGAAACAGGGGGGAGCATCATCTGCTTCCCCTTATTTATTACGGAGGTATACATATGGCAGGTAAATCTGTACCAAAGGTAAAACAGAAGCTGGACAAAAAAGATCTTGCGCTTTCTTTAGCGTTCCTTCTTCCGGCAATTTTAATAACTGTTATTTTTGTCATCTACCCTGTTTTTGATACCGTAGGCTTATCATTCCGTAAATGGAACGGTATGTTTGGTGCGGTAAAGCAATGGGTAGGACTTGAGAACTATCAGAAGATTTTTTCAGATAATCTGTTCTGGAATGCAATGCTCAACAGTGTGTACTTTATGATCGGTGGTTTCGTTATCCTGATGCCTCTTTCATTTGGTCTCGCAATGCTGGTAACTGCAAAGATCAAGGGAACCGGATTCTTCAGAACCTGCTACTTCCTTCCGAATATGTTAGGAACAACAGCAGTAGCCCTGATGTGGACATTTATGTTAAATCCGAACTTTGGTATCTTTAATACCATTGAAAATATTTTCGGCCTTCATGGTGCGATCCCTGATGTGCTGACGATAAAGACTGTAAACGTCTGGATCGTTATCCTGGTAAATGAGTGGATGTATGCCGGATATAACATGCTGATCTTTGCAGCTGGTCTGGTAGCGATCCCGGATGAGTTAAATGAGGCAGCAGCACTGGATGGAGCTACCGGATGGCAGAGAGTTCGTTACATTACCCTGCCTCTGATGAAAAACTCCTTCAAGGTATTCTCTATTTTGTGTATCACAGGATGTCTGAAAGTATTCGATATTATCTGGGCGATGACAAGAGGAGGCCCGAACGATATCAGCTCCACGCCTTCAATCATGCTTTATACACAGGGATTCTCCTATAAGCTGTTCGGACGAAGCAGTGCATACGGTGTTATTCTGTTAGTGCTGGGTGTTGCACTGAGTCTTATAACCAATCATTTGTTCCGTGAAGATAAAGATCTTGCAATGTAGGCGGAAGGAGAAGAGACGATATGGAAAAAACAGCTAATAAACAGAAAATGCACGGAGGAAAGATAGCGCTGTACGTTATCGCGATCCTGTGGACAGTTGTTACACTGTTTCCGGTAGTAGTGACCGTAATGGCTTCCTTCAAAACAAACTCAGAGATCTACCTGAACCTGTTAAGCTTACCTAAGAAGCTTATGTTCCAGAACTATATCAGCGCAAACAAAACAGCGGATGCATTGAATACCATCAAGAACTCTCTGGTTGTAGCGACTCTGACAACTGTATTTAATACTGTAGTCGGAATGATGGCAGCATACATCTTATCAAGAAAAGATTACAAATTCCTGAAATGGGTATATGTATTCTTTATGATCGGAGTAATGGTTCCGGTTCACTGTACACTGATCCCGATCAACAACATTGCAACAGCATTAAATGCAAAGAACAACCTGTTCTCCTGATCCTGATCTATGTTGCGTTTGGCATGTCCCAGGCGATATTCCTTTATACAGGATTCATGGATGGAATCTCCAGGAACCTGGATGAGGCGGCGATCATTGATGGATGTACAACTGGCAGCTGCTGTGGAAGATCCTTTTCCCTGTCTGCAAGCCGATCATCGCAACAGAGGCGATCTTCGTATTCATCTATGGATACAGTGAACTTGTATTCTCCATGATCCTGATGACAGATACCAAATATTTCACAGTTTCACGTGCGATGCTGAACTTCTCTTCCGCGCATACACAGGAGATCGGAAGCCAGTTTGCATATGTAGTAATGTCTGTAATTCCGATGATTATCATTTACATCGTGTTCCATAAACAGATTGAAAAAGGTATGCTTTCCGGAGCTATCAAAGGCTGATGCTTTTAATCTAAACAGGAGGAAAAAATCATGTATCAGTTTAACAGAAAAGAATATGAAAAACGTATGGAGTGGTACCAGGATGCCCGCTTTGGAATGTTTATCCACTGGGGATTATATTCTATCCCTGCAAGAGGCGAGTGGGTACGAAGTGTAGAGGAAATACCTGAGGAAGAATATCTTCCGTTTATGAAAGAGTTTGATGCAAGAGACTACAACCCGAAGCAGTGGGCAAAAGAGGCCAAGGCTGCAGGTATGAAATATGTAGTCCTGACAGCAAAACATCACGACGGATTCTGCCTCTTTGACAGCAAATACACAGACTACAAGGTAACAAACACACCGGCAGGAAGAGACCTGATCAAGGAGTATGTAGAGGCACTTCGTGAGGAAGACCTTAAGGTTGGAATCTATTTCACACTGCTTGACTGGCATCATCCGGATTATCCGCATTACGGAGACCGTATCCATCCGATGAGAAACCACAAAGAGTGCGGAAATGAGAACCGTGATTTCTCACGTTATACAGAATATCTGTATAATCAGGTAGAAGAGATCTGTACAAACTACGGACAGATCGATATCATCTGGTTTGATTTCTCCTACGACGATATGAGAGGGGAAAAATGGGGCGCAACCAAGCTGATCAACATGGTGCGCAGCTTACAGCCGCAGGTTATCATCGATAACCGTCTGGAAGCCAGTGGAGAGGGAAGAGGATCCCTGTATGAGTGTGATCCGACACCGTACCATGGCGATTTCGTAAGCCCTGAGCAGATCATCCCGCCGGAAGGAATCTGTGATAAGGAAGGCAACCCGATGGTCTGGGAAGCATGCTTCACCATGAACAACAACTGGGGATACTGTGCAAACGACCATTATTACAAACCGGCTTCCATGCTGATCAAGAAGCTGGTAGAGTGTGTTTCCAAGGGCGGAAATATGATCCTGAACGTAGGACCGGATGCAAAAGGTAAATTCCCGAAGGAATCTTCTGCGATCCTGGCTGAGATCGGTCGCTGGATGGATAAGAATCATGACAGTATCTACGGCTGTGTACCGGCTGAAAACATTCCGAAGCCGGATTACGGACGTATCACCAGAAACGGAAACAAATACTATGTGCATATTTATGAGAATACACTGGGACCACTTCCGCTTCTGGGATTTGATAAGGATAAGATCGTGAAGGTGCGTGCACTGGATGACGGACATGAGGTGCCGATCTCCAACGCATGGATGCACAGCGATTACCCGGATATCGCATTCGTTGATCTGGGACCTGACCCGGTACTTCCTGACCCGGTAGACTATGTTCTCGAAGTAGAGATGGACTGAGTAAAAAAACGAATCAATAATAAAAAAGAACAACAGGAAAAGCAGGAGATATGAGAATCTCAGTTATCCGGTTGTCTTTTTTACCATAAGGAGAAGGGAAAAGATTATGATCATTTATACAGGGAAAGATTACTATGACGTAAGCAGAAAAGCGGCAAACATCATGTCTGCACAGATCATCATGAAGCCAAATGCTGTTCTTGGACTTGCTACAGGCTCCACACCGGTGGGAATGTACAAGCAGCTGATCGAGTGGTACAAAAAAGGAGATCTGGACTTTTCGCAGATCACATCCGTAAATCTTGATGAATACAAAGGACTTTCCGGAGACAACGATCAGAGTTATCGTTATTTTATGAACACAAATCTGTTTGACCATGTAAATATCGATAAGGCAAGAACCTATGTGCCAAACGGACTGGAAGAGGACAGTGAGAAAGCCTGTGCGGATTACAATGAGATCATCCGCAGCGTGGGTGGTATCGATATGCAGCTGCTTGGAATCGGCGGAAATGGCCACATCGGCTTCAACGAGCCGGGTGCAGCATTTGAGAAGGAGACTCACTGCGTAGACCTTACAGAGAGCACCATCAAGGCAAATGCAAGATTCTTTGAGACTATGGATGATGTGCCGAAGCAGGCATATACCATGGGTATCAAAAACATCATGACTGCAAAGAAAATCCTTCTGGTCGCTACCGGAGAGGCAAAGGCAGATGCCCTTTACAAATCTCTCTACGGACCGATCACGCCCAACGTGCCGGCATCTATCCTGCAGCTTCACCCGGATGTGACGGTAGTGGCCGATGAAGGCGCTTTAAAGCTGATTCGTGAGAAGGGGCTGCTGTAAGATAAATATCTGCCTGATCAAAAGAAAAAGCTTCGATCCAATTCTCATTGTGAGAAAGGACCGGAGCTTTTTTTGATACTTTCCGGACGTATTTTGAGAACGGCTGGAAACATGCAGATGAAGGAATCAGCAGCCCCAAAATACCATTATGGCAATATGCACAAAACTTGTCGAACCATGGTGGATAAGTGAAAAACTTTCCAAAAAGTTTTCCACATGACAAAAATCCGCAAATCCGCCAATAATCAAGTTATGCACAAATTTATCCACATTATCCACAAGGATAACCATGTGGATGACCTGATTTACATAAATAAATTTAAACATATGTTTTGTGTAAAATGATAAAATTGTAAAAAATGGGAAAAAGTTTTTAAAACTATTGACATTTTTAAATTCTAAATATCATAAAATTTATTGCAAAAAAGATATAATATAAAAGAATAAAAACAAATAATCAGATAATAATAAATGAATTCTTGAAAAACTAATCTATTTAAAAGAGGGACTATCGGATGTATGGAAATGAGGATAAAAAAGAACAGTGCCCAGTTAAAACGATCACTGCAAGGTGTTGAAAAGTCATTTTCAGGTGTGGATAAATGTGGATAACCAAAAAATCCTCCGCAGAACCGGAAGATCTGCGGAGGATTTTTTAACTTATTTTGTTTCTATACGTTTGTATCACCTTCAGACGTGTAAACTCTTCACGCTCTTTTCTTCCTAGAGCATTGGTGATATCTCTGGTGAGAGTTTCGTATCTGGGGATGGTGATGTTTTTCTAGCGCATTGGCACGCTTCTGGGTTTTTTGTATGTTGGTGGCAAGACGGATGGCGGCGTTTTCGATCATGGAGAGCTGGATGGACAGCTCCTTTACACGCTCGAAGGCTGCCTTGGCCTCGTCCAGGGACAGCTTGGTGCTGTAGTAGGCGTAGGTCGGCGTGTTGCCTGCTTTTTTGTCATATTCCACAAGAGGGATCTCGGTTCCCATGACACTCCTGGTTTTGATCCGGATGGAATCTTCCACAGGAACGGTATGAGAGATCTGGTCTACGAAAGCGATTCCAATTTCCATATTTGCCTTCTGAAGAGCCGCATAAGCGGTACGGAAGGTCTCATCGATCTGGGACTGGATATCCTTTGCCTGATCGATCAGCTCCATCATTTCACGGATCAGGATATTACGCTTTTTGTCCATAAGCTCATAGCCCTGTTTGGAAAGAGCCAGAGAGTTTTTTGCAAGTATGAGATTTCCCTTGGTGGGAAAGGTATTCGGATCCATAAAATCACCTCACTAACGGACGGTTTCTCTGTAATACTGATCCAGAACTTTGGTATCGATACGGTCGAGCTCTTCTCTTGGAAGAAGGCCAAGAAGCTCCCAGCCCTTATCCAGAGTTTCGATGATGCTTCGATTCTCTGTTTCTGACTGTCCTACAAACTCTGCCTCGAAGGCTTTTCCGAATACAAGGTACTGCTTATCTAGCGGAGAAAGCTCATCCTCACCGATAACGGATGCCAGAGCTCTTGCATCGCCTACCTTTGCGTAGCAGGAGAAGAGCTGGTTGGCAACATCCTGATGATCAGCACGTGTGAAGCCTTCACCGATACCGTCCTTCATCAGACGGGACAGAGATGGCAGAACATTGATCGGCGGATAGATCGCCTGACCGTGAAGCTGGCGGTCCAGTACGATCTGGCCTTCTGTGATATATCCGGTAAGGTCGGGAATCGGGTGTGTGATGTCGTCGTTTGGCATGGTCAGGATTGGGATCTGGGTTACAGAACCGGTGCCGCCACGGACGATTCCCGCACGCTCGTAAAGGGTTGCAAGCTCACTGTACAGATATCCGGGATAACCCTTTCGGGAAGGGATCTCACCCTTGGAGGAGGAAACCTCTCGCATGGCCTCACAGAAGGAGGTGATATCAGTCAGGATTACCAGGATATGCATGCCTTTTTCAAAAGCAAGATACTCAGCGGCGGTGAGGGCGATCTTCGGTGTCAGAAGACGCTCTACAACCGGGTCGTTTGCAAGGTTCAAAAACATCACAACGTGATCGGATGCACCGCTTTCTTCGAAGGTCCTGCGGAAGAATTCCGCTACGTCGTATTTCACACCCATTGCCGCAAAAACAATGGCGAATTTTTCATCGGAGTCTGCTCCCAGGGAAGCCTGCTGAACGATCTGTGCAGCCAGCTTATCATGTGGAAGACCGTTACCGGAAAAGATCGGCAGCTTCTGGCCGCGGATCAGTGTGGTCAGTCCGTCAATAGCGGAGATACCGGTGTTGATATAGTTTCGTGGATATTCACGGGTTACCGGATTCAGCGGAAGCCCGTTAATGTTCAGGCTGACCTCCGGTGTGATCTCGCCAAGCCCGTCAATGGGCTGGCCGATACCGTTAAAGGTACGTCCCAGGATCTCAGGAGAAAGCCCGATCTCCATAGGATGTCCGGTAAGACGTGTATGTGTATTGCCGAGGGACATATTGTCAGTTCCCTCAAAAACCTGGATAACGGCCTTGTCCTCATAGATTTCCACGATACGGCCGATCTTTTGAGTGCCGTCTTCCATGTGGAATTCCACGATCTCCTCGTAAGATGCGTTTTTTACACCCTCAAGGACAACAAGAGGGCCGTTTATTTCACTCAGGCCAAGATATTCGATTGCCATAAACTGATCCCTCCTTTAACCGTTTCTTTCCAGTACATTGTCGTAGAAGCGGTCGATATCTTTATGATATTCATTAAAACGCTCCGGCTCTTTATTTGGAACCTCGTATTTGATGGCGATGATACGTTCAAAGATCTTATCCTCCTTCAGCACGGAAACCGGCATGCCACGGTTTACAAGGGCACGGCACTTTTCGTAGAGATAGAGGATGGTTTCCATCATCAGGAACTGCTTTTCCATAGGAACACTGGTGTCCTCCTGGTGAAAAGCGTTCTGCTGCAGGAAGCCCAGACGGATAACCCTGGCGATCTCCAGCGTCAGCTTCTGATCATCCGGAAGAACATCGCTTCCGATCAGCTTGACGATCTCCATAAGAGAGCTTTCCTGGTTGAGGATAGCCATGATCTGGTTTCTGTCATAACGAATTTCGGGGAGACATGCTCTCTGTACCAGGGAGTCAGGTCCTCCAGATATTCGCTGTAGCTGGTCAGCCACTGGATGGCAGGGAAGTGACGGGCATAGGCAAGAGCCTTGTCCAGTCCCCAGAAACAGCGGACAAAACGTTTGGTATTCTGTGTGACCGGCTCGGAGAAATCACCACCCTGAGGGGAAACTGCACCGATAATGGATACGGAACCTTCTGTTCCGTTCAGGTTCTGCATCATTCCCGCGCGCTCATAGAAGGCGGAAAGCTTACTTGCCAGATATGCAGGGAAGCCTTCCTCTGCAGGCATCTCCTCCAGACGTCCGGAAAGCTCACGGAGAGCCTCGGCCCATCGGGATGTGGAGTCTGCCATGATCGCTACATCATAACCCATATCACGGTAATATTCCGCAAGTGTAACACCTGTGTAGATGGAAGCCTCACGGGCTGCAACCGGCATGTTGGAGGTGTTGGCGATCAGTGTGGTACGGTCCATCATCAGGTTTCCGGATTTCGGGTCGATCAGCTTGCTGAAGTCCTCAAGAACCTGTGTCATCTCGTTTCCACGCTCGCCACAGCCGATGTAGATGATGATATCTGCGTCAGACCACTTGGCGATCTGGTGCTGTGTCATGGTTTTTCCTGTTCCGAATCCGCCAGGAACTGCGGCAGTGCCTCCCTTGGCAATCGGGAAAAGGGTATCCAGGATTCGCTGACCGGTAAGGAGCGGAACGCTGGCCGGGAAACGCTTGTAGGTCGGTCGTGGAACACGGATCGGCCATTTCTGGGCAAGTGCCAGTCTTTTTCAGTTCCGTCATCAAGGCGGATGGTAACAATGGGCTCCAGAACGGTATAGGCACCGTCAGGAGCTGCATGGATAACGGTTCCGTGTGTGATCGTGGGCGGAACCATGGATTTGTGAAGGATGGAGGCGGTTTCCTGTGTCTCGGCAATAACCGTACCTGCACCGATGACGTCACCTTCCTTTACGGTAATGTGGGTTTCCCATTTTTTTTCTGTGTCAAGAGAGTCAACGCTGACACCACGGGAAATATATTTTCCAGAGGCCTGGGCAATCTCTGCCAGAGGTCTCTGGATACCATCAAAAATATTGTGGATGATTCCCGGACCAAGGAGAACGGAAATAGCGTCTCCTGTTCCGATAACAGTTTCTCCGGGTTTCAGCCCTGTAGTTTCCTCAAAAACCTGTATGGTCGTCATATGTTTCTTGAGACCGATGACTTCTCCAACCAGTTTTTCGGGGCCTACATAGACCATCTCGGAGATCTTGAAGCCGGTGTCGCCCTTGAGGTAGATAACAGGACCGTTAACACCGTAGATAATACCTGTTTTACTCATGTGCTGGACCTCCGTCAAATTTGAATTCTCTGTAAGCTGCCTGATAGCCTTCCTCAAAGGAATTGTCGATGAGGATATTTTTTTCAGGGATTATCGCCTTGATCCCGCCGATAAAGGATTCATCGGAAACCTTCAGCGGGAAACCGGTCTTTACAGTGAGAGACTTCAGACGGGGTTCATCTTCTTTTGAAAGATAGATCTGGATCTCATCGTGTTCCGCGAAGCAGACAGCTTCCTCGATCTTTGTACAAAGATATTCTTCATAGCGGGGAGATTCCATGAATTTCAGGATCTGTACCCGGACATCTGCAAAAAGTTTTTCTTTTAAGCGGCTCTGTCTGGCAGTCCAGTTTCGCCGGATGTGAAGCTGCTCTGCGGAAAGTGCCTTGTTGATCTCACGCTTTGCGTTTGCGATCTCGGCTTTGCGGGAACTGGCAGCATTTCCCAGAGACATTTTTTTATGTTCCTCCAGTGCGGCATCTAGGGCTTCCTTGTGTTCCCGGACATCTTTTTCCGCCTGACGGCGTGCTTCGTCCACGGAGGTGTCATAGAAGTGTGTAAGCTTCTCTTCAATTGTCATAATATCACCTGCCTATAATTTTAATCCGATGGCCTCATTTACATAAGATGTAATGAAATCAGGTCTGCGGCCGGTACCATGTCTGTCAGGAATTTCAATGATGAGAGGTGTTTTGTGATGAAGCTTGACATCATCAATGATCTCAGGAAACTCCCGGCCGAATTTCTCGGTCAGGAGTATGATTCCGATCTCTTTGTCTGCGATGGTGCGCTCCAGAGCTTCCTTCAGCTCGTCGTGCTTATGAACGATCACACCCTCTACACCGGCCAGTCTCATTCCTGTCAGAGTATCAATATTGTCACTGATCAGATACATTTTCATCTTATAATTTACCGAGGATCATGAAGGAGATGATCAGTCCATAAAGGGCAACACCTTCTGCAAGACCTACGAAGATAAGAGATTTACCAAGGATGCTCTGATCCTCACTGATCGCTCCAAGTGCTGCGCTTGCCGCACTGGCAACGGCAATACCACCACCGATACAGGAAAGTCCGGTAACAAGTGCTGCTGCGATGTAACCCATACCTGTTGCAAGGCCTGCGTCAGCGCCTGTAGCAGCCTGTACGGAAGCTCCGCCTGCAAATGTTACTGCAATGGCAACAAGCATGATCCCGAAGAGAAAAAGGCGTTGACACCAAGAGCTGTTTTTGTAACGTCCGCGGTTTTTTTTCACCGATGAGATAGTAGCCAAATGGAAGAATGATGCTGAGTACAAGTGCAACTGCGATTGTGATCTGTGTAATGACTGTCATGATGATGACCTCCTTAATATTCGTTTAATTGAATGCCCGGATCAGAATGCGTTCCGACTCTGGCATTTTATTGTTTTTTGAGCAGAACGGCTCGAATTTCCGTCCGCTGCCCTTGTAAAAACGGCTGAACATTTCGTAATATTCCAGACGGAGTACCTGGATACCTACGATCAGGCCCTCCATAGCGCATACGAACAGGTTTCCGAGAATGATGACGATCCAGTTCGGACTGCCGTTCTCCGCGCCTGCAAGCATAAGTACAACCTCCATCATAGCTGCGTGGCTGACTGCAAAAGCACCGATACGCACGAAGGAGAGTGTATTGGAAAAGTAGCTCAGGATAACCTCGAACAGTTCAAAGATACCCTGTACGATAAACATGCCTTTTTCTTTTGGCATAACCTCGGCCTTTTTTTCTACCAGGTTTGTAAGAGGCTCCTTGAAGAAAATAAGAAGCAGCGGTAAACCAAACATAATGGCAAGGACTGCACCACCCGGAACTGCATGCCCGGATACAAAGAGTCCGATGCAGAGAACTGCGGAGCCATAAAATACAAGTCCTGCCACAGCGTTGGTGTCAAACCAGGTTTTTTCAACATCATGCGTTTTAAAGGAATTGATGATGTTGAAAACCATACACAGGAGGATGATTCCCATGCCGAAGCCGATGGCAACGATAAATACGGTATTCAGTTTTCCGATAAAAGGTATGGTCGTCATACTGTCCACAGGCCGCAGCCACAGAGCAGGTATGACATCCTCAAATCCAAAGATACTTCCGAACATCAGACCGAAAAATGTGGAAAAGACTCCGGCGCAGCTGATGATTCCGGCAAGATCGATATGCTTCAGCTTGTACAGGAGCAATCCTCCGATAAAGAGCAGGAGTCCCTGTCCTGCATCACCGAACATGGCTCCGAAAATAAAGGAGTAGGTGATGGCAACAAACCAGGTGGGGTCCATCTCGCCATAGGCGGGAAGTCCGTACATTTTTACATACATTTCAAAGGGCTTGAAAAGCTTCGGGTTTTTCAGCTTGGTCGGCGGCTGATGGTTCTGGTCGTGCTCCGGCGTATTGGTATCTTCTCCGTCTACCAGGCAGAAGATTTTTTCGTCGGATGAGATATCGGCTTGAAAAGCTCTGGTGTCGGCTTCTGTCATCCATCCGCAGAGAATATAGAAATTTTCATGCTTTCCGGTGCAGGCTGCCGCTTTCCGGACATCGAAATTTCTGGAAAACTGAAGAAGTGTGTTTCTGGCGGTAACGATGGTTTCTGCCTGATCCGCAAGAAATCTCTGGTATTTCTGTTTCTGTGCTTCCAGATGCTTCAGAGCATCCTCGTATTGTTTGCTTACGCTTGAAAATGCCTGCTGTGCAGTTCCGGTATAATTATCCGGCACAAAGATCTTTTCAAAGTGCATAGAAGAGTAGGCGGCATCAATTTTGTGCGCATCATGCTTCGGTACGAAGTAAACGCCCCAGACGTATTGGTCATCTTCATCGCATTTAAGGAAGATCGTGTTCAGATTGTCGTAAATATATTTCTTGAATTTCTCATAATACTGTTTCTCGATACGTCCGAAATGAAAATGGATATACTTCAGATGAAGTATGGATGAAATATCATAATCAATATTTCGGAAGGGACGTATGATCCGCAGTGATTCTTCCAGAGAGGAACATTTTTCTTCCAGTTCGGACTGTTCCTTCTGGAGCTGATCCGCCTGGGAGCGGATCTCCTTTACTGTGGAAAGTGCTGTTTCAATACCCGGGCTTCTGTTGGAAGTGGACGGAGGAGTTTTCAGCTCCTCATAAATGGTATTGATGGAATTTAAGGCATCTCTGTAGGGGTTGACATCCAGGAAAGGCGTCAGACTTTCTACTGTGGTCAGCTCTGAGAGAGCGTTTTCCAGATGGATCTCGTACTTGCACAGGTAGGTGTTTACAACCCGGTCGATATCTGCCTTGGGACCGGTGATGCTTAGAAATTCATTTTTTCAATCACGTTGCTACCTCCTGGTTATTAACCGTTGCGTATATAACGCAGGGATTGTTCTGGGTCCACGCCATAGCGCACGCATTCAAGGGCAATGGTCAGACGGTTGACTTCATGTTCTTTGTGATATAAATAGGAATAGATGACTGCTACGGAATAGGGATCCTTGCGTGCTTCCTGTTCCAGTATGCTGCGAAGAATATAGTTATAAAATTCTTCCAGACTGGCGACGGTCAGCTGTTCGTATTTCTTACCATAATAAGTTCCATTGAAGATACGACGGAACTCTTCTGGTGTAGGGGCCTCCACAAGGGTGGTGATCTCCTCTTTGCGGAGCTTGTAGTTCATGGGGACCAGCAATGCGTAAATAGCAGCCGGTTCCATCTGAAAGCAGCGTTTGGAGCGCTGGATGAACTGCAGGTTCAGCATATCGAATTTTTCACCGTAAGCCTTGGTGATCTGTTTCAGATCGTTACCTTTGAAAAGCTTCTTCCGCACATTCCAGATCTGTGAAAAATACGAAAGGTCAAGTGCCATGCCGAAGTCAAAAAGCGTGGCATTTCCACGTTCGTTGACCTGAGACAGCGGAATAAAAAAATCATTTCCCTTCAGTGCCGCAATGAATTCATCCATATTGGTGCAGGCGGTAAGCCTGTCAATGTCCAGCTTGGAATGATGTCTGAAAAAATCGCGGTAGGGAGAAATATCCACGGGATCGGTGTCCCGGTGATCAAAGAGATTCGTCATGATTTCTTTCAGGACGCGGATCTCATAACGCTTCGAGTAAAGCGACAGGAACGTTCGCTGTTCCTGATTTGCAAAGTGGTAAAGCCTTGAAAAATTCAGGAAGATGGATTTCTTCAGGAGTTTTTCTATTTGTCCGCGGTGAAGATCATTTTCATCGAGACCGGACCAGATATTCTGATATTCGGGAGTCCGTTTCAGGTAGGCTGTTACCTGGGGGACATTGGGAAGCTGAACGATTTCTTCCAGCTGCTCATCTGTCACAAGCCTGCTCTGCATGGCGCGGATCTTGGTGGAGAGTCCGCTGTATGAGAGGACAGAGCCCATTGAATCACTTCCTTTCCCTTCAGGTTTCGGTGATGCCTGTTATTTTCTGAAACAGCTCACTGCAAAGACTTTCGTGATGGGCTTCGTAATAGGCATCCAGCCTGGATAGCTGGTCTTCGGTTTCTGCACGAAGCTCATTGATCCGGGCGTCTTTCTCGCGGGCCAGATCTTCACGGATCTTCCGGATCTCGTCGCTGGTTTCTTTTTCAAGTGAAGCGTCGAATTCCTTCGTCTGTTTTTCTGCTTCTTCCGAGAGAGCCTGTTTCTGTCGCGCAGCGTCCTGCATGATGGCATTGGCTGTAGCTTCGATTTCCGAAAGCTTATTTAGGATTTGTTCCATAGCGCCTCCTTGTTTGTTTATTGTTTATAATTGATTTTTATATGATACACCTTTTTTATGGTAAAAACACTAAAAAATTGTTAAATTTTTTGCAATTATTGAATAAATATGTTCAAAAAGAGACGAAAAAAGAAATTTGTTTATTAGACGATGATTGAGTTTTGGGAAAAAATGAAAACCGCAAAGGGGCCGTAAAGCCACGGCCCCTCTGCACACCCCCCGGGCTTTTTTTAGGAGTTCTTGGTTGTGGCGGTGTGAGGTTGTTGACTTGTGTATGTATGCTGCGGTGTTGGATGTGTGAGATTGAGCCGATGTATGTGGATGCGGATGGTGTTGGATGCGGACGGCAAGGCGCGTTGCTGTCGCCTGGTTGAGAGGGTTTGAGTGGATGCGGATGGTGTTGGAAGTGGACGGCGAGGCGCGTTGCTGTCGCCTGGTTGGTT
>ENA-OQKR01000160-OQKR01000160.1-human-gut-metagenome-genome-assembly--contig:-NODE-160-length-29371-cov-3.796813_pt1 | contig 29371 bp, 29 predicted proteins | sample MGYA00242803_ERZ504806 | MGnify/ENA primary metagenome ERZ504806 (study PRJEB26092, sample SAMD00036399) | human gut metagenome | host: Homo sapiens | study: EMG produced TPA metagenomics assembly of...
CCCGCCGCAACAGCCTCCATTGGCATCGTCAGCTCCAGCACATGGTTGCTGCACGGGATGCTGGCCGGGCTGTGCATGGCGTTTTTCCATTCAGGTGGCACAGTATCTGGGCGCAGACCGCCAGCAGGACGCCCGTGGCGTTCTGCGGCAGTCCATGCTGTTCAATCTGGCGGTGGGTCTGGCGGCAGCGGCCTTTGGCGTGGGCATCAGCCGGTTTCTGCCCGGTGGCTGGGCGCAGACACGGCACTGCAGGCAAACGCTTCGGCCTATTTTTGCCATCTGGTCGGCTTCCCTGCCCTTTATCATGGCTATGGGCACCTATGCCGCCATGCTGCGCTCTACGGGTGATGCGCTTACCCCGGGCCTCATCAGCATCTTCACCTGCGTACTGGACATCATCTTCAACTTTTTCCTCATCAACCCCACCCGGGAAATGACGGTGTTCGGTCAAAACCTCACGGTCTGGGGTCTGGGCTGGGGCGTACCGGGCGCAGCACTGGGCACAGCCCTTGCCAACGCCGTGGGCGGTACGCTGGCGCTGGGCGTTCTGCTGCTGAGGGATGGTCCGCTGTGCATCCGCAAGCCCGGCTCGTGGCACATTACCCGCGCCTGCCTGCATAACGTGTGGAAGGTAGGCGCGCCGCTGGCGGCAGAGCGCGCCGCCCTGTCCTCGGCACAGGTGCTGCTGGTGCGCATCGTGTCCGGGCTGGGCACTACCGCCATTGCCGCCAACAGTCTGGGGGTCAGCGCCGAGAGCCTGTGCTACATGGCGGGCTACGGCATTCAGGACGCCGCCCTTGCGCTGGTGGGACAGGCCGTGGGCGCAAACCGCCGGGACATGGCCAAGCGCTTTGCATGGCTGTGCACCGCCATGGGCATGGGCATCATGGCACTGACCGGCGTGGGGCTGTATGTATTTGCCCCGCAGCTGATGGGCATTTTTACCGCCGACGCCGCCGTCATTGCGCTGGGCGCGCGGGTGCTGCGCATCGAAGCCTTTGCCGAGCCGATGTTCGGGGCAAGCATCGTAGCCAGCGGCTCCATGCAGGGCGCAGGCGACAGCACCGGCTGCTTTATTCTGAACCTTGTCAGTATGTGGGGCGTGCGGCTGACCTTGGCTGTTCTGCTGGCTCCCCGCTTTGGGCTGGTGGGCGTATGGGTGGCCATGTGCGCCGAGCTTTGCACCCGCGGCGTACTGTTTTTGCTGCGCATGGCGCGTGGCAAATGGCTGGATAAAGGCGCGCTGGCGTAAAGTTTCTTATAAATTCAGAGAGCCGGAAAGTCCGCGGACTTTCCGGCTCTCTGTTATTTCAGCAGCTTACTTGCGGCCGTGCAGGATGGGAGACAGGGGCTTATAGATCAGCAGGCACAGTACGGCGTCCAGCAGACCCTTGACCAGCGTGAAGGGCATGTTGAAGATCACAAGGCACTTGATCAGGCTGTCGGCAGAGGGCAGAATGGCCTGATACATCCCCAGAATGGCTTCCAGCGGCATGTGGTAGAACTGTACATAGGCCGGGTAGGTGATGAAGTAGTTGGAGGGCACGCTGAACACGGCCATGACGGCTGCACCGGCGATGGCACCCAGAATAGCGGTCTTGCGGCTCTTGTGGCGCTTGTAGACAAAGCCCGCCACAGCGGAGAACACCGCACCCAGCATAAAGTTGCACAGCTCGCCCACGCAGGCGGTGGAGGTGCCCTTGATGATGATGTGCAGCAGGTTCTTCATAAAGCTGATGACCACGCCGTACACCGGGCCCAGTGCAAAGGCACCCAGCAGGGCGGGCAGGTCGGAGAAGTCCATCTTGACAAAGGACGGGATGAGCATCGGCAGCGGGAACTCGATGAACATCAGGATAAAGGCGACCGCGCTGAGCATGGCGGCAACGGTCAGATTGTGGGTGGTATTCTTTTTCATGGTAGTTGTCCTCCCCGGGGTGTACTCCCCGTTCAAATTTGTTCGGAAAGCCCTTTTCGCGCTGGATCGAACCGGAAAGACAAACCAAAAAGCGCCCTGCTGCAACCAAAAACTGCAACAGGGCGCACAGACGCAATTTGCCTGCCGTTTCTTGCATCCGGACTATACCGTTGGTCCCGGAGTTGCACCGGGTCAGCACCCTTGCGGGTGGTCGCGGACTTTACCGCCAGTGGGGAATTGCACCCCGCCCTGAAACGAACTTTCTGACCAAGAGTATAGCGCGGTACTGCGGCGCTGTCAAGCCCCCTTTCCAAAAAGTTTGCACATTTTTTGTCAAAGTGCGTTTTCACCTTTCTTTCCTTGCCCCGGGCGGCAGAGTATGCTATCATAATATGCGTTGTGAAAAAACACAGGAGGTTTTCCATGATTTTCTCGATCCGTAACCTTGGCTTCGAGCTTGGCTCGCTGCTGCTGGAAGGCTGGGCAGCCTTTGCCGCCCGCGTGGTGTGCGCGGCGCTGCTGCTGGCGCTTGGCTGGCTGGCGCGGCAGCTTTTGTCCCGCAGGGTGTTCCCTGCCCTGCTGCGCCGCAACTGGCGGCTGGCCGGTACGCCCATTCTGCTGCGCAGCTTTGCCGTACCGCTGCAGCGGCTCACCCTTGCAGCGTTCATCTATGCCGCAGCGGCCAGCCTGCCGTGGGCCATTCCCGGCGTAAGTAAATTTCTGCTCACAGCCTTTGAGCTGGCCGCCACCTTTTTTAGTGTGTCAGGGGCTGTACGCCGCCGCCGATCTCACCGACCTTTTGCTGGCGAGCTGCGGCGAGGAGGTGCGCACTAACCGCACTCTAACCACCCTGCTGAACAAGGTGTACAAAGTTCTCATCGTGGTTCTGGGCGTTATGACCATGGCACAGGAGAGCGGCCTGCCGGTGGGCAGCATCGTAGCCAGTGCGGGTCTTGTCGGTCTGACCATCTCTCTCGCGGCGCAGGACAGCGCCAAAAATCTGTTCAGCGGGCTGGTCATCCTGCTGGATCGCCCGTTTTCCATCGGCGACTGGATCACCGTGGGCGACGTTTCCGGCGAGGTGGTGGACATCAACTTCCGCTCCACCAAAGTCCGCGCGTTGGATAACTCGGTGTACATCCTGACCAACAGCACAGTCAGCTCTGCCACCATCAACAACGGTACTTTGCGCAACAAGCGGCTGTACCGCTTCACCCTCGGGGTCACCTACGATACCTCCCGTCCTCAGCTGGAACAGCTGATGACCGACCTGACTGCCATGCTCAAGGCCAGCCCCTACACCTACGAGGACTCGGTGCTGGTTAAGCTGAACGGCTTCGGCGCTTCCAGCATCGACCTGCTGGTGTCCGCCTACCTGCGCACCGCCGACATGACCCGCTTTTTGCAGATGCAGAACGACTTAAATCTCGATTTGATGGACGTGATGCAGAAAAACGGCGTGGACTTCGCCTTCCCCTCCACCACCGTGTATTTGGAAAAGAACAGCGAAAACTAAAAGACGATCCAGAATGGCCGCTGCTTGCGCTTTGGCCATCTTCAACGGAAGTCTATTTCTGTTTTATGTTTGCCGCGGCCTGTGGACCGCGGCAGACGCATTTTCACAGGTTAAAACGAAGAAACGCCGGTTTTATTGTAATAATCAGGCGCTTTTGCCCTATAATTTCCCGTCTTGTCATGTTATTCTTATAGCGTACCCGCATACACTGCGGGACACGCCATCAAATCATCTGTGGAGGAATCTTTTCCATGACACAGCTTTTGCTGCCAATTATTTACTTAGCCTTTATCAGTCTTGGTCTGCCAGATTCCCTGCTGGGGTCTGCATGGCCCACCATGTACCCCCAGCTGGGCGTCCCCTTTTCCTATGCGGGCATCCTGTCCATGATCATCTCGCTGGGCACCATCGTTTCCAGCCTGAACAGCGACCGGCTCACCCGGGCGCTGGGCACCGGCAGGGTGACCGCCCTCAGCGTGGGCATGACCGCTGCGGCGCTGTTCGGATTTTCCATCTCCGGCCGGTTCTGGATGCTCTGTCTGTGGGCTGTCCCCTACGGTTTGGGCGCGGGCAGCGTGGATGCCGCCCTGAACAACTACGTTGCCCTGCATTACGAAAGCCGCCACATGAGCTGGCTGCACTGTATGTGGGGCGTGGGCACTACCATCGGCCCTGTGGTGATGGGTGCAGCGCTTTCAGGCGGGCTGAGCTGGAACAGCGGTTACCGGTATATCGCCCTGTTCCAGATCGCACTGACTGCCGTGCTTTTTTGCAGCCTGCCCCTGTGGCATAAACGCCCCGATGCCACCCCGGACGGCACCGTGCCCAAGGCGCTGACCCTGCCGCAGGTATTCGCACTGCCGGGCGCAAAGGAAGTGATGCTTTGCTTCTTCTGCTACTGCGCGCTGGAGACCACCGCCGGGCTTTGGGCCAGCAGCTACCTGACCCTTGTGCGGCAGGTGCCCGCCCAGACGGCTGCCAGCTTTGCCAGCCTGTTCTATATCGGCATCACGGTGGGGCGGGGCGTCTGCGGCTTTTTGACCTTAAAGCTGAGCGATGACCAGATGATCCGCCTGGGGTTTGCGGTGCTGGGCGTGGGCATTGCTGCCCTGCTGCTGCCCGGTGCGCAGGTCTTTGCGCTGGCAGGGCTTGTGCTGGTAGGGCTGGGATGTGCGCCCATCTACCCCAGCGTCATCCACTCCACCCCGGCGCATTTCGGCGCACAGAATTCTCAGGCCGTCATCGGCATCCAGATGAGCAGCGCCTATGTGGGCAATCTGGTCATGCCGCCGCTGTTCGGCGTGCTTGCCAACAACATCACCCCGGCGCTCTTCCCCTTCTACCTGCTGGTATTTCTGGTGCTGATGGCGCTGATGCACCGGCAGCTGGTGCGCAAAACCAGCCGCTGAGCTTTTACCCTTTTTCAAAACCGCCATTCTCTTTTTTCGTATACAGCAACACCAGAAAGGCCCGCGCTGTTTGGAGCAGCACGGGCCTTTCTGGTTTCTATGGACTTCCCGGGGATCGAAAGATGTGGAGAATGGCGTCTCCTTATGCCTGCAGCACTTTACCGGCGTATTTCAGCGCTTCGCGGCAGGTCTCTTTCCAGGTCGTCCAAGCGTGGATGCCGCCCTCATAGGGCACATATTCCACTTCTGCTACCTGGCTCAGTTTTTCGACAAATGCTTCCACATCAGCCGGGGGCACCACCGTGTCCTCAGTGCCATGGATGGCATAGAACTTTACCGGGCTGTTGGCAACGGTATAGGAAGCAAGGAAGGCTACCGGATGTTCCGCGTCCCAGGTTGCCTGGTCAAAGTTGTTGAACAGATGCAGCGAAGAGCAGGCATTGCCCTGACTATTGCGCCAGACTGCCGGGGACATCATCAGTGCCGCCGAGAACATCTGCGGATATTTCACTGCAAAGCGGGCTGCACCATAACCACCCATGGAAATGCCGCCGATGATGCGGCCTTCCTTGCTGGCCAACGTGTTGTAAGTTTTGTCGATAAACGGGATCAGATCATGGATGATGGCTGTTTCCATGGCAAGGCCGGGTCCATCGTAATAAAAAGAGTTGTAACCATCAATGAACACTGCAATGCACTCGGGCAGTTCCCCGCTTCCGATCAGATCGTTGAGGATATCCGGTGTGGAGAAACGCTCGATCATATTGAGTTGATGGCCGCCTACGCCGTGCATCAGGTAAATGACCGGATAGGCCTGTGCCTTGTTGTTTTCATCGTAGCTGGCAGGCAGATAAACCGAATAGTTGCAGTCCTGCTTCAGTGTCTCGGAGTACCAGAACAGCGTTTTGCGGGTGCCCGCATAGGTAGTCTTGGGCGTTTTCTGCTTTTTGAACAGGAAATCCAAGCAGTTGGCATCCTCCTGCGGTGCAGCGGCACTGGCGGTGCACACATTAAGTGCCATCATGCCAAGACCAGCAGCACCCGCTTTCAGAAAAGTTTTACGAGAGAATTTGGTAGCCATAAAAAGTTCCTCCTTTAAATCAATCGTTTTTTTATACATCTTTCAGACAGCCTGCTTTTTGTACTGCAGTACTGTGCCGTGTTCTGTTTTCAGAACTTATTGAGCATCTTTTTCAGCTTTGCCAGTTCCTCTGCATCGCGGGTGTCATCCAGCAGAGTGAGGGCATCGTTGAAATAGTTGCGATCCAGATAAGAGTGGGTGGCGTTGGCGTGGGCAGCCATAGCCTCCAGCACGGCATAACCGGAGCGCACCAGCGGGTGGGTAGCAGGCACGCTGCCGCCCTCGGCCACCAGCGCAAACTTGCTTTCCGCCATATCCTCCAGCAGGGCGCTGTAAGCGTTGTTGGGGTCGGTGCCGTGGTTCTGCAGACCCTGATACAGCAGCTGTGCCACAAAACCCAGCGTAGAAGCCGTATACCAGTTACCATTGAAATTATTGGGGTTCGCGGCCTTATCGGTGACCGGGGAGTTGATCTTGTTGGTCAGGTACACCACCACCAGATTCTCCACAGGGTCGATCATGGTCAACGTACCGGTCCAGCCCTGATGGCCAATGGTATTGGAGGGTGCCTGCGTGCCGAAATACCAGCAGCGCTGGTTGTCACCCTCACGCCACCAGCCCAGACCCCAGTTGGCAGCGTCCTCCTTCTTGGGTGCGGTAAAGGCGTCCATCACGTTGCGGGAGAAGTAGCGGTTCTCGCCGTAGCCGCCGGTGAGCATGACAGAGGCCAGTTTTGCCAACTCGGTAGCGTTGGAGAACAGGCCTGCATGGCCGGAAATACCGCCCATCGCGTAGTAGCACTTCTCGTCGTGCACCTGGCCCTGAATGGTGGCGGTGCGCACGCCGGTGAAGGAGATGGCACCATCACGGGTGTTGCCGTTCAGCTCGGTGGCGGCGCAGTCGTTGGCGGCAAAGCCGTTCAGCAGGGGGTTATAGGTGGTGTGGGTCAGACCCATGGGGTCCCAGAAGGTCTCCTTCAGGAAGGCGTCCAAACCCTTGCCGGTGATGGCTTCAATAGCGAAGGCCAGCAGCATATAGTCCACGTCGGAGTAAACGGTCTTGGTGCCCGGCTTATACATCAGCGGGGTCTTAAAGATGGACTTGAGGGTCGCGGCGCGGGTTGCAGCGCTGCCGTCCCAACCGGAGAAGAGCACGTTGGTGGCACCGGGAACGGTCTTTTGAGCGCACTGGTCAAAGGAATCGTTGTGGTACTGGGGGTCTGCAGGGAAGCCTGCCTGATGGCGCAGGATATCGCGCAGGGTCAGTTCTGCTTTCCACTGCTTGTTGACCTTCAGGCCCGGGTTCTCGTAGCCGTTGTAGGTAATGTCGATGGTGTCCTCCACAAAGGCGCTGCCCAGCAGGTCTACCAGACGGCTGTCCAAATTGGCCTTGCCCTGCGTGACGAGGTACTGTAATGCGTAGTTTGCAGTGTACATCTTGGTGTTGGAGGCCAGATCGTACAGGGTATCGTTGGTCACAGCCGGGCTGTCGGTCTTGGGGGTGCCGTCCGGATTATAGGAGTTCACCTTGCCCCATGCGTTCTGATACACCAGCTTGCCGTTTTTCACAATGGCCATCTGTGCGCTGGGGAAGCCGTTGTTCACGTCGGCCTGAATGATCTGCTCCAACAGCTCCAGTGCATCGCGGTCGATGCCCACGTCCTGCAGGCTGCCCTCCTGCACGGTGGGGTAGCCCACCCGCACGGTCACCTTTTTGCCGCGGGGACGGATGCCGCCCACCTGAATGGTGTTGCGGCCGTTGATGGTCTGGCCGGAAATGTCCACGTTCCACACGCCGCCTGCCGCCATGGCAGCGGTGTTGATCTGGCGGTTATTGACGAACAGGTTAAAGCCGGTCACGCCCGCCTCGGGCTCCACGCACAGCGTTCCCTGCCCTGCGTAGCCCACAAAGGTGTACATGTGGTTCATGGCCAGCGTATCGTCGACGTAGCCCTTCCAGTTGGGGAACACCGGCTCGCCCTGCCAGCCGCCGCTCACGCTGCCGCGGCTGGTCACCTTGACCGAGGCCGCCTTTTTAGGGACGAGGTTCAGGGAGTTGGTATCCTCCGCTGCGGCGGCTGCGGGCTCGGCAGCAGAGGCTGCCCCGGCGGTGCACACGTTGAGCGCCATCATGCCCAGACCGGCAACGCTGCCCTTCAGGAACGTTTTACGGGAAAATTTGGTTGACATGGTAAGGTCCTCCCATTCTTTTTGCCGCAATGCGACAATATACCTGTATTCGTGCTTTTTTGTCCCGCAGCAGCGGGACTGCCTTGTGCCCCGAATTGTACGCGAGACGAAACAAAATGTCAATCATGTTTTTATCTTGTGGCACAAAGTTTTGCGTTTCTCAGTTTTTCGCCTATTTTGGCACATTGTTTTGCGTTTTGTTTCAAATTTTCATGCGTTTTGTATACAACCAGCCGCAAAAATGCGTAAAAAAAAGCCGCCGCACAAACCCTTGTGCAGCGGCTTCGGTTCATAATTTTTCTTACAGGATGCGGGCGCTGATAGCGTTTGCCACCTGAAACAGGTCCTTCTGCCCAATAAAGCCAAACTTGGCCTCGTGGCCGTCCGCAAAGCAGACTGTCAGCTGGGACGCCTGCAGCGGATCGCCAAAACCCGCCGTCTGAATGCCATAGTGCAGCACCTTGCGGTAGGGCAGCACAAAAAGCTGCTGCCGCGTGCCCGTGACCCCCTGCATATCCACCATGATGATGCGGTGGCTGGTGAACACCACCTGATCGCGCACCGTCTTGTATGCGCCCACGATCTGCTCGCCCTCCAGCAGCAGGGCGTTAACATTTTTGCAGATATCCTTCTCCTGCAGGCGCATGAGGTTCTCCATCGGTTTATCGCGGAATTCCATTGTAGCGTTCCCCTTTCAGCGGTTTTATGGCTCTATTGTAGCATTTCCGCCGCCGGTTTGCAAGATGACTGCCCAGTGCAGGACAAAAAGAAAAGACCCGGACCGTTCAAGGTTCAGGTCTTTTGGAGCGGGTAATGGGAATCGAACCCACCTCCTCAGCTTGGAAGGCTGATATACTAGCCGATGTACTATACCCGCAATTGCAGAAAGAATTATACCATAACTTTCCGCAAATGTCCAGCATGAATTTAGCAGCTGCATAGCTGGGCAGACACAACAAAAAAGCACCGCACATTCCTGTGCAGTGCTTTTCTTTCTGGTGGAGATTACCGGGATCGAACCGGTGACCTCTTGCATGCCATGCAAGCGCTCTCCCAGCTGAGCTAAACCCCCAGATGCTTGGCTTCATGCCTGACGACATGGGTTATTATACCAGCTGGTGGGACGCTTGTCAACGGTTTTTTACAAAAATCTCTCCTCTTTTTTCAGCGGCGCAGTGCACCTGCAAGCTTTTGACGCTGCTGCGTTTTTCCCGGGCTGCTCTGCTGCAAAAGGCCGCAGCATTACCTGTCCCATTTGTCGCACAGAGCGTTGATCTGGTCGGCAAATTTGGCCAGATCCTTGTTGGCACCGCCCTCGTTGTGCTCAATGACCCGCAGCAGGCGCTTGCCGGCGCTGAGCAGCCGCTGGAACACGGTAGCGGCGCGGTTTGCACCCTCGCCTGTCCTCTGCTCCACACGGACCTTTGTGCCCTCCTGCAGGCAGACTGCACCCTCGGCACCGATGGCCCACTGCGCACCATTGTAGGGTGCACAGGCGGTAAAGCCCTGCTCGGTCAGGGTGTCCACAAAGCGGTTCTCCACCTCGTCCTCGCCGTGGATCACGAACACCCGCCGGGGCTTTTCCGTAAAGGCGTTCACCCAGCGCAGCAGACCGTCCTTGTCCGCGTGGCCGGACATGCCGGTCAGCTGACAGATCTCGGCCTTTACCTCGATGGGCTCACCGAACAGCTTGACCGAGTCCACCCCTTCGATGAGGGTGCGCCCCAAGGTGCCCACGGCCTGAAAGCCCACGAACAGAATGGTACATTCCGGCCGCCACAGGTTGTGCTTGAGGTGGTGGCGGATGCGTCCGGCTTCGCACATGCCGCTGGCGGACAGGATGACCTTGGGCGTGCGGTCGGTGTTAATCATGCGGGAGTCATCGCTGGTCACGCTGATGCGCAGCCCCGGCACGTTGATGGGATCGATGCCCTTTTCCAGCAAAGCGCGGGTCTGGGCGTCAAAGCAGTCGGGGTCTGTATCCCGGAAGATGCGGGTGGCCTCGGTGGCCAGTGGGCTGTCGATGTAGACCGGGAAGTTGCCATGCCCCTTGACCAGCCCTTTTTCCTTGATCTCCCGCAAAAAATACAGCATCTCCTGCGTGCGTCCCACGGCAAAGCTAGGCACCACCACATTGCCGCCCCGGTCAAAGGTGCGCTGCAAGATTTTTGCCAGCTCTGCCACATAATCCGGCCGGGGGTCGTGGTTGCGGTCGCCGTAGGTGGACTCCATGAACACATAGTCCGCCTGTTGGATGTAGGCAGGGTCCTTTATGATGGGCTGATTCAGATTGCCGATATCGCCGGAGAACACCAGCTTTGTGGTGGTGCTGCCCTCGGTGATCCACAGCTCGATGCTGGCAGAGCCCAGCAGATGCCCCACGTCCACGAACCGTGCCTCGATGCCCGGGGCAAGCTCGATACGCTTGCCGTACTCCACACCCCGGAACAGGCGGCAGGCGGCCTCGGCATCCTGCACGGTGTACATGGGCTCCACCGGCTCTGCGCCGGAACGCTTGCCCTTGCGGTTTTTCCACTCGGCTTCAAACTCCTGAATATGCGCCGAGTCCCGCAGCATGATGCCGCACAGCTCCACGGTGGGGATGGTGGCATAGATCCTGCCCCGGAAGCCGTTGTGCGCCAGCAGCGGCAAAAGACCGGTATGGTCGATATGGGCATGGGTGATGAGCACAAAGTCGATCTCGCCGGGGGCTACGGGCAAGGGCTGGTTTTCGTACACATTCTTGCCCTGCTCCATGCCGTAGTCGATGAGGAAACGCTGCCCTGCCGCTTCCAGCATGGTGCAGCTGCCGGTCACCTCGTGGTTCGCGCCTAAAAATGTCAGCTTCAATGCAAAACACCTCCGGTTCGTTTTATGGTTTTAGTATAGCATATTTTTAAGGTACACGCCGCACAAATCTGCGGGAAGTTTACGGGCATAATGCTGAATTGCAGAAAAAATTTTTATACAATCTTGACAAACCACCCTGTTCTGTTATAAACTTAGGATTGTATGACGTTCGTTCGTATTTTATGAGTCTTTTTAAATAGAGAGGTAGAAATTTATGGTTCGTAACGATTTGCGCAACGTTGCCATTATCGCTCACGTTGACCACGGCAAGACCACCCTGGTGGATGCCCTGCTGCGTCAGAGCGGCGCTTTCCGCGACAATCAGGCCGTGGCCGAGCGCGTGATGGACAGCGGCGATATCGAGCGTGAGCGCGGCATCACTATTCTGGCCAAGAACTGCTCCTGCACCTACAAGGGCGTCAAGATCAACATCGTCGACACCCCGGGCCACGCCGACTTTGGCGGCGAGGTGGAGCGCGTGCTGAAGATGGTCAACGGCGTGCTGCTGCTGGTGGACGCTGCCGAGGGCTGCATGCCCCAGACCCGCTTTGTGCTGCAGAAGGCTTTGCAGCAGAACCTGAGCTTGGTGGTTGCCATCAACAAGATCGACCGTCCCGATGCCCGCATCAAGGAGGTCATCGACGAGGTGCTGTACCTGCTGATGGACCTGGGCGCTACCGACGAACAGCTGGACTGCCCCATGCTGTTCTGCTGCGGCCGTGACGGCACCGCCAGCCTTGACCCCGATGTGCCCGGCACCGACCTGATCCCCCTGTTCGACACCCTGCTGAGCACCATCAAGCCGCCCGAGGGCGACCCTGAAGCTCCCTTCCAGATGCTGGTCTCCTCTGTGGACTACAACGAGTTCGTGGGCCGCATCGGCATCGGCCGTATCCAGAACGGCGTTGCCAAGGTGGGTGAGGAAGTGGTCGTGTGCGACTGGCACAACCCCGACCTGAAGATGCGCGGCCGTCTGACCAAGCTGTACGACTTTCAGGCCAACGGCCGTCAGCCCTGCGACAACATCACCGCAGGTGATATCGTGGCATTCTCCGGTCTGCCGGACGTGACCATCGGCAACACCCTGTGCAGCCCCTCCAACGTGGAGCCGCTGCCCTTCGTCAAGATCAACGACCCCACCGTGGAGATGACCTTCTCGGTCAACGACAGCCCGCTGGCCGGCCGTGAGGGCAAGTTCGTCACCAGCCGTCAGATCCGCGACCGTCTGCAGAAGGAACTGCTGAAGGACGTGGCCCTGAAGGTGGAGGACTCCGCCACCACCGATTCCTTCCGTGTCATGGGCCGTGGTGAGATGCACCTGTCCATCCTCATCGAGACCATGCGCCGCGAGGGCTACGAGCTGCAGGTCTCTCCCCCGCACGTTCTGACCAAGGTCATCGACGGCAAGACTTACGAGCCCATGGAGCATGTCGTCATCGACGTGCCCACCCAGTATCAGGGTGCCGTCATGACCGGTCTGGGCCAGCGCAAGGCCATCCTGCAGCAGATGGAGTCCCTGGGCTCTGACCGTGTGCGTCTGGAGTTCCGGATGCCCAGCCGCGGCCTGTTCGGCTACCGCAACCAGTTCCTGACCGATACCCACGGCGAGGGCATCATCAACCAGATCTTTGACGGCTACGACGTCTGGGCTGGCATGATCGCCAACCGCTCCACCGGTTCTCTGGTCAGCTTTGAGACCGGCGAGGCCGTCACCTACGGCCTGTTCAACGCTCAGCAGCGCGGCACCCTGCTGGTGGGCCCCGGCGAGAAGGTGTACGAGGGCATGGTCATCGGCTACACCGCTTCCGGCGAGGATGTGGACGTGAACGTCTGCAAGACCAAGCACCTGACCAACACCCGTTCTTCCGGCTCCGACGACGCTCTGCGCCTGATCCCCATCAGCAAGCTGAGCCTGGAGGGCTGCCTGGAGTTCCTGGCACAGGACGAGCTGCTGGAGGTCACCCCGGAGAATCTGCGTATCCGTAAGCAGATCCTGAACCACGACCAGCGCATGAAGGCCAAGAGCAAGCTGAAGTAATTTCAAAAAAGCATTCTTTTATAGCAGCGCAGAAGCACCTACGGGCGTTTTTGCGCTGCTTTTTTCATAACTGACAAATTACTCAGCATTTTTTGCAAAAAGGGCTTGCAAAAGTGCGGTGACTGCGGTATAATATTTCTCGCAGTCACTGATATGCCTCTTTAGCTCAGTCGGTTAGAGCACCTGACTGTTAATCAGGGTGTCGCCTGTTCGAGTCAGGCAAGAGGCGCCAGCAAGCGATGGATATTCTTCCATCGCTTTTTTGTTTATCTGCATCTTTTTCCCCCTTTCTTTACGGTTCTTAAAAAATATCGCCTTGAAGAACCCTAGTGGTTGTGGTATACTTTTATAAGTTTATAGGCGTGGAAAAGGTACTGTGCAGGCTGCACAGTCTTTTCTGCCCACAGACAGGCGCTCCCCGGTCAGAAGACTGCCGTGCAGGAGCGCAATTTTTTCGTTGGTCAAATCAGCAGGCAGGCCGGTGGTCTTGTGCGGCAAACGCAGGGCGGCAGGGCGGCTTGGTGTCGTTTGAATAAATCTTGAGAGTAAAAGGAAACATCTATGCGTTATACCTACGTCCGGCAGCACGATACCACCGACTGTGCGGCTGCCTGTCTGGCCATGGTGTGCCTGCACTACAAAAAGGAAGTTACCATTACCCGCCTGCGGGATATGATGGGCACCGACCTGAAAGGCACCAACCTTGTAGGCCTGCAAAAAGCCGCCAATGAACTTGGTTTTACCACCGCCGCAGTCCGCGTGGACCGCGAAAACTTTCTGAGCGATTTCTCGCTTCCCTGTATTGCACAGGTCATCACCGATCAGGGTCTGGCTCACTTTGTTGTGGTGTTCAAAAAGACCACCATCAAGGATGATGGCGCACGCCGCAAGCATATGCTGCAGGACGCCGAGAGCCGCAAGGAAGAAGAGGAAAAGGGCAAAAAGCATAAGTGCAAGGATTACGTCATCATCGGCGACCCCGGCACGGAACTGAAAAAGATCAGTCTGGACGAGTTCTACAAGAACTTTACCGGCGTTCTGCTGCTTTTGAACCCCACCTCGGAGTTCAAGGGCGGCAAGATTGAAAAGGGCGGCATGATGAAGCGGTATATCAACCTGCTGCTGCCCCAGAAAAAGCTGTTCTTCTACGCCATCCTCAGTTCGATCATCACCACCATTCTGGGCATCGCGTCCTCCATGTTCAATAAGATCCTGATGGACGAGGTGCTGCCCTACGGGTTGAACAGCCTGCTGGTCACATTGATCTTGGTGTTCAGTGTGGTCAGCATTACCAGCACGCTGATCGGCTTTGTGCGCCAATGGGTGCTGATCCATCTGTCCATTAAGATCGATATTCCGCTGATGCTGGGTTACTTCGGGCACATCTTCAACCTGCCCATGAAGTTCTTTGCCACCCGCAAGACCGGTGATATCACCACCCGTTACTCGGACGCAAACACCATCAAATCTATCTTTACCAGCATCGCGTTGAGCCTTGTGATGGATATTTCCATGGCTGTCATCACCGGCATCATTCTGTTCCGCATGAACGCCATGCTGTTCTCCATCTCGCTGTTCATGGCGCTGGTCAGCATCCTTCTGGTGCTGGTGTACAAACAGCCTTATAAAAAGATCAACGAAGAGAGCATGGCACAGTCGGCTGCGCTGAACAGCCAGATGATCGAGAGCCTGCGCGGCATCGAGACCGTCAAGTGCAATGCCAACGAGCAGACCGAGCTGGATAATCTGGAACGCGAGTACATGAAGAGCCTGAAGATCAGCCTGCGCTCCAGCCGCATCAGCACCACGCAGGGTCTGATCTCTTCCTTCATCTCCACCGGTTTCAGTATGCTTACCACCTACGTGGGCATCACGCAGGTGCTGAACGGCGAGATGACGCTGGGCGGCTTTATGGCCTTCAGCACCCTGTCCGGCTACTTCACCTCCCCCCTGAGCAACCTGATCGGTCTGCAGATGCAGATCCAGGAAGCCAGCATCTCCATGAAGCGTCTGACCGAGATCATGGACTACCCCTCTGAGTACGAGACCGCCGAGGGTGTGGAGCAGAGCGAGCTGGACAAGGTAGAGGGCGACATCGAGTTCAAGGACGTTACCTTCCGCTACGGCAACCGCGCTCCCGCGCTGGATCACATCAGCTTCACCATTCCCGCCGGTAAAAAGGTGGCGCTGGTGGGCGGCAGCGGCAGCGGCAAATCCACCATCACCAAACTGCTGCTGAAGTACTACGACCCCGAGGACGGCGAGATCGACATAAACGGCGCAAATCTGGCCGAGTACACCAACAGTTCGGTGCGCCGCGCCATTGCCTATGTGCCCCAGAACATCGAGCTGTTCAGTAAGACCATCTACGACAACATCCGCATCTCCCGCATGGATGCCACGCTGGACGAGGTGAAGGAAGCTGCCAAGAAGGCCGATGCCCACGAGTTTATCCGTCACCTGCCGCTGCAGTACAACACCTATCTGGAGGAAGCCGGCAACGGCCTGTCCGGCGGTGAGAAGCAGCGTATCGCACTGGCACGCGCCTTCCTGAAGGACTCTAACCTCTACATTCTGGACGAGTCTACCAGTAATCTGGACTTTGCCACCGAGACGCTGATCTTCAACATGATCTACGAGCAGCTGGCAGACCGCTCCATGCTGATCGTGGCGCACCGCCTTTCTACCATCCGTGACTGCGACCTGATCCTTGTGATGGATCACGGCAAGATCGTGGAGCGCGGCACCCATGAGGAACTGCTGGCAAAGGATGGCCGTTATGCCGAACTGTGGAATATGCAGCAGGGCATCTTCCGCAAGCGCAAGTCCGAGCCCGCTCCGCAGGTACCTTCTGCTGTGGTGGAAGAGGACGACGACGGCGAGTCCATCACCTACTGACCGCACCGCATCCGCAGCCTTTGCCCGGATGCAGCATAAGCGCTTTCCCGCTGGGAAACCAAAAAATGCCTCGTTATGGTGTGCCCGGAGGCAGACGCTTCCGGGCACCTTTTTGTTTCGGTTCACATTAAAAATATAACAGGATTAGGGGTAATTTATCATGAATGAGATCAAAGTTGCTGAAAACAAGACCCTCAAGCTGACCAATGTCCTCTCCCGCCTCGTGCGCCCTGAGGAACTGGGCAATCTGCCGGTCATCCTGACCCAGATGCAGAACTTTATGAAGAGCAACGGCGCACAGCCTATCGGCCCGCTGGTGCAGGCGGTAAAGATGGGTACCGGCCCGGATCATGTGCCGGAACTGTACATGATGCAGCAGGCTACCCAGATGATCACCCAGATGGAGCCCGGCTACCACATGGACGCTGTGCTGCGGGTGAAGAACTGCCTGTACGCCCACTACACTGGTCCGATGAGCCACAACCAGCTGGCTACCGCCAAGCTGCAGATCATGGCCTTTGAAAACGACATCAAGCTGACCGGCGACAACTATACCATCTATGTCAATCAGGACGATGACGATGCCGTGATCGACGTATTTATGGAGACCAAATAATTATGACGACAACCATTCAGAACCTTTCGGATCTGCAGGACCGCCGGATCATGATGGACAAAAAGCTAGCCCCCTACGGGTACTGCTTTTGTCATTCTGACCGGTCTGTTCATGATCTTTCTGGTGATCTGGAGCACCCAGACCAACCGCATCTATGTCAGCCAGAACAGCGGTGTGGTGCAGGCCGCCAACAAGACCTACATCATGTCCAGCTACTCCGGCTCCATCACCGAGCTGTATGTCTCTGAGGGCAGCTATGTGAACGAAGGCGACCTGATCGCCCGGCTGAAGAGCACCGATCTGGATATGCAGAAGGATAACCTGCAAAGCCAGCTGGATATCTACCAGAAGCAGCTGGATCAGTACAACAAGCTGCTCAAGTGCATTCAGGACGACACCAACTATTTCGACGAGACGAATGCCGAGGACCAGCCCTACTACTACCAGTACCAGACCTACAAAAGCCAGGTAGCGCAAAAGACCTTTGACGCCACCACCTATCAGGCTGCCGGTTACTCCGACACCCAGATCAAGGCTTTGATGGAGCAGAACCAGAGCGAGCTGGAGTCTTTGTACTACTCTACCATGCAGTCCATCTCCCAGAGCATTACCAGCGCACAGGTCAACGTGGATAACCTGCAGGCGCAGCTGGATTCTTTGAACACCGGCGCCAACGATTACTTCATCTATGCGCCCACCTCCGGCGTGATCCACATGGACAGCCCTTACAAGGAGGGCATGGTGCTGAGTGCCGGTTCTGCACTGGCTACCGTTGCCAGCGAGAACGATGATCTGGAGATCATGGCCATGGTGACGGTGAACGACCGCCCCCTGCTGCATGTCGGCGACCCCTGCAAGATCGCCATCACCGGCCTGTCGGAGTATTCCTACGGCACGCTGACCGGCACGGTCACCTCCATTGATAGCGATGTGACCTCCAGCAACAACGGCTCCTACTACAAGATGACCATCAAGCCCGACGCCACCTATGTGGTGAGCCGCAGCGGCGACAAGGTAGATCTTTCCAACGGTATGAGCGTGACCGCCCGCGTGGAATACGATCAGGTCACCTATTTTGAGTATGCTATGGAGGCTCTGGGCGTGCTGTTCCGCTAAAAACGGATTACGCAGCACGGCAGGATGCCCCCTTCTACACCACCCCAAAGAGGTACAAACAACATGATTCGAACCGCAAAGAAACTGGCCGCCTGTGTGCTGATGCTGGGTGTGCTGGTATGCGGCACCGCACTAAGCGCTGCCGCAGCCAGTCTGCCCGTTGAAGAGCAGAACGGCGTTTCACTGCCATGGCTCAAGGACGTGCCCGCCGAGAGCATTGCCACCGGCAGCTACTCTGCCAATATGCTGCTGGGCGCTTCTCAGCAGCTGTCCCCCGTGGTCAGCCCCAGTTACAGCACCGACTCTGTGGTCTTTTTGACCGATGACAGCAGCGTGCTGACCGTAAGCAGCAGCGGCGTGGTACAGGCTGTGGGCGTTGGTACTGCCACCGTTACGGCAGCAGCCGGCAACCAGATCTGCGCCTACACCATCGTGGTATCCATGGACTCCTCCATGATCGTGACCGAGATGGACCTTTCCCTCTCCTCCAACACCATCTATGTGGGCAACTCGGTCTCGGCTTCGCTGCAGGTGCGCCCCAGCTCTGCTTCCAACTACGCCACTGTCACCCTGACCTCCTCTAACGAGAAGATTGCTACAGTGAACAGCTTTGGCCGTGTGACCGGCGTAGCTCCCGGCAAAGCCACCATTACCGCAACCTGCGGCTCGGTGGTAGCCACCACCACTGTTACGGTGCTTGCCCTGCCCACGGATTCCTCCACCGGCACAAGCGGCACCACCTCCAACAACAGCGGACAGGTGATCACCCCCAACACCAACTACATCGTGCTCAAGCCCGGTGCCACCCGCACCATTACGGCCAAGGCCACCCCTGCCAGTGCATCCCAGTCCTTCACCTTCAAGTCCGGCAACAGCAGCATTGCCACGGTCAGCCCCACGGGCGTGGTCACGGCGGTAGGCACCGGTTCTACCTCCATTACCATCTCCAACGGCAAGGCTACCGCCATGGTCACCGTCATCGTGAACCGCTCGGCAGATGCCGCCTCTGGCAGCGACAGCAGCAATGACGGCACGAACACCCCGGACGACAACACCACTGTCCCGCTGGACCCTGTGGTGCAGACCATTCAGGACAGCACCGAGGATCAGGTGGTGTTCGCCCAGTCTGAGGTTCCCATCGTGACCGGCGAGATCCTGAACGCCCTGCGCACCACCGGCAAGACCCTGTGCGTTGTGGGCGATGGCTACACTCTGAACGTTTCCGGTAAGGACGTGAAGAGTACCACCAGCGAGATCGACACCGCCATCACCTTCACCGAGAGCGAAGAGGGGCTGGAGTTTGAGCTGGATAACGGCCGTACCCTTCCCTGCGCGGTGCAGCTGGAACTGGACGTGAGCACTTACTCCCGCCTGTACCTATACAACACCATCAGCAACAAGTGGCAGTTCCTGAACAGCTACAAGGACGGCGTAATCACCGCCGACACCGCCGGCCGCTACCTGCTGACCAACCAGAACCTGCGGTTCGGTGATATCAACTGGACCTTCTTCATCGCAGGCGGCGTGGTGGTGATCCTCATCGCCATTGCCTACATCGTGCTCAAGAAGCGCTACTGGTTCTGGTAAGTTCCCCTTCCCCTGCATATACGACCGCCCGCTGCACAACATTTCGTGCAACGGGCGGTTTTGTGTTATAGACGATTTAGAATGGTCTCTGCACGGCTCCGACCATATTCAGAGAAAAGATGATTTTTACTGTGGTTCAGAAACGCCTGTGGGCGGTTCTAAACCACTTTTTCACAAGAAGAGATGCCCTTTAGGGGATGGCTTTTCCCGTGAAAAAACAAGTCTGGAAAATCCGCAGATTTTCCAGACTTGTAAAATTAAAAAATATTCTTCCACTAAAAATGGTCAGAGCGGAACGGAGACCATTCTAAATCTTATTCTCCCCGGTCACTCCACTGTTACGCTCTTGGCAAGGTTGCGGGGCTTATCCACATCGCAGCCGCGCAACACAGCCATATAGTAAGCGAACAATTGCAGCGGCACGATGAGCTGCAACGGCATCAGAATATCGTCATACTCGTCCAAGCGGATGACCTCGGTGGCAACGCCCTCCGGCACCTCCGCGTCCTTGGTGGTGAACAACAGCACCCGCGCCCCGCGGCTGCGGGTCTCCTTGGCGTTGGAGATGGTCTTTTCGTAGACGTTTTTCTGGGTAGCCAGCGCAATCACCGGCACACCGTCCGTGATCAGGCTGATGGTGCCGTGCTTCAACTCCCCTGCTGCGTAGGCATCCGAGTGCACATAGCTGATCTCCTTCAGCTTCAGGCTGCCCTCCAGCGAGAGGGCATAGTCGAACCCGCGCCCGATGAAAAAGCAGCTCTGGGTGTTCACATAGCGGCTGGCAAGGTACTTGATCTGCTCGCAGTCCGCAAGGCGGGGCTTGATGACCTCTGGCGCGTGGAGCAGCTGGGCGGTGTAATACTTTGTCTTTTCCTCGGTCAGCTGCCCCCGCGCGTAGGCCAGACGCAGGGCAAACAGGTACAGCACGCACAGCTGCACCATATAGGCCTTGGTGGACGCTACCGCGATCTCCGGCCCTGCGTAGGTGTACATGACGTAATCCGCTGCCCGGGCAATGCTGCTGCCCACCACGTTTACAATGGCCAGCACCGGCACGCCCCGGCTCTTGGCCAGCTTGAGGGCGGCCAGCGTATCGCTGGTCTCGCCGGACTGGCTGATGATGATAACCAGATCCTCCGGCTTCAGGATGGGGTCACGGTAGCGGAACTCGCTGGCGATGTCCACCTCTGCGGGCACCCGGGCCAGCGCCTCAATGGCGGTCTTGCCCACCATACCGGCGTGCATGGCCGTGCCGCAGCCCACCAGATGCACCGTGCCGATGCTGCGCAGCTTTTCGTCCGTCAGTTCCGGGATGCGCAGCTCCGGCAGGCCGTTCTCCACCCGGGGGCTGACCGTTGCCGTAATGGCGGCGGGCTCCTCGTTGATCTCCTTGAGCATAAAGTGAGGATAGCCGCCCTTTTCGGCAGCTTCCATGTCCCAGTCTGCGGTCAGCTTTTCGCGCTCCACTGCCTCGCCGAACTCGTTATGAAGCGGATGCCCTGTGCCGTGCACACGGCCATGTCCCCTTCCTCCAGCACGCTGTAGCTGCGGGTGTACTTGAGCAGCGCCGGGATATCCGAGGCCACAAAGTTTTCGCCCTCACCCCAGCCCACGATGAGCGGGCTTTCCCGCTTGACCGCAAAGATAGTGTCCGGGTAGTCCTTGAACAGCACCGCCAGCGCGTAGCTGCCCCGCACCTTGGCAAGCGCAGCCTGTAAAGCCTGTAAAGGCTCGCCCTGATAGCAGCTGTCGATGAGCTTTACCAGCACCTCGGTGTCGGTCTCACTGGCAAAGGTATAGCCCTTAGCGATCAGACGCTCCTTCAAAGCGCCGTAGTTTTCAATAATACCGTTGTGCACGATGCTGACCCGGGGCGTGGAGTGCGGGTGGCTGTTCACGTCGCTGGGCTCGCCGTGGGTCGCCCAGCGGGTATGACCGATGCCACAGCTGCTCTGGGGCAGCGCCAGCTCTTCCAGCTTACTGCGCAGGGTGGAAAGCCGCCCCTTGCTTTTGACCACGCGGATACCGTCCCTCTGGGTAAGCGCCACACCGGCAGAATCGTACCCGCGGTACTCCAGTTTTTCCAAACCGTCCAGCAGCACCTGCTGGGCGCTGCGCATGCCAACATAACCTACAATGCCACACATACAAAATACCTCCAGACCGACTGCGGCGCGCCGAAATGCGCTGCTGCACAGTCAGTTTCCTCTATCAAAGTCTATGTTCTTGTATGGCTTTCTTTGCAGGGTTCTGTTTCGGTATTGCTGCCGGTTTTTGCCCTGTTCTGCGGCTGGTATAGCCCTCAGCCGGAGAAACACCCGCCGAATCTTTCGATGATTCCTCTCCTCGTCACCCTCACGGCTGTCACCCGTGTGGCCCGGCGCTTTGCGTCAGCTTGCGGTACACATTCCTTCTTTCAATGTTTTTGGGGAATCTCAGTGCATTCCCAGCATTTTATGCAGCTTGGGCTGCCACTTCAGCTTGTACAGCAGCAGCATATTGCACAGTGCGCGGTCGTACAGGGCAAAGGCCACGTTGCCCATGCCCAGTGTGAGCAGTGACATTGCCAGTGCGGTGGTGCGCAGCTCCTGCGAGACGCTGCCCGCCGGTACCAGCACAAGCAGCAGACCGTACATGGCAAGCACCGCCGCGTTGCACAGCAGCAGCTTACACACCAGCTGCAATGCCCGGGGACGGATGCGGTCAAACCGGGGCTTTACCAGCGGGTAATAGCCCAACAGCACCGTGAAGATCAGGGCGATCTCTTTATCCGGCACAAAGAGCAGCCCCAGCAGGCTGACGGCGGCGTAGGCCGTCCACGCCATGGTGATGCCGCACTCCATGCACACCGTTGCAATGAGAAAGCTGGCCACCGCAGGCGCGATGAACATGGCAATGGGGATGATGGTGCCCAGCAGCATCAGTGCCACGCACAGTGCCGCTGCCATGCCGCAGTAGGCCATAGACCAGCTTTTGCTTTTTCGTTTCTTCATGGGATCTCCCATTTTTCGGTATCGGCGTCCTGCTCCAGCGGGTAGACCGCGTGCTGCAGGCCTAAGATCATGATATTGTTCAGCAGGGTGTCGTTCAGCTTGAGATCCAGCATCTTGTACGCCCGCATCAGGTCGTTGACCGCTGCCAGCGCCTGCCGCCGGGCGTTCTCTATGGCGGCAGCCTGTCCGTTGAGCTCATTGACCACGAACACGTTGTACTGGCCATTGCGGCGGTCGGCTTCAAAGCGCTCGGCCTTGTCCAGCAGATAGAAGATGCGGCCGATGCAGCTGCCGATGTACCGCATACTCTTGCGCTGGTTGGGGTCATCCGTAGCCAGCGTGGAGTACAAAGCGCCGTAGACGTTGCTCATAGGCTCGGCGGCAAGGGCGTAGTTTTTGGCGCTCAGGTTCATCTGCACCACCGCCTGCTCCCGCTCCTGCGCAAACAGCCGCTCCAGTGCCGGGTTCTCCTGCCGTGCTTTGTCGTAGGCGTGGCGCAACAGCAGCTTGTCCACTGCGCGGCGCACACGCTTCGCCGGGCGCAGCTCGCTGTACTTGCGGTCCTGCAAATTATGCCAGCCCATCAGGATCTCCGTCTGCGCTGCCTGCCGGATGCCCAGCGTCTGGCACATCATGCTGCGCCGAAAAAGCGTACCGGGCACCCGCTGCCGTTTGCAGGTAGGCATACGTCCTGCCAGACTGTCGGATAGGATGGCAAACAGTACCCCGTTGGTGCGCAGCAGATGGCAGGCGTAGAAGCCGTAAGACTTATACATCTGCCGCCGCACCCCGCGGAGGTAACGCATATAGGTGTTGTAGTCCCGGATCGTCAGTTCCGGCAGATAGGGCCGCATCCGTCCCTTCATAAGAGCCAGCCATCCTTTCTGTACAGTTTTTGTATCCTGCGGTCAATAAGGTTAGTATAATCCTTTTTATGCGCCAGCGCAACTACCGGATGCAAAAACTGCCGTAATTTGTCATTATGCCGAATTTTGTGAAATCGTTTTCTCTTATAAAAAAACACCCGCAGTCCGTCTCTTTTGTGTAAAAGACAGGCTGCGGGTGTTTGTGCTTGATTTTCCCGGCAAAAGACACACTTTTCCGTGCAATGTCTGCCGGGAGCGTGGTTTAAATGCCCTTACTTCTTTTCAAAATGGGTGCGCTTGCCGTCAAAGCCGGATTTGGGCATGGGCTTTGCCACCTTCTCGGTCTTGGGGGCGTTATAGTACATATACAGCTGGCAGGGGATCATGCCGTTGTACATCTTGCGGCGCTTGTTGGCGCGCTTGCCGTAGTGCAGTTCAAAGTCCATATCGGCGGTAATGGCGTACAGACCGGCGCAGGGGCTGGCTTCCATCTGCTGTCCCAGCGTGCGCGCCAGCTTGGCAGCGCCCTCAATAGTGCCCAGACGCTCACCATACGGAGGGTTCGTCAGCACGATGGCCTCCGACTTTGCGGCAAAGGTGGCAACATCGGCCACCTCAAAGTGGCAGCGGTTTTCCACACCGGCCAGCTTGGCGTTGACGTTGGCCTGTGCCACGGCGGCGGGGTCGATATCGTAGCCGAAGGCCTCAAAGCCCACGTCCAGCTTGGACTCTGCCAGTGCCTTCTGGCGCTGCTCTGCCCACAGGGCAGCGGGCACAAAGCTGTAACGCTCGGCGGCAAAGCGGCGCTTCAGACCCGGGGCGATGTTCATGGCCTTCTGTGCGGCTTCGATCAGCAACGTGCCGCTGCCGCAGAAGGGGTCCTCCACCAGACTGTCGCGGCGCACACGGCCAAGGTCGGCGATGGTAGCCGCCAGCGTCTCACGCAGGGGGCTTCCATGGCGTTGCGGCGGTAACCGCGCTTGTGCAGACCCTCGCCGGTGGTGTCCAGCATGATCTCGCACACATTTTTGCGCAGCATAAAGCGTACCTTGTACTCCACGCCGCTCTCGGGCAGCACGGTGGTGCGGTGGCCCTTCGATCAGGCGCTTGACCACCGCCTTTTTGATGACGCTCTGGCAGGCGGGGATGCTGGTCAGCTGGCTGTTCAGGGAAGAGCCGGTGACCGGGAAAGCAGCGTCCGCAGGCAGAAACTCCTCCCACGGGATGGAATACACGCCATCGAACAGCTCGTCGAAGGTGTGGCCTTGTAGCGTGCCAGCAGCAGCATCACGCGCTCCACGGTGCGTAGGTTGAGGTTTGCGGCGGCGATCATCTCAGCCCCACCGCAGAAGCTCAGACGGCCATCCTCCACCCGGATGTTCTCTGCGCCGATGCGGGTCAGCTCAAATTTAGCGGTGGATTCGCACCCAAAAAAGCAGGGGGCGATCAGTTCAAATTTTGCGGGCATGGTAGTTCCTTTCTGTTCTGTACCGAAAAAACAGACCTGTCCGACCGGGGACAGGCCTGCCTGTGTTCCTTGTGATCCCAGCTGATACGATGGCTCAGCGGCCACGGCGGCTGCGGGGCGCATAACCGCCGCCACGGCGGTTGTTGGTCTCGTGATCGAGGTCCGCCATTTTTTCCTCGCTCTGGCTCTTGAAGCGGCTCATCATGTCCTCAAAGCTCAGGTTGTCGGAGCGGGCGGGTGCCTTGGGCTGCCACACGCGGGGTGCAGCCTCCCGGGCAGGGCCCCGGCCGCCTTCACGGGGGGCACGGCCGGCGCCGCGCGCACCGCCGGAGCGTCCGCCCTCCTGCCCATTGCGGAAGCCGCCCGGACGAGGGCCTGCGGGGCCGCGTCCTTCCCGGGGCTGACGCGGAGCCGGGGGCAGCAGCCGCTTGATAGACAGCGCGATCTTGCCGTCCGGTGCAATGTTGATGACCTGCACCTTTACTGCATCGCCATCGTGCAGCACTGTGTTGATATCCTGCACGAACTCGTTGGATACCTCGGAAATGTGGACCATGCCGACACGCCCCTCCGGCAGCGCAACAAATGCGCCAAAGGGCTTTACACCGGTCACGCGGCCTTCGAATACGTTCCCTACCTCAATTGCCAAAACTCAATACTCCTTGCTTTCCAAATACTCTCGACCTGCCGCGCGGTCAGTTACCGGTCACATCCACAAAGATGCGCTCATTGGGTGCGGCGTAGTTGTAAGAGTCGCGTGCGACCCATTCGGTGATCTGGTCGGCATCGCCGCTCAGTACGCGCTGCAGTTCCTGATTTTCCGTCTGTTGCTGCGCCACCTGTTCGTTCAGTGTTTCCAGTTCTGCCCGCTTGGAGCTGATGGTGACCTGATTGGAGATATAAGCCGCCAGCATACTCAGCAAAAGCAGCACGAAAAACAGGCGGAACGCCATGGTGACCACCGCATTTTTTCTACGCTTTTTGCGTCCCGTATTCGTCATTGCCTTACGCTCCTGTCTGAACAGCAGACCTTCTGCGTCTGTTCTCTTACTTTGATACGTTTGAATTATACAACAATGCCCGCTGGTTTGGCAAGTTCTTTTTGGATTTTTTTGCGGTTCTTTCCGCGTTCCGGCGTAATTTGCGGGCAGTTTTAGCCGCAGCGCGGCGGCGGCACAGGGGCTGCACCGCAAAACGGTGCAAAATACGGCCGGGCAGGCGCAAAGCAGCGCCTATCCCCCGCCCCAGCGCCCGCAACGGGATGCCCAGCACCCCGGCAACGCAAAGGGCGGCTGCAAAGGCTGCCAACACCATGTACCACCGCAGCACCCCGGCGGCGCTGTACCCGGCGGCGTAGCTCTGGCACACCAGCAGCACCACACCAGAAAGCAGCACGTCCGGCACAAAAGCTGCCCTGCCCCGCACCGGCAAAAACGCCCGCACCGCGCCAAGGGCAGCGCCCAGCACAGCGCAGGCGGCAACTTCCTGCAAAAGCCGGGCGGGCAGCAGCACCTGCACCATCAGCGCAGCAGCCGGTGCCAAAAGCCGCCGGCTGTGCGGGCGGCGGTATACTCCAGCCCATCGAACCGCCCGGTCAGCTTTGCTTCCCCGGCTTCCAGATCCAGTGTCTGCATACTGATCTGCGCGCCGGACAGGTGCAGAATACCCTTGCCGGTCTCCAACGCGGCACTTTCGGCGCTGCAATGCAGCACCCGCTGCACCCCGGTGACGGTCAGCCTGCTGCGGCTCTCCAAGATCAGGTCATGGGGCAGCGGCGGCTTTGCGGCAGCTTTTTCCATAGGCATTCCCCCTCTGCCAGCATTGTATGCGGGCAGGCAGGGCGGTTATTCCGCGATCACCTCGTACATCTCGCGGGCAACGTCTTTCGTGCGGGGCTCCACATCCGAGAGCACCCGCACCTTGATGGGACGGTTGCCGAAGGTGACCTCGATGATGTCCCCGGCGTTGACGGCTTGACTGGCCTTTGCCACCTTGCCGTTGATGAGGATGCGGCCTGCATCCGCCACCTCGTTTGCCACGGTGCGGCGTTTGATGAGGCGGGAGACCTTGAGATACTTATCCAGACGCATTTAGAGTCGTTCCTTTCCTTTCAGCAAAAAAGCCGCCGCACCTTGTGCAGGCAGCGGCGGCGTGACAGAACCGATTACAGAGTGTCCTTCAGGGACTTGCCGGGCTTGAACACGATGCTGCGGGAAGCAGCGATGGTGATGGGCTCGCGAGTGCGGGGGTTGATGCCCTGACGCTCGGCGCGCTCGCGCACCTCAAAGGTGCCGAAGCCGGAAATGGTGATCTTTTCACCCTCGGTCATTGCCTTGCCCAGTGCCTCAAAAACAGCGCTGACAGCCTGCTCTGCGCTCTTCTTGCTCATTTCGGTGTTTGCCGCAACCTGTGCGATCAAGTCGGTCTTGGTCATATTATTTGCCTCCATCTGATTTGTCTTAAATTCTCTCGTTCTATCGGAGCAGGTCATTCGACCTGAGTACCGCTTTGTTCCTGTTCCAGACACTGCTGTGCAAAGCGCTTGGATGCAAAGGTCAGCGCTTCCTCTGCATCCACCCCTGCAAGCCGGGCGGCGTTCACTGCTGCAAACAGCAGCTGGCCTGCGGCTTCCTGCTTTGCAGTGTCCTCTGCCTTGCCAAAAGCCTGCACGGCGTTCTCCAGCCGGTGCTGCGCTGCGGCTGCATCCTGCTGCCCAAGGCCGTGTCCGGCGGCGCGCTTTTGCAGCTTTTGCGCCTGCATGAGCGCGGGCAGCGTAGCGGGCACGGTGGCCAGCTCGTCCGCAAGGGTAGTGCGCCCCTTTTCCTTATTTTTGAGCGCATCCCAGCCATTTATACCGGCGTTTTCCGCTGCGGAGGACGCAAAGATGTTGGGGTGCCGGAACACCAGCTTTTCGCAGACGTTGCGGCACACATCCTCAAAGGTAAAGCGTCCCCGCTCTTCCTCCATGGCGGCGTGGAACACCACCTGCATCAGCACGTCTCCCAGTTCCTCCCGGAGCAGAACGGCGTCATCTGCGTCAATGGCCTCCAGCGCCTCGCAGGTCTCTTCCAGAAACGTTTTTGCCGGATGGACGCATGGGTCTGCACCTTAGTCCCACGGGCAGCCGTTTTCCGGGTCCCGCAGGATGCGAATCACTTGCAGCAGCTGCTCCGCCGTATAGGGCGGCTGTGGGTTCCAGTCCAGCACACGTTCCATCTCCTTTTGAAAAGATACTGTAAATTGTACCGCAGCTGTTGCGGTTTTTCAAGCAAAAAGCCGCAATTTTCCAGCATTTTTCATGGTTTTCTGCGCTTTTCACAAAAACAGGACGGTGTCCTGTGGGGGATACCGCCCTGTTGCAGCTTTTTCCGGTTACCGGCTTACAGCTGTGCGCCGCACTTATTGCAGAACAGTGCATCGTCCGAGACGGGCGCGCCGCACTGCGGGCAGGTCTTGCGGGCAGGCTGGGCGGGCTGTTCCGGGGCAGCTTCTTCTGCCTCCTCCATGGGGGCTTCGTAGTCCACCTCGGCGGCCTCGGCCGGGGTCAGAGTAGCCTTCAGGCGGGTGATCTCCTGCTCAATGGTATCGATCATCTCGATGTATTTATCTACCAGCGGCTGGTTCTCCTCCTTGCCCTTGGCAAGACTGTACACCAGTGCACCCAGCTGACGCTGTGCCTTGAGCAGCTTGCCCTGCTCGTTGACCAGCAGCGCCTGCGTCTTGCCCTTTTCAGCCAGATCCATGGCAGCGTTCTTGCCCTTTTCGGCATATTCCAGACCCATTGCTTTGATCTTGTTAAAATCCATAATAGACACCTCTCTTATTCTGGCAGTATATTCTCTGCAGATGGCGGCGCATCCTGCGCCATACCGGAGTCGTATCCTCATTATAGCGCAGCGTTATGGCAATTGCAACGAATGCACCGCAATTTTTACAGTTTGGTGCTGGTTTGGAAACAAATTTTACGCATTTTTCACCGGTTAGGTGCGGCTGCCGTAGAACTCGCACAGCATACTGTCGGCGGGCAGCAGCTCCAGCGGCAGCGGGTCCACCTGCTCAAAGCGGCGGGCGGTCTCGTCCCACAGCTCGGCGTTGTGGCCTTCCAGCGTGAACTGACGGCGCACCTCGCCCAGCAGCCGGGAGATCAGTCCCAGCTCGTAGGTAAAGGAGGTGTCCAGCAAAAAGTCTGCGGTGGTCTTGAAGCCCTTGATATACCGCGTTTCACCGTCCAGCACCCTGTCCCACATGGAAAGGGTCTTGGCGGGGCTGCGGCCGCGGGCTGCGGCGTCCCGCAGGGTGCGGCGGCACAGGCGGATATCCTGCGTATTGATGACCCTGCGGCCGTCGATGCAGTATTCCTCCCGCAGACCGGCGTAGATGCGGTAGATCTGGTCATCCGGCACAAGGCCGGTCAGCTCCGGGTTCAGAGCATGGATACCCTCCACGATGCACACACCGCCCTGCAGATCGATGGGCTCCACCGCGGCAGCGCGCTGCTCGGCGGCAAAATCATAGATGGGCAGCTCGGTCTTGCCGGTCTCGCTGAGCTGGCGCAGGCACTGCTTGATGAGGGGCAGATCCAGCGTTTCAAGGTTTTCGTAGTCCAGCGTGCCGTCCGGCATTTTGGGGTAGTAGGCAGCACCTTTAAAAAAGTTGTCCAGACTGACCACCTGTGCCGGGGTGCCCTGCTGCACCAGAGCCTTTGCCAGACAGTGGCGCTGGTGGTCTTGCCGCTGGCCGAGGGCCGGTCAGCATAACGATCTTTGCCCCGGAGCCGCGCACCTTCTGGGCGGCATACTGCACCGCCGGGCGTAGCTGTCTCGCTC